>Ga0207693_10001621_pt1 | contig 19885 bp, 22 predicted proteins | sample LARL81metaG_FD_184347 | JGI IMG/M metagenome (GOLD analysis project Ga0207693, IMG submission 184347) | Corn, switchgrass and miscanthus rhizosphere microbial communities from Kellogg Biological Station, Michigan, USA - LAR L8-1 metaG... | ecosystem: Host-associated > Plants > Roots >...
GCGTGCGGCGTGGCGGACGAGGCTCGGTACAGCGACCGCCGAGCCGCCCATCGATCCCTCCCCGTCACCGCCGTGGCAGGCGGCGCAATGCGCGGCGAACAGGCGGGCGCCATCGGCGATCGCACTGGTCGTGTAGCGCAGCGGCGAAGCAGCGTAGGTCGTCGGATAGGCGGGGACGGTGAGCAGCCATGCGCCGGCAATGGTCGATGCCCCGATACCGATCAGACCGACGGCGACCGGCCGCCACGCGCGCCGGCGCGCGCCGGCGGCCAGAGCAACAAGGCCGGCGGCGGCGACGAGCCCTGCGGCAAGCAGCAACCAAAGAGTCGTCGCCGATTCCCGCGCCGGTGCCCAGCTCAACGTATGCGCGAAAGGCCAGAGCGTCGATTGATGCGCGGCCGGCACCGTGATGCCCAGCACGCCGACGATGGCCACCACCATCAGCCCGACGGCGATCTCGACCGTCGTGTTGCGCTTCAGCGCACGCAATGCCGGCCGATCGCCGGCGCTAAGCCGCGGGGTCAGGATCAGCCGGTTGACCGCGGCGAGCGACAGCATCGCGGCGAGCAGCGCGAGCTTGGCGAGCAGCAGCATGCCGTATCGCGTGCCGAACAACGCCGGGACGCTGCCGACCAGGAACCAGCTGTTGCCGACGCCGCTGAGGATCAACACGCTGACGCCTACGATCGCCAGACTGGAAAAGCGCCTAACCGCCCATGCCGCATCCTGGACCGATTGCGCATTGCCCAGCACGTAGACCAATGCCGGCAGCGCGCCCAGCCACGCGCCGGCAGCGAGCAGATGCACGACGTCCGAAACGATCTGTCCACCGCGCCACGGTCCTTCGGCAGCGGCGGCGTGCCCGGTCCACGCGAGGCTGGCGAGATACGCGCCTGCGACGAGCGCCGACGCTGCGAGCCCGCGCGGGCCAAGCGTCGCGCTTCGCCGCGACAAGACGAACAGCAACGCCCATGCGAGACCGAAGCGCGCGATCCACACCTTGCCGAACAAAGTGTCGACGACGACTACACCGAGCGTCGAAGGCTCGATCGCCTGCGACAGCGGAAGGCCGCTCATGGTCGCGGCGACGGCGGCGAGCCACGCCACGGCGGAGGCGATGCCGATCGCGATGCACCAGCGTGCGACCGGCAAAAGCCGTCGCCGCAGCGCTTCGCCGGGACCGGGGGGCGAACCGCTTCGTCGCCGTGCCGACAGTGCGCACGCCAGCAGCAGCTCGCCGAACAGCCACAGGGTCGCGGCGAAGTGGACGGCGCGGGCGGATGCCAGCAGGCCGCTCATCGCCATGCGCGCAATACGGAGCGGCGCAATGACCTAGCGCGCAACATCGAAGCTGTAGTCGCCCTCGGTGACGTGCGTGTCGACCGACAGGACGCGCCACTTCACCCGGTATCGGCCGGGCGCGAGCTGCGGCAGCGACACCGTCAGCACCGTGCGATCTCCGTCATCGACCCGGGCATCCGCCTGGTCGACGCGCTTACCCGACGAGTCCGTTACTTGCGCCTTGCTGAACGCCGGCTCCAGCTTTTGCGTAAACCACAATTTCACCTGCGCTGGTGGCGCATGGACGGTGCTTCCGACGGCGGGCGACGCGTGATCGAGGAACGCATGCGCGGAAGCCGGCGACGCCAGCGCCGACGCGCATGCAAGAGCGAGCACTGGCATCAGGATCCGCATGTCAGCGCCCGAAGACCGGACGGCCGATCGTCGCCGGAAAAAGATCGTCGAGGAAAAAGTGCAGCTGCGCGATCCAGCCAACGCGGTTTCCGCTGCGATTGTTGACCGGAATGACGGCTTCGACGGCGAGCTGCGCGTAGCGACCGGCCCAGATGATGCCGGGATTCACCGTACCCGTAGTCCCGCTGGCGCCTCGATCGAGCGCGGTCGACATCGCGAATTCGACGATAGGAATCATCCGGCTGAACGGCTCGCGCAGGCCCACGTCCTGCACGAAGGATTGCAGGTACGGCAGGCTGTATTCGACGGCGAAGCCCCATTCCAGCGTATGCGGATGACGCTCGACACTGACCTCGCCCTCATCGCTGGTCGAGGTCGTGCCCGAGCGGGTCGGAATCCCCAAACCAACGAGCCCGGTCACGGCGAGCGGGCGCATGAACTTCATCGATTCGGGCAAATCGCCGAAACCCTTGCCGAAGAACAGCGCCGGGGTCAGGGTGCTGAACGATTCGGCACCGACCCGCTTCGCGCCGCTGCCGCCGATGTCCCAGTCGACGCCCGCCGAGAGGATCGTCTCGCGCTCGTCGTTCTGGTAGAACTTGTACTTGATGCTCGCCGCCAGGTTGTCGAAGCCGCGCTGCGTGTCGCTGCCGTCGGGCTGCAGCACGAGGTACACCGCACCGAAACCGACACCCAGGTTGTCGGTGAGACGCTTGGACACGTCAACCGAATAGCTGGTCTCGCGTGTTGCCGCCTCGTCGCCGCTCGCCGGCATCTTGCGGCTTTCGATCGTCGGCAGCGACAGTTCGTCGGCGACGAACGGATCGTCGGTCGCCAGCGTCGCCGGGAAGAAACGTTTGCCGGCGAGCCCGTGCGCCGCCGCGGATTCCGCCGACAGGACGGCCGTCGCTGCCGCGACCAGCGTCAGCGGCGTGGCGATCGATCGTCTATTTTTCGTGTTCATGATTACCGCCCTTTCATTGGACGCGCATCACCGATGCGGCAGGCGCGAATGTTCGGTTCAACGCACGGTATGGGGATGCATGGCGCCGCCTGCCATGCTCTCGACCTCGACGTCAACCTTGATCGATCCCGCCTTTTCGAACCCAAGCGTCAGGGGAAAGGTTTCGCCCGCCTGCAGCGGTCGCTTGAGGTCGGTGAGCATCACGTGATACGCGCCGGGCTGCAGGACCAGTCGGTCGCCGGGCTTGACGTCGACGCCCGCGACCGCGCGCATGCGCATCACGCCGGCGTCCATCACCATCTGATGCAGCTCGGCGGTGCCGGCCACCGGCGTCGATACGGTGAGCAGCCTATCGGTTCGATCGCCCTTGTTTTCCACGCTCAGGAAAACGCCGCCGGAGCGCGCTCCGGGAGGCGTCGCGCGGGCAAACGGATGGTCGATGCGCAGCGCTCGCAGTTGATACTCGTGTGCCGATGCGCCGCTCGCAACAGCGATTGCGGCGACGGCCGCGATGGCCAGGATTCTTGTCATGACGGTCCCCGTTGGATTCGAATGCGATCGATCGCGCATGCCGCGCTGCGCACGCGCGATCGACCGCAAGCCGCGGCCGATTTGCCGGCCGCGGTCGGTGGAAGCCTAGAAGAGGAGCGAGGGAGGACCGCGCAGCGGCGGCAGCAGCGCGGGTTGCGCTGCGATGACGGTGCGGGCCGCATCCGTCGGCACGCTGTCGAGCGAGCGCGGAGTCGCAACGAGCGGCGCCGCCGAAGGTGGGATCGCCACGACGACGAACGTGCCCAGACACGATGGGCAGTGCGAATGCGGGGAATGGCCCGGTCGGGGCGCGGGAACGCCGGAATCCGCGCTCGCCGCACGCTGCGGTGCGAGCGCGCCGTTACCCGACTGAACGTCATAGCGCGCCGCCGTGCAGTAGTCGCTCGAATCGGCGGCTGGCCGGGCCGCCGCATAGGCACCCACCGGCGCGAGCAGATGCAGCGCCAAGGTGACGAGCGTGACTGCGAGGCGGCAGCGTCGTGTCATCGCGGCGATTCTACACCGCGCGTTGGCGGACGATTGCTGAATCCTGAAACGGTCTTTGTGCAAAGCTGGCATTGACACTTCGCCGGCCAAAGCGTTGAATGCGGTCTGACCACCTTACCAGATGGTTCGTTATCGTACCGGCGGCCACCCTGCAAACCGGGGCGTCGGCGCGCGAAAACCACAAAACCCGTTGGAGGAGAAAATGTCCGCATTCATCCGCGCGCTCGCGCGGTGCGTCGCCGTATTGGGCCTCGCGCTGTCGTTTAACGCCATCGCGCAGCAGCCGATCACCTTGCACGGCGCCGTTCAGTTCGACGATACCCACCCGTTCAACAAGGCGCTGCTGAAGTTCGAGGAGTTGGTCAAGAAGTACTACGGCAAGCCGATCAATTTCGTTCTGCACCGCAATAGCGAACTGGGGCTGGAGAAGGATTATTTCGCCTACATGAGTCAGGGCATCTCGGTCGATTACGGCATCGTGTCCCCCGCGCACATGTCGACATTCGCCAAGGCCGCGCCGCTGCTTGATATGCCGTTCCTTTTCCGCGATATCGACCATTGGAACAAGGTGCTGGATTCCGACGCGTTTCAGCCGATCGTCGACGACGTTTCGAAAAAAGCCGACGTGATGATCATCGGCTACGCTGGCGGCGGCACGCGCAATCTCATCGCCAACAAGCCGATACGCAACATGGCCGAACTTCGCGGCTTCACGATGCGGGTCATGGGCGCACCGATCCAGACCCAGATGTTCGGCGCGATCGGCGCCAAGCCGTCGGTAATCGCCTACAACGAGGTCTACAACGCGATCCAGACCGGCGTCATTCAGGGCGCCGAGAACGAGGCGGCAGGATTGGACGCGATGAAATTCTACGAAGTCGGTCCAAATATTTCTCTGACGCAGCATGCGATCACCGTCCGGCCCGTATGCTTTTCCGGCAAGACCTTCCGCAAGCTGCCGCCGGACCTCCAGGCAGCGATCCTCAAGGCCGGCAAGGAAGCGGGCAAGGTCGGCCGCGACCTCGAATCCGGCGCCGACTCCGGTCTGCTCGCCAAGCTGGAAAAGGAAGGCAAGCTTAAGACCTGGGTGTTTACCGACCGCGCCAAGCTGCTCGAGCTGGCCGAGCCGGTGAAACAGGCGTACGCGAAGGAAATCGACGCGACCGCGATCCTCAACAAGGTCAACGCGATCAAGTGACGCGGACGTCCAAGCGCGCAAGGCATAGCCGTCGCGCGATTGGAAACGACCGCGTCATCCCCGCGCAAGCAGGGGTCCAGCGGCCTGGGGGGAAACCGCCGCCACCGGATTCCCGCACGCGGCGGAGCGACTGGCTGTTACGAGCCATGCGCCGACTGAACGCCCTGATCTACCGCGTCCTGCAGGTCGCCATCACTGTGCTGATCGGGGTGATGCTGATCCCGGTGACGCTGCAGATCTTCTCCCGCTTTTTCGAATTCATCCCGCGCTACATATGGACCGAGGAGGTCGCGCGCTTCTGCCTGATGTGGTTGATCATGCTGGGTGCGACGATCGCGGTACGCGACGGCACCCATTTCGACGTCGACGTACTGCCAACGCCGAGGACCAACCACGGCAAGGCGATGGCACGGCTGATTGTCCACGTCCCGATCCTGCTGGTCGCTCTGATCTTCATCGCCTTCGGCTGGCGCTTCGCGCTGTTCGGCTACGAGCAGAGCTCGGAAATGACCGGCATCAACATGCTGTCGATCCATATCGCCTGGCCGCTGGCCGGCATCTGCTGGCTGCTGTTCCTGGTCGAAAAGATCATCGACGACGTCAGGCTCTACCGGGGCGCACGCCGTGGGTCCGCTTGAAGTCGCGCTGATCCTGTTCGGCGTCTTCGCTGCGCTGATCATCCTGCGCGTGCCGGTGGCTTTCGCGCTTGGGCTCGCGTGCGTGCCGGTCTTTTTCATCGACGATCGGCTGACCCCGTTCCTGCTGCTGAACGAAATGCTGAAGTCGTACAACTCGTTCCTGCTGCTGGCGATCCCGTTTTTCATGCTCGCCGCGAACCTGATGAACACCGCGGGGATCACCGAAAAGCTGATCAGTCTCTCGCGCGCACTGGTCGGTCACCTTCCCGGCGGCCTCGGCCATGTCAGCGTGCTTGTATCGATGCTGTTTGCCGGTATCTCGGGCTCGTCGACGGCCGAAGCCGCGGGCGTCGGCGGCGTGTTGATCCCGGCAATGAAAAAGCAGGGCTACGACACGCCATTCACCGTCTCGCTGATCGCCTGCGCCGCGGTGATGGGCGTGATCATTCCGCCGTCGATCCTGATGGTCGTCTGGGGCGGCGTGATTTCCGTGTCGATCGGCGGCTTGTTCCTGGCCGGTGTCGTCCCCGGCGTGCTGATGGGCCTGTCGCTGATGGTCGCGGTCTACATCTACGCCAAGCGCCGAAATTACCCGGTGTATCCGCGCGCCACATTGAAGGAGTTTGTTTCCGCCTGCGGCCAGGCGATCCTGCCGATCCTGACGCCGGGCATTATCGTCGGCGGCATCGTGTTCGGCTTCTTTACGCCGACGGAGGCGTCGGTGATCGCGGTGCTTTACGCGATGCTGCTCGGCGGCTTGATCTATCGCGCGCTGCCCCCGAAAGTACTGTTGCACACCCTGTACGATTCGGCGCGGTTCGCCGCGATCGCGCTGTTCTGCATCGGCACGGCCTCCGCGTTCGGCTGGATACTGGCCTATTTCCACATCCCGGCGCTGGTCGTCAATGCGGTCTCAAGCTGGGGCGGCGGCGTCACCAGCGTCGGCTTCATCACCGCTGCGGCATTCCTGTTCATCGGCTGCTTCATCGACGCCATCCCGGCGATCATCATCGTAGGAACGATCCTGGCGCCGCTGGCCGACAAGGTCCACATGCACCCGATTCACTTCGCGATCATCGGCGTGATCTCGATCGCCTACGGCCTGGTGACTCCGCCATACGGCCTTTGCCTGATGATCGCCTGCTCGATCGGCGGCATCAAGATCAAAGACGCGGTGAAGGATACCGCGATCCTTTTCATCCCGATGTTGCTGGTCTTGCTCATCGTGATATTGTTTCCGCAACTGATCCTCTGGCTGCCCCGTATGCTGATGCCGCAGTTCGTCAAATAGCCTTTGAACTCGATCATGTTGAACACCAAGCCGCTATCCCCAGGCTTCGGGCTCGAAGCCGCGGGCGTCGACGTTTCCGCCGTGCTCTCCGACGCAGCCTTCGACGAGATCGCGCGCACGTTTTTCGCCGCCCAGGTCCTGGTCCTGCGTAACCAACGCCTGACGCCGCAGCAATACCTCGCGTTCGCCCGACGCTTCGGCCCCCCTGAGCCGCATGTGATCGACCAGTTCCATCATCCGGAAGAATCGAACATCCTGATCCTGTCGAACCGCAGGAAGGACGGACAGCCGGTCGGACTCGCCGATGCCGGAACCTACTTCCACACCGACTACTCGTATCTGCAGGTTCCGGCGCGCGCGACGATGCTCTATTCGATCGAAGTGCCGAAAGCCGGCGGCCATACGCTGTTCGCCAACCAGTACGCCGCGTACGACGAGCTTTCCGAGTCGATGAAGCGGCGGATCGCGCCGATGATCGCCGTCCATCACTACGGCAACCGCAAGGTGGCCGACGAAATGAGCCGCGTCGCGGCATCGCCGCTGACCGACGAGCAAAAAGCGAAGATGCCGCTGATCACGCATCCGCTGGTGCGTCCACATCCGGTCACCGGCCGCAAGGCACTGTATGCGGTATCGGGCAGCTCGTACGGCATCGTCGGGATGCCGGAGGACGAAGCCGTTGCGCTCCTCGACGAGCTCGCAGCGCATGCGACGCAACCGAAGTACGTGATCAGCTACCCGTACCGAGTCGGTGACATCGTGATCTGGGACAACGCATCGCTGCTGCATTCGGCGACCCTGACCGATCCGGACGATCCGCGGACGCTGTGGCGGATCACGATCAAGGAGCCATCGACCAGGCTCGATGCGCTGGAAGTCCTGGCGCCGACGTTCGCGGGCCGAACGATCTAATACTTCCTGCTGGATTCCCGCGACCTCGGGACGGGCACTTCGCCGCCTCGCCTGAAACCGGCAACGCTATTTGCGCAGCGCCGCGATGCCGCGCTGCAGGCCGTCGAGCGTCAGGGGAAACATGCGCGGGCCGAGGAGCTCCTGCACCATCTGCGTCGAGCGCGTGTATTGCCAGGTCCGCTCCGGCTCGGGGTTGAGCCAGATCGCATGGCGGTACGCGGCAATCAGCCGCGCGAGCCAGGCCACGCCGGGCTCGTCGTTGGCATACTCGACGCTGCCCCCGGGCTGCACCAGCTCGTACGGGCTCATCGCCGCATCGCCGACGAAGATCAGCTTCCAGTCGCCGCCATACTTGTGCAGCAGGTCGAAGGTCGCGATGCGCTCGTTGCGGCGGCGGTGGTTGTCTCGCCAGACATGATCGTAGACGCAGTTGTGAAAGTAGAAATACTCGAGGTGCCTGAACTCGGATTTCGCCGCTGAAAAAAGCTCTTCACAGACCTGGACGTGCGGATCCATCGAGCCGCCGACGTCGAGGAACAGCAGCACCTTGATGCGGTTGCGGCGCTCGGGCCGCAACTGCACATCGAGCCATCCGGCGTTGCGCGCCGTGCGCTCGATTGTCGTGTCGAGATCGAACTCGTCGGGCACGCCTTGCCGCGCGAAGCGCCTCAGTCGTCGCAGCGCGATCTTGATGTTGCGGGTGTTGATCTCGACGGAGTCGTCCAGGTTGCGGAACGTGCGCTCGTCCCAGACCTTGATCGCGCTGCGGCTGCGACCGCCTTGCTGGCCTATGCGTATCCCTTCGGGGTTATAGCCGTAGGCGCCGAACGGGCTCGTGCCCGCGGTGCCGATCCATTTCGATCCACCCTGGTGCCGTCCCCGTTGCTCGTCCAGCCGCCGGCGCAGTGTCTGCATCAGCTGATCCCAGCCGCCGAGAGCAGCGACCATCGCCTTCTCCTCGTCGGTCAGATTGGCTTCGATCATCTTGCGCAACCACGATTCAGGAATGTCGGCGTGAATGTCGAGCACGCCCTCGACGCCCTTGAAATATGCACCGAACGCGAGATTGAAACGGTCGTAAAGCGCCTCGTCCTTGACCAGGCAGGTGCGCGCGAGAAAATAGAAGTCATCGATGCTGGTCGATACGACGTCATGCTTCAGCGCGTCGAGCAGCGTCAGAAACTCGCGCGTGCTGACCGGCAGCTTCGACGATTTTAGATGCAGGAAAAAGTCGATCAGCAAGATCGCTACCGCGGCCGGTCGAGCAGGAACGTCAAATGCCGTCGGACCGCCGGCCATTCGCCGTCGATGATGCTGAATACGACGGTGTCGCGCTTCGAGCCGTCGGGCAACAGCTGGTGGTTGCGCAGCACGCCGTCCTGCTTGGCGCCGAGCCGCTCGATCGCAACCCGCGAAGCGTGATTGAACCAGTGCGTCCGGAATTCCACCGCGATGCACTGTAGGGCCTCGAACGCATGCGTCAGCAGCAGCAGTTTGCATTCGGTGTTGATCGCCGTGCGTTGCACGCGCTTCGAATACCAGGTGTGTCCGATCTCGAGGCGCCGGTTGACCGCATCGACGTTGAAATAGCGCGTGCAGCCGACGACGTGACCAGTGGTGTTGTGGCGCACGGCGAACGGCATCGCTCCGAGGCGCTCGCGCATGTCGAGCGCACGCGCGATGTAATCGCCGATCTGGTCCGGCGGCGCGACCGAGGTGTACCACAGGCGCCAAAGTTCGCCGTCGGCGGCGGCATCGCGCAGCGCAGCCGCGTGCCCGGACTCGAGCGGCTCGAGCGTCGCGTGCGCGCCCTTGAGCGTCACCGGCTCGATGAATGCCATGACGCGGCTTTAGCGGCCCGTCCGCGCCATGAACGCGACGCGCTCGAACAGGTGAACGTCCTGCTCGTTCTTCAGCAGCGCGCCGTAGAGCGGCGGCACGATGACCTTCTTGTCGCTGCTGCGCAGCGCCTCGGGCGGGATGTCCTCGGCCAGCAGGAGCTTCAGCCAGTCGAGCAATTCGGACGTCGACGGTTTTTTCTTCAGTCCAGGGATGTCGCGCAGATTGAAGAAAACCTCCAATGCTTCCTGCAGCAGGGCTTTTTTCAGTCCGGGAAAGTGCACGTCGACGATGCGTGCCATCGTCGCCTTGTCGGGAAACCGGATGTAATGAAAGAAACAGCGCCGAAGGAACGCGTCGGGCAGCTCCTTTTCGTTGTTGCTGGTGATGATGACCGTCGGACGGTGGCGTGCACGTATCGTATCCTGCGTCTCGTAGACGTAGAACTCCATCCGGTCGAGCTCACGCAGCAGATCGTTCGGGAATTCGATGTCGGCCTTGTCGACCTCGTCGATCAGCACGACTGCCGGCAGCTCGGAGTCGAACGCCTGCCACAAAACGCCACGCTTGATGTAATGCGCGATGTCGGCGACGCGCTCGTCGCCGAGCTGCGAGTCGCGCAACCGCGACACTGCGTCGTACTCGTACAGCCCTTGCTGGGCCTTGGTCGTCGACTTGACGTGCCACTGCATCAGCGGCCTGCCAAGCGCCCGCGCAACCTCCTCGGCGAGCATCGTCTTTCCGGTGCCGGGCTCGCCCTTGATCAGCAGCGGCCGCGCCAGCGTCACTGCGGCGTTGACCGCAAGCATCAGATCGGGCGTCGCGACATAGGTGTCGGTGCCCTCGAACCGCATCGTCATTTCCCCGTCGGGCGGAATCGGCTGCATCGTCGTTCTCCTGGTCCGATATTAGCCCACAAAGCGCTGCAACAGCCAGAGCGCACCCATGCCGACGGCGATGGTCAACAGCGTGTTGCGCCAGCGCCAGGCGACGAAGCCGGCAACGAGCGCCGCGATCAGCTTGACGTTGCCGGCGTTGAGGGCCAACTCGCCCGGCGCGGCAAACACGATCGCCGGCACGACAATCGCGGTCAGCATTGCTGCCGGAACATGGCGCAAAGCGCGCGCCAGCAGCGGCGGCATCTCGCGGCGCGCGAACAGCGCGATGAACGACAGACGCGCGGCGAAGTTGATCGCGCCGACAACGACGATCAACGCCCAGATCAGCACCTGGCTAGTTTCCAGGCTCGACCTCCGTCGTCGTGCCGCGCCCGAGAACCCGGTCGGCGACGACCCCGGCGACGATGCCCGCCAAGCCGGCGCAAATCATCGACAGGCGCATCGGCATCGAGTCCAGCGCGATCGCCGCGACGGCCGCGATCGCGAACACGATCAGCGCCGTGCGGTCGTGCAGCAGCGGCGCGAGCAGGGCGAGAAAGCACAGGGGAACGACGAACTCCAGTTGCCACGACGCCGGGATGACGGCGCCCGCCAGGATCCCGGCGATCGTCGCGATCTGCCAGGCCAGCCAGAGCACGGAGCCGCCGCCGACGAAATAGGAGACATTGGCGCGGATGTCCGAGGACTCGCGAAAGCGCCGTATCGACGACGCGAACGCCTGGTCGGTCAGCAGGAACGCGACCAGGTTGCGCCAGCGATGGTCGACCGGCTTGAGATAAGGCGCGAGCGCCGCGCTGTACATCAGGAAGCGGAGGCTGATGACAAAGCACGAAAGCACGATCACGGCAAACGGTGCGCCGGCAGCGAGCAACTGTGCGGCGATGATCTGGGCGGCGCCGCTGAAGACGATCATCGACATCGCGAGGGCGGCAACCGGCGAGGCGCCCGCGGCGATCGCGCCGACGCCGCACACGATGCCGAACGGGATCAGTCCGACGGTCATCGGCAGCATGTCGCGCGCGCCTTCGATGAACGCCGAACGGGAGAAATGGGTGCGCATCGGGGAAAAAGCTAAGGGCCTGCGGCCGACGATCGCTCCGGCCCGCAAGCCCTTAAGAGCATTCGCGCCGATTATAGCGCGGCCGCGCGATAATGGCCGCTCGCCAACCCGAACGAGGAGTCATTCGTGGATCTTCCGATCAATCAGTTCAAGCGCGCGATCGCATCCGGGCGCACGCCGCTCGGCGCGTGGCTCGGAAGCGGCGCGGCATCGACCGCGGAAGCGCTCGGCTGCGTTGGGTTCGACTTCCTCGTCGTCGACATGGAGCACACGCCGATCGACACGCCGCAGATGATCGACATCCTGCGAGCGATCGCTGGAACGCCCGCGCAGGCGATCGTGCGCCCGCCGTGGAACGATATGGTGATGATCAAGCGCGCGCTCGATGCCGGCGCGCAATCGCTGTTGCTGCCGTTCGTGCAGAACGCCGACGAGGCCCGGCGCGCGGTTTCCTATACGCGCTATCCGCCGGAGGGCGTACGCGGCGTCGCCGGAACGCATCGCGGCAGCCGTTACGGCACCGTGTCCAACTACCTCAAGCGCGCAAGCGAGGAGATCTGCGTGATCGTGCAGATCGAGACACTGCCCGCGCTGGGCAAGCTGGACGAGATCGCCGCCGTTCCCGGCATCGATTCGATTTTCATCGGGCCGAGCGATCTTTCGGCGTCGATGGGCCACCTTGGGGACATCACGAATTCGGCGGTGCAGGAGCATCTGGCCGCTGCCGCCAAGGCATGCCGGCGTGCCGGCAAGCCGTCGGGCATCATCGGGCCGAACCCCGAGATGGTGGCGCGCTTCATCGACTACGGATACTCATGGGTCGCGATAGGCTCCGACATGGGCTTCATGGTGGGGCGCGCGCAGGAATTGCTGTCGAGGTTCCGCAATGCAGGTACCGCGGCCGATAAGCCGGTTGCTCGCTGACGCTTAGCGCCGGGCGCGCTTGTTTTCTTGTACGATGCACGTTTTAAGCCAGCGGGATCGCGAGATGGAATCGCCGTTCGAGTGCGTGCTCGATGCCCGGGCGAGCCTCGGCGAATGCCCGGTGTGGTCGCCTGACGAGCAGGCACTCTACTGGGTCGACATCAATGGGCCGTCGCTCAATCGCTTCGATCCGAAGTCCCGCGTAAACGTCGCCTGGCCGATGCCTTCGTCGATCGGCTCCTTCGCGCTGCGCGAGCACGGCGGATTCGTCGCGGCGCTGCGCGACGGCATCTGGTTGATCGATCGGACAGGCAGGCTCGGTGACCGCATGGCCGAGGCGCCCTATGATCCATCGCACCATCGCTTCAACGACGGGCGCGCCGATCGCAGCGGACGGTTTTGGGTGGGCACGATGAACGAGCGACGCGACGCGGCCAGCGGCGCGCTGTACTGCCTCGACGGCTATTTCGCACTGACCCGTGTGCTCGACGGCATCATGATATCGAACGGGCTCGCCTGGAGTCCCGATGGGCGCACGCTCTATCACGCCGATACGCCGACGCGCACGGTCAATGCGTATGCATTCGACGAAGTCGCGGGCACCGTCAGCGGCAAGCGCGAATTCGCGCGTTTCGACGGGGAGACCGAACGGCCCGACGGCGCGGCGGTCGACAGCGACGGCTGTTACTGGATTGCGTTCTATCGCGGCGGCAAGGTCGTGCGACTGTCGCCGCGAGGCGAGCGCCTCGCCGAATACGCGCTGCCGGCGATGTGTCCGACCATGTGCGCATTCGGCGGCCCGGAGATGCGCACCCTCTACGTCACGACGGCGCGTCAGAATCGCGAGCCGGATGAGCTCGCGCGACTGCCGCAGTCGGGCGGGCTGTTCGCGATGCAAGTCGATACCCCGGGTTTGCCGGAGCCGAAATTCGCCGGCTGATCGCCGTCGCTGAAGCGGAAGCATCGATCTTCGACATTGCCGACTCCTGACCGGACATCATGCACCTCGACAGCCACGACTATCTTCCGATCGATGCATCGAGCAGCCTCGGCGCGTCGGCGTCGGGTGCATCGTTCGCCACCTCGACCGGCGACATGCTCGAGATCGGCAGCTTCGGCTCCGGAATATTCCGTCTTCGCGTCGGTCCGAACACGCGGCCCGATTACGGGTTGATCGCCGCGCGCGCACAGCGCTGCGATGTCGCGCAGCCATCGCGCGGCCTGTGGACGTTCACCGCAGGCGACGGATCGCTCGAGCTGGCTGGAACGCCGTTGACCCTGCGCCTGTTGCACGCGGGCAAACCGGTGCTCGCTTCGATCACCGACCGGACAAGGGACGGCCAGACGCGGTTACCCGCGATCGGCCGCGCGCGACAGGGGCAGTCGTGGCTGGCGGCGTACGCGCTGGCGTCGGGTGAGCCGGTCTACGGCCTCGGTGCGCAGACAGCGATGCTGAACAAGCGTGGCCAGCTGGTGCATTCGCAGGTCGAACCGGCCGGCGCCTCGCCTTCCGCGTCGGGCACGAGTGCGCCCTTCTGCTGGAGTCCCGGCCTCGGCGGCGGAGCCTGGGGCGTCTATGTTCACACGCCGTCGCGCGTGTTGCATGGCGTCGGCTATCCCGACTGGTCGCAGCGTTCGTATGGCTTGGTCGTCGACGACGAAGCGCTCGACTTGTTCCTGATCGCCGGCCGAGATCCCGCGCAGGTGATCGAGCGCTACACCGCGGTGATCGGACGCGCACCCGAAGTGCCGCGCTGGAGTCTCGGCGCGTGGATCGCGCGCGGCGACGACTTGAGCGCCGACGGCGCCGTCGCAGCGGCGTCGGATCTACGCGCTCGCCGTGTGCCCTGCGACGTTCTGATGCTCGACGGCACCGGACCCTGGGATCCATGGACGTCCTTCGATTTCCGATGGGACGCGAGAGGCTATCCGGCCCCCGCTGCCGCGTTCGCCAAAATCAGGCAGCAGGGGTTCAAGGTCTGCGTCTGCGAGCAGCCGTCGATATCGATTCACTCGCCGCTGTTCCATGACCTCGCGGCCAGAAAATATCTGATGACCGACGCCGGCGGCCGGCCATACGAACGCGCGGCCGGTGCGGAGCCCGATGACGCGCGTCCCGGCGCGCGACCGGCGCCTCCGTCGGGCATCATCGATTTGACCAACCCGGCCGCCCTCGCGTGGTGGCGAAACGCACACGAGGCTTTGTTCAAGGCCGGCGTCGACGTGATCAAGACCGACGGCGGCGACGACGTCCCGGCCGATGCGATCGCATTCAATGGCGATACGGGCCAGCGTCTGTCCAACATCTATCCGCTGCTCTACGGCCGTTGCGTTTTCGATGCCGCCGAAAAGTTCGCGCCGCCCGAGCAGGCGCCGCCGCTGATCTGGAGCAGCTCCGGGTCGAGCGGCAGCCAGCGCTATCCGGTGCAATCGAGCGGCGAGACGCAAAGCGATTGGGAGGGCCTGGCGGCGAGCATCCGCGCCAGCCTGTCCAGCGGGATGAGCGGCGTGCCGTATCACGCCTGCAAAGTCGGCGGCAGCTACGGCGGCGAGCCGGCCTCCGCGGAGCTTTATCTGCGCTGGTTGCAGGCCGGCGTTTTCGCCTCGCACCTCGAGCTTCGCGCCGGCGCTGGGCGCGACCCGTGGGCGCTCGACGCCGAGCAGGAAAAAATCGCGCTGCAGTGGCTGGAATTTCGCTACCGGCTGCTGCCCTATCTCGGCGCAGTCGTCACGCAGGCCGCCAGGACCGGCATGCCGGTGATGCGCGCGATGCCGCTCGCGTTCCCCGGCAACGCGCTGACCCGTGCCCACGATCTGCAATTCATGTGCGGCGACGCCTTGCTGGTCGCGCCAGTCATCGCACCGGGTGGCGAAGTCGATGTCGCGCTGCCGCCGGGCGCGTGGTACGACCTCGCGACCCGGCAGCGCCTGGCCGGGCGGCAGGTGATCCGCTACCGCGCCACGCTCGACCGCTTTCCGGTGTTCGGACGCGAAGGGCACGCGCTGCCGCTCGGACCGGCGGTGCAGCACACCGGGGAAGTCGACCGCGAAACTCCGCTGAACGCGCTGTGGGTGTTCGGCAAGCCAACGCATGCGCTCGACGGCTTCACGCAGGCGAGCATCACCGTGGTCGCCGACGGCGCGACCGTCACCGCGGCATCCGGCGTGCAGGTCGAAGTCTTCGGCGACTCTACCGGCGTCCGCATCGACGCTCCGACTTGAGCGCGGCGATGAATGCGGCGACGATCGTCGTTACCATCGGCGAGCCCGCCGGCATCGGTCCCGATCTGGCCGTCCGTCTTGCCGAACGGAGCTGGTCGGCACGCCTGGTGCTCGCCGGCGATTGCGAGCTTCTGCGCGAGCGCGCGCGAAGGCTCGGCGCAGGCGTGCGCCTGGTCCCGTACCTGCGCGGTCGCGCCGCGACGCCGGGCGCGCTCGAAGTCGCGCATTTCCCCGTTGCGGTGCCGGTCCAGGCGGGCCGGCTCGATGCCGCCAACGCCAGGACAGTGATCGCCTCGCTCGATGCCGCGCTGGCCGGTTGCCTGTCGGGCGAATTCGCGGCGATGGTCACGGCGCCGGTGCAAAAAAGCGTGATCAACGACGCGGGCATCCAATTCACCGGTCACACCGAGTTCCTCGCACAGCGCACCGGCGCACCGGGTGTCGTTATGCTGCTGGTCGGCGCGGCGCCATGGGGGTCGCTGCGCGTCGCGCTTGCGACCACGCATCTGCCGCTCGCCGCCGTCCCCGCGGCGATCACGCGCGAAACGCTGACGCAGACGCTGCGTATCGCCGTCGCCGACCTCGAGCGCAAATTCGGCATCGCCAAGCCGCGCCTCGGCGTATGCGGGCTAAATCCCCACGCCGGCGAAGGCGGCTACCTCGGTCGCGAGGAAATCGACGTCATCACCCCGGTGCTGGCGGCGCTGCGCGCCGAAGGCCTGGATGTCGCGGGCCCTTTGCCGGCCGACACGGTCTTCGTTCCGGCCAAGGCGCGTGACTACGATTGCATCGTGGCGATGTATCACGATCAGGGGCTGCCGGTGCTCAAGCACGCGAGCTTCGGTCACGGCGTCAACGTAACGCTGGGCCTGCCGATCGTGCGCACCTCGGTCGACCACGGCACCGCGCTCGATCTCGCCGCCGAAGGCGCGCTCGCTCGCGCCGCCGACCCGGGCTCGCTATTCGCGGCGGTCGACCTGGCGATCGACCTGGCGTCACGGGCCCGGGCGGCGGGACGCTGATAGCCTCCCATCGCCCGCGCAAGAGGTTCGGCCAGCATTTCCTGGCCGATCCGCATTATGTCGAGCGCATCGTCGAGGCGATTGCACCGAAGAGAAGCGAGTGCCTCGTCGAAATCGGCCCGGGCCTGGGCGCACTGACCCGGCCGCTGCTGGACAGGGTCGACCGACTGACCGTCATCGAGATCGATCGCGATCTCGCCGCGGCGCTCGCCGCCGAATTCCCGCCCGAGCGGCTCGCGCTGCACGTCGCCGATGCGCTGAGCTTCGACTTCGCCACGCTCGGCCGCGATGTTCGCGTCATCGGCAACCTTCCGTACAACATATCGTCGCCACTGCTGTTTCATCTCGCGCAATTCGATGCCAATCTGCGCGACGTCACCGTGATGCTGCAAAAGGAGGTCGTGCAGCGCATGGCGGCGGCGCCGGCGACGGCCGAGTATGGGCGCCTGTCGGTGATGCTTCAGGTCCGCTTCCGGGTCGAGCGGCTGTTTGTCGTGCCGGCCGGCGCGTTCCGGCCGCCGCCTAAAATCGAGTCGGCGGTGGCGCGGCTGACGCCGCTGGGCGCCGCGCGGCCGGCGCTTTCCGACGCCGCGCTATTCGCGCAATTGGTCGCGGCGGCATTCGGCCAGCGGCGCAAGACCTTGCGCAATGCGCTGAAGCCGTTCGCCGACGAGGCCGCGCTTGAGGCCGTCGGCATCGCCCCGGGTGCGAGAGGCGAGACGCTGGCGGTTGCCGACTTCGTTCGGCTCGCCAATGCTTTGGCGGCAACAAACGTGAAGCCGCAGCGCTAGCGAAAGGCCTGCCCGACCGCCTGCTCGAGCCATGCGACCGGCAGCATCAGCAGGAGCTGCGCAAGCACGATGACGATCAGCGGCGAAAGATCGAGCACGCCGCCGAGCGGCGGGATCGCGCGTCGTATCGGCGCCAGGAAGCGAAACGTCAGCGCGTTCAACACGCCCGCAAGCGGACCGTCGGGCGCGACCCACGACAACAGCGCCTGCAGGAATACCGCGACGATCAGTATCCACAGCGCGGCCTTGAGCAATTCGATCACCGCCAGCGCGGCAAGCGCTCCGGCCAGCGGGGCCGAGATCGCGGCGCCGGCGAGCATGGCGAGCGACAGAAGCCACAGCAGCTGCGTGAGCCAGGCGACAATCAGCGACGCCCAGTCCAGTCCACGGAAACCGGGCAATATTTTTCGCAGCGGCTTGACTGCCCAGTCGGTCAGCGCGGCGACCGCCTGCCCGAGCGGATTGCGAAACGGCGCGCGCAGCCACTGCATGATGAAACGCAGCAGCGCCGAATACACGATCAGCGCAAAGATGATATTGACGAGAAAGCGGAGCGCGTCGGCAAGCATGATCAGGGTCAGGGCTCGGATCCGAAACGCTCGCCCATCTCGCGGGCGCGCGCGGCCGCGGCCTTGACCGCCGCGATGATCGCGGCCATCACGCCCGCCTCGTCCATCGCGCTGATCGCGCGCTCGGTGGTGCCGCCTTTGGATGTCACCTGGGCGCGCAGGAGCGACGGCTCCGACTCGCTCTGCTCGGCCAGGCGCATCGATCCGCTGAACGTCGCGTAAGCGAGACGGCGAGCGTCGGCGGGCTCAAACCCGAGCTCGCGCGCCGATTGCTCGAGCGCTTCGAGAAAATAGAAGACATACGCGGGGCCGCTGCCCGAGACGGCCGTGACGGCGTCGAGCTCGTCCTCGCGCTCGCACCAAACCGTTGCGCCGGCTGCCTCGAGAATGGACGCGGCGCGGGTTCGGCCCTCACTGTCGACGCCGGACAGCGCGTACAGGCCGGCGATGCCGGCGCCGATCAGCGCGGGCGTATTGGGCATCGCCCTAACCAGGCGCCGATAGCCGAGCAGCCAGCGCGAAAGATCGGCCAGACGAATACCGGCGGCGATCGTCACGACCACTTGCCTCTTGAGCAGCGTCGCGAGCTCGCGCGCGACGGCCCGAACGTGTTGCGGCTTGACCGCGATCACGATCAGGTCGGCGTGGATGACGGCTGCGGCTTCGATGGCGGCGAAAGTCGCCACGCCGAAGCGCGCCGCGACGGTCGCGCGCGCGTCGGGGCTGATCTCGACGACCGACAGCGCGTTCGACGCCTGGCCGCGCGCGATCAGTCCGCCGATCAGCGCCCGGGCCATGTTGCCGCCGCCGATAAACGTGATATTCAAGTCCTCGCCTTTGCAAGCTCGCCTGGCGACGTCCGCCAGTCGTTAGATGCCGCCCCTGTGCTGCGATGACCTCGCTTCAAGCGCGTGGTCCGAACAGCGCGCTGCCGACGCGGACCAGCGTCGCGCCTTCGGCGACCGCCGCCTCGAGATCGTCCGACATGCCCATCGACAAGGTGTCGAGCATAAGCCCTTCGGCCTGCGCGGCGGCGAGGATTTCGCGCAGCGTCCGGAATTGCGCGCGCTGGAGATCCACCTCGGCGGTGGGTGCGGCGATGCCCATGAAGCCGCGCAATGCGAGCCGCGGCAACGAGACGACGGCGCGAGCGAGCGCAAGCGCGTCGCCGGGCGCGATGCCGCTTTTGCTCGTCTCGGCGCTGATGTTGACCTGCACGCAAACGTCGAGCAGACCCTGTCGTGCTTCACGTGTAGCCGACAACCGCTCGGCAATGGCCATCCCGTCGATGGTTTGCACCCACGCGAATCGCGCCGCCGCGGCGCGCGCCTTGTTCCGCTGCAACGGTCCGATCAAATGCCATTCGATGCCCGGCAGATCGGCGAGCGCGGTCATCTTGGCCGTCGCCTCCTGGACGTAGTTCTCGCCGAAGGCGCGCTGCCCGAGCGCATGGACAGCCCGGATCGCTTCCGCCGGCATGCTCTTGCTTACCGCGAGCAGCCGGATCGTCGCCGGATCGCGACCCGCGGCGTCGGCCGCCCGCGCGATGCGCTGCTGCATGGCTTGCCACGCCTTCTCGTATAGGCTCATAATCAATGACGCCGGCATAGCCAATCCGGGCCCGACGCACCGAAGCTGGCCGAAAGGCAGGGCGCACACCGGGCGCAAGCCGCGCCCGGGCGCGGCACCAGGGATTATAAATGGACATTGCCGAACTTCTCGCTTTCGCGGTCAAGAACAAGGCCTCGGACCTGCACCTGTCGGCCGGGCTGCCGCCGATGATCCGCGTCCACGGCGACATTCGGCGGATCAACCTGCCGCCG
>Ga0207693_10001622_pt1 | contig 19885 bp, 18 predicted proteins | sample LARL81metaG_FD_184347 | JGI IMG/M metagenome (GOLD analysis project Ga0207693, IMG submission 184347) | Corn, switchgrass and miscanthus rhizosphere microbial communities from Kellogg Biological Station, Michigan, USA - LAR L8-1 metaG... | ecosystem: Host-associated > Plants > Roots >...
TACCAGTGCATTACATCCACCGCAATCTCGGACGCGAAGAGCTTTTGGCTTATTATCGCGCTGCCGATATCGGTCTGGTCACCCCTCTAAAGGATGGGATGAACCTGGTCGCCAAAGAGTTCTGTGCCGCCCAGATTGACGAGCGCGGAGTGCTTATCGTCAGCGAATTCGCCGGGGCGGGTCCTGAATTACGCAGCGGCGCGATTCTGGTCAATCCCAACGACTTCACCCAGGTAGCAGAAGCTTTACACGAAGCCACCCAGATGTCCGCTCAAGAAAAGCGTAACCGTATGAGCGTCCTGCGCGACATCGTAAAGGAACACAACGTGCAACGCTGGATCCGGTCATTTCTCCTTGCGGTGCCCTCTGGCGACGCTGCCGCTTCCAAAGACGCTGCCATCCCCGAATCGGGTTCAGTGGTCTCCTTTAGGCACCGGCGCGATCCTGACATGCCCGGCGTGGCGCTGATCGCCACAGCCCTCGCACCTCACGATCGACCGCGATTTGGGATTGGCAGAGATGCAAAGTTGCGTGTAATCAGCCGCGCTGCTGGGAACGACTAGTTCAGTTGAAAAAACGTCGTCGCCTTTATTCCAGTTGCTTTCCCTTGGTCTCGGGCAACTGTGTGGCTATCGCGCTCGCAATCAGAAATGCCGCACCGCACAGCCAGAACGCCCAACTCAAGCTTTTGGTTTGCGCCACACGCCCGATCACAAAGGGCGCAATCGAACTCATGGTGCGCGCGCCGTTGTACGTGAAGCCCAAGGCTCGCGCCCGTACTGCAGTCGGAAAAATTTCGCTTCCGATAATTGCTGAGCCGGAAAAGAAACCTGTACCGAAGAACGCAAGAAGCACGCCCGCCACCATCAGCACCGTTGGCGCTCTGGCCATGGCATAAAGCGGCACTATTAGAGCAGCCAACGACGTGTAGACAATAAATGACATGCGACGCCCTATAGCGTCTGCCACCCATCCAAAGCTGGCGTACCCCGGGAACATTCCCGCCAGATTCAAGACTACCAACAAGGTAGTCGTTCCCATAATTCCAAAGCCGCGCCCGCCCTGGTCCACCGGCAGTGAAAGATAGGGCGGAATCCAGGTGAACAGTCCCCACCAGGCAAACATGCCAAAGAAATTCATCAGAAGTAAGGCAAAAGTATGTTGAGCATACGGCGGTCGAAAAATACGAACGAATCCGGTTTCCGGATCTCGATCGCCCGACGTAAAGCCGCGGCTCCCTACGTCATCTGCCCGATGCTTTGTGCGCCACATTTCGGATTCCGGCACGCCCCGTCGAATCCACAACACCACCAGCGCCGGAAGAATTCCGACGAAAAATGCCATTCGCCAGTCTGCGTAATGCAAGACCACACCCGTCACCAGCGCGGCCAACGCATATCCGATTGCCCATGAACTTTGCACAATCGAAATAGCCTTCGCCCGCAACTCGATGGGCCAGGTCTCAGCTACCAGAGTCGCTCCTGTATTCCACTCGCCTCCCATCCCCAGGCCAAGGAGGAATCGAGAGGCGGCGAGCATCAGAACCGAAGTCGCGAGACCTGACGCAAACGAGCAAATCGAGTAAGTAAGAATGCTTAGCATCAGCGCCTTCTTGCGCCCAACGCGATCAGCGATAAATCCGAAAGCCACCCCGCCAATGCCGGAGGCAAGCAGCGTAAGGCTGTTCAGGAGACCGGCGGTGCCTTTCGTCATCCCCAGGTCGCGCATGACGTGTGCTAGAACCAGTGCATACAGCATCGCGTCAAACGCGTCGAGCATCCATCCAAGCCCGGCGGCAACCAGAGTGCGGCGTTGCGCGGATGTCGTTTGAGAGAAATTAAAAGCTGTGCCGGCGGCCATGCGAACGGATTGTGAGGTCTCGGAGAGCGATTCGCAAATCAAATCGGGAATTGCCCGAACTCAATTGAGCATTAGCATTTACTCAATTTTTACTTTTGTCTCAACAATTGTCTGATAATTTCATTGCTTGTCTATTACGCATACGTCGACTATGAACCCCTATTTGAGATTTTTACTGCTGTTCTTAATCTCGTCTGTATCGCCGTGCTTCGCGCATCACATGGCTGTGATCGTTGATAAGAGCAACCTGGTGGGAAACCTGACTTCGGCCCATCTCGCAAAGATCTTTCGTATGGAAAACAGGAGGTGGACTGACGGTCGCGATGTCGTTGTGGTGCTGCATTCCGCCTCGGCTGGGGAAAAGGCTACCCTGGAACGCCTTCTGAAAATTTCTGATAACGAATGGCAGGCCCTGGTTGCCGCCCATAAGACTTCTTTGAAAGTGGTCGGCTCCGATAGTGAGGTGCTGGACTTTGTGGAGTCGACTGCAGGAGCCATCGGCTTGGTGGATATGCATTCGATCAATGGCCAAATCAACGTCGTGAAAGTGGATGGCAAACTTCCCACCGAGGCGGGCTACTTACCCCACTGAATTTGCGCTCAATCGGTTCAATCCGCAAAAGTATCTCCGCGCTTTGCACACATCTTTGGCAATCTGCTCGCGTAGAGCGTCCACCGAAGGGAATTTAATTTCAGCGCGCAAACGCTGTAGAAAATGGATTTCCACTTCAGTTTCAGGCCCCAATTCGATGGGATGAAAATTCAGCAGATGACTTTCGATGGCAAACGATTCCGCGCCAAACGTAGGCCGTCCGCCGACGTTGGTCACTGAGTTGAAGCATTCGCTGGCCACCCGGGTACGGGTGATGTAAACCCCGTCCTTTGGTACAAGTTCCTCGTAACGGCTCAGATTGATCGTCGGAACGGTGTATTTGGACCCGTATCCCCGGCCGCGTCCCGGCGTCGACAGCATGCTGAAGGGACGCCCAAGCAGGTGCCGCGCGCGGCTGATCCGTCCTTCGCCCAGCAGTTTGCGAATCTGACTGCTTGAGACTGATTCTCCGCGCAATTTCATTTCCGGATAGACCTTCACCTCAAAGCCCATCTCCCGGCCCAAGTCGATCAGCGTATTCACATTTCCTTGGGCCTTGTGTCCGAAATGAAAATTGAAGCCTTCGTGAACTTCTCGCGCATGGAGACGTTTGCGCAGAATTTCCTGGGCAAATTGACGCGGCGTCATCAGCGAGAGATCGCGTCCGAATGGCAGGAATAGAACAGCATCCAGACCGCTGGCCTGCAGCAATCGCAGCTTTTCCGGCGTGGGCGTAATTAGCTTAAGACCAGAATCGGGTCGTAAGATGCGAACGGGATGAGGCTCAAAGGTAACCGCCATCGCCTTGGCCTTCTGATTCCGTCCCCGGGTCACGATCTCACGCAACACGTGGCTGTGAGCACGATGCACCCCGTCAAAATTACCGATGCTGACCAGCGTAGGGCCAAAGCCAGCCGGCACATCTTCGAGTTTGTGGAAAACGTCCATTCGTATTCGTCTATCCGCAGCGACCCTTCAGTTCAAAAGTTTTTCTTCACCCAAACTAGATCTCAAACTCGAGCTTCATACCGTCATAGGCCAGGCGCACATTCGGAGGCAAGGTGGCATTGGTTTCTTCGTGTCCGAGATCGTGACATATGTGTGTAAAGAAAGCGCGTTTCGGCTTCAGTTGCTCGACAATCCGCAGGGAGTTTTCCACTGTCGAATGGGTGGGATGAGGCTTATGCCGCAAGGCATCGAGAAAAAGAATGTCGAGATTGTGCAACTGCTCGAAAGATTTCTCCGGAACCTCACTATGATCGGTGAGATAGGCGGCCGACCCAAATCGATATCCGTAAATTTCGGTATCTCCGTGAATTACAATAACCGGCTCGAACCGCGCCCCAAATAAATCCAGCCGACCCTCAATCGGCTTCAGCTCAACTTGGGGCAACCCGCCGAATTTATAGTCCGAATCGAAAATATATTTGAACGTATTGCGAATAAAATTCGCCACATCGGGATGCGCATAGAGCGGCAGGCGACCTGGCTTATGGTGATAACTTAAGGGACGCAAGTCGTCGATGCCAAGAATATGATCGGCATGAGAGTGCGTGTACAGCACCGCGTCCAGACTTTGCAGGTTTTCTCGAATTGCCTGCGTGCGGAAGTCCGGGGTTGTGTCGATCAACACCGACATCCCACCGTATTCAATAAGCACCGAGGGCCGTGTGCGCTTATCGCGCGGATCGGAAGAGCGGCAAACGGCGCACTCGCAGCCAATGGTGGGCACGCCCATCGAAGTGCCGCTACCCAGCACCGTCAGTACGGCTCTCATCGGATCGATGGGTTGGTGCCTGTCGCTTGCGAAGGGCGCGCCAGGGCATTCGTCACTTCGACGTACGCCATGCGCAACTCATAGAGACAGTTTTGTAGAAAGTTTTCTTCCACAGGAGTAAGGTTGCCCTTGGTTTTTTCCGAAAGCAAGCTAAGGGTATCGATCGTTTGTCGCGCGCCAAGCAGATCGATGCGTGGCTGGCCACGTTCTTCCTGCATCAGACCTAGCTGCATCATGGAGGTCATGTAGAGCGAAGCCATGAAGCGCTCAAAAGTCATCTCCATTTCTTTGGCCGAATGACCGCTCAGCTCAACTCGTGCATCCAGCTCTTTGGACGATTTCCGATAAGCGTCGGCCTGCTCCTTTTGTTCAGCGGCACTCGGTGGGGGGGGCGCGGACGAATCCGGTGCCTCGGTCGGAGCTGCCGCCGAAGCCTTTCCCGGCGCACTTTGCGTAGAGGTGGCTGGGGATGAAGCCGGAGCAGAAGTTGAAATTTCTTCTTCGCTGACTTCCTTGCGCAGCTCGCCATCGGGCGTGAAGAGTCGCCGGTCAGTTACCGTAAAACTGTCTTGCTTATTTTTACCGTCAGGCATATTCGTTCCATTTTCCTTTGTTATTTCGACGCTTCGCTGAAAGATGATGTGAAGGGTATAGACGCAATCGTCGCCTGGCTGCCGCCGGCGTTAAGCAATCTGCCGGGCGTTGCCACTTCGCGCCGTATATATCCCAAAGCCACCACATGATCGCCGCCGGATCGGGGCAGGGAAGCCGCGCTCGTAATTTCGCCTGCGTCTTTGCCGTCCACCTGAATTTTGCTTCCGGGCGCGGGCAAGGCTCCGTGAATTTCGAATCCGCTGAACTTGCGCCGCACCTGGCCTCGTGAACGAATACGTTCCACGATTTCCTGGCCAACGTAGCATCCTTTAACAAAATTCAAAGCTCGGTCCTGCTCCGTTTCCTGCGGCAGATCGCGTTCCCGGATGTCGATTCCATAGCGCGGAACTCCCGCAGCAATTCGCAATAACTCAACGGCCGCGGTTCCCACACGCCGCGCTCCGGCCCTTACCAATTCGTCCTGTACGTCTCGAGCATTCTCAGGAGCCAGCCACAATTCGAAGGTTTCGGAGAACAGGTTATCGCCACGGACCAAGGTCATTTTGACTTGCCGCCAGTTGATCTCGGCAAACTGTAATGGCTCGAGCCCAGGAATCTCAAAGCCGGCGGCATTCAGCGCAGCGCGGGCTTCAGGACCGGAAATCGCCAGGGCGGTTAGCGTTGCGCTGACGTCGGAAACTGCAACATCATCCATGATGATGTACTTATCGAACACGGCGAGAATGTTTTCACTCTGCGACTGATCGGTGTCGATAAGAAAGAACCCGCCCCGGTTGTAAGCATACAAGTCGCCCAGAATATGACCTTGCGGATTCAGTAAAAAGCAATACACCCCATGGCCTGGCGCCAGATCCCGGATATTGTTCGTCACCATGCCGTTCAACCAGCGCGTCCGGTCACCACCGCTAAGTGAGATCTTTGATCGGGCGGAAAGGTCGTAAACGCCGCTTGCGGAAGCCATAGCCTGAAATTCCGCGCGAACGTCGCCGAAATCCGCTGGGATCGAAGCTGGCGCCCTGAGACGGGACGTCCCTTCGCTACTGGGTTGAACGGTAACGTTCATATCGCTCCCACGTCTATTATATCGAACTGATCGTATCGCCATGACGCTGGCTCTCGCTATCGCGGCCATGGAAGACGACCGTTTCACTCTATTCGACCTCCACTTCAACGAGGCGCCATGAAAATACTTCGCATCGCGACAATTGCCGTTTTGTTGATGACCAGCAGGGGGATGTGGGCCCAGTCCGACGCGCAAAAGGGGCTTGAGAAACTGAAATCGCTGGTCGGAACCTGGCAAGGAAAGACGGCAAAGGGTGAACCCGTGGAAGATACTTTTGCCTTGACCGCCGGCGGCACTGCAGTGATGGGTGACGACAAAATGGGTTCCGAAGAGATGCTCAGCCTGTTTTACGTCGACGGCAGGCGCCTGCTCATGACCCACTTCTGCCCCTCCGGAAATCAGCCACGGATGGAGGCGACCGTTTCTCCCGATCTGAAAACCATCTCCTTTGATTTCCTGGATGCTACTAATCTTCCCAGCGAGCAGGCCGGACACATGCACCACGCCATCTACATCTTTTCCGACTCCGATCACTACAGTCAGGAATGGACATGGCTGGAAGATGGCAAGACCACTCTTTTTCGTTCTGAAATGCAACGAAAGAAATAAAGGCAGATCAACGTTGTGATACATGCCCTCAATTCAACGGCCATATAGCGGTGGAGTAGATTGCGGTGGTTTGCGCGCGTGCGTCGCCTGCTCGAAGCCATAGGTGATCTGCAACAACTGCGGCTCGCTAAACGGCGGACCGAGGAATTCGATCCCGACCGGCACCCCGATCGGCGCTCTCCCCGTCGGCGTGGAGAACCCTGCCGGAACCGTTATGGCCGGAAATCCCGCGAGTGCAGCCAGGATGCCATTGCGCTCCGCCTGATTCATCTCGCCGATCATCACTGGCAGACGCTTCTGGTGTGGGTAGAGTAACGCGACCACGTTGTTTTTCGCGATCAGGTTCGCCAACTGAACCCTCAGGTCATCGATCTTGACGCGCCGGTCCATGTAGTCCGGCTCGTTCAGGCCATGCTGGTAGGCTTCCGCCGAAGCGAGGAACTTCTCAAGCGAAGCCTTGTGGTATTTGCCCGACGCGATGAGCTCGGCAAGCGAGTGCCTGGGAGGATTAGGCTGGGCTTTCAGGTAGTTGTTGAGCTGGAACTTGTATTCGTACTTTTGTACATCGAGGTCCGAGTTCAGCTTGCCGGTATCGAAGGCCGCGTCGTCGATGTCTACCAGAATTGCGCCCTGCTTCTTGAGCACTTCGAGGGCACTAGCCATTACGCGATTGACCTCCTGATGGTCGGGGCCGCTTCCAAATAGGGTACGCAGCACCCCAAGGCGCGCACCTTTCAGGCCGTTGCGGTCGAGCGAGGCGGTATAGGTCGCGGGAGTCCTGCCGATGCCCAGCGCCGTCACGGGATCATCGGGATCGTAGCCGACCATTACATCGAGCATGATGGCGGCGTCGGCTACGGTTCGCGCCAGAGGCCCGGCGGCGTCCTGCGTAAACGAGACGGGCATGACACCGGCACGGCTGATCAGCCCCCGCGTGGGACGAATACCGACCAAGCTATTGGCGGAGGCCGGCGAGCGAATCGAGTTGACCGTGTCCGTGCCAGTGCCCACGGTCGCGAAGTTGGCCGCCAACGCCGCCCCGGTGCCGCCGGAAGAACCGCCCGGGGTCCGCGACAGCTCATAGGGATTTTTGGTCTGGCCTCCCAGCGAACTCGAGGTTAGCCCGGCCAGGGCTAGCTCATGCATGTTCGCTTTCCCGAGAATTAGGGCTCCGTTTTGACGGAACCGCGCCACCGTGAACGCATCCTTCCTGGGTTGCATGGCGTTGAGTGCCAGCGATGCGCCGGTGGTCGGCATATCAGCGGTGTCGAAGTTGTCCTTCAGCACCACCGGAATGCACTGCAGCGGTTTGAGCTTAGTGCCGCGTTTGAGCAGCGCGTCCATGGCATCAGCCTGCTCTAGCAGCTTGGGGTTCACGTACAGCATCGCCTGGAGGGTGGGGCCCTGCTGGTCGTACACCTTGATGCGGTCTAGGTACTCCTGCACCAGGCTGTGGCAAGTCAGTTTGCCGCTTAGCAAGCCGCGATGAATTTCGTTGATGGAAGCTTCCATGAGTTGAAATTGCTGTCCGGCGCCGCTCGCGACCATAAGCATCACTCCCACCACGAGAACGAAACACTTCGCTGCACGACGCACGCCATCCCTCCTATGAATTCAGTGAACATTGAAATAGAGTGCTAGATTTTGACGCGTTCATCGCACCCGCCCTTCTCGGCGCCTTTTCAGCCAAAGGCATTTCTTCATCCGACTGAGGCACTCGCGAAATGACAAGCTCCAACCGAGTTGATAATCTTCCAACTTGTGATTCAGAAAAAGCGTATCGCCATCATCCCCGGAGACGGCATCGGCCCCGAAGTCATCGCTGAAGCCCTAAGGGTAATTCAAGCCTCGGGCGCCCCGGTTGAAACCACCCACTTTGATTGGAGCGCGACACGCTACCTCGGCGACGGAGTCACGGTCCCGCCGGATGGCTTTGCTATGTTATCTCGCGAGTTTGATGCCATCTTGCTTGGTGCCCTTGGCGATCCGCGAGTACCCTCGAATGTTCACGCCAAAGAAATTCTGCTGGGCATGCGCTTCAAGATGGATTTGTATGCCAATGTCCGGCCAGTTCGGCTGCTGGATGCCTCTCTATGTCCGCTGAAGGGGATCGAGCCGCAAGATATCGACTTCGTTGTGATTCGTGAAAATACCGAAGGCGCATATGTGGACGCGGGCGGTGTATTCAAGCAAGGGACGCCAGACGAAATTGCCGTGCAGGAAGATATCAACACGCGAAAGGGCGTCGAGCGCGTGATTCGCTATGCCTTCGAGTATTGCGAGCGGGGCAAAAAGCAGAATGGCACCCCTCGCCAACGCGTTCTGATGTGCGACAAATCCAACGCCATGACCCATGCCGGTGGTTTGTGGCAGCGCGTATTCAAGGAAGTAAGCAAGGAGTATCCGCAGATTTCTGCCCAGCATCTCTACGTTGATGCGCTCTGTATGCAAATGGTGCGCGATCCCAGGCTGTTCGACGTAATTGTGACCAACAACATGTTCGGCGACATTATCACCGACCTTGCCGCCGGCCTTCAGGGCGGGTTAGGAATGGCGGCCAGCGGAAATATTCATCCCGGAAAAACGTCGATGTTCGAGCCGGTCCACGGCTCCGCGCCATTGATCGCAGGAAAGGACCTCGCCAACCCTTTCGGAGCCATCCTAACCGCGGCGATGATGCTGGGTCATTTGGGACTAGGAGACGATGCGACCAGAATTGAAACCGCTGTCCTTGAGGCCATAACACAAAAGAAAATCACTCAGGACATTGGCGGTCCTCTTCGAACCAGAGAAGCCGGCGAATGGGTCGTGAAACACCTAGCTTAAGCTTAAGAAGGATCTTGGGGACCGAGTCAGCGCTAGTTCTCCCATTTTCCATATTTACGAACTTTGCCATTGGTTCTTAATAGCTTATCGACGTTTGTCCGGACAATATTCCAGCTGGAACGGGTTGCCGATTTGCTCCCCTCTTTCCCCGCCGAAGTCGCCTGCCAGCTCTGCCGCCAGTAACCTCACCTGGTTCTGTATAATCACCCATTCGAATAAGCGATCACGTATCTTTGAGAGAACCCTTGTCACAGGCAGAAATTGGGATCATTGGCGGCAGTGGGCTGTACTCAATGCCCGGTCTCACTAAGCTCAAAGAAGTTCGGCTGAAGACTCCTTTCGGCAAACCTTCTGACGCCTATGTTCTGGGCATGCTCGAAGACCACAAAGTCGCGTTCCTCGCCCGCCACGGACGGGGTCATCGCATCCTGCCCTCGGAATTGAATTTTCGCGCTAATATTCATGGCTTCAAGCAGTTGGGCGTCGAACGGGTCGTTTCCGTCTCGGCAGTCGGATCGTTAAAGGAAGAACATAAGCCGCTAGAGTTCGTGATCCCTGATCAGTTTTTCGATCGTACTCGTCACCGGGTCGACACATTTTTTGGAAATGGCGTCGTGGCTCACATCGCCTTTGCCGATCCTATTTGTTCAGAGCTGGCGGGTGTCGTAGAGAGTGCCTCGCGCCGGGCTGGGGTGACGGCCAAGCGCGGCGGCACTTACCTTTGCATGGAAGGGCCGCAGTTTTCAACGAAGGCCGAGTCCAACGTCTACCGCGGCTGGGGTATGGACGTCATCGGCATGACCAACCTGCAGGAAGCCAAGTTGGCGCGAGAGGCGGAGATGTGCTACGTGACGGTGGCGATGGTGACGGATTACGACTGCTGGCACCCGCATCACGATTCGGTGACCGTGGACCAGATCGTGGCGGTGCTGCTGAAGAACGCAGAGAACGCGGCCAAGGTCGTGCGCGAATCGGTGGCTGCCATGCCGCGCGGTCGCACCTGCAAGTGCGGATCGGCTTTGGCGCACGCGATAATTACTGACCGCGCGAGAATTCCCGCCGCGACACGTCGGAAACTAAAATTGATTCTCGGTAAATACCTGAAAGTAAAGAAAACATGAGCATAGTCGTTGTTGGTTCCGTCGCATTCGATACCATTGCCAGTCCTTCCGGAAAGGTGGAAGACGTACTTGGCGGGGCCGCGACATATTTCGCCCTCGCAGCAAGTTATTTCACAACCGTTCGAGTGGTAGCTGTGGTGGGTGACGATTTTGATGCCACCTACGAAGGCGTCTTGAAGAAACGCGGTGTAGATACTCGCGGTATAGAACACGCTCAAGGGAAAACGTTCCGCTGGGGCGGGCAGTATCACGACAATCTGAACGAAGCCAAGACAGATTTCACCGAACTAAATGTCTTCGAGCAGTTTCAACCTCGTATCCCGGCGGAATATCAGGACTCGAAATTTCTATTTCTCGCTAACATTCATCCCGAACTGCAGGCGGCGGTGCGGCGAAACATGAATGGAGTAAGTCTGACCGGCGGCGATACCATGAATTACTGGATCAACCGCACCCGCAAGGAGTTGATTGAAACCCTGAAACTGGTGGACGTGCTGTTAATCAACGACACCGAAGCCAAGGCGCTGGCTGGGGAAACCAATCTCCCGCGAGCCGCCCACAAGGTCCTGGCGCTGGGGCCGAAAGCCTTGGTGATAAAGCACGGCGAATATGGGGCAACGATTTTCTTCCGGGAAGGAGCTTTTGGCATTGGCCGGCATCCTTTCCGCGCGCCGGCGCTACCGATAGAGGAAGTTAAAGATCCGACCGGTGCTGGCGACTCTTTTGCTGGTGGTTTTATGGGCTACATCGCCGCGCAGCCGGATTTGAATCGTGAAGTCCTCAAGCGTGCGCTTTTTTATGGCGGCGTGATGGGATCGTTCGCCGTTGAGCGCTTCGGCACGGAGCGGTTGCAATCGCTTACCCGCGAAGAAATTGAAGCCCGCTTTCAAATCTTTCGCGAACTGACCCACCTGGAATGAAGCCCCAGCCTATCCGGCGGTGGGATCGCGAGACCGCCTTAATGGCCTGGGTTGCAGGCTGCGCCTCCGTTTTTTCCTTCATCTATTATTTTCGTCATGGTGACATTCTGCTTTACGGCGATGCCGTCGCGCATATCAACATTGCGCGACGGGTGTTCGATTCCCGCACTCCGGGTCTGTTGCAACTGGGTACCGTGTGGCTACCCCTGCCGCACTTGCTAATGATTCCGTTTCTGCTCTCCGGCACTTTGTGGAAGATCGGGGCGGGTGGGTCCATTCCATCGATGGTGGCCTACGTCCTTGGAACGCTAGGCATCTTTCGTTTGGTTCGGCAAGCTCTCGATTGGCCTCGGACGGGAACCTCGGCAGCGGTGGCAGCCTGGGGTGCGGCTGTCATCTACGCCGCCAATCCGAATCTGATTTATCTGCAAACCACCGCGATGACCGAGTCGCTTTACCTGGCACTGTTCATTTGGGCGGCGGTTTACCTCGGCGAATTCGTTCAAGACACCTGCTCCGGCGAACGCCGTGACAAAACTACATCGCGGCTCATGAAGTGCGGATGTTGTCTGGCGGGAGCATGCCTGACGCGCTATGACGGATGGTTTGTCGCGGTGGCTATGTGCATGGCGGTTCTTGTGATCGCCATGCGGCGGAGGCCAAAGGATAAGCAGGAAAGATCCGAACTCTACCGCAATGTGAGAAATTTTATTCTCTTGGCTGCTTCCGGTCCCGTGTTTTGGCTGGCCTATAACGCAATTGTCTACCGCAATCCGCTGGAATTCGCCAATGGACCCTATTCCGCAAAAGCGATTGAATTGAGAAGTTCAAACCCTTCTCACCCGGGCAAGCACGATCTGCCGGTCGCGTTCAGTTATTTTTTGAAATCTGCAGAAATGAATCTAGGACCGGAAAACGGCCAAAAGCTATGGGTGCTGTTTGCCCTGGCGGGAACGCTGGTATGCGTAATTGGCAAAGCTGGCAGTACCGGCTGGCTTCAAACCGGCCGGTCAGAAGAGCCGGCAGGATGCCGGCACTATTGGCCATTGCTCCTGCTTTGGGTTCCGTTGCCTTTTTATGTGCTTTCTGTCGCATATGGAGCGATCCCTATTTTCATGCCAGTCTGGTGGCCCTTCTCTTATTATAACGTTCGCTACGGGTTGGAATTGTTGCCGGCCTTCGCAGTCTTCAGCGCCTTAGCTATTTACTTCGCCGCGAAGCTGGCGCGGAGTCGAACCATCGGAATTGTCGTAACGATGGGAGCCCTGATTTTTGCCATCGCAAGCTACGCCACGGTTTGGCGGAACCCGGTTTCTTTTCGCGAAGCCTTTATCAATTCCCGCTCTCGTATCGGCCTGGAGCGCGAGCTCGCTTCGTTCTTAAGGGGCCTACCGCCTGATTCCGATTTGCTTATGCATCTGGGCAGTCACGTGGGGGCGGTGCAGGACGCGGGTATCCCGCTGAAGAGAATTATCAACGAGGGCAACCATCGCACATGGAAACAGCCAGTCGATAATGAGGGACTGTGGGAGCGTGCGCTCGCCGATCCGGCGCGGTATGCGGACTATGTTATTGCTTTCGAGGGCGACCCAGTCTCTACTGAAGTGCAGAAGCAGGGTCTGTTTTCGCTCGCCGTAATCCATGTCTCTGGTCAACCCAAGGCGACCGTTTACCAAACACGGGTTTCTCCCGGTAATCAGCCGCGTTAACTTCGACTCTCGCGAGGCACTCAGAGCAGAAGTTTTCCGGTGATAAAATCCAGCCACTCGCCTTCAATGCAGATCGTCCACCACATTTTCGTTATCCTCGAGTACGAAGTGCCCTCGGCTACGATTTTCTTGTACCGCCTGATTCTCGCGGCCATCCTGGGCGGCTTGATCGGCCTGGAGCGGGAATTCAAGCATCGCCCCGCCGGGCTTCGAACCAATCTTTTCATCTGTGTTGGCGCCGCCATGTTCACTCTTCTCTCGGACGCGTTGGCGGAGCAACATATGGGAGACCACACCCGAATTGCGGCACAGATCATTCCCGGAATTGGCTTCATCGGCGCGGGATCCATCCTGCATAATCGCGGAGACCTGATTACGGGCATTACCTCAGCCGCTACTCTGTTCGTGGTTGCATCCGTGGGAATGGCAGTGGGGGGAGGGCTTCATCTCACCGCCATCTTTGCGACGGCCCTTATTTTGTTATGTCTGTTTCTGCTGGGGAATGCGGAACAGCGACTCAATGTGAAGCTGGCCATTCGCACTTATGAGGCAACCGGGAGCAGCGCAGACGTGATCAGCGCAGAAGTAAACCGTATTCTGGAGTCCATTCACGCCATGATGCAGGATGTTCAAATCGCGGTTACGGCTCAGCACGTTCGTCTTCAGTTCGACGTTGAGGGAACACGCAGACAGCACGAACTGGTGCTGCGAGCGCTCAAGCAGTCTTCCGTGCTTGAGAGTGTCATTCCGTTGGGCGCGGTGCAGACCGAATGACCCCTTCCGGTCCAGCGATTCCATTCGTCAAGGCCAGCGCCTGCGGTAACGATTTTCTAATTATCGACAGCGTCGACGCGCCCAAAGACATACAAGAGTTAAGCAAGCGTTTGTGCGACCGACACCTGGGAATTGGGGCGGATGGTGTGGAGTGGTTATTTCCCGCCGGAGACGCGGATGTCGCTGCCCGGCTCATCAATGCGGACGGATCGGAGGCGGAAATTTCTGGTAATGGAACACGAGGCGTCGCAGCTTACCTCTGTTCCGAAAAGCCCAGAGAACGACTTGCGATCCACACCGGCGCGGGGGTAAAGATCTGCACCCTGATCAGTCATTACGGGACGCATTATGAGTTCGAGATCGACATGGGCGAACCTCAGATCGGAGAGGAATTCACCGTCAAATTGTCGTCGCGGGGAGTTCGCGGAATTCCGGTATCAATGGGTAATCCGCATTACGTGGTGTTTGTTGAGGCCTTTGCTGAACGATGGCAGGCTGAGGCTGCGGAAATCGGGCGAGATGCGACCTTCAAAGAAGGGGTCAATGTCGAACTGGTTGGGGTGAAAGACGAGAATAATATTGAGGTCAGGTTTTTCGAGCGCGGAGTCGGAGAAACCCAGTCGTCGGGTACAGGATCGTGCGCGGCCGCCGTCGCCGCCATTTCTGCGAAACGAGCACGGTCGCCGGTTCGAGTGCATGCTCCCGGCGGAGTCCAAACGGTGCGATGGGAGAAACAGGTTTTTTTGCGAGGAGCCGCGCAACTCATCTGCCGCGGAGAGTTTTTCTGTTAGCGTTTAAGCCCAGATCGAATGGCGTCTGATCGAGCAATCGCGCGTCTCAAGCCGCCCGCCCTGCACTCGGGCGACGTGGTTGGCATCGTGGCGCCGGCCAGCAATTTCAAACGAGAAATGCTGGAGACCGGCTGCGCCACGCTACGTCAATTGGGGTACAAACCCTTTTTCCTTGATTCCATTTTTGCGCGGGACTTGTATTTTGCGGGATCAGCCGAACAAAGGGCCCGCGACCTTGAAGAAATGTTTGTGCGTGACGATGTACGTGCAATCGTGTGCGCCCGTGGCGGCTACGGGTCGAACTACCTTCTAGACTTGCTTGATTTTGAAAAGATCAAGGCGCATCCGAAAATCTTCGTCGGCTACAGCGACCTGACTACACTTCTTACTTATTTCGCGGACTCGGGCGGCTTTGTAACTTTCCATGGACCCATGGTGGCCAAAGATTTCGCCGATGGCGATGGAGTGGACCTGATGAGTTGGGCCTCCGCGCTAGAGGGAACTGCGAACTGGTCGCTATCGCCTGATGCAGAAGTGAAGTCGCTTATCGAGGGTTCAGCGGAAGGTATTCTCTATGGCGGTTGTCTTTCCATACTTGTAGCCTCTTTGGGGACGCCATACGAAATCAAAACGAACGAGACGATTCTGTTCATCGAGGATATTGCGACCAAGCCTTACCAAATCGATCGCATGCTGATGCAATTGAAACTTGCCGGAAAACTTTCCACGGTTCGAGGCCTTATTTTCGGTGAAATGATCGACTGCACTCAAACGGCGAGCCAGGGTTACACTCTGGAAGAAGTGGTGCTTCGAGTAGTGAGGGACCTCGATGTGCCGGTGGCATACGGCTTGCGATCCGGGCATGTTTCGCGAGGGAATATTACGTTACCGATCGGGGTCAGGGCTTCGCTAGACGTTCGCAGCGACGGGGTTGAACTGAAGATATTGGAGACGGCAACGCGAAGTTCGATTTCTTCGCGCTGAGGAAGGGCCGGGGTCGGAAGCGGCAAGGGCGTTTGCAAACATTATGAGCCATAAAAAGCACATTCACCTTATCGGCATTTGCGGCACAGCGATGGCGTCGCTGGCCGGCATGTTGACACAGCGCGAATATCACGTCACCGGCTCGGACGCGGCTGCGTATCCGCCCATGTCTGACTTTCTAACCTCACTGCACATTCCTCTGGCACAGCCGTTTGCGGCGAAGAATCTGGAGCCGCGACCGGACCTGGTAGTCGTCGGGAATGCAATTTCCCGGGGGAATGTCGAGCTCGAATATATTCTCGACCAGCGCATTCCATTTTGCTCCATGCCGCAAATCCTGCACGACGAGTTTTTGCGGGGCAAGGAAGTTCTGGTGGTCGCGGGAACCCACGGCAAGACCACAACTACTTCCATGCTGTGCTGGATTTTCGATCAAGCAGGCATGCAGCCTTCTTTCCTGATTGGTGGCATCGCGGAAAATTTTGCCAGCAGCTTTCAGTTGGGACAGGGTAAGCACTTTATCCTGGAGGGCGATGAGTACGATACGGCGTTCTTCGACAAGGGACCGAAATTCCTGCACTATTTTCCGGACGCCGTGATTCTGACTTCAGTTGAATTCGATCATGCCGATATTTACGAAAACCTTAGCGCTGTCGAAACTGCATTCAAACGCCTGGTGAACCTGATCCCGGGCCGCGGCCGGTTGGTGGCTCTTGACACCGGAGCGAGCGTCGAGCGCTGCCTGGCAAAAGCGTTCTGTCCCGTCGAGCGTTACGGAACTACTAAGAGCGCAACCTGGCAGGCGACAAATCTACGACTCGATCCCTCCCGCACATTTTGGACGGTATTGAAGAACCGCGAAAAGTGGTCGGACTTCGAGTTCGCGCTCGCCGGCGAATATAACGTGATGAATGCAACGGCGGCCGCTGCCATGGCTTCCGGATGCGGCATAGCGAAAGACAAGATTGCGGCGGCGCTTAAAACCTTCAAGAGTGTGAAACGTCGTCTGGAAGTGCGCGCGCAGGTGAATGGGATCACGATTATCGACGACTTTGCGCACCATCCGACAGCGATCGCCGGGACCCTGAAGGCATTGCGGGCACGCTATCCTGGGACGCGGCTGTGGGCGATTCTGGAACCGCGATCCAATACACTCCGACGCAATGTGTTCCAGCACGAACTTGCGCAGAGCCTGACCGTCGCCGACGAAGTGGTGGTCGCTAACGTATTCAAGTCAGAAAGCATTCCAGAGGGGGAACGCATGGATGTGTTTGCGCTCGCCTTCGAAGTGCAAGGTTTAGGGCGGCACGCGCGCATTGTTGCCGATGCGGAGGGCATCGTGCAGGCAATCGCTCCCGAAATGCGGCCGGGTGATGTGGTCGCGATCCTTTCCAATGGCGGCTTTGGTGGCATTTACGAAAAGCTACCACAGCGGTTGAAGTCGCTGAGCGGGGGCACTTCGGGTAGCCAGTCCCTGAAGGCGTCCGCCAAAGCGTGAACCGTTTCTCCAGACGAGAGGTTGTTGCGGTTCTCGCCGGATCTGTCTTTCTGGCAGCGATAGGTGCGGGAGCGCAAGCCGTCCAATCATCGCCCTCAGTAGCGCCGCTTCGCTACGAAATTTCGCTGGCAGGCACGTCGTCGCATAATGTCAAAGTAAAACTCTTCCTGCCCGCCGGCGCTGCTGAGCGCGAACTTCAGCTTCCAGTCTGGAATGCTCTTTACCAGATTCGCGATTTCTCGCAATACATCAATTGGGTGCGTGCCCGTGATGTCCACGGGCATTCGCTCGCGATCAACAAATTGGACAAGAGCCGGTGGCAGGTGAAGGGTGCGGACGGTGGGGTTGAACTCGAGTATGAAATTTTTGCCGACCAGTCAGGTCCATTCGGTGCGCAGTTGAATACTCGTCATTGCTTTTTGAATCTGGCTGAAATCCTGTTGTTTCCCGTGGATGGCCGTGCTTCTCCCGCCCAGGTTCGATTTACGGACATTCCTTCGGGATGGCGAATCGCGACCGCGCTGACCCAGACGGCCGAAGAATATAGCGCCGAGAACTACGACCGCCTGGTTGACTCGCCCTTCGAGATAGGGACTTTCCAGGAGTCCGATTTTGACGAAGAAGGAGGACATTACCGAGTGGTGGTCGATGCCGACGCGGTGGACTACGACCTGCCGAGGATGGTGTCGATATTGCGGCGCTTGGTGGCTTCGGCCACTGCCTGGATGAAAGATCGTCCGTACCAGAGTTACATGTTCATCTATCACTTTCCGCACGGCCCTGCCGGTGGGGGAATGGAGCACGCCTACTCGACGGCGATTGATATCAATGCCAGTTCCATGTCCCAAAACCCGCTGTCACTGGGTGAACTGACCGCGCACGAGTTTTTTCATTTGTGGAATGTGAAGCGGATCCGGCCACAATCACTTGAGCCGATCGAATACAGCAGGGAAAATTACACGACCGCACTTTGGTTCAGCGAGGGTGTCACAACGACGGCAGGAAACATTATTCTGTTGCGGGCTGGCCTGCTGGATGAGTCGCGCTATCTCAGAGGCCTGGCAGCCGAAATTGGCGAACTGGAGCGGCGGCCGGCACACCTGACGCAGTCGGCGGAAGAGGCGAGTCTGGATGCATGGCTCGAAACGTACGAGTACTACCGGCTGCCGGTGCGCAGCATTTCTTATTACAACAAAGGAAACTTGCTGGGGGTGGCTCTCGATCTCCAGTTGCGCGAAGCAACAGGAGGCGCGACCAGTCTTCGCGACGTGTTCCTGGCGATGAATCAGAATTACGCGCACAAGGGACTATTCTTTGAGGATTCCCAAGGGGTACGGCAGACCGCCGAAGCGCTTAGCCACTCTGACCTGAGTAAGTTCTTTCGGTCGTATGTCGCGGGTACCGAGGAAGTTCCCTGGGACGATCTATTCAAGACGGTTGGCCTGCGTGTGATATTGCACGTGGATTCTATAGCCGACGTTGGTTTCGTGGCGGTACGCAACTTTGATGCTCCCCCCGTGGTGGCGCAAGTCACCGCTGGAAGCGAGGCTGAGCGAGCGGGTTTGCGGGTCGGAGATGGGATTTTGGAAATCGATGGTCAGACAGCAACCAGTGATTTCAACCAACGGCTGGCGGCGTTGCGTCCGGGAGATAAGCTGCGCTTACGAGTACGCACGAACCAAGGTGAGCGTGAGTTGCATTGGAAAGCGGGAAGCCAACGACAAGTGGAGCTAAATCTGGTGGACAACGACACCGTGACCCCACAACAAAAGAAACGGCGCGCTGCGTGGTTGCGCGGTGAATCCGAAAGGCCGGGGGACGCGCACCCGTGATTCGGACGATATTGATGCTGGCTTTCTGGAGCATCGCATTGCCGGCGGCGGCGGTACTCTGCTTTCCGTGGACCTTCATCACCGGGGATATTCGTTTTCTGTATCGCGTGGCCATGTGGTCGGCCTGGACCGGGGTGCGTGTCACTGGAATTAAGGTACAAACGGTGGGGCTGGAGCAACTCGATCCGCAACGCAATTACGTTTTCATGTCCAATCATGTGTCGAATATCGATCCGCCCATCATGGTTCCGTTGATTCCGCGGCGCACCTCGGTAATGGTGAAGAAGGAGCTGTTTAACTATCCATTGCTGGGGAAGACGATGCGCCTCGGATCGCTGGTGCCCGTCGACCGTGGCAACCGGGAGGCTGGAATCGCGGCTGTGCGGTTAGCCGCGGCGGTTCTGCGGCAGGGCATCAACATGATTATCTACGTCGAAGGCCATCGTTCATTCGATGGCAAATTGCTGCCGTTCAAGAAAGGGCCGTTCTACCTGGCGGTGGAATGCGGTGTCGCGGTGGTACCGGTGACAATTGCCGGGACCCATTACGTGATGCCCAAAGGCAGATTCTCCATCAAGCCAGGCCGGGTGACGGTGAAATTTCACCCCCCGATCGAGCCAGAAGATTTTGGCGGCCGCGAATGCCTGATGGAACGAGTCAGGCGCGCGATCGATAGCGGACTCCCGGCGGAATTCCAGGAGCACAATTACGCTGACGTAAGCTGCTCGACTACCGGCGAGGGCACGGCTCCGGCTTGATCCGCTTCCGCTCAGCGCGGTCGCATGCTAATCCTTCATCATCTTTCGAACCGCTCGTGCAATCTCCGGCAGGCGGGGAAGGATGGCGGAGTACTTCAGCCAGAGTTTGTGATCCACCGCGGGCGCGCCGCTGACAATCGCACCAGGCTCAATGTC
>Ga0207693_10001626_pt1 | contig 19847 bp, 26 predicted proteins | sample LARL81metaG_FD_184347 | JGI IMG/M metagenome (GOLD analysis project Ga0207693, IMG submission 184347) | Corn, switchgrass and miscanthus rhizosphere microbial communities from Kellogg Biological Station, Michigan, USA - LAR L8-1 metaG... | ecosystem: Host-associated > Plants > Roots >...
CCGGGCGAAACCCTAGCGAAACTCACAGCGCATTAAGCGGCCTCTCGCGCGCGGCGGATTCGCCACGAACGCAACAAGCTGAGCATGGCCTGTTCTTCCGGCGATAGTGCAGGCTCGCGTGCCTTGACGACGCGCAAATGCCGCGGTCGAAAATCGTCGATTGTTCGCCCGTCGAGGTACTGCTCGACGACTGCAGGCGAGACATATGACTCACGTGTGACCGCCGGCGTATTTCCGAGTCGTTCCGCAACACGCCGCATCGCGGCGCTGACCGATCGCTTCTGCTCGCGTTCCGACTCGGGAAATCCCTCCTTGGCGACGCGCTCCGCGAGGTAGATCGCCGCGAGCAGCGTGCCACCCCAGGTGCGGAAGTCCTTCGCACTGAACTCGTCCCCGAGATAGATCTTCACGTAGTCGTTCAACCGCTTGTTCGTGAGGTTGTAGATATCGCCCTCCCACTCGTACTTGAAGACGCGTGATCCCTTGAGCTCGAGCAAGCTCCGCATCGCAGCGGCGAGATCCGGATCCACGATTTCGGTGCGGACGCGGACCCCGTGCTTGGCCGGAAATGACAGGCAGACGCGGCGACCGCGCACCCTGACATGGCGACGCAGGAGCGTCGTCACGCCGTAGGTCCCGTCGCGGACGTATCGCTCCGAGCCGACCCGGAACCAACCCAGCTCGATCAAGCGCAAGGCGATCGCCGAGACGCGTTCGCGATCGAATTCCTCCTGGTCGAAGTGCAGGGCCATCGCCCCGCGCAGCGTCGGCAGAGCGTCCCCGAAGCGGATCAGGCTGTCGTACTTGGCCCGTTCCTGCTGAGCCCGATAGTCCGCGCTGTAGAGGTACTGCTTCCGGCCGGCGGCGTCGAAGCCGGTGGCCTGGAGCTTCGCCGTCGCCCTCGGCGAGATCCAGACGTCCTTCCACGCGGGCGGGATCGCGAGCGCCTCGATCCGGGCGAGCTTCCCCTCGTCGGAGATCCGCTTGTCTCTGCTGTCGTAGTAGCGAAACGCGCCCTTGCGACCTTTCCGGCTCCACCCCATTCGTCAGGTTCAACGCGGTTACCATCGAACGCGATGCGCGACGAGCGGACGATCGTCGTCCTCGAGGGCGACGAGACGGGACAGGAGCTCCTGGAGGAGAGCCTCCGGGTGCTCGATCCCGGCGTGATCGGGGTGGAGCTCGAGCTCCCGCGGTTCGATCTCTCTCTCGAACGGCGCCGCGAGACCGACAACGGCATCGTGCACGAGGCTGCGGCGGCGATCCGGGAGCATGGGCTCGGGTTGAAGGCTGCGACGGTGACTCCGGAGGGCCGCGGCGAAGTCGGCTCGCCGAACCGGATCCTCCGCGAGGAGATCGGCGGCAGGGTGATCGTCCGCACCGGGCGGCGGATCCCCGGGGTCGCGCCGCTCGGCGGGGTGCACGCGCCGATCTCGATCGTCCGGATGGCCGTCGGGGACGCCTACGGCGCGAAGGAGTGGCGCGAGGGCGAAGGTGACGACGAGGTCGCGTTCCGTACCGAGCGCATCGAGCGTCGCATCTGCCATGCCGTCGCCGAGTTCGCCTTCCGCCAGGCCGGGCGAACGGGTGCCAAGGTCTTCGGCGGCCCGAAGTACACCGTCAGCCCGACCTACGAGGGGATGCTCAAGGAGGAGATGGACGCGGCCTCCGAGCGCCATCCGGAGGTGCCGTACGAGCCGCAGCTGATCGACGCGACGTTCGCCCTCCTCCTCTCTGCCTCCGGCGACCCGCTCGTGATTCCCGCGTTGAACCGCGACGGCGACATCCTGTCCGACCTCGTCCTGCCGCTCTTCGGCTCGATCGCCGGTTCCGAGTCCCTGCTCGTCGCCTTCGAGGACGACTTCGAGCCGGCGGCGATCATGGCCGAAGCGGCGCACGGGACCGCCCCGTCCCTCCAGGGGAAGAACGTCGCGAACCCGATGGCGATGATCCTCGCCGGGGCGGCTCTCCTCTCCCACGGCGGCGCGGAAGCGGAGAGCGCCGGGAGGGCCATCCGCGAAGCGTGCCTCGAGGCGGTGGCGCAGGGCGCTCGCACCGCCGACCTGGGCGGCCACCTCGGCACGACGGAATTCACCGACGAGGTGATCGACCGCGTCCGCGCGAAGCTCGAGGTCTGGGCGGCGCTCTAGCTCACAGCGGCGAGCAGCTTCGCCGTCGGCACGAAGACGAGCTTCCCCGGGCCGTTGTAATGGGCGTTGACCGCGTAGACGAGGCCGCGCGCGTTCATCGCCGCCGGACTGCCGGTGTGGCTGGACGGCCCGATCACGACGTCCTTGCCGCTCGTCAGGTCGACGAGATGCAGGCTGCCCGGGCCCTCGACGGCGGCGAGTTGCCCGTGCACTGCGAAGCTCACCGCTCCTCCATTCGAGTGGATCCCGACGGGCCACGTGTTCAGCAACTGGCCGGTGCTCCAGTCGTAGACCTGGAGCGTGACCGTCGTGGGGCCGGAAGGCTCGTGGAGCGCCGTCGTCAGGACGACGAGCAGGCTGCCGCTCAGCGAGATCTCGGTGCCGGTCGTTTCCGGGTCCGGAAGGCCCAGGTCGACCTCGCCGATCGGCGCACTACTCGTGCGGGAGTAGACGAGCACGCTGTTCGTGCTCGCCCAAGGGCTGGAGCTGAGAACTGCGATGTGGCCGCTGTCGACGGCCCCGGACACGATCGCGCCCGGTCCACCCGCGATCGCCCGCAGCCCGGTGCCGGTGACGAGACTGAGTGCCTGGTTCGTGGCGACCGTGCCGTTCGACTTCCACGTGCTGACAGCGATGGTCTTGCCCGCGCCGGCGAGGCCCTCGATCCAGCCACCCGTCGTCAGGGAGCGGTCGTCCACGCCGTGGCGGTACACATGGTCGGCGAGGTGAGCCCGCCCTCCGATCGGCGCCGTGTAGAGCCACTCGCCCTCCTCCGTGTTGCCGAACTGCCGGTCCTTGAGCCATGCGACCCGTTTGCCTGCGATCGCCAGCTCCGCGGCAGTGCCGTTGACGCCGGGCTTGGCGTTGCCGTACGTGCCACGGACCACAGAGCGCGAGCCCGTCGCCGTGTTCCAGACGTCGATCTTGCCGCCGCTCGCGTACGCGACGCGCGAGCCGTCCATCGCAAGCGTCCAGATCGGCTTGGCCGTCTGCCGCACCTTGTCGGCGTGCGGCCTGGCCGCCCCTGCCTGCGCGGGAACGAAGAGCAGAGCCGCTGCGAGGAACAAGCCCACGATACGAAGTTTTCTCATGGGCGTAACGCTAGTGCGCTCGTGTTAAGAAGCTGCGGCGGCGTGCCAGGTGTCCCAGCCGGCGGCCCAGGCCTTGACGAAGAGCTCCGCGGCTACGGGGTCGAACTGCGAGCCGGCGCCGGCCTGCACCTCTGTAAGCGCGTGCTCGTGCGTCAGCGCCCGCCGGTACGGCCGCGGCGAGATCATCGCGTCGAAGGCGTCCGCGATCGCCAGGATCCGGGCCTCGATCGGGATGCGGCGTCCGCTCAGCCCCGCGGGGTAGCCCTCCCCGTCCCACCGCTCGTGGTGGAAGAGGACGTACGGGAGCGCATCGTGGAATCGCCGCAGCGGCAGCACGAGCCGTGCGCCGGCGGCGGGATGGCGCCGGATCTCGGCTACCTCGTCGAGCGTGAGCGGCCCGGACTTGCCGAGCAGTTGCGGCCGGATCTTGACCTTGCCGACGTCGTGCAGCGGCGCCGCCCAGCGAAGAGAGCGGATCCGTTCGCGATCCCAGCCCAGCTCCAGAGCCACGGGCTCGGCGAGCGCCGCGACGCGGGCGCCGTGGCCGAGGGTGTGGTCGCGCTCTTCGAGCGCGCGCGCGATCGAGACGAGCATTGCCCGGACGGATTCCGCACCGGTGCCGTGACTCCTACTTCTTCCAGATGCCTCCGATCGGCGTTCCCTTGCGTGAGAAGCCGAGCCGCGGCAAGCCCCAGGCGTCCTCGATCGTCCGCAGCAGGCCGTAGTGGTTCGTCGCCATCGTGAACCTCGAGCCGCGGCGGACGGTTGGGCCGAGCGCGAGCGCTTCGACCCGGCCGCCGCCGCCGGTGTCGCTCGTCCCCTCGTCGAAGACGACGAACACGACTCCGCCGCGCAGCTCGCGCGAGCGCAGCAGCGGCGCAACGTGTGCCTCGAGCCACGCATCGCCGGTCGCGACCGAGCAGTCGTGCATGTCGTCACAGAGGTTCGGGATCACGAGGGAGAAGTCGGGCAGCCGCTGCCGTGCGAGGTCGGGGCCGAGCCGCGTGAACGGGACGACGCGGCCGCGACGGGCGCGCGAGACGGCGACGTCGCGGAAGTAGAGGAAGGGGTCGTGCTTCTTCGCATAGCGGCCGGACGAGCCGCCGGTGAACCCGGGATACGGGAGATCCTCGGCGTACGTCTTCCAGCTCTTGCCGGCGGCCGCGAGCGTGTCGGCGAGGCTGCGGGCGCGAACGATGCAGTCGGTGCAGTCGCTCGAGATCCCGTGCGTCGAGCCCGACACGAGCGCGAGGTAGTTCGGCAGGCTCGGATGGGCCACGGCCTCGTAGTTCGTGAGCGTGGCGTAGCGGCGCGCGAGCGCGTTGAACGTCGGCGCGTCCGGGCTCCCTGCGATGGAGCTCGCCTCATGGTTCTCGAACACGACCACGACGACATGCGTGAAGTCCGGCACCCGCACCGACGGGGGTGCCACCCTCGGGATCGTCGCGCTCACCGAGCCGCCCCCGCAACCTGCCGCGAGAAGCACGCCCCCGAGCACGAGGGCCGGCGCGAGCCGACGCGCTACAGCCGCCTTTCCAGCCACTTCTTGCCGTAGTGGGTGAAGAAGAAGCCGATCACGACGACGACTCCGATCCCGACGGCGGCGTAGATCCCGTAGCGCTGGATCGCGTCGGCCGCGGCGGCGCCCCCGTAGTAGGCGACGAGCCCGACGGCCGTCGCCCAGGCGATGCCGCCGGCCGCGTTCCAGAAGAGGAACCTCCACCACGGCATGCGCGCGATGCCTGCCGCCCAGGCGGCCGTGAAGCGGAGAATGCTGATGAAACGGCCGAAGAAGACGACCTTGCCCCCGTGCTTCGTCATCAGCCGCTCGGCCTCGGGGAGGAAGCGTTCCGCGTAACGGCGGCCGTACCGGGTGCGCTCGAAGAGGCGGCGTCCGCCAAGCCGACCGATCAGCCAGTAGCCGAGGTTGTCGCCGATGATCGCGGCGACGGAGGCAACGGCGATCACCTCGGCGATCGAGTAGTGCCCCTGGGACGCGAGCACCCCGAAGGCAATGAGTGCCGTCTCGCCGGGCAGCGGGATCCCGAACGACTCGAGCATGACGACGGCGAAGAGGAGCGGCAGACCGTGGCTCGTGAAGAAGTGCGTCAAGGTGCGTAGGCTATGTCGGGTGCCCCTTCGGCGAATGTCCACCGCATTCCCGGCGGCTGCAAAGCGGCGTGATGCAGCGTCCTCGGTCGCCCCGATAGCCTCGGCTATCGAGGCTCCCTGCGTCCTTGCCTCACTTGCTTTTCGCGCGCCAGGAACGCGGCAACATCCACCGAAGAGGCACTACGGATGAGGGTCGGCATTCCGCGCGAGACGACGCAGGGCGAGCGCCGGGTCGCGCTCGTCCCCGAGACCGTGGGCAAGCTCGCCGCGGCGGGATTCGAGCTGGTCGTCGAGCAGGACGCAGGCGACGCTGCGTCGTTCCCGGACGGCGCGTACACCGAGGCCGGCGCGACGGTCGGCGACCCGTGGGAGGCGGACGGCCTCGTCAAGGTGCGCAAGCCGTCGCCGGACGAGCGCGAACGGCTCCGCTCGGGCCAGCTGCTGATCGCCTTCCTCGAGCCGCTCTCGGACCAGGCCGGCGTCGAGGCGCTCGCAGCGCGCGGCGTGACGGCGTTCGCGCTCGAGTCGGTGCCCCGGATCACGCGCGCGCAGCCGATGGACGCGCTCTCGTCGCAGGCGACCGTCGGTGGGTACAAGGCCGCGCTGATCGCCGCGGACCGGCTGCCGCGCTTCTTCCCCATGCTCATGACCGCCGCCGGCACCGTTCCCCCGGCGAAGGTGCTCGTGATCGGCGCCGGCGTGGCTGGGCTGCAGGCGATCGCCACGGCGCGCCGGCTCGGCGCCGTGACGACGGGATTCGACGTCCGTCCGGTCGTGCGCGAGCAGATCGAGAGCCTCGGCGCGAACTGGCTCGACCTCGGCGTGACCGGGGCCGAGGCCGAAGGGGGGTACGCGCGCGAGCTGACCGCGGAGGAGATGGCTGCGCAGCAGCGCGGGCTCGAGGAGCGGATCGCGGACTTCGACGCGGTGATCACGACCGCCGCCGTACCCGGCCGGCCCGCGCCGAAGATCATCCCCGGCTCGGCCGTCGAGGCCATGCGGCCCGGCTCGGTGATCGTCGACCTCGCCGCCGAGACCGGCGGGAACTGTGAGCTGACCGAGCCGGGAGAGATCGTCGAGCGGGCCGGCGTGACGCTCGTCGGCCTGACGAACCTCGCGAGCACCATGCCGTACCACGCCTCGATGCTGTACTCGCGGAACGTCCAGGCGCTCCTTCTCCACCTCGCACCGCAGGGCGAGCTCACGCTGGACTGGTCGGACGAGATCACGAGCGGCGCCTGCGTCGCCGGGAAGCAGGAAGGAGCCGCGGCATGAGCCACAACACCCTGCTCGTCTTCGAGGTGACCATCCTCGTGCTCGCGATCTTCCTCGGCATCGAGGTGATCTCGAAGGTGCCGACGTTGCTGCACACACCGCTGATGTCGGGGACGAACGCGATCCACGGCGTCGTGATCGTCGGGGCGATGATCGTGCTCGGCCAGCCCGACAAGAGCGCCTTCACCTGGATCGTCGGCTTCGCCGCCGTCGTCCTCGCCTCCGCCAACGTCGTCGGCGGCTTCGTCGTCACCGACCGGATGCTCGAGATGTTCAAGAGCCGCGAGCGGCCGAAGAAGCCGGACGAGAAGTGAGCACCAACCTCGCGAACCTCCTCTACCTGATCACGATCGTCTCGTTCATCCTCGCGCTGCGCTTTCTCTCCAACCCCGCGCACGCGCGGCGAGGCAACCAGATCGGCGCGGCGGGGATGGCGCTGGCGATCGTCGTCACGTGGATCAAGGTCGGCTCGACGAGCTGGTGGGCGATCGCGCTCGCGATGCTGATCGGCGGCGCCTTCGGGGCCGTCGCCGCGCGCAGGGTGCGGATGACCGCGATGCCGCAGATGGTCGCGCTGTTCAACGGCGTCGGGGGAGGTGCCGCCGCCCTGATCGCTCTCGCCGAGCTGCACCGCGTCCTTCCCCCTCCCGGCGCGCCGAAGGCCGACATCTCGCTCGGCATCGCTCTCTCTGCGCTGATCGGATCGATCTCCTTCTCGGGCTCGATGGTCGCCTTCGCGAAGCTGCAGGAGCTGATCGGCGGCCGGCCGATCACGTACGCCGGCCAGCAGTTCGTCAACGGCGCCCTCTTCATCGGCGCTCTGGGTTGCGCGATCGCGCTCGTCGTCGGAGTTCAGGACGAGTGGCTGCTCTGGGTCACGATCGCCGCGTCGCTCGCCTTCGGCGTCCTCTTCGTGCTTCCGATCGGCGGCGCCGACATGCCCGTGGTGATCTCGCTGCTCAACGCGTTCACGGGCCTCGCCGTCGCGCTCGGCGGCTTCGAGCTCGAGAACAACCTCCTGATCGTGGCGGGGATGCTCGTCGGCGCCTCCGGCACGATGCTCACCCTGATGATGGCGCGGGCGATGAACCGCTCGGTCGCGAACGTCCTCTTCGGTGCATTCGGCCAGGTCTCGGAGGCCGCCGCCGCGGTGGCGGCGGGCGACGGCGGCAGCGTCCGGAGCGCAACGGCCGAGGACGTGGCCGTGATGCTCGCGTACGCCCACAAGGTCGTCTTCGTGCCGGGCTACGGGCTCGCGGTCGCGCAGGCGCAGCACGACGTCCGCCAGCTCGCCGACCTGCTCGAGTCGAAGGGCGTCGAGGTCTCGTACGCCATCCATCCCGTCGCGGGCCGCATGCCGGGGCACATGAACGTCCTCCTCGCCGAGGCGAACGTCCCCTACCCGCAGCTGAAGGAGATGGACGAGGCGAACCCGGAGTTCTCCCGCACGGACGTCGCGGTCGTGGTCGGCGCGAACGACGTCGTCAACCCCGACGCGCGCTCGAACCAGGGCTCCCCCATCTACGGCATGCCGATCCTCAACGTCGACGACGCGCAGACGGTCGTCGTCCTCAAGCGCTCCATGAACCCGGGCTTCGCCGGGATCGAGAACCCGCTCTTCTACAACCCGAAGACCGTGATGCTGTTCGGCGACGCGAAGGACTCGGTGGACAAGCTGATCGCCGACGTGAAGAACCTCTGATGGCGATCGTCGGGGCGCACATGCTGCTCTACACGCCGGAGCCCGAGGCGGTGCGGGCGGTGCTGCGTGACGTCTTCGAGTGGGACCACGTCGAAGACCATCCGGGCTGGCTCATCTTCGCGCTGCCGCCGTCGGAGCTCGGCGTTCACCCGTCCGAGGGCTCGACGCAGCACCAGATCTGCCTGATGTGCGACGACCTCGCGCAGACGATGGCCGAGCTCCGCGCGCAGCGGATCGAGTTTCGCGGCGAGCCGGAGGAGGAGAGCTTCGGCGTCACGACGACGATGCTGCTGCCGGGCGGGGTCGAGATCCTCCTCTACGAGCCACGCCACCAGACGCCACTCGACCTCTAGGCGACGAGACCCAGGCTTCCGAGCGTCGCTCGCGAGACGCCACTCAGCTGCAGCCCCTCGAGGTCCTCCTGTGCGAACCACCCGACGGCCTGCGTCTCGTCGTCGTCCGGTCGCAACTCACCGCCGAGAAGCTCCGCCTCGTAAACACTGACCACGAAACCGACCTCGTCCCCGTTCGCGTACGTGTGCCGATGCTGCGGGCCGCCGACAGCGGCGAGCAGCCGGATGGGCCGCACGACGGCATTCGCCTCCTCGCGGCACTCACGCTGCAGGGCCTCCTCAGGGTGCTCGTCCGGATCGACGGCGCCGCCGGGTAACTGCCAGGGGCCCTCGACACCCTGGACGAGCAGGATCCGACCTGACTCGTTCCGGACGATCGCGGCGACAGTCGGCATCAGCAGGAAGTCGTTGCCGATCCGATGACGCAAACCGCGGACGTAGTCGGACATCCCCATCAGAAGAACCGTGCGGGGTCGAGGAGCTCGAGCTGTGGCGACTCGCGGCCGAGAATCGCATCCGCGACGAGCTCGCCGCAGGCGAAGCCGAGCACGTTGCCGTGGCCGGAGTACCCGCCGGCGACCCAGAGGCGCTCGTCGCGTCCGGGCACGGCCCCGACGAGCGGCAGCATGTCCTGGGTCAGTCCGAAGATGCCGGCCCAGCGGTGCGTCACCGGCACCTGCTCGCCCACGAGCTCGTGGAGGAACGACTCGAGCGACGACTGGATCGTCGGGGTCGTCTCCTCGACGTCGGTGAGCTCGTCGAGGATCGAGACGTCGCGAAAGCCACCAAGCAGGATCCGGCCGTCGGGCAGCTGCTGCCAGTAGTCGAAGCCCTGGCGCGCGTAGTGCGGGCGGTCGTAGAGCACGCGGTCGAGCGGCTCGCTCGCGATCACCTGGCCTCTGGTCGGCCAGACGAGGTCGGCGAGCTCCGGGACGAGCCCATGGCCGTAGCCGTCGGTCGCGACGAGGACACGTTCGGCGTCGAGCGCTCCGACGTCGTCGACCAGGTCGTGCTCGCGGAACTCCGCTCCCGCCGTCGTCGCGAGAGCGGCAAGGCGGCGGACGAAGCGCGCCGGCTGGATCGAGCCGTCGTGTGGATGGGAGATCGCGCCGTGGAAGCGACCCGCCGCTCCGCCGGGGACGTCGTCGAGCCACTCCGCCTCGAAGCCGTCCTCGCGCAGTGCCTCGTACTCGAGCCGGATGCCCTCGCGCTCCTCCTCGTCGCCGGCGAGGCGATAGCTGCCGGTGCGCCGCAGCGCGTCGCCCGCCAGCTCGGCCATCCCGTCGAGTGCATCGTGAGTCCAGCGCCAGAAGGCCTTTGCCGGCTCAGCGCCGTACGTGTCGCGGGCGACGTCGTAGCGAGCGGCGCCGCCGCCGAGCGCAAAGCCGCCGTTGCGGCCGCTCGCTCCCTCCGCGATCCCGCGCGCGTCGTGCACGCGGACGCGCAGGCCCGCCTCGGCAAGGCGCAGCGCGGCGGAGCAGCCCGTCACACCGGCGCCGACGATCGCCACGTCGGCGCGGCCGTCGAGCTTCGTCTCGGGCCGCGGCGGGGTCGGTTCCTCCAGCCAGTACGGATTCACGAAGCGCGACGGTACATGCCGTCGCGCACGAGGACGCGCCCTGCCAGCTCGAGCTCGACGAGCGTCCGGGCGATCTCGTCCGCGCCGAGCCCCGTCTTGCGCACGAGCTCGTCGGCGCTCGCGGGCAGGAGGTCGAGGAGCGGTGACTGCTCGCGCTGCGCCGGTTCGGCCTCGATACCGAACGAGGCGAGGACGTCGGCGGCACACGTCAGGGGCGCGGCGCCGAGCTTGAGCAACGCGTTCGTTCCCGCCGACAGCGAGCTCGTGATCTCGCCCGGCACCGCGAACACCTCCCGCCCCTCCTCGAGCGCCAGATCCGCCGTGATCAGGGCTCCGCTGCGCTCGCGTGCCTCCACGACGACGGTCGCCGCGCACAAACCGGCCACGATGCGGTTTCGCGCAGGGAATCGCCAGGGCGCGGGCTCGACGCCAGGCGCGTACTCCGAGACGATGAGCCCGGCGGCGGCGACACGGCGGGCGAGCTCGGCGTGCGCGGCCGGGTAGTCACGGTCGATGCCGCACCCGAGGACGGCGACGGTTGTCCCGTTCGCCTCGAGCGTCCCGCGATGCGCCTCGCCATCGACGCCGCGGGCCAGCCCGCTCACGACGACGAGCCCGGCAGCTGCGAGCTCCCGGCCCAGGCTGCGGGCGACTGAGGCGCCGTACCCCGAGCTGGCGCGCGCGCCCACGATCGCGACCGCCTGCCGGGTCAGCAGCTCGGGCTTCGCCGAGCCGCGGACGAAGAGCCCCGCGGGGGGATCGTGGATCGCTCGGAGGAGCGGCGGGAACTCCGGCGCCGATCGCGGCACGAAGCGATGCCCGGCCGCAGCGAGCCGCTCGAGAAACGCGCGCTCGTCGAACCGCCGCTCGAACGCGCGCCAGCGTTCGCCGCGAGGCGGGCGGATCAGGTGCGTGCCCGTCTCCGAGGCGAAGACCGCGAGCGCGAGCTCAGACACGCGAGAGCTCGTCCGGCGAGCGATAGGAGAGCGCCTCGGCCACGTGCTCGGCTCGCACCGAGTCGGACTCGGCGAGCGCGGCGATCGTTCGTGCGACCCGGCCGACGCGTGCATAGCCCCGCCCGGACAGGTGGAGACGGTCGGCGGCACGGCGCAGGAGCGCATCCGCCTCCTGGTCGCGCGAGGGCGGCCCCGCCGCGAGCCGCTCCCGCGCCACCGTCACCCGCGTAGCCACCGCTGCGGAGCTCTCGCCCGGCGCCGCGGCGAGCTCCTCCCCGCGCACGCGCGGCATCGCGAGCACGAGATCGAAGCGGTCGAGCAGCGCGCGGGAGAGCTTGTCGCGGTAGCGAGCGAGCCGCTGCGCCGAGCAGCTGCACTGGGCGGCCGGGTCTCCGCGGCCGCCGCAGGGACACAGGTTCATCGTCCCGACCAGCTGGAACCTGGCCGGGAAGACGACCCGGCCGGCGGCGCGCGAAACCGAGACGAAGCCGTCCTCGAGCGGCTGTCGCAGCGCCTCCAGGGCCGGCCGCTGGAACTCGGCGAGCTCGTCGAGGAGCAGCACGCCGCGATGCGCCAGGCTCGCCTCGCCGGGTCGGAGGTGCGGGCCGCCGCCGACGATGGCGGCGGTCGAGGCGCTGTGGTGCGGCGCGCGGAACGGCGCGCGCGAGACCAGCGGCCGCTCGCCGTCCACGAGACCGGCGACCGAGTGGATCCGCGTGACCTCGAGCGCGGCGTCGGAGTCGAGCGGAGGCAGGATCCCCGGCAGGCGCCGCGCGAGCATCGTCTTCCCAGTGCCGGGCGGGCCGCCGAGGAGGACGTTGTGCCCGCCCGCAGCGGCCAGCTCGAGTGCGCGCCGGGCACGTTCCTGCCCGCGCACGTCCGCAAGGTCCGGCGCGGCGCCGTCGCCGTCGCCGTTCGGCGCGAGCGGCGGCTCGGGCTCGAGCTCGAGCTCGCCGCGCAGGTAGGCCGCTGCCTCGGCGAGATGCCTGATGGGGATCGCGGCGACACCCGCGAGAGCGGCCTCGCGGGCGGAGTCGGCTGGACAAAGGAGCCGCTCGGCACCGAGCCGCCGGGCGCCCTCGGCGACGGCGAGGACGCCGCCGACCCGGCGCAGGCGGCCGTCGAGAGCGAGCTCGCCGACCGCGGCGGTGCGCTCGAGCGCGCTCCGTGGAAGCTGTCGTGACGCCGCCAGCAGCGCCAGCGCGATCGGCAGGTCGAAGCCGGATCCCTCCTTGCGCAGCTCAGCGGGCGCGAGGTTGACCGTGATCCGGCCGGGCGGGAAGCTCAGTTCCGCAGCCGAGATCCCCGAGCGAACCCGCTCGCGCGCCTCCTGGCAGGCACGATCGGCGAGGCCGACGATGGCGAAGCCCGGGATGCCGTCGCGTACGTGCGCCTCCACATCGACCCGGCGAGGCTCGAGGCCGACGAGCGCATGCGTGACCGCGCGTGCAAGCACCCTCCGACGCTACGAGCGAACCCGCAACGCGGCTGCGCCGTCTTCGTGGAGAGTCCGTGGCGGGCTAGGGTCTCGGAGTGAGCGAACCAGAGCGTGTCCGGAACCTCTTGACCCTGACGCTCGAGGACGTGCGAACGGGGGAGCCTCCCGGGCACGCCTTCAGCGCGACGTCCCTGTCCAGGCTCTTCGGCGCAGTGGCGACCGGCTTGGGCGTCTACGAGCTCGAGCCGGGCAACGCCTCGTGGCCGTACCACTTCGAGGTCACGGAGGAAGAGTGGCTGATCGTGATCGAGGGCGAGCTGACGCTCCGCACGCCCGACGGCGAGTCCGTCCTGCGCGCCGGCGACGTTGCCTGCTTCCCGGCCGGCTCAGCCGGCGGGCATGCGGTGCGCAACCACTCCGAAGCGCCTGTCCGGTATGCGATGCCGTCCACGAAGCCGCGCTACGGCGGCGCCAGCGTCTATCCCGACAGCGGGAAACTGAGCGTCTCCGGCCCGGGCTTCCAGCACCGCGGCTGGATCGGCGAGCCGGTCGACTACTGGGAAGGCGAGCAGTGAGCGTCGTCAACCTCTTCGAAGCCGAGCTCCAGAAGGACGACGACGACGCTCCGGGCTACGAGGTCAGCTACGTCCGCGTCGGGCCACTCGTCGGCAGCGAGCAGCTCGGCCTCTCGGTCTACGAGCTCGTCCCCGGCCAGAGCATCTGCCCCTACCACTACGAGAACGCCGAGGAGGAGTGGCTGATCGTTCTCGCCGGCCGCCCCACTCTTCGCACGCCCGACGGCGAGCGCGAGCTCGAGCCGTGGGACTGCGCCTTCTTCCCGACCGGCGAGGCCGGCGCGCACAAGGTGACGAACCGAACCGACGAGACCGTGCGGGTCTGCCTGTGGTCGAACCGGATCGCCGTCGCGACCTCGGTCTATCCGGACTCGGAGAAGGTCGGCGCGTGGCCTCCCGGCAAGCTGTTCCGCCTGGCCGACGAGGTCGACTACTTCAGCGGCGAAGCCTAGGCGTCGGTGCGCGACTGGCGCCACGGCCAGCCGAGCAGGAAGAGGCCGCCGGCCAGGCACAACGCGCCCATGACCGCCCAGAACGTGCTCCCGGTCATCGATGAGCCCTGGATGAGGTCGGTGCCCTGCCCGATCCAGACGAGACCGGTCAGGCTCAGCAGGGCTCCCACCACACGTCTGAGGATGACCATGGAGATGACTACGCGCTGCCGCGAACGCCGGTTTGGCGGGTGCTAGGCCGCTCGCGCGACGAGGACGTCTTCGAAGTATTCGCCCGCCCGCCGGCCGGTGCGGCGGTTGACGTGGCGACGGAGCCGAGCATCGAGCTGGAGCCCCGCGCGCGCGAGGATCTCCGGGTAGAGGTCACGCCGGTCGTTGACGACGACGAGCACGGGCGCGTCCGGCCGTAGCGCCGCTGCGGCCCGCTCGAGGACGGCTGCGATGCCCACGCGGTACGCCTCGAGCGCGGCTCGTGACGTCCCCGAGGCGGCTGCGCCTATCTCCAGCTCTCTCCGGTCGTCGAGCTCGAGCAGCTCGTATGCGTAGCGGTGCTGCTCGTGGTAGTCGATCAACCCCGGATACGGCGGTGAGGTCAGGATCCCGTCGTACGGCCCGCCGAGATCGAGCTCGCGTGCATCCCCGTGCAGCACGCTCGCCTCGCGCTCCGTGTCACGCGCCTGCGCGAACTCCTCGATCCGGGCCAGCGTGTCGAGGGTGTAGCGGCTGAGGAAGCCGATGGCAGACTCGACCGGCCGACAGTTCCGCCGGTGCTTGTGGCACCAGTACTCGCCCCGTTGCGGGCTCTTCGGCGCCTCGAGGTCGAAGTGGGCGGCGCGCCGTGCAGACCTCGCGGCCCGCGAGAGGATCACGCGCAGGACATCGCTGTGCCGGTACTCGGGGACGAGCTCGCCGAAGTCGAGGAGCTCGGCGGCCGCTCCCGACGCGTACCACTCGCGGAGGTAGCCGCCGACCCGTCGCCGTCGTAGCCCCAGCGACTCGATGCGCCCGTATGCGTCCCGTAGCTCCTCCCCGAGCTCGGGCAGGTCGTACGAAGCCGTCTTGACGCGCATCAGGAGGCAGTTGAAGGCGGCGATGTCCACACCGGTCGCGTCGAGCCCGGACTCGAGCGCCTGCACGAGCGTGGTGCCCGAGCCGCCGAACGGGTCGAGGACGTGGTCACCCGGTGCGAAGTAGCGGCTGAGCAGGACCTCGACGAGCTGCGGGATGAACTTGCCGTGGTACGGGTGGAGGCGATGGACGTGCTTCGTCCGCTCGCGCTCGCGCAGCTCGGCCTCCGACCAGGAGAGGTCGAGGTCCAGGGTCGCGTACAGCTCGTCTTGCGTGACGGCCACGCGACGGATTTCGACGCCGGCTTCAGAACGCCTGCGGGACGCGCTGGACGCGACCGCCGCGCACCGCGATCACGTCGAAACCGATCGCGAGGCGCCCGAGCTCGGGGCGCGCGCCGAGCCACGCCTCCGCGGCGCGGCGTAGGCGGCGCTGCTTCTCGGCAGACAGCATCTCGAGCGGGTCGCCGAAGCGCGCGCTCTTCTTCTCCTTCACCTCGACGAACCGCAGCACGCGGCCGCGCCGGACGATGAGGTCGAGCTCGTTCCCGCCGGCCCACACGTTCTCGCCGAGGATCTTCCACCCCCGTAACCGGTACCACCACAGCGCTCGTCGCTCCGCGGCGAAGCCCGAGCCTCGTCTAGGCAACTGCCTGCTCGCCCTCGTAGCAGAGCGCCTGGAAGCTCAGCCTGTGCACCGCCGACGGGCCACGCGCACGGACGACCGCGGAGTGCCCGGGCGTGATGTAGCCGACGTGCTGCGCGAAGCCGTACGCGGGATAGAGGGCGTCGAGGCGGCGCATCAGGCGGTCGCGCGTGACCTTCGCCACGATCGAAGCGGCGGCGATCGCCGCGCTCTTCTCGTCGCCGTCGACGACCGCGGTGTGCTCCGGCGCCGCCGCGCCCAGGCGAAAACCGTCCACGAGGCAGGCCTCGGCCGGAGGCGTCAGCGCTTCGAGCATCGCCCGCAGGCCAGCGAGGTTCGAGCGGTGGAGCCCGTTGCGGTCGATGTCGCCCGGCGGGATCACGCGCACGGCGACGCGCTCGGCGCAGCCGACGACCGCGCGAAAGAGGTCCTCACGCCGCTCGGGCGAGCACTGCTTCGAGTCGTTGAGGAAGCCGAGCGGCCGGACGCGGTGATCGCGCAGCGAGCCGTAGTCGAGCAGGACACCGGCCACCACGAGCGGGCCTGCGAGGGAACCGCGCCCCGCCTCGTCCGCGCCGGCGACGAAGCGCGCCCCGAGGCGTCGATCGAAGCGCAGGAGCTTCTGGCCGGTCCGCTTCACGTGGCACGAGAGTATCGCCCGCTTCGGGCGACGGCCGAGCGAATCGAAAGTTGCCGGGAAGTTGTTACTCGGCGGGCGCCGGCTCGGGCTCGGCCTCGGGCTCGGCCTCGACCTCGGCCACGGGGCTTTCGTCCGCCGCTGCGTCCTCGGCCGGCTCGTCGGCCGGCGCTTCCTCGGCGGTGGCCTCCTCGGCCTCGGCCGTCTCCTCCTCCACCGGCTCCGTCTCCACGGGCTCTGCCTCGGACTGCGGCCCCTCCGCGTCCTCGGGCTCGGGTGTCTCGGGCTCCGCGAGCGTCGCCTCCACCGCCGCCGGCAGCTCCGACCCGGCTCCGTACCGCCGCTCGCGAACGCGCGCCTTCTTGCCGACGCGCCCACGGAGGTAGTAGAGCTTCGCGCGGTTGACGTCGCCGATCGCGGCGACCTCGATCTTCTCGATCTTCGGCGAGTGAAGCGGGAACGTCCGCTCGACCCCGATGCCGAACGACTGCTTGCGCACCGTGAAGGTCTCACGCGCGCCGGCTCCCTGCCGCTTGAGCACGATCCCCTCGAAGACCTGCACGCGGCGGCGTGTGCCCTCGATGACCTGGAAGTGCACGCGCACCGTGTCGCCCGCCTTGAAGCGCGGCACGTTGCGCAACTGGGCGCGCTCGAGGTCCTGAATGACGTTGCTCATGGAAAGAGGGCCGGACGGCCGACGGCCAAGGGTAGCGGAATGGTGCCCGGCCCGATCCGGCTAGCGGAAGGAGATCCGGTCGGGCGGCCAGTAGACGAAGAAGACGATCCCGATCAACTTGTTGCGCCGCACCGAGCCCCACGTGCGCGAGTCGCACGACTGCGAGCGGTTGTCTCCCATCATGAAGTACGACCCCTCCGGGACGTGCTTCGTGACGCCGAAATGCTGCGAGTCGGCCAGCCGGTCGCTCGCCGAGATGTACGACTCCTTGAGCTTCACGAACTTCTTCGCCCCCGCGCTCTTGATCCAGATGAAGCCGTGGTTGTCCTCGTGCACGGTGTCGCCCGGGAGGCCGATCACGCGCTTGACGAACGTTCCGCCTTCCCCGCACTTGAGAGCGGCCTCGCTCGGCGTGTTGAAGACGACGATGTCACCGCGGGACGGGTTGCGGCCGAAGTCGAGACAGACGCGGCAGGCGAGCACCCGGTCGCTCGAGTCGCCGAGGCAGCCGGGGTTCGCAGGGCCCTTCGCACAGTTGAGGTTCGGCTCCATCGACGACGACGGGATGCGGTACGGGTTGACGACCCATTGCTTGAGCGCGAGCACGATCAGGATCGCGCCGACGATGGTGAGGATCCAGTCGAGTGTGACCCGGACGCTGCGCGGCAGGCCCGGGAAGAGGCGGGCGAGCGGATCGCGGCTGTGCCTCGCCGCGTACCGGTCCTCCTCCGCATCGTCGGGGAACAGGTCCTCTCGCGACGTGTACCCGTAGTTCCCGTATCTCGGCTCGTCCGACGGGCTCCACTGCCCGGGCGTCTCCCCGTAGCCGGGGCGTTGCCACGTCGGGCCGGGGGTCGGCCAGCCGCTCTCGGATTCCTCGCCGGGCTCGTCCGACTCGTCGTCGGCCCAGTGCGTATGGCCGGTCCCGGGCTTGTCCTCGGTCCAGCCGCCCGGCTCGTCGCGACCTGCGTCGGCGTCGCCCTTCTCGTCCTTCTCGTCCTCGTCGTCGAGGTTCGAGCGGTAGCCGCCCCAGTCGTCGCTCATCTCACCTGCTCCCGCCGCCAGGCCTCGACCCGTGCGTGGTCGCCCGACAGCAACACGTCCGGAACGGGCCAGCCGCGAAACTCGGCCGGCCGCGTGTAGTGCGGATACTCGAGCCCGCCGCCGAGCTCCGGGGAGAAGCTCTCGAGCTCTCCGGAGCCCTCGGCGAGCGCGCCGGGCAACCGGCGCGCGACGGCGTCGAGAACGACCATCGCCGGCAGGTCGCCGTTCGACAGGACGTAGGGCCCGACCGAGAGCGCGTCCGTCGCGAGGTGCTCGACGATTCGCTCGTCGAAGCCCTCGAAGCGTGAGGAGAGGAGCGTGAGCGCAGGCAGCGCTGCGAGTTCCTCGACGACCGCCTGGGTGAGGGGGCGGCCCTTGGGCGTGAGCGCGATCACCGGCTTCGGCGGCTCGCCGCCGTAGGCCGCTTCGAGCGCTGCGGCGACGACGTCCACGCGCAGCACCATCCCCGCTCCGCCGCCGTACGGCTCGTCGTCGACCTGTCCCGCGCGCAGCGGCGTCGAGTCGCGGTAGTTGAAGAGCCGCAGCTCGAGCTCGCCGCCGAGGACGGTCGCGACCGGGCGCTGCTCGGTGAGCCACGCATAGGCGTGAGGGACGAGGGTGAAGACGTCTATGCGCAAGGGCGACTATTCCGGGTCTGCGAACCCCGCGGCTACAACGATTCGCCCGCCGGTCAGATCCACCTGCTGGACGCACGCCTCGACGAGGGGAAGTGACGCGCCCGAGTCGAGCTCGAGCACGTCGTTCCCAGGGTACTCGAGTACCTCGCGCACCCGCCCGAGCAGCCGTCCGTCCTCCTCCTCCACGCTGAGACCGACGAGCTCGAAGACGTAGAACTCGTCCTCGTCCGCAAGGCTCGGCAGCGTCGCGCGCGCGACGGCGAGCTCGGCGCCCCGCTCCACGTGCCGGTCGAGCCGGATCACGGGCCTGCCGCCTGAGCCGTGGCGCGAGGCGACGACGGTCGCCGGCTCGCCCGCCGCGAAGAGCGTCGCGCCTTCCGCGAACACGGCCTTTCGCTCGCTCGCGCCGTCGACGAAGAAGCCGCCGTCGAGCCCGTGCGGTTTCCCGACGCGTCCGACCTGGACGAGCTCAGAGCCCACGTTCCGTGAACTCGGCGACCGCCTCCTCGCGTGTCGCCGTCAGCTTCGCGCCGTCGTACGGCGTCCGCCGGTGGACGAGATCGAGCAGCCAGTACGCACCCGGCTCCTCCTCGTACGGCATGCCGACGCTGCCCGCGTTGACGACGCGAACGCCCGCGACGGTCCGCTCGAACTGGGAGTGCGAGTGGCCGCAGACGACCGTCGACACGTCGAGCCCCTCGAAGAGGAAGGCGATCCGGTCCTCGGGCGTGCGCTCGGTGAAGATGTCGAGGTCGTTGCGCGGCGAGGCGTGGCAGTAGAGGACGTCGCCGGTGCGCTGCGTCGGCGGCAGCTCGTGGAGGAACTCGATCTCTTCCTCGCTCAGCTCCGAACGCGCCTGCTCGAGGAATTCAGCCGGGGCGAGTCCCTCCTCGTCCGGATGAAGCTCGCGGTCCGCGTTTCCGCGCACCCAGGCCACGCGATCGCCGAGCCCGCGCAGCCGCGCCAGCGTCTCGGACGGCTGCTCGCCGCCTGCACAGATGTCGCCGCCCACCACGATCGTCGCGTCGTCCGGCACCTCCGCGAGGACGGCGTCGAGCGCGGCGAGGTTGCCGTGGATGTCGTACAGCGCCGCGACGGGGGCCATCTAGTCGGCGATCTCGAGCTGGAGCCGGCGGCCCGCCTCGACTCCGCCGGCGCGCACGATCGTGCGCAGCGCGCGGGCGAGCCGGCCCTGGCGGCCGATCACCTTGCCGATGTCGTCGTCCGCCACGTGGAGCCGGAGGACGAGCGTGCCGTCGTACTCCTCGATCTCCTCGACGCGCACGGCGTCCGGCTCGTCGACGAGCCGGCGGGCGAGCTCGGCGACGAGCTCGGACACGCCTACTGGATTCCCTGCGCCTTGAGGAGCTTCGCCACCGACTCGGTCGGCTGCGCGCCCTTCTCGAGCCAGCCGCGCACCTTCTCCTCGTCGAGGTCGATGAGCGACGGATCCGAC
>Ga0207693_10001628_pt1 | contig 19824 bp, 16 predicted proteins | sample LARL81metaG_FD_184347 | JGI IMG/M metagenome (GOLD analysis project Ga0207693, IMG submission 184347) | Corn, switchgrass and miscanthus rhizosphere microbial communities from Kellogg Biological Station, Michigan, USA - LAR L8-1 metaG... | ecosystem: Host-associated > Plants > Roots >...
ACTGTTTGAATCGCTCGATGACGACGCGGCCAAACAGTTGTGCGAATTGCTTGAGACGCTCGACTGCGAAGCGCAAAAGGTCATGTTCCGCGCCGGTGACGCCGGTGACGCGATGTATTTGATCGAGCGCGGAAAAGTGCGCATCTGCGTCCAGGCGACGGATGGGCACGAGGTAACGCTGACAGAGCTGGGCCGCGGTGATTTCTTTGGCGAAATGGCCTTACTGGACGGGCAACGTCGTCGCTCGGCCAATGCCGTCGTCGCCGAGGACGCCCGGCTGGCTGTTCTTTCGCGCGAGCATTTTCTTTCCTTTATCATGGGGGGTAATCCCAATGTCGCGCTCGAGATGCTCACCGCGCTCGCGAACCGCTTGCGACACACAGATGAGCTTTTGCGGCATAGCACCACGCGCAATGTCAATGTGGAGGAAGCGGCTCGTCGTACTCTGGCAGATAGCGCAGCCGACATCATCGCAGAGTTTGGCGGCAGTTGGAAATTCATCACGGCCGCGGTGCTCTTTTTCAACTTTTGGGTGCTGCTAAACAGCTGGCTCCTCGCGAACAGGGGCTTCGATCCTTATCCGTACCTGCTACTCAGTACTGGGATTAATATGCTTGCCGTCCTGCAAGCACCGATCATTTTGATGTCGCAGAACCGCCAGGCTCACAAGGATCGGCTTCGCTCCGAAATCGATTATCAGATCAATTTGAAAAACGAACTCGCGTTGAATGAGATTCTTCAACGGTTAAAGATCCTTGAACGCGAGTCTCTGCGAACAGGGACGGAAAAGCGGCATGAATAAGGGGCGGCGCGATCGAAGCGAGCTCGCTTTCTTTAAGATAACCCGGGAGCTGATTGCCGGATCGGTTAGCCTGACTATGATAAAATTCGTTATGAAAAAAGTTGTGGGGTTCCTGCTTCTCGCGTCGGCCGTGGTCGCGTTTCTCTCTGGCTGCGCAAGCTCAAGACCGAGTCCCGAGGAGCAGACGCGGGAATTGGATCGCCAACGGGAAGCTGAGCGGCAGCAGGCTGAGTTTCGGAAGAGTCTTCCTCCCGTGACTAATCCCGGCCAGGGGCAATAATTCGCAGCGCACATTCAGAATCTCGCCTTCCGCTGAGAGCCGTGGTTACAGTGGGGGAATGCTTTCCAGATGGAAACGAGTCCGGTACAGGCTTGAATGGCTCGGGCTTTGGCTCGCGGCTAAACTTGTGCCCCTGCTCTCGCGTAAAGCGTGCTTTCATCTTGGCCAAACGCTGGGAGCACTTATGTCGCTCTTTGATCGGCATCGTTACCACGTCGCGCTGAATAATCTGGAGGTCGCGTTTGGCAATCAACTGCCGAGTCTCGACCGGTGCAAAGTCGCCCGCGAATCATTTCAACATTTCGCCCGGACCATGCTTGATCTTCTCTGGAGCCCGCGCTTGTCACGCGAAAATTTTCGCGATTACATCGAGTTCGAAAATTTAGAGGAGATCGACCGAGCGACCGGACCAGAGCGCAACTTTATCACTGCTTGTTATCACTATAGCAATTTTGAATGGTTCAGCTTAGCGAGTGGTTACTCCGAACTGACCGGGACAATCATCGCGCAGGAATTCAAAAACTCATTGCTCGATCCGATCTTTAAAAAAATCCGCGAGCAATCAGGCCATGAGTTAATTCCGCGCGAACGCGGCATCGTTCGTCTTTACAAAGTGCTGCGGCGAAAAGGGCGCACGGCGTTGCTTGTCGATCTTACGGTGCCGCCGGATGAAGGCGCGGTCGCGATCGAATGTTTCGGTTTAAAGACGAGCGTGACTTCGGCGCATGCGTGGCTGCATCAGCAAACCGGCGTGCCGATCATCCCGGTACACTGCGAGCCACTCGCGGGCGGTCGTTATCGAGTGGTTTTTCATCGCAAGATCGACACCACGCAGGACATGACGCTGCGCCAAATCGCGCAGGCCTGTTGGAATTCGTTCGAGCCTTACGTGCGGGCAAAGCCCGCGCCCTGGCTCTGGACGTACAAACATTGGCGCTATCGCCCCACAAACGCCGATCGACCTTACCCTTTTTATGCGCACGTCATGCGGCGATTCGACGAGATGCTTGGCAAGACAAAATGAGCATTTGGCACAAGCGCGTCTACGTCGCCGATGGTTGACAAAGTGCCGCCAAGCTCTTCCAGTATGCAACGTATGCGACATGTTTTCCGATTCATTTTGCTGGCTGCTGGCAGTTCGCTCCTGCTCCTCACAGGTTGCACAACAGCGCGCGTGGCCGCCGGCAAGCCGTACCATGTGACGGCGTATCGTCCACACGACCCGTCGGCTGTGAAGGTGAAAGTTTCGCTCGCGAAAGAAAACATTTACGTGATGGAAGGTGATCGTTGCCTGATGGCAGTCGCCTGTTCAGTTGGCATCCCAGAGAAGCCAACGCCCAGGGGGAATTTCACGATTTACGCAAAGCAGGAACAAAAGCGTTCCGGCTCCTATGGATTTAGTGTGCAGGGCAATCGCGTTGTCCCCTCGACCGGGGGCGGACCAGGACGCTACGTCGGTTATCCGATGGGATATTGGTGCGAATTCGCACCGGCCTATGGGTTTCATCAAGGCTTTGTCCATCCGTACCCGCGCACGCATGGATGTATCCGTTTGCACGGCGAGGCTGCACCGAAATTTTTCGCCCTCGTAAAAATTGGGACCCCTGTGAACATCGCCACGTCTCAACCAGAAGATGAAACGCTTGGACCGAAGGTGGAGCGTGTGGATGATTCCAAAACGCCAGATCCGAGTCCGAGCCTTATGATCACGTCAGCGGCTTTCGAGAAACCGAGCGGGCCGCTTCTTCAGTAGGCATATTCTGCGGGCGCTCCGTCCGTTTTAGTTATGAGCACGAATCTTATTTCCAGCGGCACGACGGCGCGCGAGAAGGTTAATTTGCGCACGCCCGATGTCATGGCCGCGGTGCAGGAACAGGTCGAATCGCATTACCGCAGCGATATTGTCGAAAAAGTGCGTCGCGCAGGTGGAATCATTTCCGTAGGCGATACAACGGTGCGCCTGGCGAAACAATTTGGCTTTTGCTACGGCGTCGAACGCGCGATCGATCTCGCCTATGCCGCGCGTAAGGTGTTTAGAGATCGCCGGCTTTTTATTGTCGGCGAGATTATCCACAACCCCGAGGTTAATCATCAGATCGCCTCGTTAGGTATAAAGAACCTCACGGGGCAGAACAAGCAGGCCGATATTTCCGATCTCGGACCGGAAGACGTTGTCATTGTGCCGGCGTTCGGAACAGAATTGTCGATCCAGCAGCAAATCAAGGACCGTGGCTGCCAGATTGTCGATACCACTTGCGGCGACGTGATGAGCGTCTGGAAGCGTGTCCGCAAATACGCGAGCGAATCGGCTACTTCCATTATTCACGGCAAGGCTGAACACGAAGAGACCAAGGCAACCAGTTCGCGCGCGCTTGGCGACGGCAAGGGACATTATCTCGTCGTCCTGACGCTTGCCGACACCGATTACGTTTGCGAATACATCCGGCACGGCGGCGACAAGCAGGCTTTCCTGGAAAAATTTCGCGGCGCGCATTCGCCTGGCTTCGATCCGGATGTCCATCTGCGGACGGTCGGTGTTGCGAACCAGACGACGATGCTGCGGGGCGAAACCGAGGAGGTGCAGCGGAGGGTTCGACAGGCCATTGTGGATCGAGACGGACCCGATCTTGCGACGAAGAATTTTCGGTTCTTCGATACGATCTGCGGTGCGACGCAGGAGCGCCAGGATGCGCTGCGCGAGTTGCTCAATGTCAAAATGGATCTTTTGCTTGTGGTTGGCGGTTACAACAGCTCGAACACATCGCATCTTGCCGAGATGGGCGAAGAAAAACTGCCGACGTATTTTGTCCTCAACGCCTCGCGGCTTGTTTCGAGTGACGAGATCCAACATTATGACTTGCATCAGAAGTCCGAGGTGATCGCCAGCAATTGGCTGCCGGCCGGTCCTGCTGTCATCGGTATCACGGCGGGAGCGTCCTGCCCGAACAACTTGATCGAAGAAACCTTGATCCGGCTTTTCGAACTGCGCGGGATTCCGCGAGAGCAACTCGAGCTCGCGGCGTAGGATCGCATCTGTAGTGGCGGCTGTCCTCAGCCGCAAATTCGTTCCGGTGCGCGTGAGGACACTCGCCTCTACAAGAACTTGATCCGCGCGATTTCCGGACGAGACGCGAAATACCTTCTAGCTATGCGAGCAATCTGGAAGGGCAGCATCAGCTTCGGCCTAGTTAATATTCCCATCGCTCTTTACCCAGCGACGCGAAAAGAAGAGCTTGGGTTTCACTTGCTGCGGCGGACTGATCTGAGCCCGGTTATAATTACAAACGAGTCGCTGAAAAAGACAGTCGCTGCACCCAACCGCTAGCTTCCTGGTTTCCTAATTTATTTGTTGGAATTCGACGGACCATTCCTACCTAAACGTCGTAATACATCGCGAACTCATACGGATGGGGTCGCAAGCGCAGCGCGTCGTATTCTTTTTGTTTCATGTCGATCCAGTTGGCGATGAAGTCTTCGTTGAAGACGTCGCCGCGTAGGAGGAAGGAATGATCGGCCTGGAGTGCTTCGATCGCGCCGCGCAGGGAATCGGGCACGCTCGCAACTTGCGCCAGTTCTTCGGGTGGCAGTTCGTAAAGATTTTTGTCGAGCGGATCGCCCGGATCGATGCGGTTCTGGATTCCATCAAGACCGGCAAGCAGCATTGCCGAAAACGCGATGTACGGATTGGCCGCGGAATCAGGTGTGCGAAACTCAATTCGTTTCGCTTTCGGATTGGCGGAATAAGTCGGGATGCGAATGGCTGCGGAGCGGTTGCGCGCCGAATAGGCAAGGTTGACCGGCGCTTCGAATCCCGGCACAAGGCGCTTGAAACTGTTCGTGGTCGGGTTCGTGATGCAGGTGAGCGCAGGCGCGTGCTTCAAAATCCCGCCAATAAAGAAGAGCGCCGGCTCACTTAAACCCGCGTAACCGTTCCCGGCAAAGAGCGGTTTGCCATTTTTCCAGAGCGATATGTGGGTGTGCATGCCCGAGCCGTTATCGGCAAAAAGCGGCTTCGGCATGAACGTGACCGTCTTATTGTGTTTCCTGGCGACGTTGCGAATGATGTATTTGTAATACTGCATCGAGTCGCCCATCACTTTGAGCGGGGCGAAACGCACATCGATCTCGGCCTGCCCGGCCGTAGCGACTTCATGATGCTGTTTATCGATCGGGACGCCGGCTTTCTCCAGTTCCAGTGCCATCTCATTGCGGATGTCTTGCAACGTGTCCATCGGCGGAACAGGGAAATAACCCTCTTTCGCCCGAATTTTGTACCCAAGATTCGGAAACTCCTCGCGTGCGCTGTTCCAATGGCCCTCGGCGCTATCGATCTGATGAAATGACGAATTCGTCGCGTAGCTGAAGCGAACGTCGTCGAAGATGAAAAACTCCGCTTCCGGGCCGAAGAACGCAGTGTCAGCGATGCCGGTGCTTTGCAAGTAAGCTTCCGCTTTTTCGGCAATACCGCGCGGATCGCGATCGTACGGTTCGCGCGTGATCGGATCGACAATCGTGCAAATCAAACTGAGGGTTGGTTCGGCATTGAAGATGTCGATCCACGCCGTCGTCGGGTCTGGAATGACGAGCATGTCCGATGCGTTGATCACTTTCCATCCACGAATGCTTGACCCGTCAAAGCCGAGCCCTTCCGTAAAAATATCGTCGTTATATTCGCTGAGCGTCGTCGTAAAATGCTGCCAGGTGCCGGGAAGGTCGGTGAATTTGAAATCCACGAGCTTTACATCGTGGTCTTTGATCATTTTGTTGACGTCAGATGGAGTTTTTTTGTTGGACATGATGTGCGTTGAAGGGTTGAAGGATTGAAGCGTTAAAAGGTTAAGTTGTTAAAATCTTATATCGTTAAATCGTCGAATTCTCGAACCGCTTCAACGTTTTAACGTTCCAACGGTTCAACGAATGCGCGCAGCGCCTACACCGCTTTTTCGCCGATCTCTTCCGTGCGAATGCGCACCGCGTGTTCCACTGGAAGAACGAAAACTTTTCCATCGCCGATTTTGCCGGTCTTGGCGGCGCGCACGACTTCGCTCACCGCTTTTTCCACTAGATCGTCGGCCAGGACGACTTCCACTTTGACTTTTGGAAGAAAATCCACGGTGTATTCGCTGCCGCGATAAATCTCGGTGTGCCCTTTTTGCCGGCCAAAACCCTTCACTTCTGTGACGGTCATCCCTTCGATGCCAAGCTCGGCGAGCGCTTCTTTGACCTCTTCGAGCTTGAACGGTTTGATAATCGCTTCCAGTTTTTTCATTTCGATGCAAACTCTGCGAACGCGCTCTCATAACAACATCAGGCGAACGATGCAAGCACGGTTTTGTAATTCGTGTTCGGAATCCGTGGACTTGTGAATCGAACCAACGATTTGACGATGTAATCTTGCTCTTTCTTGCCCGGTCCCATCGCGCATCTATAATGACCGTGCATGGCCCGCGACTCTTTCGTTCATCTTCATCTTCACACCGAGTACTCGCTGCTTGACGGTGCGATTCGAATGAAAGAGCTGATGAAAAAGGCGGCCGAGTTCAAGATGCCCGCGGTCGCGATGACCGATCACGGCAATCTCTATGGCGCGATCGAATTTTATCAGGAAGCGCAGCGCGCCGGCATCAAGCCGATCATTGGCTGCGAAGCGTACATTGCGCCCCATTCGCATAAAGATCGGCCAAATTCGATGCGCGAATCGGCCTATCACTTTACCTTGCTCGCGCGCGACGAAATCGGTTATCACAATCTTATTAAACTGATCTCGACTGCGCATCTCGACGGATTTCATTACCGGCCGCGGATCGACAAGGAACTTCTCGCGCAGCATTCCGAGGGGTTGATCGGACTGAGCGGTTGTCTCGCCAGCGAAGTGAACTCCGCGATTCAAGCGAACAAGATCGACATCGCCAAACAGAGCGCTGCGGAATATCGCGACATTCTCGGCGCGGAGAATTTCTTCATGGAAATGCACGATCACGGAATGGACGAGCAACGGCAGTGCAATTGCGTTTTGCCAAAAATCGCCAGGGATCTCGGCGTTGAGCTCGTCGCCGCAAACGATGTCCATTTCTTGCGACGCAGCGATCACGACGCGCACGACGTGATGCTTTGTATCGGCACCGGGAAAATGGTGCAGGACGAAAATCGTATGCGTTACAAGCCGGAGCTCTATTTCAAATCCCCGGACGAAATGCGCGAAATCTTTCGCGATTTTCCTGAAGCGATCGCAAATACGTTGAAGATCGCGGAGCGGTGCAATTTGGAAATCGAACTCGGGAAATCGAAATACCCCGAGTATCCCGTTCCAGATGGGACATCGCGCATCGCTTTTCTGCGCGAGCTTTGCGCGAAGGGTTTGCAACAGCGCTACGGCGGCCGCGGGAAAATGGATGATCAACTGCAGCAGCGGCTCGACTACGAACTTGGCGTGCTCGAGAAAACGGGATTCGTCAGTTACATCCTGATTGTTTGGGATTTCATTCATTTCGCCAAGGAGCGCGGTATTCCGGTCGGGCCAGGTCGTGGATCGGCTGCGGGTTCGCTCGTCGCATTTGTCCTTGGCATTACCGATATCGACCCGCTGGAATACGGGTTGATTTTCGAGCGGTTTCTGAATCCGGATCGAATCTCTCCGCCGGATATTGATGTCGATTTTTGCGAGGCGCGTCGCGGCGAAGTACTCGAATACGTCCGGGAAAAATATGGCGAGCGCCGCGTCGCGCAGATCATCACCTTCGGCAAGTTGAAAGCAAAAAGTGTGGTCCGCGACGTTGGCCGCGTGATGGGACTGAGCTACCGCGATGCCGATCGCATCGCCAGGATGATTCCAAACGAATTAAATATCACGCTCGACTCGGCTGCTGCGAAAAATGTGGAATTGAAACGCGCAATCGCCACAGAACCGCAAACAAAACAGTTGTTTGAGTACGGCAAAATTCTTGAAGGCTTATCGCGTAATGCCGGTGTGCACGCAGCCGGTGTCGTGATCGCCGATCGCGATCTCACCGATTACATCCCACTCTGCCGCGACGTGAAAGGCAACGACGTGATAAGCCAGTATCCGATGGGGCCGCTCAATGATCTTGGGTTGCTGAAGATGGATTTCCTCGGGTTAAAAACTCTAACGGTAATCGAGGACACGCTGGCGTTGATCCATAAACGCGAGCCGGAGTTTTCGCTGAAAAGTATTCCGCTCGACGACGCGGATTCATTTGCGCTCTACAACCGGGGCGAAACAATCGGTCTTTTCCAAATGGAATCCGGCGGTATGACGAGCACGGCAAAACAGTTCGATGTGCGCAAGATCGACGACATTATCGCGTTGATCGCGCTTTATCGACCAGGACCGATGGATCTGATCGGCGATTACATCAAGCGCAAGAGAGGTCTGATGAAGATCAGGTACGAACATCCGTTGCTCGAGGGAATTTGCGCCGATACGTACGGCGTCATGATCTACCAGGAGCAGGTCATGGCGGCAGCGAGCAAACTCGCCGGCTACTCACTCGCGCAAGGCGATCTTCTGCGCCGGGCCATGGGGAAGAAGGACAAGGAGAAGATGGCCAAAGAAAGAAAGAATTTCATCGAAGGCTGTGCCCGCACGAACACAATCCCGGAAAAAAAAGCGAATGCAATTTTCGATCTGCTCGAGAAATTCGCCGGGTACGGATTCAATAAGAGCCACAGCGCGGCCTACGGATTGATCAGTTATCACACCGCGTATTTGAAAGCGCATTATCCGGTCGAATTCATGGCTGGGCTGCTCAGTAATGAAATCAACAATACGGAAAAGATTTCGGTGTTTGTCGGCGAATGCAAACGCATGGGCATCTCGATCCTGCCGCCGGACATCAACAAAAGCGGTTTGAAATTTATTCCGGAAATGTGGGAGAGGCCTCAGCGCCCCGACAATCGCGACACAAAGGCCGCTCCCGCATTCAATGCGATCCGTTACGGTCTTGCCGCGATCAAACACGTCGGCGAAAGCGCGATGGACGCCGCCATTTGCGAACGCGAACAGCGAGGCGATTTTCGATCGCTGGAAGATTTTTGCAGCCGGCTCGACTCGCGCGTTGCTAATCGAAAGATGTTGGAAAGCCTCATCAAAGCAGGTGCCTTTGATTTCCTTGGCCGTGATCGCGCCGAACTTTTCGCCTGTATTGATCAATCGTTGAGTGCCTCCGCCGCGACGCAGCGGGATCGTGTTGCTGGTCAGGTTTCGCTATTTGATGAGGCAGACGCTCCGACAGCGTCGCGAAAGCGACCAATCACACCATGGAGTGAGCATGAAAAGCTTTCGTATGAAAAAGAGCTGCTCGGTTTTTATGTCAGTGGCCATCCGCTCGACGCCTATGTCGATCTTTTCGCGGCCAAGAATTATCGGATCATTGCGTCGTTAAGCAATCTTGAGGACCGCGCGTCATTTAAAATCGCCGGAGCGCTTGTGCAGATCGACAAAAAATTCACGAGGCGGGAGGGCAAGCCGTTCGCCGTTGTATGGGTCGAAGATTTGACCGGGACACTGGAAGTTGTTCTCTGGAATGAGATTTACATGAAGGTCGCAGACGCGCTCGCCCCAGGACGCGTCGTAGAAATCCGAGGCACGCTCGATAAACGCGACGAGGCTGTTCGCGCTATAGCCGAAAACGTGACAACACTGGCGCGAGAACAAGCAAATGGGACAGCCGCAAACGAAAGGTGGACGAGTGCATCTCAACAACCGGCCGTGCTTTTGCAGTTTTCACCCGCGGCCACGAGCAATGAATTGCGCGAAGTTCGCGAGATTCTTACCAGTTCACCCGGCCGTCGTCCCGTCCAGTTATTATTCGATCGCGCCGGCGGGAATTCCTTGCGTTTGGATGCCGGGTCGGATTTTTGTGTCGATCTTACAAGTGACATCGAAAGTAAACTTTCTCGCTGGCTAGTGACGCCTAAGCCTGAACAGCGAAATGGCTAACGCCGTTTCACGGGTTTGCGCGGTTTAACCACCTCGGGACGGGGATGCGCGCCAAGCACCAAGGGTTTTTTATCCACGCCCGTTTCCAGACAGAGCGAAAATTTTCGCTCTGTTTCGTTCAAGATCAAAGCGCCATTTGATTGATTCCCGACCGGCCCTTTCAAATTCATCGTCCAATCGGAGCGAAAGAGTCCTCCGTGAAGCTCAAGTGCTGAGATTACAGGCGCAAGCGTTTCGGCAACGGATTCGATTTCGATCTTGTTCACGCAATCAATTGCGAGCGGTCTCAAATCAAAGATCGGCACCGATGCGGCAATCCTGACCGTAAGATCGTTTGTGTCGTGAAAATCAATGTCCCCGCGAAATGAAAGATCGAGATCTTTCGTGGCGGCATTGAAGAAATCCAGCGACGCGCGAAATCCATCAAAAGTCACGCGACCACTTGCTTCCGTCAGATTCAGGGAAGTATTCTGCAATTTTCCGTTCAGCAACTGCGCGTCGCCAAGGATCCGGGGATGGTGCAACGTATCGGAAAGAGAAAGTTTTCCACTCAGAATGCCGTCGCGGAAAATCTCTGGATGAAAAAATTGGGGCGCGTTGGCGAGAAAGATTGACGGGAAATCAAGCGTAACATTGAGCGGAAAGGTCAGAAATGCGTTCCAGTTCGTTCCGACCGGAAAAGGGAATCTGGCGGTAAAATTAATCGAACTCGAATCGGGTAAACTGATTGTGCCGCGCGCGTCCCAGTTGCTGGAATCAATTTTTACCTGAATATCGGCCGGCACCGGCTTGATATTGTGTTCGCCAAGGCCGCGGAAGATCGAGAAATATTCCGCCACATTACCGATCGTGGCATTGAGGGTGCCGGAATAGCTGTGCTCGTGTGACAGGTCGATTTTTCCCTGCGCGCGCAGTAAATCGCTTTTTCGGTTGAGTTCCAACTGTTCAAGTTTTAACTCCGTCGCTTTCAAGTTAAGCTTCGCGTTCAACGCGTCGATTGAGGTTTTGAAAAATCGGAGTGATGTGCCACCGGCGGTGATGTGTCCGCCGATTTTTCGATCGCGCGCGTTCATTGCTCCTTCGATCGCGATCTTCCCCGCGAAGTCACCAGGATCGGCGCCGAACAGACTGGCGAAATCGCCGAGATGATTGATCGATGCGGAGATATCTCCGCGAAAATCAGGACTCAGCCAGTTCGATGAATTGGATGGAAAAGAGGCTTCGCCGCTCAAAGTGAACTGGTTTGTTTTTTGTTTGATATAAAGCTGCTGGAGCTCGATCTGCCGATTGTAAAGCGCGGCGCCGAGCATGATCGCTTCGGCTGTCCGGTCGCGCCAGGTAAGCCCAGTTAGTTCAGTCCAGAGCGACGCGGTTACGCGAGCCGGTTCGCCCAGATTTCCGCGAAAACTGAAATTGCAGGCGTGAAGCAAACCGTCAACACGATCAGTGAATCCAAGCGCCTCCGATGTTTGTGCGAGAGAAATGTCAGTGGCTGATCCCGCCATCTTCCAATTGAAATGCGGCGAGCGCCACTCATGCGAAGTGCTTGCGCGAAGTTTTCCGCCAAACGCGTCGACGTCAAATTCCAGGCCGATACGTTGTTTTTCAACGCGGGATAAATCGGCCGTGATGGATTGGAGGTCGAAGCCTCGGGTTAACGTAAGAGCGGCGACCGTCAGGCGATTGCCCTGCCAGCTGGTTGCACCGCGCAGTTGTGAAAATGTCTGGCGAAACCACGGCGATGCGATCATGACTTCGTCGGCGTAAAAACGCCCCGCTTCGATTTCGCTTGCTGAGAGGAAGGCATTTCGCAGCAACATTACGGTTGGCCCATCTTCGACGCGCACCTTCGCACTATCGATCGTGAGATTCTGGGGAAGCAACATCTGTACCGTTCTCCACCCTCGCTGGGTTATCACTCGTCCGGCTGGATTGGTGTGCCGGAGCTCCCCACGCAGTTGTTGAATCGAGACGCTGCGGATGGCTCGGCCGCCCGTGCGAAGCAAGATACTCTTAAGATTTAAAGCGGCGCTCGCTTGCGTCGCGGTCAGCTCGATGCGGAATGCGTTGCCTGACGTACTTGTGACTTTCAGGCCGCGGAATGTGACAGGACGGAGAAGCGGCGCGTCGATCTTGTCAATTTTGACAATGAGTCCTTCCTGCCGCCCTTTCCACCAAACCCACAGACGAATGCCGTTAGAAACGGCGAATGGTGTAAACCAAATTGCGATCAGCACTACCAACAGGACAAACAGGGTGCCAAGCAAAAGTCTTGTTCTCCACGACACGTCATTCCTTTAGCCGTAAACTGGCGGCCTGACGAGTGAATGGTGACTACTGTTTGGTGGAAAGCAATTACGCGTGGCATTCGTCACTAATCGCGAATCACTAGTCTCTCTTGACTGTGCTTGTGAAAATCACCCGAAGCGGCTGCGGCGTGTGAATGCGCTCGTCGAGTTGTTTTTGCAACGCGCGTTCGGCTTCGACAGATAAACCCGTTTCCGCCGCTTTTTCCCGTGCGAGTTGAGGCAAGATCGACAATTCGCTTTGCACATCGTCGCCAGAAATCCGATTCCAAAAACCGTTGTCAAACGCAAGGACGTCAATCTGGTCCTGTGCAACGTCGAGAATCTGAGCATGCGGCACCTGGATGACGATTTGTTCCGGTCGAATATCAACATTCAGATCTTGCCTCAAATCGAACCCTGCTTTGGCGGTAAACGTGCCGTGCAGCTTTACCCGCTTTGTGCTGCCCATCCAAGTGTGCAAGAACTCGTGTTCGATCTCGATTCGCCGTGAAAGAACCACCAGTTCGCTCACTGGCGTTGTTTGTTCCACGTAAACGCGGTTGTTAATCGTGATCCGCGGTTGCAAATGCGCGATGTCGACGAATGCCGAACGTAAATCTTTTCCAAGCCGTTCGAGCTCGGCGGTGCTTTGTTTCGCGGTGCGGGCGGGCCAACTTTCCAGACGCAAAAAAACGAGCACCGCGACTGCCGCAGCGATGAGCGCGACCAGAGTAAAACTTACCGGCCAGGAAAATCGCACCTGGCGCGTAGAATTTTTTTTCATACGGCTCAACGGCCCAGAATTACCGCAAAAAAGTACCGCCCCCCACGCCCGATGGACGTGAAGGGCGGCTGTTCCCCCCAGAACAATCGTTGAAAACTTTGAGGCTACTAATCGAGCTTGCGGCTGGTCGCAACAAAATTCTCGGTGAATTTATGCAAGCCGGTACCGGGCTAGCAGAGAACATGTCGATCTTTCGCACTCACCACTTAAATCTCAGCGCATCGTGCGATCAAACGCAAGGATGGCGCTTGCGCGTTCTCGCTTGGAGGGTTCTAGTTTTGCATGCGCAATCTGGGCGGCGAAACGCCGCGGAGTCTCGCCGGTTCATTGCTGGTCGCTCATCCCAACATGCTCGATCCAAATTTTCGGCGCACGGTCCTGTTCATTTCTGCGCATGAGCCAAATGACGGCGCACTCGGTGTCATTATTAATCGCCCGCTCGAGAAACAAGTGGCCGACCTGGTTACGGAGGCACCGCCTGAAGGATTGGCGGATGTGCCTGTTTTTCTGGGTGGGCCAGTTGGAAAAAATCAGCTCATAATTGCAGCGTTTGAGTGGGGGAAAGGAGAAGGGCTTAAGCTCAATCACAGCGTCGATTTGCCGCAATCGAGCGACGCGGCCGGTCAGAAAACAAGCTCAATTTGCGCCTTTGTCGGTTATGCGGGATGGAGCGCGGGTCAGCTCGAGGCTGAAATGAAACAGAAGGCGTGGCTCGTGCAAAAGCCTAGTCGCTCCTTGATCAAGCTCGAATGCTTGCCGAAACTTTGGTTCGACATCATGCGCCGTCTGGGACCGTGGTATAAAATGCTTGCGGTGGCGCCGGACGATCCATCGCTGAATTAGTGACGAGTGGCGACCCTTTGCTCCGCCAGGGCCAGCTACGGTTGCGCAGGCAAGTGACGAATCGCATTCACTTCATCCGTTTTAGCTTGTCACTCATCACCGGTGACTTATCACTTCTCCGATGATCATCGGCGTCCCGAAAGAAATAAAAGAGCAGGAGCAGCGTGTCGCGTTGCTGCCCTCTGCCGTGAATCAACTCGCTCGGCACGGTCATTCAGTGCTGGTGGAGAAAAACGCGGGTGCGGGCTCCGGTTATCCAGACGAGACATATGCAAAGGCTGGCGCAGAGATTGTCGATCAGGCGAAAGCCGTTTTTTCGCGCGCCGACATGATTGTCAAGGTGAAGGAGCCGCTGGAAACAGAGTTTCCGCTATTGCGCAAAGGGCAGATTCTTTTCACCTATCTGCATCTCGCCGCCAGCAAGCCGCTCACAGAGGCCTTGCTGAAATCGGGTGTGACCGGGGTTGCCTATGAAACCATCCAGGTCAATAACCGATTGCCGCTGCTCGAGCCGATGAGCGAGATTGCGGGCCGAATGTCGGTCGTGATGGGCGCATATTTCCTGGCGAAACACAACGGAGGGAGTGGCGTTCTGCTGGGCGGCGTACCGGGCGTTTTACCTGGGCTTGTTGTTGTGCTTGGCGGTGGAACTTCTGGCGTTAACGCGGCGCGAATGGCGACTGGTCTCGGCGCAGATGTAAAAATCCTGGATGTCGATCTCGATCGAATGCGCTTTCTCGATATGACTATGGAAAATGCGCACACGCTTTATTCGAACGAAGCGAACCTGCACGATCTGATGTCGGGATGCGACTTGTTGATCGGTGCGGTCCTCCTGCCCGGGGCCAAGGCCCCCAAACTAATCACGCGCCTGATGTTAAAAGAAATGAAACCGGGCAGCGTACTGGTAGACATCTCGATCGACCAAGGGGGTTGCGCTGAAACTTCTCGGCCAACAACGCACCTCGATCCTGTCTATGTTGAAGAAAACGTGACCCATTATTGTGTCGCGAACATGCCGGCGGCTTATGCGCGCACCGCCACGCAAGCGCTTACCAATGTCACCTACCGCTATGTGGAGTTGCTCGCCGATTTGGGTTTGGAGGGAGCATCCAAAAAACAACCCGCCCTGATTGGCGGAATCAATACTCGCGACGGGCGGCTGACCTGTCAGGCGGTGGCGGAGGCGCATGGCCTCAAATACGAGGCGCCACTTTAGTCCACGATTATCAACGATTTGCCGCTGAAAAAGAAATTGAGACAGGGCCAAAAAGAGCCTTGCCCCGATTAATCAATTAAAGCAATATGCCTTTCCAACTATCACTATGAAAAAATACATCTGCATCCTGGCCAGTGCCGCGCTCCTGGCGGCGTGTGAGCAAAAGACCGAAACGACCGAGCCGGCGGCAAGCCCAGCAGCCACAGCCTCAGCCACGGCGGAAACGACAACTACAACCACGAGTCCGGCCGCGACCGCTGCGGAGTCACCTTACGCGTCGCCGACGCCTTAACTCACGGCTAAACCCGTTCGCAAAGTCGATTTGTACGTATGAAGAAATACATTTGTCTTCTCGCTGGACTGGCATTGCTGCCCGCTTGCGAACAAAAAGAGACGACCGTGACGAATCCGCCGGCTGAGAAAAAGGAAAGCAATACGACCGTGGTGAATCCCTCTCCGGCAACTTCGAGCAAAACGGAGACGGACACGACAATCAATACAGGATCTACGCCCAGCAGCGAAACGAAGACGGAGTCCACAACAACGACGACTTCTTCGCCGACTCCCTAAGTTTTCCGGGTGCCTCATCTTCCAAAGTCTTCTCTCGAAATTTGTTTCGAGGGGGACCGAATTCTTAGCCTGTGAGGAAATGCATACTCATCGCTGCTGGGGTCGCATTGCTTGTAGGTTGTGAGCAAAAACAGAGCCGGGTCAATCCGCCTGCCGAGGACAAAAAGAGCGATACGACCGTGATGAATCCATCTCCTGCTACGTCGAACGAAACCGAGACGGACCCAACGACCAATGAGACGCCTTCAGCCGGCGACGAGACCGAGACAGATACGGCTACTGATGCGACGCCTTCATCCAGCAGCGAGACGGAGGCGGACCCGACAATTGATGCGACGCCTTCATCTGGTAGCGAGGCCGAGGCGGACCCGACGACTGATGCGACGCCTTTATCTGGCGGCGAGGCGGAGACGGACCCGACAATTGATGCGACGTCTTCATCTGGTAGCGAGGCCGAGGCGGATACCACAGTTGAGGCGACGCCTTCAACCAGTAGCGAGACAGAGACCGAGTCCGGTGCCACCAGTTCTTCGCCAACTCCCTAGCTCTTCGGTCGCGCTGTATTTGCAGACTGCTCTCCCGGCCTGGTTTTTGGGAAAGCCTTTGCCGTAGCGACCGACGCAACCCGCGCCTGCTATTCAATCGCCAGGATCAATAACATATATATGCTGGGAACAAGCTCGCTTTCCTTTCCGAAAAGCCGGCGTTTGACGCGCGCGTCGGAATTCGAGGATGTGAAACAACATGGTTACGCCGAGCGGGGAAGGTTGATGACGCTCAGCTTGCTCGCGATGAAAAATACCGGTCCATGCCGCGCCGGTTTTATCACGACGCGAGCTATTGGCAGCGCAACCATTCGCAATCGTATTCGACGCTGGCTACGGGAAATTGTGCGCAAGCACCAGCACGATCTGCGAGAAGACCTTTGGATGGTAATCATCGCCAGACGCGATGCCGCGAATACTAGTTATCGCGCGTTGGAAGATGAGTGGTTGCGTCTGGCAAAACGTGCTTCTATCCTAGCGCTCTGATGCTCGGATTGTTTCGTTTTTTCATTCGGCTTTATCAATGCACGATTTCGCCGCTTCTTTGTTTGCTTAGCGGACCCGGCTCGGGCTGTCGATTTACGCCGACCTGTTCGGCGTATTTTTTGGAAGCAACTGAGACGCATGGCGTTATTCGCGGAAGCTGGCTCGGATTGAAACGACTGGCGCGGTGTCAACCGTGGGGTGGGACTGGGTATGATCCGGTTCCGCCGCAGAACTACGGTGCGGTGCAGCGGTCAAGCAAGCGGTGCGTCTGTGAATAGCCGCCCTGGGATGACTTTTTATGGATCGAACCGCGTGGATTGCCGTTACTCTTTGCGTAATTGGCCTCGTTTTGTGGGAGCTTTATCTTGCAAAGCAGACTCCGCCAAGACGCGCTCCGGTCAACGCGTCGGCGCAGGCCCCTGCAGGCCCAACGCTCACTGCTAGTCCTTCAGCGCCTCCGCTCGCGACCGCTCCGGCAACCGCTCTCAGACCGGAAGAAGCGGCGCTGAGCTTCCCGGAGAAGATAGAAACGCTGAGTAATTCCGACGTTGAACTCCATCTAACGAATCGGGGAGGTGGAATTAAGGAGGCGGTTTTACTCAAGCAAGTCGCGGAAAAAGGCCAGCACGTTATCCTGAATTCATCCGAGTGCGCTCCAATCGGCGCAATCACTGAGCAGCCATCAGCGCCTGTGCTTCCCGAGTTTACGGCATCTCCGCAGTCGAACTCAGCGGTCCAGTTCGAGCGCACAACATCCGAGCAGATTACGACTCGGAAAAAGTTTTTCTTTCCGCCGTCGACGGAGAAAAAGGACAACTTTATTATCGGACTGGATGTCGATCTTGAGAATCGGGGGCCGAAGCCCTACCAGTCTGCTGGTTATTTTGTGGCGCTCGGATCGGCCGCTCCGATTCACCCGAAGGATTATCCTTCTTATACGCGTCTGGTGTGGTGCATCGATGGAAGGGCGAAAGGCATCGATGTTGGTTGGTTCGGCGGCGGGAGCGGCTTTCTCGGCCTGGGCCAGCGCGCGGCGCGTCCTTTTTATGAGCAAAATATCGCGGGTGCAGAGTGGGTCGCGGTAAGCAATCAATTTTTCACAACGTTGATGGCGCCTCTCACGGCCAAGGCCAATCAGGTTTGGGGCCGGCGTTTTGATATTGCGCGCGCGCCTGATCAAAAGCTGCTTGGGATCGAGGGCGCGTTGGGAATGCCGGGTTTTCAATTGCAACCAGGCCAAACCTACAGCGCACGTTTCGAAATTTATGCCGGGCCAAAAGTCTATCATCGTCTGGCGCAACTTCCGCACAACGAAGCCGAGATCATGGATTTCGGGATGTTCAAAATCGTGTGTCAATTCCTCCTGAACTTCATGAACCTGCTGCACAGCTGGCTGGGAAATTACGCGGCTGCCATTCTTGCTCTGACCACGATTATCAAGCTTGTGCTCTGGCCGATTCAAAACAGGGCGAACCGTTCGATGCGGCAGATGTCCGCGCTCTCGCCGAAAATGCAGGAGCTGCGCGAGAAATACAAAGATGACCCCACCCGGATGAACCAGGAGGTGATGAAACTTTACAAATCGTACGGCATCAACCCAGTGGGCGGCTGTTTGCCGATGGTGATTCAAATCCCGATCTTCTTCGGCCTTTTCAAAATGCTCGGTCAGGCGGTGGAATTGAGAAACGCGAAATTCCTCTGGGTGAGAGATCTTTCACAGCCAGATACGGTGGCGCACTTGCCGATACTGGGATGGCCGGTAAACATTATTCCGCTTTGCATGGCCGCCACACAGATTTGGCTCATGCAGATGACGCCAAAAACCGGCGATGCTACGCAACGCCGGGTGATGATGTTCACGCCTCTGATCTTTTTATTTATCTGCTACAATTTTGCGGCAGCTCTGGCATTGTATTACACGACTCAGAATCTTTTCAGTATCCTGCAATTTTATCAGAACAAGAGACAACCAATGCCGACACTCGAAAAAGTTGCGCCCGCCGGAAAACGGAAACGATGATGACTCCGAAGGAATTACTCGACACCATGCTCGGTTATCTCGGTTTCGTCGTGCAAATCGAGGAGATGAAGAATGAAGGCGGCAATTTGACTCTCCAAATTTACACCGAGGAAAGCCGTCGCTTAATCGGCCGGGATGGCGAAACGCTCGAGGCTATCCAGTTTTTGTTGAATCGACTGTTGCAGGCCAAAGACAAAGATGCCGAAAAAGTGATTGTCGATTGCGAACATTACCGCTCTATGCGCGAAGATCGCATCGTGCAACGCGTGCGAGAATTGGCCGATCGCGTGCGCATCACCGGTCGCTCGCTTCAACTCGAGCCGATGAATTCGTACGAGCGACGCCTCGTCCACAACGCGTTCAAAGACGATCCCGATGTGGCGACCTGGAGCCCATCTGATTCCGCGCGAATCAAACAGATCACATTGCTCAAGCGTCAGAGAAAAAAAGAACCCGCGCACAAAGAGTAGCATTGGAGCGAAGCGCGTGTTTCCACGCATAGCCTTGGGTCAAATTACTAACCTGCGGCTGAGGACAGCCGCCTCTACACGTCTGGAGTAAAACGCGCAGCTTCTTTGGTTTCTCCCGGGCGTATCTCCGGTCGCCAGCGAAATTTTTCCAGCAGCGGGTTGGATTTGCCTTCGGCAGCATCCGCAACGATTTCGCCCAGCACCGGCGCGAATTTAAATCCGTGTCCGCTGTCACCTGTTGCGATAACTAATCCCGGATGCTCGGGATCTGGCGCAATCCAGAAATGTCCATCGTTCGTATCGCAGTACAAACAGATCCGTGTGTAAACAATTGGTGCCTCTGCGAGCGTGGGAAATGTCCACGACAGAAAATCGCGCAGATTTTTTTCTTCCTCCGGAGTAACTGCACGTTCGGGAGATTCCGGCGACATTTCCCGGCCCGGTCCGTGATTTGCGATTTTCACGACTCCCTCGCGGCTGATCGGAAAGCCATAATAGCCCGTTGTCGAAATATCCGCGCCGAAGACCGGAAAACGCTGACATGCAAAAAGTTCGGGT
>Ga0207693_10001629_pt1 | contig 19823 bp, 25 predicted proteins | sample LARL81metaG_FD_184347 | JGI IMG/M metagenome (GOLD analysis project Ga0207693, IMG submission 184347) | Corn, switchgrass and miscanthus rhizosphere microbial communities from Kellogg Biological Station, Michigan, USA - LAR L8-1 metaG... | ecosystem: Host-associated > Plants > Roots >...
GAGCGCGGCAGGCGCTCTCGGACCTGTCGGCCGTCGCTCCCTACGACCCCGGCCGGCCCAGCGAGATCGAGATCGAGTTCACGACGCCCGACAGGCTCCGGGAGTACGCGAACCGCAAGGGAGTCGAGGTGACCGGCCCCAGCTCGCTCACCGTGCGCGGCGACGACTGGTGGACTGCCTGGTCGAGCTTCTTCTTCTAGCCCGCGCTGATCAGGCGGGGCAGGCCGAGATGAACTCGATGTCGGGCCCTGTTCCGCCCCACGAAAAGCTCGTGCCGCCGCAAGTGCCTGATCCGTCCTGTTCGAAGTTCGTGCCGTTCCAGCCCCAGAATGACTCCATCTGCGTGGAGCTCTTGCTCGCGGCCTCCGTCGAAGCAGCGACCGGCGTCGCCCCGTCCCGGGTCACCACGAACTCCCAGGCGATCGCCTCGTACGGCGGGCTGCTCGCAATCGGGACCGTGCGTCCGTTCGGCCAGAGCGTCTCGTACGGCTGGTAGATCTGCACTGCCGCCAGGCCGGGCGGGGTCACCACGAGTACCTGCGCCACCGAGAACGATCCCTTCGAAGTGATCGAGACCGAGCACGCGGCGTTCATCGGCGGAGCGTTCCCGCTCGGCGGGTAGATCTGCCCGAGCACGGCGACTCCCGGCGTCTGCGGACGACATCGGTCGAGCAGATGTCCCGAGGACGCGACGACGTCGGCGACTGCGGTGCCGTCGTCGAGGGGAGGCCCGGGCACTGTCACGTTCACGTGGAGGTCCGGCAGCGCTTTCCCTAGGCAGTCGGGCGTGATCCGCAGCGGGCCGCCCCACCGCACGGGGACCTCGATCGGCCAGAGGCGCCTCGTCGCGCCGGGACGGAGCTTCGTCGGGCTCGGCGGAGGTATCCCCGCGAAGTTCTCGTACGGCGCGCTGCTGTCGTACGTGCTGCCGTCATCGGCAGCGTGCAGGACGATCCCCGCGCTGAAGACCCAGAGTCGGAGAGTGACCGGGCGCTTGGTGACGTTGCGCAACGTGAACCCCACGCTGACCGCGCGGCCGACTTCCACGTTTGGATTGACGGTGGCGGTGCAGCGAATACGACCGCCGAGGAGGCGGCTCGAGCTCTCCGACGGCGCCCGAGGCTCAGGGATGCGCGCAGCAGCGCTCGGCGGCTGGCTGACCGCCCAGACGCACAGCCCGAGCGCGATCGCGACCAACCCGGTCACGCCTGCCAGCGGTTTCATGTGACAGAAGATACGCCGCGGCGGGCGTATCGTCACTGGCCGTTAGACGGGGGCGCGCTCGACGATCCCCAGCCCTTCAACCAGCGTGAAGAAGGCGCGCGCGAACGGCGACGCCTCGCTGCGGTCGCGCACCTCGTCCCAGTCGATCTGCTCCCGCAACGCCCTGGCGTAGCTGAGGAGCTGGCCGAAGTTGGGCTCCTGCTCGGTGAGGGCGAGGAGCTTCGTCGTCATCACGTCCTCGAGGGTGAACACGTGGACGCGGAGCGAGGCGACCTCGAGCACCGGCGCCCGCGCGATCGTCTCGTCGGTGATCGGCCCGCCGGACGGGGCGAAGATGAGGTCGACGAGCGCTCCGTTGTCGTGCCATGCCTTGTAGAGCCAGCCCTCCGGCGGGCGCTCGGTGCGCAGACCTGCGTGCTCCATCGCGTCGAGTGCCGCGTCGGCGTCCTCCGGCTTGATCATGAAGTCGACGTCGTGCTCGCTCTTCGGGCCGCCGCGCGCCCACGCGGCGAGCCCGCCGCCCAGGACGAACGGGATCTCGTGCCGCTGAAGCGCTCCGGCGCCCGTTTTCATGGCGTCGAGCAGCTCCTCGAAGGTTGGCTCCGGCATTGAGGGGTCGTTTCCGGTTTGTCCGATTGCGCAACATGGGCACCGTGGTACGGGTGGCGGCGGCAGCTGATATCCACGCCTCGGACGCGAGTCGGGAGCGCGTGGAGCGCGCGTTCGCCGACCTCGCCGGAGAGGCGGACGTCGTCCTGCTCGCCGGCGACCTGACGACGAGCGGCGAGCCGGAGCAGGCCGACGTGGTCGCCGCGGCGTGCCGGCAGCTCGACGTGCCCATCTTCGCGGTGCTCGGCAACCACGACTTCCACGCCGAGCGCACCGCGGCCCTAGAAGAGGTGCTCGCCGGCGCGGGCGTGCGGCTACTCGACCGTGGGTGCGCGACCTGCGAGGTGGACGGGCTGGAGGTCGGTGTCGTCGGCACGAAGGGCTTCGTCGGCGGCTTCCCGGGTTCCGCGCTTCCCGACTTCGGGGAGCCGCTACTCCGCCGCGTCTACGCCGAGACGACGGCTGAGGCGGAGGCGATCGCACACGGGCTGCAAGCGATCGTCCACTGCGACCTGCGGATCGTCCTCCTCCATTACGCGCCCGTCGTGGACACGCTCGAGGGCGAGCCCGTGGGTATTCACACGTACCTGGGCTGCGAGCGGCTGGCGACGCCGATCGCCGAGAACGGCGCCGACCTCGTCCTGCACGGCCACGCCCACGCCGGGTCGTTCGAGGGCTGCATCGGCGACATCCCGGTCTACAACGTCGCCGTCCACGTAACGGGCCGCAACTTCTGGATCTTCGAGCTCGACGGCGGCGGCGTGCGGCGCGGCGGCGAAGTCGTCGAGGTGCGCGAGCCTCCGGGGTAGGAGAGAATCCGGACATGACTCTGCTTGTCCGACTCGGCGAGCGCGAAGGCGAGCACGAGCTGCCGGTCCCGGCGGAGCAGACGCCCCATGACGAGCTGACTCGCTTCCTCAACCGCAACGGCCCCTACGCGCAGGTCTGGATCCGGCTCGCATCGGGCGAGTACGTCCGCTACGACCACATCGTTGCGATCCGCATCCAGGAGTAGGAAGATTGCTGTGCCGCCGCACGTCTGGCTCTATGTAGGCGGCAGACGAAAGGAGCAGCATGGACGACCTACGCACACGGGCGCTGCTCGTCGACTTCGATCCAACGCGCGCCGGGCCGGGTGCGATCGGCACCGTCGTGACCAGGGACGAGGTCGCCGAGACGGCTGCAAGGGGGGAGTTCCCCGCGACCCTTTTCCTCGAGCTCGATCGCGCCGACGCGCAGGCACGTGTCGCGGTCGACTGGGACGCGGACACGCTCGACCAGCTGCTGGCCTCGACCGACGGCGACGAGATTGCCCTCTGGTTCGACGAGGGCGAGCTCGCGCGGGCATTCGACGAGAGCGAAGTCGAGGCGCACGGGATCCGCGAGAAGGCGGCCGTGCTCGTGATCGCGGTCACTGCGGCGGGCGCGACCGCGGCGCCGGGCTTTGCCCGCTTCGCGGCGGACACGCCCGACAATGGCGGCGCTGCGACGGCCGCCGTTCCTGCCCAGCCGTCGGGAGCCGAGCGAGGGCTCCAGATGGATCAGCAGGTGGCCCCGACGCCGGCGGCGAGCACCGCGGCCGGCTTCAACGTCAATCCGCAGGCTGACCACACCGGCGCCGTCGCTCAACCGGCGGGAGCCGAGAGGGCGCTTCTGCAAGAGGAGCGGAACGCTGTCCAGACGACTCAGGGCACGACCGCTGCGGAGTCCGACGCCGCTTCGAACGCCGGCGGCAATGTCCTCTCCGACGGCGAGATCGCGGTTATCGCGGGAGCCCTCGTCATCCTGGCGGCGGGGTTCGGTATCACGCACCGGCGCACGCCGCCCGTGCTTCCCGCCTAGAGCAGTTGTCGTTGAGTTGTGTGGAGCGCCGCATCGCGGCGGCGCTCCACGCGGCTTCACGTCGGCGAGCTAGGTTGGGGCTGTGGAGGGCCGCGTAGCGAGGATCTCGATTGCGCCTGTAAAGGCGCTCGCGTTGGTGCATCCGGAAGAGGTCGAGCTCGACTTCACCGGCGTCGCCGGCGATCGGCGGTTCTGGCTCGTCGACGGCAACGGCCGCCTCGCGAACGACAAGCTCTTCCCCCAACTCCTGCTTGTACGCGCGGAGTGGGACGAGGCGACCCGGCGGCTCACGCTCGCGTTCCCGGACGGCGAGCGCGTCGAAGGCATCGTCGAGCCGGGCGAGCCGGTCGAGGCGACGATGTACGGCCGGCCGCATCCGTCGCGGGCGGTGCCCGGGCCTTGGCAAGAGGCCTTGGCGGCGTATGTCGGCGAACCGCTGACGTTTCTTTGGTCGGAGCGGGGCGGTGTGGACCGCGGCGTCGGCGGCGGCGCGGCGACTCTCATCTCGCGCGCCTCGCTCGAGCGGCTGCGCGACGAGGCTGGCGCCGCCGAGCCGGTCGACGGGCGTCGTTTCCGGATGCTGTTCGAGGTCGACGGCGTCGGTCCCCACGAGGAGGACGAGTGGATCGGCAGTCGAGTCGAGGTCGGCGACGCGGTGCTCGCCTTCACCGGCGACGTCGGCCGCTGCGTCGTCACGAAGACGAATCCGGACACGGCCGAGGTCGACTTCGACACCCTCGGGACGCTGGCGGAGTATCGCCCCGACGGTCGTACCGAGCCGCTGCCGTTCGGCGTCCACGGCGCTGTCGTGCAGCCCGGACGGGTCCGTGTGGGCGATCCCGTCCGCCCGGTCGTGCGCGACCGCGTCCCGACATAGCAGGGTCGCTATGCTCTTGTCATGGCGGCGAAGGCCCGTGCAGAGGTCAAGGGCCCGGTAGAGCGGCTCCGCGAGCGGATCGTCGCGGGCGACCGCGGCTGGTTCTTCGCGCAGATCGCGGAGCGGGTCGCGGAGCGCCGCGTCGAGATGGGCCTCTCGCAGCGCGAGCTCGCTGAGCTGTGCGGGACGACGCAGTCGGCGATCGCACGCTTGGAACGCGGCGGCCGCCCACCGCGGATCGACACGCTCCTGCGCATCGCGGAAGCTCTCCAGTGCGACCTTGTGGTCGAGCTCGTTCCGCGCAGCGGCTGATCGCACGGCACTGATCTGCAAGTAACAGACTGTTCCTTGCGTGGACATGTCCCCAATCGCGGTGGCCGTAGCCGGCGACTCGATCTCGGCGGGCTCGCCGTTGTGGGATCCCGACCCCGCCGTCCGGGCGCGGATCGCGTCGCCCGACGAGCGCAGCCAGTGGCAGTGGTGGGCATCCTCCGCCAACCCTCGGCTCGAGTTCCGCACGACGGCGGTCTACGGCGAGCGAACGGACGAGATCGCGCGACGACTCGACCTCGTCCTACCCGGCGTGGACGTGCTGGTCGTGCAGGGCGGGATCAACGACGTCGTGCAGCGCCGGCGCGTCGAGCAGGCCGCCGGAAACCTCGAAGCGATGCTGGATCGCGGCGCGGCCGCCGGGCTCGCGCTTGCGGTGACGGACGTGCTCCCGTGGAACAACGGCGACAAGCGTTCGGCGGCCGCCATCCAGGAGCTGAACAAACTGATCGGGGAGCTCGCCGACACCACGGGGGCAACGCTCCTCCCGTTCCACGACACCCTCGCGGACCCATCCGACGCTCGGCGGATTAGAGCGGGACTGACCGACGACGGCGACCACCCGTCGATCGAAGGGCACCGTCTCCTCGGCGAGCGCGCGTTCCGGCTAGGTCCGGATGTGGGTCAGACGTCGAGCTCGAGGCCGTCGTAGGCGCGCTCGACGTCGTCAGGTAGCGGGAGCTCGTCCGGGCGATGGATGACCACGAGCCGCCGGGCTCCCGACGACGAGAACGCCTCGAGGGCCTCGTCGGCCGTGAGGTGGCCTCGGATGCCCGCCTCCGGCTGCGCGAGGGTCGCCTCGCAGAGGAAGAGGTCGACGTCGCGCGCGAGCTCGACCAGCCCGTCGCACGGCGCCGAGTCGGCGCTGTAGGCGAGCGTCCGGTCGCCGTCCGAGACGCGCAGGCCGTAGCTCTCGAGCGCGTAGTGGAGCATGCGGTACGCGACGAGCTCGAAGCCCGCGGCGACGAACGGCGTCTCCTCCGCGTACTCCTGCACCGGGAAGTGCTCGAGGATCGCGTTCGCATACAGGACGGGATCGAGCCCGTGCAGGGTCTCGCGACCGCCGTGGGGTAGCCACAGCTCGGGCGGCTCCACCTCGTGTCCCGCACCGAACAGTCCCCCGAACGCCCACGGGACGACGTCGCCCCAGTGGTCCAGGTGGAAGTGGGTGATGACGATCGCGTCGACACGCGGCCACGGCTCCATTCGGCGGAGGCGAGGCAGGACTCCGGGCCCGCAGTCGAGCAGCAGCCGCCGGCCGTCTTCCTCGACGAGATAGCCGGACTGGGCGCCGCCGGGGTTCGGCCAGGCGGGCGAGCACCCGACTACGTGGACGCGCATCCGCCTATCCTCGCTGCAACCGGCCTCTGCTCGCACGGAGAAGCGGCGCCGTATATAACTGCGCGCATGAGCGCAGCCGCCGACACGCTGAAGAAGGTTCCGCTCTTCGCCGGGCTCGACAAGAAGGAACTCGAGGAGGTCGCGAGCAGCATGCGTGAGCGCCGCTTCAAGGCCGGCGACACTATGACGCAGGAGGGCTCGGGAGGCGCCGCCTTCTTCGTGGTCGAGGAGGGCGAGGCGGACGTGAGCGTCGGCGGCGAGAAGAAGGCCTCCATCGGTCCCGGCGACTACTTCGGTGAGATCGCGCTCATCAACGACTCGCCGCGCACTGCCACGCTGACCGCGCGAACGGACATGGTCTGCTACGGCATGACTCCGTGGGACTTCCGGCCGCTCGTCGAGAGCAACTCGGCGATCGCCTGGAAGCTGCTCACGGCCATGGCCGAAAAGATGAAGTAGCCCGCCGGGGCGACTAGCCGACGTTCAGGCGGCGCGCGCTGTAGTACCCGGCGCCGGCCCAGCCGCGCATCGTGGAGATTCGGACTGCGGCTCCGCTGTGCGGCGCTTCGATGAAGCGGCCGCTGCCGGCGTAGATGCCGACGTGGCTCGCGCCGTAGAAGAAGACGAGGTCGCCTGGCTTGAGCCACCGCCGCGAAACCCGTCGCCCGCGCACGAGGTCGCCGTAGCTGGTGTGGGGCAGCGTGATGCCGAAGTGGCCGTAGACGAAGCGGACGAGGCCGGAGCAGTCGAAGCCCGTCCGCGGCGACGTGCCGCCCCAGCTGTACCGAACGCCGAGGAAGTGCCGCGCGTAGGCGACGACCCGGTTGCCGAACGGATGGTGTCGCCGATGCAGGTGAACCCGGTGGTGCCGATGGTGCCTCGGCGCATGGAGATGCCCAGTTTGGTGGGTTCGGTGGTGGGCTCGGTGGTGCTTTCGCAGGACGTGGGTCGCACGTCCCTGTAGCGGTCGCACGAGCATGAGCCCCAGCGCAAGGGCAACGGCGAGCAGCAGTGTGGGCAGGCGAATCGTTCGCAACAAGAAAGGGAACTCCCGTCGATGGGCGCGGCCGTCGCAGAGTGCGGCCGCTCGCTTTCGGCGTGAGGGCGGAGTCTAGTCGACGGACCATCCGACCCGGCGTCCCCCGTATGGGTCAGATCCGGTTAGCTTTTTGTACGCGCCAGCGCCGCGTGCACCTTCGTGACTAGCTGCGACAGGGTCGGCCAGCCCTTGACGCTGACGTCGTAGTAGAAGAGGAAGCGGCCCGAGCCCGATACGAGCGTCAGCCACGGCGAATCCTGCACGCGGTAGCCGTCGGCCACGCGGCCGCTGTCGTCGACCGCGACGGGGAAAAGGAGCGGTTTGGGCAGGTTCCGTAGGAATTGCGGCAACGCCGCGGGCGACCGCTCGACCCCTGCTTCGTCGATCGCGACAAGCGGCGGCAGGCCGCTGCGGCGCGCCTTCGACTGGTAGAGGTTGAGCGCGTCGAGCTCGGAGTCGAGGTCGAACAGCTCCGACGCCCAGGTGTCGAAGAAGAGGACGAGGTGCGGCCCGGAGCCGGGCCCGAGCCTGACCGTCCCCCCGCCGGCACGCGGCAGCGTGACCGAGGTTCGCGGGCCGAGCAGCCGGATCGCGGCCAGCGACTGCTTCGCCTGCAGCCGCGGGCGACCGGGGAGCACCGCCGCGATGCTCTGGGCGAGCTCGTATCCGAGCTGGTGGACGCTCGAGTAGGCCATCTCGGTCAGGAAGAGGCGGGACTCCCGGCCGTGCGTGTCGATCACGTAGGTGGCCGGCGTGTGGTCGATCGTCCCCTTGATCACCGACGCCGCGATCCCGTACGACGTCCAGACCTTCTTCATCTGGGGCAGCGACCCCGTAAGGAAGCGCCATTTGCGCATCATCCCGTGCGCCTGCGAGTAGCTCCGGACCCATTTGACCTGCGTCGCCTCCGGGTTGGCCCCGACCCCGAGCAGCTCGACGTCGCGCGCGGCCGGGCCGAGCAGCGCCTTGGCGCGCAGCAGCGCCGTCGTCGTCAGCGGGCAGATGGTCGTGCACTCCGGGTCGTTGAACGAGAGGACGACGACCTTGCCGCGCAGCGAGTGGAGCGAGACGCGCTTGCCGAGCTGATCGGTCAGCGTGAAGTCGGGCGCGACGGCGCTGAGCGGTGCGCCCGGATCGAGCCGCGGGTTCGGGATCGATGCCGAGGCGATCCGCGGCGTCGCCGGGGAACCGGAGGAGTGGACGATGGCGATCACGGCGCCGATTCCGACTCCGAGGGCGAGCGCGATTCCGAGGACGAGCCACTGCAGGCGACGAGACACGCGGCCCAAGTATGGCAGCGCGATGCGCTTGGCTATACGCTCTTGCGCCGTGGCGGTCACCTCTTCCCTGAGCGCAAGCGGAATCCGGTGGGATCTGAGCGATCTCGAGCCGGACGCCGAGCAAGGACGCCGTGAGTGGGACGAGTTGCTCGCGCGCGCACGCGACTTTGCGGAGCGCCGGCGCGGGACTGTCGGCGCCGCCGGGCCGCAGGAGCTGCGGGAGTTGCTCGACGAGCTCGACCAGCTCGCGCAGGACGCGTCCCGCGTCCATTTCTATGCCACGGCGCGCGAGCACACCGAGGCGATGGATCCCGAGACGAACGACCTGGCGACGCTCGCTCGCGACCGGGCCGCCGACCTCGAAAGCGTCCTCCTCTTCGTCGAGCTCGAGTGGCTGGCGCTCGACGACGCGCAGGCGGACGTGCTCCTGCAAGCGGCGGAGCTCGAGCCGTACGCGCACCGGCTGCAGGTCGCCCGCGAGGAGAAGCCGTACGTCTTGCCGGAGGGCGAGGAACAGGCGCTCAACGCGCGCCGGCCGGCGCTCTCCGCCTGGGAGTCCCTGCACGGCCGCGAGCTCGCCACGCTGACGGTCGAGTTCGACGGCGGCGACGGCCCCGAGCCGCACACGATCGACCGCCTCCTCTCCTACGTCCACCATCCCGACCGGGAGCTGCGGTTGGCGGCGCTGGACGTCCTCTACGGCGTGCTCGAGGGAGTCGCAGACGTTCAGGCGGCCTGTTACGACGCCATCGTCGGCGACCGGCTCGCGGTCGACAGGCTGCGCGGCATCCCGGACGTGATGTGGCCCACCAACCAGCGCAACGAGCTCGACGGCGACGTGGTCGAGGCGATGATGGTCGCGATCGAGGAGCACTACCCTCTCGGCCGCCGCTGGTTCGTCCGCAAGGCACAGGTGCTCGGCCTCGACCGGCTGCTGCTCGCCGACCAGTACGCGCCCGTCGGGAGCGACCGCCGAGTCGAGTGGACGGAGGCGGTCGGGATGGTCGACGACTCGTTGAGCGCGTTCGACGCGCGGCTGGGCGAGATCTTCCGCAGCTGCCTCGGACGCGGGCACGTCGATGCCGAGCCGCGGCCAGGGAAGGTCGGCGGCGCCTACTGCAACACGGTCTCGAAGACCGTCCTCCCGTACGTCCTCCTCAACTACACCGACCAGCTCCGCGACGTCGTCACGCTGGCGCACGAGTTCGGTCACGCGGTGCACGGGGTGCTGGCGCTGGAGCGCCAGACGTACCGCTCGTACCACACCGGCCTCGCGCTGGCCGAGGTGCCGTCGACGTTCGCGCAGCTGCTCGCCGTCGAGCGCCTGATCGACCGCGAGGAGGATCCTGCGACGCGCGCGATGCTTCTCGCCGACCGCGCCGAGGGCGCGATGGCGTCGATCTTCCGCCAGACGATGATGGCGCGGTTCGAGCAGCGGGCGTACGGGGCCCGCGGCGAGGGCAAGGGCCTGACGCGCGACCGGCTCGCGGAGATGTGGATCGAGGAGAACGGCCGCTACTACGCCGACTCGATCGAGCTACCGGACGGCTACCGGCTCGGCTGGACGTACATCCCGCACTTCATCCACGTCCGCTTCTACACCTACGCCTACGCGTTCGCGCACCTCATCGCCTTCTCGCTCGCGGCGCACTACCGGGAGGATCCGGAGCGGTTCGTCCCGGCGTATCTCGAGTTCCTCGGCAGCGGCGCATCGCGCTCGCCGCAGGACCTGCTCCTACCGCTCGGAGTCGACCTGCGGAGCCCACAGACGTGGGCAGACGCCTTCGCGGAGTTCGAGCGCTGCGTCGCCGAAGCCGAAGCCGGCGTCGACGAGCTCCAGGCCGGCTAGCGCGACCGGCGTCGGGCGGGAGGACGCTCGCTGGTGCCCGTGGTCAACCGCCGGGGTGCACCATCCAGACGTTGGGCTCCACATAGATCCCCTGGTCGCGCTCGCGGTCGATCTGGACGGGCACGAGCGCTCCGGGCACCACGTAGTCGCCGGTCTGAGGAAACTTCATCTGCGCCCATTCCTCCCATTCGGCGACCGAAGCCGGGACCGTGCACGATTGCGGCGCGACTTTCACTATCTCGGCTCCGAGGCGCTCGTGCGTCCTCAACCATGGGTCGAAGTGAGTCCCGTCCGGGCGGCGCCAGCCGATGTAGGACTCCATCGGAGTGAGCGGGTACACGTGCTTCAGCGTCGGGCGGACCGGAGCGATCAGCGTGTCGAGCCCGTGGTCGCGGCCGATCTCGGCCATCCGCCGGATCATGCCGCTGCTCAGACCCTGACCCCGGCACTCGGCCGCGATCAAGATCTGCAGAGCGCAGAGCACGCTCGGCTCCAATGCGCCCTCCGCGAAGCGCGCCTCGACCACGGCGTCGAGTCCTCCGTCGGGCAAGCTCGCAGCGTCTCCGTCCCACGAAGTGGGAACGGCCATCCCGACAGCGACGACCTCCTCGCGCTCGTCGTCCCAGGCGTAGAACTGAAATTCGGCGTATTCGCCGACCACGCGGCCGAGGAGCCGTTCGAGCACGGGGTCGTGGTACAGGAACTCGGGCCAGAGGTCCCGTCCCCTCAGGCTGGCTGCGTGTGGGAGGTGGCCGGGGCGCTCCGCGCGGGTCGGAAACTGCAGCGGCATCGCGGGCGGAGCCTCTCACACACGGACCCGGGCAGAGATAGGCCGAGAATCGGGGCCGTCAGTGATCGAGTCGATAGATGCGCTCGACGATCTCGGCGCCGACCCCTCGCGCGAACCCCGTGTCGGAGCCGATCTCGACAAAGCCCGCCCGGGCGAGCACCTTCGCCGAGGCGGCATTGTGTTCCGCCACGCGACCGTAGAGCGGCCTCGTCTGCTCGATGGCAAGGAATGCCTGAAGCGCCCGCGACGCGAGACCTTGCCCCCAACGCGCCGGTGCGATCCAGTACGTGACCTCCCGTTTTCCCTCCATCGTGTAGCTGCCTATCGTCCCGACGAATTCCCCGTCGTCTTCGATGGCCAGCAGCGTGTTCGACGGGTCGCTGCGGACGTGTTCGTAGTGAGCGTCGAACGCGTTACGGTCGGATGGGTTCGCCCGCGTGAACGCCGCCATCCGAACCGCACGAGGATCGCTCTCCCAGGTGAAGAGCGGGTCGAGATCGCTGTCTGCGAACGTGCGGAGAGTTATCGCCACGAGCGCGGCCCGTCGATCGAGTACCGGCCCATTCGACGAGCGTAGCTTCGCCGGCGAGGCCCCACCAGCTTCCGAGTCGACGTATGCTCACGATCGAGATGAGGATCTGGGGACTCTCGAAACAGGCAGCGCACTACCAGAAGGCGCCGGAAGGCGACATGCGTTGCGATCACTGCAAGTACATGTTTCCGCCGCTCGCGATCGGTGGATGCAGGTGGGTGCGCGGTGTAATTCGAGGCTCCTCGACCTGCGACGAGTTCAGGCCTCGTGCGAGGTCCTGAGCCCTTCTGTGCAGTGGCTGCCACCGGTCGTTCCTAGGCGGCGGCGTAGCCCTCCCTGCGGAGTAGCTCGCGCGCTCTTTCGGCATGGTCGGAGCCGGCGACGAGGATGACCAGGACGCCGCCGTACTCCGGCGAGACGTGTCGGAGCTCAAAGTCCTCGATGTTGATGCTCGCCGCGCCGAGGATCTGAGTGATCCGCGCGAGCACGCCGGGGCGGTCGGGGACGCGGACACGGATGCGGTTCAGCTGCTCCGGCTCGGTCTGGTACGCGAACGACTCCAGCTGCCCACGAGCATCGGCCGCCGCCGCGATCGATGCCTCGATCGAGTCGCGGTCGCGGGCTATGAGCGCCTGCTCGAGCTCGTCGAGCGAGGTGCGGAAGCCGCCGAGTGCCGTAACGATCTCGTCGGCGTTGCCGAGGAAGATGTCGCTCCAGACCGCGGCGTTCGCGCCGGCGAGCCGCGTCATCTCGCGTAGCGACGCGCTGGCGAAGGCGAGCGGCTCGTCCCCGTCCGTCGCGGCCTCGGCGACGCGCAGCATGAGCACGTTGGCGAGAGCGTGGGGGAGATGGCTCGTGAGCGCGAGCAGGCGGTCGTGCGCCTCGGCGTTGGTTCGGACCGGGCGCGCGCCGAGCGAGGCGACGAAGCGCTCGACCAGCGTGACGCTCTCGGCCGAGGAAGCCTCGGTCGGGGTCAGGAACCAGATGGCCGCGTCGAAGAGGTCCGCGGCGGCGCGGGCCGGGCCGCCGGTCGTGCCGCCGGCCACCGGATGGCTTGGGACGAAGCGCTCGTCGGCTATCGACATGAGCGGGCGCTTGGTCGAGGCGACGTCCGTGACCACCACGTCTACATCTGCGGCGTCCAGCACCTCCCGCACCACGAACGCAGCAGCCCCGACCGGGACCGCGACGACGACGAGGTCCGCGTCCGCCACTGCGTCGGCGATCGACGCCGCCGGCTCCAGTGCGCCACGGCCCGCCGCGCGCTCGAGCACCGCCGAGTCCGGGTCGAATCCGCGGCAGCTTGTGCCCGCACGGCCGGCCGCGAGCGCGACCGAGGAGCCGATCAAGCCCGTGCCGACTACCGCGAGGCGCTCGACCCAGCGCGGCCGTTCCCCCGCGGCGTCCGGGGGCGAAGGAGCGCGACGCTCCGCCGCGACCTCCTGCTTGAGCACGTCGAGCACGGCGGAGAAGATCGACAGCACGCCGCGCTCCGAAAGCGGACCGGGATTCGCGGCGACGAGCGCCTGTAGAAGCTCCGCCTCGCGTTCGGGATCGATCCACCGCTCGCCCGCGGCGGCCTTGACGTCTCGCACCGACGCGACGAGCTCGAGCCGCCGGTTGAGCAGCTCGAGCAGACGCCGGTCGAGCTCGGTGATCTCGTCGCGGAGCCCGTCGAGCTCGCTCATGCCGCGTAGAGCTCCCCGGCCTCGACCGCTACGGCCAGCCGATTCGCCGGCGGCGCGAGCGGGCAGACCCAGCCCGGGTCGTACGCGCAGGATGGGTTGTAGGCGAAGTTGAAGTCGAGCACGAGCCGGCCATCCTGTTCCCCGAGGTCGGCGCCCTTCACGGTGTCGAGCACGTAGCGGCCGCCGCCGTAGCTTTCCTTGCCGCTCGTCGCGTCGCGAACCGGGAGGAAGACGCCGCCGCCGTAGCCTGTCAGCCAGTGCACCTCGAGGGAGAGCCGCTCGCCGCGTAGCTCGAACCACGCGCGCGCGAACGGCCGGAACAGCATCGGCTCGACACCGCTCGTCTCGATCGGTTGCGGCGGCGCCTCGACGTCCTCGAGCTCGGCGAGCACGCGCGCCTCCGGGTCGTACGGCCAGTATTCGAGGCCCTCGAATCCGGCGCGCGACTCGGCCGGCAGCGGTGACTGCGGATGCGAGCCAAACAGCTCGTCCCGCGTCTCCCGCCACAGCTTCCAGCCTTCCTCCGGAGGCATCGTGCGCACGGCCACGTAGAGCGCGAACACGCGGCGCTTCCAGTCGAGCAACGCCAGTGTGTCCGCGGCTGTCATGGCCTGACGCTACCCGGCGAGCTCTCGGATGCGCGCGACTGCGCGCTGCAGCGACGCCTCGTCGAAGAGATACGGAGTCGCGTTCGCGACGTAGCGGTGCGGCCCGTTCAGTTCGTCGCTTCCTGCCGCGGCGTTGACGCAGTAGCGCACGGGGATCTCGTGGCAGACGACGAGGGTCACGGCTTCCTCCCGGGCGAGGAGACGCTCGAATGCGCGGGCGTAGCGGAGCGCTGCCTCGTCGAGGCTCTCGCCGCCGGGAAAGCGTTCCTTCCGGTTCGTGTGCGCCGGTACGGCGCGATAGGCGTCGAGCGACTCGCCCTCGAGCTCGCCGACGCGGACGTCCCCGAGGTCGTTGTCCACCAGGTGTGGCACCTCGCGGCCCTCGAGGGCGATGTTCGCCGTCTGGAGAGCGCGCGGGAAAGGCGAGACCGCAACGAGGTCGAGCGGCAGCCCGGCGAGCTGGTCGGCGAGCCCCTGCGCTTCCTCGATCCCCTGCTCCGAGAGGCCCCTGTCGAGAACCGGGTCGCCGTTCACGACCTTGTCGACGTTGAAGAGCGACTGTCCGTGCCGGACTAGGAGGAAGAGCCGCACCGGACGAGCCTATGCGGCAGGGCGACCGTCTGTCACAGCGTCATTGATGTCCCGCACATCACCTGCCGCGCCGAGACGGTCGCCGTGCCGATACGCGCCTGTTTTCCGTTCGGGCAAGCTTCAAACGTCTACGAGGCGAGCGCGCGCTTCATCCGGCTCTCCTTGCGCTCCAGGAGCAGGTAGTCGGCCACGGTGCCGACCGCCCAGACGACGACGGTTCCGCCGACGAGGGTCCAGAAGCCATGGATCGCAAAGCCGCCGACGATCACGTCGGTGAGCCAGAGGATGAACATCGCCACGAAGAACCAGGCGATTCCCAGAGTCACGATCGCGAGCGGCAGGGTGAGGAGCTTCAGCACCGGCTTCACGATCGTTGCGAGCACCCCGTAGACGAGCGCGGCGAGCACGAGCGTCCCGGCCGAGCCACCGACCGTGATGCCGGAGAAGATCCAGCACGCCGCGGCGAGCGCAAGGGCGTCCGAGAGCCAGTTGAGGAGAAGTCGGAGCACGAACGGCACGGGCGCGATCCTACCGCGCCGGTCGCGCTCCGACCTCCGGTGATGCCTTACGACATGGACGCAGGCGCGGTTCTCGGCGCTGGCGCGGGCTCCGACCTCGTAGCGAGGAAGAGCGCCACGGATGCCACGGCGATCCAGAGCAGCCACAAGAGCATCGTGAAGAAGATGACCGAGAAGATCGCGGCCACGCCGGCGACGAAGCCGAACCAGGTGACCCAGCGCGGCAGGATCGCGTAGCGCCGAGCAGCGACCGAGACGGCGAAGATCAGCGCCGCCATCGCCGCTCCGCCGGTCACGACCATGATGTACGTGGCGTCGTTCGCCGCGTGGATGACCCCGCTGTAGACGCGGTGCTGGTACGTGTCGTCGCTCATGGTCTTGACGCCGTCCTCGAGCGCGATCGCGGCCATTGCCACCGCGATGTACACCGTGCCGCCGATGAGCACGATCGTCGAGAGGAACGTTCCCTCAGTCGACGCCGCGAGCTCGCTCACGCGAATGCGCTCGCGCAGCGCGGCCACGAACCAGATCAGCGCAAACAGCGCGAGGCCGGTCAGGATCCAGCCCAGGTTGATGTGCCAGCGATTGGTGGCGCTGCCGTAGAAGGCAGTCATCTTCGCCGGCGACGAGTCGCTCGGGCCGTCGAAGATCAGCAGCGACCCGACGACCGCCAGGACAACGAAGACGAGCCCACTCAAGCTCGCCCAGGTACGACCTGCCATACCGCAATACCCCCTGTGTCAGATGGACGCTAGACCCCGCTCCCCTGTGGAGCGGTTTGCATTGTGAACCGATGGGCTCGGATTGTCTAGACCACCGCGGCGGATCTCAGCGGAAGTTTTCGATCCCCTCGCCACCCGAGTGCTCCCAGCCGAACGCAGCGAGGTGGCCCCAGCAGTCGGGCTTGCTCCCGTCGATGTCGGTGACGCCGTAGGCGTCCGCGAGTTGTCGCGCGCTGAGGATCGTGCCGCTCCAGCGGCCGGCGTCCGGATCGCCGGCGAGAGCGGCGACTCCTCTGGCGACGTAGGTGGGCGACTCGGAGATTGCGAAGCCGGGTCGCTGCTCGACCGCGTCGCGCCAGTTGCTTTCCGTGACGCCGAAGTTCTCCAGCATCCGCTCGGACCGCAGCCAGCCGGGAGTGACGCCGACCGCGGTCACGGGGAGATCCGCCAGCTCGGCGCTGAGCCCCTTGACGATGCGCTCGACGTTCGCCTTGACCAGGTCGTAGTAGAAGCCGACGTTGCGGCGGAAGTCCGCGTTCGCCTCGGCAGTCCCGTCGGTCATCTCGACGACAAGTCCCTGGGTGCCGCGCAGCATGAGCGGGATGGCCGCGTGGGACGTGATCAGGTGCGTGTGCACGCCCATCTGCAGCATCCGGAGGCCGCCGTCCCAGTCGTGCTCCCAGAGCGGCTTGTCCCACTCCATGTACCTGTCGCCGCCGAAGATGTCGTTGACGAGGACGTCGAGGCGGCCGCGCTCGCGCTCGATCGTGGCAACGAGCTCGGCGACCGCCGCGGGGTCCTCGTGATCGACGACGAGCGCGGACCCCTCTCCGCCGGCGGCGCGCATGAGATCGCCTGTCTCCTCGATCGTCTCCGGCCTGTCGATCTCGGAACGGCCTGACACGCGGCTGCTGCGGCCAGTCGCGTAGACGAAGAACCCCGCCCGGGCCAGCTCGACGGCGATCGCGCGGCCGGCCCCGCGCGTCGCGCCCGCCACGAGGGCAACACCCTTGTCGCTGTCCAGAGAAGTCGCCACTGCATGGGCCGGGCAGGGATCGAACCTGCGACCTTCGGATTAAAAGTCCGCTGCTCTACCAACTGAGCTACCGGCCCGAAAGGCGAGCGTAGCGCCGCGCCATAGGATCTGCCTCGTGGCGTCGTACCCCTACGACAGCGAGTTCCCGTCGCTCGACCTCGACCGGCCCGAGGCGGGGATCCTGCGGCTGACGCTTCGCGCGCCCGGGCGCCTCAACGCCGTGAGCGAGGCGCAGCACGGGGAGCTCGCGCGCGTCTGGCAGGCGATCGGGCAGGACGAGGAGACGCGGGCGGTGCTCGTGCGCGGGGCCGATGGCGCGTTCAGCTCGGGCGGCGACCTCGACCTCGTGCTCGCGATCGCGGACGACGAGGAGACCCGCCTCCGCGTCTTCCACGAGGCGCGCGACCTCGTCTACAACATGCTGGCCTGCCCTACGCCGATCGTCTCCGCGATCACCGGTCCCGCAGTCGGCGCCGGCCTCGTCGTGGGACTTCTCGCCGACGTCTCGGTCGCCAGTCCGAAGGCGCGCATCGTCGACGGCCATACCAAGTTGGGCGTCGCGGCCGGCGACCACGCGGCCATCGTCTGGCCGCTCCTGTGCGGGATGGCGAAGGCGAAGTACCTCTTGCTGCTCTGCGAAGAAGTGGACGGAACCGAGGCCGAGCGCATCGGGCTCGTCTCGCTCTGTGTGCCGGAGGAAGAGCTCGAGGACCGGGCGCTCGAGATCGCGCGCAGGCTCGCCGCCGGCTCCCGGTCCGCGATCTCGCACACGAAGCTCGCGCTCAACGAGTGGCTGAAGGCCGCGGGCCCGATCTTCGATGCGTCCCTTGCGCTCGAGTTCCAGGACATGACCGGTCCGGACGTGCGCGAGGGCGTGGCGGCCGTGCGCGAGAAGCGGCCGCCGAGGTTCGCCTGATGGACGAGACCCGGCTCCGCGAGACGCTCGGCGGTGAGCCGGCGCAGCTCATCCGCGAGAAGATCGCGAACCGGCTCAACCCGCTCACCCGGCAGTTCGTCGAGCGGTCGCCGTTCGTCGTCGTCGCCTCGGGACGCCCGGACGGAGGGCTCGACGTCTCGCCGCGCGGCGACCCGGCCGGCTTCGTCCGCATCCTCGACGAGCGAACGCTTCTGCTGCCCGACCGCCCCGGCAACAAGCTCGCCGACACGCTGACGAACCTCCTCGCCGACGACCGCATCGCGCTGCTCTTCCTGATCCCGGGCGTCAACGACACCTTCCGCGTCAACGGCCGGGCGCGAATCGTGGACGACCCCGAGCTGCTTGCGGCCAGCGAGGTCGAGGGGAAGGTGCCGCAGCTCGGCATCCTCGTCGAGGTCGAGGAGGCGTACACGCAGTGCCCCAAGGCGTTCCTCCGCTCGGAGCTGTGGAACCCGGAGCGGCACATCGAGCGCTCGGAGCTGCCGAGCCAGGGCGAGATCCTCCGTGCGATCGCCGATCCGGACCTAGACGTCGAGGAGTACAACAAAGCGCGCGACGGCCGGTACCGACGGCGCGAGGGCTTCTACTAGCCTCGCTGCCGCTCCCACGCGTCGAGCAGCTGCTCCACGTTCCGCCGCTGGTCGTCGCTGAACTCGAAGCCGGCGAGGAGCCGTCGAGCCTCGGCGACGTCGTCGTTCTCGACCGCGGCCTCCAGGTGCTCGCGGGCGGGGATCGGCTGCCGCAGCTGCCGTCGCAGCCAGCGGAGGAGGCTCACCTGCGCCGCTTCCACGGCCTAGCCCGTGAAAACTGTCAACGCCATCTTCTTCATGTGGCCCTCACTCCCGGGAGTTCGACTGGACGCGGTACCCGACGCCTTTGGGGCTGCTCGATGCTATCCGGCCTTGATTGAACGGCCAATCGGGTTAGGACTCTCCTTGTGCGGGCCATAACAACGAGGAAGACCTTCTTCTTTCCCGAAGAGTGGACGGAGCCATGGACTCACTGGAAGTCATGCATCTCGACCAGCCGGTGCTGCACGGCGGTCGCCGTGCCACGTTCCTTCACATGAACCGCGGAGCGGCGATCATCCGATACTGGGGAGACAGCCACGCGGTTGCCGTCCCGCTGGAAGCCCTCTCGCTTGCACCCGCGAAGTCGAGACGTCTTCTGGCCCCGCGCGACGAGCCGATCGCCCGCGATCGGTCTCGCTGACGCGCGGCTAGCGCTCTATCCGGAGGAGACGGGGTACGCCCCGCAGGAGGGCACCCGGGCATACCCCGTCGTCCGCGACTCTCAGGCCCTGGCAGGAGTCGTCTCTCGATCCGACGCTATCTCCCTTGCCGGAGGCAAGTGGGTCTCGGTCCGGTTACGGCCTGGGGTCGCCGGCGATCTCTTACCAGAGTGGACCCGATTCCTTACGCGCCGATCACAGCGGGATGGCAGCGTGGCTCCTGGGAGAGGGGGCGGCATCTCCGGCCGGAACAAACCAACTCAGGGGTTCTCCGAGCCAGGCGCTGCCTCACCTCACTCAGGTGGCGTTAGAAGTGGCGCCTCCGTCTCGAGCCGGCCGCTGGCGGAGTCGCAGCTCGCCCTTGCGGCGGCACTGAACGCGCAGCCCCGGACTGGGAAGCGACTCGCCTAGCGCGTCATGACTTTTGGGTCAGAAACCGGATGGATCGTTGACCGAGGCCGCCGCCGCGCAGATGGCGATCACGAAGTTGTTCGGCTCGTCGATGTTGTTGAAGTTGTCGAAGAAGCCCGAGACCTGCGTGGTCGTGGCGACGAGCAGTTCGCTGACCTCGACACCCTGGTCGTTTGCGTGCGACGCGGTACCGATCACGACGGTGCCCGCCGGGCAAAATGCGTCCGACTCCGTGCTCTCCGCGAAACCCGAACCGCCATTCGCCGGAGCGTCTCGAACGGTTCCCTTCACGTACGTCACCGCTCCGATGGCGTTAGCGACGTTCGCGGTCTGGGCAATGGTCGCATGGGTCGCGTTGGTGGCATCGG
>Ga0207693_10001630_pt1 | contig 19820 bp, 16 predicted proteins | sample LARL81metaG_FD_184347 | JGI IMG/M metagenome (GOLD analysis project Ga0207693, IMG submission 184347) | Corn, switchgrass and miscanthus rhizosphere microbial communities from Kellogg Biological Station, Michigan, USA - LAR L8-1 metaG... | ecosystem: Host-associated > Plants > Roots >...
TCTGCCCGGCGTGCGGAGCCCCAGCCGCGAAACTGTCACCGGCGCCATATACCCCGGCTCACCTGAGCAGGCGCGTCCTGCTCTCGCGGCGGGCGCTGGAGGGAGAGCGAAAGCGAGTGACGGTTCTCTTCTGCGACATCGTCCGCTCGACGGCGCTAGCTCAGCGGCTCGGCCCTGAAGGGACTCATGCACTGATCGAACGGTTCTTCCGACTGGCTGCGGAGCGAATCCACCACTACGACGGCACGGTCAATCAATTTCTTGGCGACGGCTTCATGGCTCTGTTCGGCGCCCCGCTCGCACACGAGGATCACGCTCGCCGGGCTGTGCTTGCTGCGCTCGATCTACGGGAGACCGTCGTCACCGACGAGCCATTGACCGGCGTGCAACTGCGGATGGGGATTAACAGCGGCGAGGTCGTGGTGGGGGCAATCGGCGACGACTTGCGTATGGACTACACGGCCTTCGGTGATACCACGATTCTGGCGCACCGCCTTCAAACCGCAGCAGATCCGGATGAGATCCTCATGTCCGAACAAGTAGCGAGCATGGTGCACGGCTACATCGAGACCGAGTCGTCGCCCCCGGTCGAGATCAAGGAGCGGACGGTACATCCGTTGCGGGTCGTGGGGGCGGGCTCGCGTCGGTCTCGACTCGAGTTAGATCGTCGCCTTGCGCCCTTCGTGGGACGCGCGCGCGAGCTTGCGCTTCTCGAGTCGCTCCTCAGCGAGGGCGGCAGAGGACGCGTGGTCGGGATTGTTGGTGAACCTGGCTTGGGCAAATCGCGGCTCCTCTACGAGTTCGAGTCTTCGGTTTCGCACGACGTGGTGGTCTACGAGGGTCGCTGCTTCTCGTTTGGCGCTGGAACGCCCTATCTGCCGGTACTCGACCTCTTACGCCAGACCTGCGGGATCGAGCCAAGCGACGGCCGCTTCGAGACAAAGGCGAAGCTCGCCGCCGCCCTAGCCCAAGCCGGCATGGAGACAGAGGCCGCGTTGCCGTATCTGCTCCAGTTGCTCGGCGACCCGGACGCCGACCGCCTGTTGGGAGAGCTTGAGGCGTCGACGATCAAGGGTCATACCTTCGAAGTGCTGCGCGAGCTTTGGCTGGGGCTCGCCGAGCGTGGTCCTCTCGTGCTCGTGCTCGAGGACTTGCATTGGCTCGACCGAACCTCGGAGGAGTTTCTCACCGGGTTCGTGGATGAACTGACAGCCTCACCGCTGCTGCTTCTGACTACTTATCGCCCCGGCTATGCGCCCCCGTGGACCGGCAAGTCGTATGCGACCCAGCTGGCCCTGTCTTCGCTGACCCCCGAGGACGGCAGTAAGCTCGTGCGCTTCACGGCCGAGTTATCGGAGGAGCTGACCGAGACGATCGTTGCACGTGGGGAGGGCAACCCGTTCTTCCTCGAGGAGCTTGCGCACGTCGCCGTCGAAGGGGATGGCACGGCGGTACCGCACACCGTCGCCGAGGTGCTGGCAGCGCGGATCGACCGCCTCACCGAGGGGCAAAAGCGCACCCTGCAGAGTGCTGCCGTATTGGGCCGAGGATTTACGCTCTCGCTGCTCGAATCGCTGCTCCCTGAGCGCGCCGAGCCAGGGACGGACCTGGCAGAGCTCAAGCGGCTGGAATTCCTCTACGAGCGTCGCAGCACGGAGGAGAAAACGTTTGTGTTCAAGCACGCGCTAACGCAGGAAGTCGCCTATGAGGGCCTGCTCGAAGCGCGGAGGAGAGAACTGCATGCCTGTGCCGGCCGTGCCATAGAGTCGGCATCTGCGGATGCTCCCGACGAGCAATACGAACTGCTCGCCCACCATTACTCGCAAAGCGACGATCCCGCGAAAGCGGTCGAGTATCTGACTCTCGCAAACCGGAAGGCTGCGGCCCGTAATGCGATGGAGGAGGCCGTCGGCTACTTCTACGCGGCCCTCGCGGCCTTCGAACAGCTTCCCAATTCGTACGAAAATCGCCGCCGACGGGCGACGCTGGTCCTCGACCAGATGACGGAGTTCCACTTCCTCCATCGCCACCGCGAGTACTGGAAACTGCTCCTCCAGGTTGAGCCTCTCGTCCGCGAGCTAGACGACGGGTTAGTGACTGGAAGCCTTCTCGCCCGGCTCGGACACCGCGAAAGCGTCTTCGCCGACTACCCACGAGCGGACGAGACGATGCGGCACGCGCTCGAGATCTGCGAGAGCTCAGGAAACGACGACGACGCCGCGAGCACATGTGCGTTTCTCGGCTGGAACTACCACCAGCTCGGGGATTACGAGCTCGCTGATGCGCACTTCGAGAAGGCGATCGCAAAGCTCCGCAAGCGCTACCACCCAATCTCATACCAGTACGCGGCCGGCGGCAGGATCGTCGCCTACGGACTCGCTGGTCGTTGGCAAGCGGCAAAGCTCGCGACCGAAGCCATGGTCTCGGAGGCGAGCGCACGGTCGGAGTCGGCGACCGTCTCCTTCGCGTACAGCATGGGAGCGTTCGCGGCAGTTCAGCAACGCGACTGGGAACGCGCAGTTACATACTCCGAGCTCTCACTAGCCGATGCGCCCACGGTGTACTTCCAAGCCTTCCCGCAAACGTTCCTAGCTGCGACCGCTTGCGCCACCGGCGATCTCGAAAAGGGTCTACCGGTGCTCGAGTTCGTCGTGCCTTTCCTCGAGCAATCTGAGCACCTACTTGCCTGGACGACCCTCGGGCCTCCGCTCGCTGATGCGTACGTACGCGCCGGTCGCAACCAGGATGCCAGAGATCTCCTCGAGCGATTCCTCGCTTGCGGAGAACGTGGGCGCGCGATGTTCGTAATCGCACAGATCAACCGCATGCTGGGGGAACTCGACGCCGCCGAGGGTGCAACTTCGGCTGCGCGTGCTCACTTGGACAGAGCGATCGAAGCAGCCGGCCGGTCGCATTCGGAGAATGAGCTCGCACTAGCGCTCGCGGGCCGCGGCAGGCTGGACGGCCCAGGCCGAATGTCTGACCTCGAGCGCGCGCTCGAGATCTTGGAACGCCTCGGCACCTGCATCGAACCCGACCGGCTCCGCGCAGACCTCGCGCGGAGTGTGGCCTAAGACCCGACGGCGAGAGTGGTACCAGGCGCCACAATTGGTGTCGCGTGTCTCCGGCCGACGGGCATGGGCGCCGCCAGTAGAGCCGACGCTCTGTCCTGCGGTCTGTGTCCGCCGCGTTGATCACTGCTAGAGTGGCTAGTAGCGCGTTGGCTCAAGCGTTGAAGCCGCCGAGGCTATTGCACCTTCCTCTTCGTCTGTCACACCTGGCCTGGGCGCCGCAGCGAGTCCGTTCGGACTCTGTTGTCCTGATAGATGAATTGAAGGAGTTTCACATGCATGCGACCATTCGCCGTTACGACGGTGTGGACCAGAATCGCATCACCGAGTTGACCGGCAAGGTCAACGAGACCCTCGTGCCGAAGCTGCGCACGCTGCCCGGCTTCAAGGGCTACTACCTGATCGAGGCCGGCAACGGCGTCTTCAGCTCGCTCGGCCTCTTCGACACGCCTGAGCAGGGCGCGGAGTCGACGAGGGTCGTCACTAGCTGGATTCACGACGAGAAGCTCGAAACGCTGATGCCCAACGAGCCCAAGATCACGAGCGGCAAGATCATCGCTCAGAGCAACGAGCTCGCGGTCGCGTAACTCGGCCACACGCGCGAAATGAGGGGTCGGCCAGCCGGCCCCTCTTCTACCTTCAGGGCGCGGGTACTCGCCGAGCTACCCTGGCCGCTGGGGAGAGGCCGGCTGCTGGAGTGGCGGTAGCAGCAGGAGGTGGCTATCGACGATCGCCTGCGCGACGTCGACGAGCTTGCGGCCGTTGTGTTGCGAATGGTCGCGCAGCATCTCGAAGGCCCGATCGGGGTCAATCGCATGGCGCGCCATCAGGATGCCCTTTGCCTGTTCGATTAGAGCGCGGCGTCCGAAGGCTCCTTGCAGGCTGTGGTATTCGGCGAAGCGTTGCAGGGTGATGTCGATCGCGCTTTGCAGCTCTTCGGGAGATGCGTCGATGATGTAGGCGAAGACGCCTCGTTTCGCAGCCTCGCGCACGTAGGCGGGATCGCGTGCGGCGAGCAGTGCGATCACGGGGCAGGAGGCCTCGCGGACAATCTCGCCGATCAGCTCGAGCGCGTGCTCGGAGGAGAGGCCGAGTCCGACGAGCGCGACGTCGGGCTGTTCTTTCGCGGTGACCGGGCCGACTTCGCTGACGTCGATCTCGCGGGCGATCACCTCATGGCCGAGTCCGGCGACGACCTGGGCGAGCAGTTCGAGTCGATCGCGTCGCTCGTTGGCGATCAGGACGCGGAGGTGCTCGATCCCATTCTCGGCCATCGCCCGATCGTGAGAGCGGGCGGCCAGCGTCATAGAACGAATTTTAGCGCGCTGCGGCCGACCTCCTGGTGACGGCGCCTTCGCGAGTTGTCAGGCTCGCGGACATCCAGGTTACGCAACTTGTTCCGAGAGCCCTCCTAACTATTGGCGTTGTCCGTCAACGGCTCGGCGCCGCCCTGGGGCGGCAGATTGAAGTGGTAAGATCGCGGCTGGCGGCGCCACAAGGATTTGGCGCTGCGGAGCGCTCGTCGGGCCTCATGCCATGTGGCCCGGCGGAATGTCCTCCCACAGGCGCGCGGGTTGGAGCGAGACGAGGCCGACCCATTCAGCGTGGTCGGCGATCCGTTCGATCACCGGAGGAGTCATGGTTGAGGTACCGGAAGTGGCACTCCCCAGGAGTGGGTCGGGTCCTCTTGCGCTGAGCGAGGCGCGCCGTGCATGGAATCGCAGCCGCATCGCTCCAGTCTCGGAGATTCGCTGCGAATGCACGCAGCCGAACTGCCGGGATCGGGTGCCCGCCGTAGCCGAGACGCACAGGGAGGCGGACGAGTTCGTGGTCGCGCCCGCACATTCCGACGGCGTCGCCGTGGTGCGAGTCGCAGATCAATTCTTCGTCGTCGAGCGTCGCACGCACACGGTCCCGCGGTCGTTAGGGGAAGCGAGTTGAGTCGCGTGTCGCTCGAACAGGCACGGCCCTCGCTCGACCTCAGCGGGACGACCGGCTTCCTTGACACCCACCCGGAGGAGACAGAAATGGTTTCGCCAGATGCTTTGGCCGGCTCCGATTCGCCGCGCTCGTGGCGGGGTGTCCTCGACGCCTACGCAGAGCCGCGGCTTGGTCGGAGCTTGCTCGACCTCGGTACATCGGTCGTCCCATACCTCGCGTTGCTCGTCGCGATGACGTTTGCGCTGCGCGTCTCGGTGTGGCTGTCGTTCGTGCTCGTCGTGCCCGCTGCGGCGTTCCTGATCCGCACCTTCATCGTGTTCCACGACTGCACGCATGGTTCGTTCATGCGCTCGCGGCGCGTGAATGACACGCTGGGTGCCGTATTGGGCGTGCTCGTGTGGCTGCCGTATCGCGGTTGGCAGCACGAGCACGCTGTGCACCACGCGACTGCAGGTGACCTCGACCGGCGTGGAGTGGGCGACGTCGCGACGCTGACGGTCGCCGAGTACCAGGCGCTTTCTCCTCGGCGGAAGGTCTCGTACCGGCTTTTCCGCAATCCGCTCGTCATGTTCGGGGTCGGCTGGTTCCTCGTGCTCATGCTGAAACCGCGCTTCGTTCCGCGCGGGGCGCGGCCGCGCATTCGCAGGAGTGTGTTGGGAACGAACCTCGCGCTCGCCCTCGTCGTAGCGGCGTCCTGCCTGGCGATTGGTTGGCGCGACTACCTGCTGGTGCAGGGCCCCGTGCTCGTCGTGGCGGGCGCAGTCGGGGTCTGGCTGTTCTACGTGCAGCACCAGTTCGAAGACACCTACTGGCAGACGCACGCCGACTGGCGCTACGACCACGCTGCGCTCGCGGGAAGCTCGTACCTGAAGCTTCCTGGCGTGCTGCAGTTCTTCACCGGCAACATCGGCTTCCACCACGTGCATCACCTGAGCGTCGGGATCCCGAACTACAACCTGCAAGCCGCGCACGAGGGAACAGACCGGCTGCAGGCGGTGCCGCAACTCACACTGCAGCAGGGGTTGCGCGCGACGAGGCTGAAGCTGTGGGACGAGCGGCGAGGCCGGCTCGTGACCTTCCGCGAGGCCTAATCAGTCACTGCGTCGCCTGCGGTGCGTCAAGTATGTCCCCCTTTAGAAGCGGGTTGCTCTCACCAGATGGCCCGGAGGTCGGAGTTCAAGGCTGCCGTTGGCGGTGCCAGCCGCCACGGCTGGGGTCAGCCCCCAACTGAGCGACCGGGTCTACGCCTCGCAGTCCTGGCCACTTCGGCCGACATGGCGAGGCGTGATACGTCGCGATTCCGTCAAGTTGGCTCCCACGAGTTCCGCAAACAGCGAATTTCGCTGGATTGCTTCGCGACCTGAACTTCGCAAATAGCGCGATTGGCGTAGTTGACGGCTGCCTCGGTTCGAGGCAGCATGGGCGTCGCGCCGAGCACGGAGCGGGACTAGACCGAAGCCTCCGGGCGATGAGCTAGGCGGAAGCCGAATGCATTGCTCGGGGGTGGACGAAACCGCCACCGGCTCGGCGAATTCTTGATCCGAGGTAACCCCTGCAGTTGGGAATGCCGGCCGGTATGAAGCCCCAAACGAGCGCCGGGGCGTCGTACGAGTCCGCTAGGAGAGGGTCGGGCTCGGTTGGTGGCGAGGCTACGCGCGCAGGGTCGTGAGCTTATCGGGGTCGGCGACGAGGTCGATCTCGACGATCCGGCCGCGTGCGACCGTGAAGCCGATCACCGCGATTGGCCGGTCGCGCGGGATGACGATCAGGCCAGCGCTCCCGTTTACGATGGCCGGCCGCGCGAAGCGGGCGAAGCGAGGAGCCCGGGCGAGCACTTGCTCGGCGACGGCCGCCGCTCCGTTCACGGTCGACGGCGCGCCGGAGACCGCGACCCGGCCACGGTCGGCGCGGAAGACGACGTCCGGGTCGAGGACCTCGACGAGCGCGTCGAAGTCGCCGTTGCGGGCAGCGGCGAGGAAGGCGTCTACGACCTCGCGCTGACGCGTGAGATCCGGATCCGGTACGGGCGTCGCGCCACGGACGCGTCTCCGCGCGCGGCTTGCGAGCTGACGGGTCGCGGCCGGGCTCCGCTCGACGATCGGCGCGACCTCCTCGAACGGCATCCCGAACATGTCGTGGAGGACGAAGGCGAGCCGCTCCGCCGGCGTTAGCGTGTCGAGAACGACGAGCAGCGCCAGGCCGACCGAGTCGGCGAGGAGCGTCTCGTCCTCGGGGCCATTTGCCGGGAGGGTGACGATCGGCTCCGGCAGCTCAGCGCCGACGAGGTCCTCGCGACGCGCGCGGCGGGTGCGCAGCATGTCGAGGCAGACGCGAGCGACGACGGTCGTCAGCCAGCCGCGCATGTTCTCGACCTTGTTGGTCTCAGAGCGGTTGAGACGGAACCACGAATCCTGCACCGCGTCCTCCGCCTCGCTCAGCGAACCGAGCATCCGGTACGCGACCGCTTCCAGATAGGCGCGATGCTCCTCGAACTCTCTCGCCTGCCACTCGCCGTCGCTCACCGTCACATCCTCTCCTCGAGATCCGTCATGAGGGAGACGAAACACGACGGATCGATGTGACAAGGAGACAGAGATGATCGAAGTGGAGAAGCTCCGCAAGGTCTACCCCGGCGGCGTCGAGGCGGTCGGAGGCATCGACTTCGAGGTCGCCCCGGGCGAGGTGTTCGCCCTCCTGGGCCCGAACGGAGCAGGCAAATCGACGACGATCGGGATGCTGACCACGACCGTCCGGCCGACGGGCGGCACGGCTCGGCTCGCCGGCTTCGACGTGCGGACGCAGCAGCTCGCCGCGCGCAAGGTGAGCAGCGTCGTCTTCCAGGACGCCGTGGTCGATCGCTCCCTGACCGGCCGCCGCAACCTCGACCTGCACGGTCGCCTCTGGGGCGTCGAGCCCGCGACGGCGAAGCGGCGAATCGAGGAGCTCGTAGACGCGGTCGGGCTGCGCGACCTCATCGACCGGCCCGTCGGCACCTACAGCGGCGGCGAGCGGCGAAGGATGGAAATCGCACGGGCCCTCGTCTCGAGCCCGCGCGTCCTCTTCCTCGACGAGCCGACCGTCGGGCTGGACCCGCGCATCCGCGCGGAGCTGCTCGACATCCTCGCCGGACTGCGTGGCCGCGGCGAGCTGACGATTCTCGTCACGACCCATTACCTCGACGAGGCCGAGCACCTCGCCGACCGCGTCGCGATCATGCACGGCGGCCGCATCGTCGCCCTCGACACGCCGGAACGGCTGCGCGCCGGTCTCGGCCGTGAGCTCGTCGAGCTGCGCGTCGACAGCGACCCAGCCGGCGCGCTCGCCACTCTCCGCTCGCGCGGCATCGCCCGCGACGACGCCTTCGCCGTCGGCTCGAGCCTCACCGTCCCACTCAACGGCCACACGAGCAGCGAGGCAATCGCCGCCATCCACGAACTCGGCCTAGCCGCAGCTGTGAGCGTCCGGCAGCCCACGCTCGACGACGTCTACCTGCGCCTCACGGGCGGCCGACTCGCCGAAGCCGCCTGAACATAAGGAGAAGAACCAATGACCGCCCTTGCCCTCAGCCCGCTCGCAACGCTCTCGCGGCGGCGGCTGCAGCTGACCGCCCGCACGCCACGAGAACTGCTCGTCCCGCTCCTGACGCCGATCATGTTCGCGCTCGTGATCGCGCCGGCGCTCAAGAGCGCGCTTCACACGCCTGCGAGCTACGAGTCGTACGTCGCAATCGGGACGATCGGCCTCCTGATCCCGCTGAACACGATGTTCGCCGGGCTCGGCGTGATCGTCGACCGGGAGAGCGGCGCCCAGCGCGAGCTGCTCGCCGCACCGGTCCCGCGGGCGCTGCTCGTGCTCGGGAATCTGCTCGTCGCGCTCGCGATCACCGGCCTCCAAGTCGGCGTGCTGATCGCCGTCGCCGTCGCCCGCGGCATCACCTTCCACGCGAGCCCGAGCGGCGTCCTCTGGTTCCTCGGCGCGGCCGGGCTCTTCACCGTCGGCATGTACGGGGCGGCAGAGATCCTCGCCAGCCGGGTGCCGCGACAGGAGGAGTACATCGCCCGCGTGCCGGCAATCGCGATCCTGCCCTGGTTCCTCGCGGGCGCACTGTTCCCGATCACCGCGACTCCAGTCGGTCTGACCTGGGTCGCGCGCTTCCTCCCGCTCACGCACGCACTGGCCCTGATGCGCTACGGCCTGCTCGGCGACAACTCCGGCCTGCACAACATCTGGCAGATGTCGAACGTCGCGGAGATGGCTGCGCTCAGCATGGGTGTCGTCGGGCTCTTCGCGGTTCTGCTGACCGCCGTCTCGGTTCGCGTCTTCACGAGGGCGGCCCTCCGCTGACGTCATTGCCCAAGGGTCAAAGATGATGTTGGCTGCTCATGTGTTGTCCGGTTTGCTCGCCGTCGTCTTCGGGAGCGCAGCCGTCGCCAAGCTCGTCGGTCAGAAGCAGCAAGTGCTCACGGCTGAGAAGCTCCGCATCTCGTGGCGTCGCTATCGCTGGATAGCCGTTCCCGAAGCCGCCGCGAGTGCTGGCCTGCTTGTCGGCTACGCGAGCACGCCGCTCGCTGCCGCTGCCGCGGGCGGCCTCGTACTGCTGATGGCAGGCGCGCTCACGTTCCGACTCCGGGTGCACGACTCCGTTCGATTCCTGGTCGGCGACGCGGCGCTCCTCGGGCTGGCGGCAGTGACGGCCGCGCTGCTCGTGACCGCCGGCTGACAGAGACCCGAGTCCACAGCGGGCAACCGGATCGCTCGACCGTCGCGCGACGGGTTGGCCTCGATATCCGTAGCCGCCGACAGAATGTCGTGATGCGCCGCAACGCGTCGATCCTGGCGGCGATCGCGGCGCTCGCCGTGGTCGCCGGCATTCTCCACTTCGCGAAGGCCGAGCCCGTCGTCGTGTTCGTCGTCGCGGCCGCCGCACTCGGTGGTCTTGCGTGGGCGATCTCGATCGCGACCGAGTCCGTTGGCGAGCGCTTCGGGCCGGCGGTGACCGGCGCGCTGCAGTCGACGCTCGGCAACCTTCCCGAGCTTTTCATCGTCCTGTTTGCGCTCTCGGCCGGCGAGCTCGTCGTCGCGCGCACCTCGATCCTCGGTTCGCTCTTCGCGAACGGGCTGCTCGTCCTCGGCCTCGCGATCGTCGCCGGCTCCCGCGCCGCCTCGGACGGCACGATGCGCTTCAGGCCACGGTTGCCGCAGGACACGGCCACGCTCCTGCTGCTCGCGATCGGGATCATCGTCCTGCTCGGCCTCTCGCACCAGGTCGGCGATCGAGCCAGCAGCCACGAGACTGCAATCTCCGTTGTCGGCGCGATCGTGCTCCTCGCGGTCTACGGGCTCTGGGTGTGGAACTACCTGCGCTCCGACACGCCCGCCGAGGAGGCGCACGCCGAGCCGGCACGGTCGGCGCTGCCGTTCCGGCCCGCGCTTGTCGTGCTCGCAGTCGCGGGCGTCGGGGCGGCGCTCGTCTCGGACTGGTTCATCGCCGCGCTCGATCCGGCGGTCGAGGCCCTCGGCATCTCGAAGGCGTTCACGGGCCTCGTGATCGTCGCGATCGCGGGGAACGCGGTCGAGAACGTCGTCGGGGTCAGCCTTGCGGCGAAGGGCAAGTCGGACCTCTCCATCTCGGTCGTGAAGAACTCGGTCGCGCAGATCGCTGCGTTCCTCTTCCCTGCGCTCGTGTTGCTCTCGCTCGCGTTCACGACGCACCTGACATTCGTGCTCAGCCCGGTCTTCATCGGCGCACTCGTCATCACCGCCCTTGCCATGTGGCAGATCACGGGCGACGGCGAGGCGCTCTTGTTCGAGGGCGCGGCGTTGGTGGGGCTGTACGTGATCCTCGCGACGCTCATGTGGTTCGAGTAGCCACGGGCGTCGCCGCGCGACAGCCGCCACACCCTCCGGAGTGCGGGACTGCCCGGTGTCCTGGCGCTGCCGCGACTCAGGCGAGCGCTCGCCGCGCCGCTTCGTCGAACGGGGTGAGCTGGAGCGGCAGCAGTTTGCGGATCCGTTCCTCGCGCGCGACGGTCGGATTGCGCAGACCTTCGACGAGCGGCCGCGCGACTGACGCACTTACGGGCGTGACGAGGTTGAGCCAGAGCGAGGAGAGGTACGGCGTCAGCACCGGAACTTCGACGATGGTCGGTTTGCGGCCGAGCAGGGCAGCGATCCGCTCGATCATCTGCCGGTAGGTCATCACCTCCGGCCCACCTGTGTCGAAGCCCTCGCCGTAGGTGGCCTCGTTGCCGCAGACGCCTGCCAGGTAGCGGGCGATGTCGACGAGCGCGATCGGCTGCGTCGGAGTGGAGACCCAGCTCGGCGTCACCATGACCGGCAGTCGCTTGACCAGAGCGAGGATCGTTTCGAAGGCGGCGCTTCCCTTGCCGACGACCATGGCCGCGCGCAGGGTCGTCACCGGGACGCCGGCGGAGCCGAGCCGCTCTCCGGTTTCGCGCCGGCTCTGCAGGTGTGGCGATGCGTCGGGGTCGTCGGCGCCGAGCCCGCCGAGGTAGACGATCTGGTGCACGCCCGCGTTTGCGGCCTCGCGCGCAACCGCCTCGGCCGCGGAGCGGTCCTGCTGCTCGAAGTCGCGGGCGCCGAGCGAGTGGACGAGGTAGTACACGACCTCCGCGCCTTCCAGGGCCGCCGCGACCCCGTCGCCGCTGGCCGCGTCGGCGACCACGTAGCGGGCGCCGGGTTCGTCACGCGCGGTGCGCGAGACCGCGGTCAGCTCGTGCTCGGCCAGCAGCGGCAGGAGCGCCTGGCCGACGACGCCGGTCGCGCCGAAGACAGTGACGTTCACGAATCTCGGCTCCGCAGCAGGAGCTCGAAGTAGCGGCGGCTGACCGCGGCATGGAACGGGCTCTGCCCTTTTGCGTAGAGCATGCCGGTCCAGGGCGGCGCGCCCGTGCGGGCGGCGAGTCGCGGCAGGTACCCCTCGACGGTGACGCTCAGCTCCTGTTGGTCTTCCTCGGGTCGCTGGGCGAGTGTGACGGAGCCGCCGGCTCGGAGCGCGAGAAATCCACCCTGAATCACGTGGCGGCAGCTGACGAGCTCGCCGTCGAAGGAGAGCTCAGCCGGCCCGAAGGTGAGTAGCGTCGGGCCGCCGAGCAGCTTCAACTTGCCTCCGTCTCCGGCCCAGCTCGCGCGGACGCCGCCGCGGGTGAAGCGGTCGACCGCCTGCCAGTAGGTGACGCCGAGCGTGCGGGCGCCGGCCTCGGACGCCTCGACCACGGGTTCCGCCACGAGCAGGCGCTGGCGCGACTCGAAGGCGCCAGATTCGAGCACGCGCTCCGATGTCTCCCATCCGGTCACGACGCCACCACTACTCGCAGAGGGTAGTCCCCTCGGCTGCACCAGCGGGGCTGCGCTTGAGATGGCTGCTGACGCCTAGAGTGGGGGTGATGCGGCCGGGCGCGCGGAGCGTTTGCTGCGTCAGCTTGAGGCGACGAGAGGAGTGAGGTGGGAGAGCGCTTTGGACAGAGGCGCGTCGGCGTCTTGGGGACGGGTGAGGTCGGGCGGCGTCTAGCAGCCGGCTTCCTGAGTCGTGGCCACGAGGTGATGATTGGATCTCGCGACCCGGAGAAGCCCGAGCTGCAGGAATGGCTGGCCGGGGAAGGAGTGGGCATCGAGGCGGGTTCCTTCGCTGAGACCGCCGCCCATGGGGAATTGCTCGTTCTGGCGCTGTTTGGCACGGCGGCAGAGAACGTGATCGCGGAGGCCGGCCCTGAGAAGTTCAGCGGGAAGGTCGTGATCGATGCCATGAACCCACTCGACTTCGCCGCCGGCTTCCCGCCCAAGCTCGCGATCAGCGGAGAGGACTCTCTCGGCGAGCGTGTACAGCGCGCCGTGCCTGAGGCGAAGGTGGTGAAGGCGTTCAACATCATCGGGAACGCGTACTTCGTCGATCCCAGCTTCCCGGAGGGGCAGCCCACCATGTTGATCGCCGGCGACGATGAGGACGCCAAGCGGACGGTGGCCGACGTCCTCAATGACTTCGGCTGGCCGGATCCGATCGACATCGGCGGGATCGAAGGCGCGCGGGAGCTCGAGGCGATCTGTATCGCCTGGGTCAAGATCGGCGGCGCCCGCGGCGCCTGGGACCACGGGTTCAAGCTGCTCGTCGGGTAGAAGACCCCGAGTGCTCGGCATCGTGTTTCGCCCGGCGATCCGGCCGCAGAAATGCCGCGCCACTCGAAAGCTGCGGCACCGGGTTGATGCAGAATCTCAGGGTGGCGTCCTTGTCCGTCGAGGCACTGAGGGGTGTTCCGCTCTTCGAGGAGCTCGACGTAGCGGAGCTGGAGTCGATCGCCGACTCGATGAACGAGGCCAACGTCCCGGCCGGCGGGATCGTGACCGCAGAGGGCGGCCCAGGCGACGGCTTCTTCGTCATCGAGAGCGGTGAGGCCGAGGTGACGATCGAGGGTGAACCTCGCGCGGCGATGACGGCGGGTGACTATTTCGGGGAGATCGCCTTGCTCCTGGGCTCGAGCAGGACGGCCACGGTGACCGCGCTCACGGCTCTGCGCTGCTATGCGCTGACACCGTGGGACTTCCGAGCGCTGGTCGAGGGGAATCCGACCATCGCGTGGAAGGTCATGCAGTCGATGGCGGCGCGTCTCGGGTAGCTTCGGACCGAAGCCGGATGACGACGGCGCAGGACTCTTTGCCGTCGAGGCAGGTGTGGGTCTCGCACTCGACCGATTCGGCCCGCACGCCGCGGATGCCGCTCTCGACAAGCCCGGCCCACATGCCGCGGTCGATCAGGGCCGCCTCAGGATGCTCCAGCACTAAGGGACGCAATGGGCACGTCGGCGTGTTGATCACAGCCGTGTCGGCGTCGACCTGGTCGAGAGCCGCGTGGAAGCCGAGTGAACGGACGGCTGCGCACACGCGCTCGAGGCCGTCCTCCACACGCGTCCTCGGGCGTAGGCCGGCGGCGCGCGCGAGGTCACGGCCGAAGTCCTCGCCGGCAGCGCGGAGCGCTTCCTCTCGACCGTCGGCCGGCACCTCGTCCAGCAGGCGCGCGACGAGTGTCGGGAAGCGGCGAGGCGGAAACTCGAGCGCCTTGGCCTCCGGCGCGGCGGCATAGAGCTTGGCCGGACGTCCGGCGCCGGGGCCGGCGCGGCCGGAAGGGCGCGCGAAGCTCGTCTCGAGGACGCCGGCGCGAACGAGTCGCTCGAGACGGCCGCGGGCGACGCTGCGGTGCACCTCGAGAGCTGTCGCCGCTTCGTCGGCCGTGACGGGAGCGGCCGATCCGCGGACGTAGAGGAGCGCGTCGCGCAGATCGCCGTCACCGATTGCATCGAGACGTTCCACCGCAGTTCGGAAAGCCTAGACCGTTTCCGGCGTCTTGTTTAGAGTGATCAGCGATGTTTAGAACGGCGAGCGAGCTATCCGGGCCCGCGACTGCCGGCGCCGAGATGCGGCTTGCGGAGGTGCCGGAAAGCGACGCGCGCCCGCTCGAGATCCCGTACGCGATCCGATGGCTCGTCCCGAAGGGCGAGCGGTTCGCGAACTTCGACATCCTCAACGACAACGACTCGCAGCTGGACTACTACCGCCGGTTCGGCCACATCTACGCAGTGGGGATCCCGACGAAGAAGTGGCGGCTCGTCGTCGTCTCCGATCCGGAGCTCCTCGACGAGGTCGCGGGGGACGAGGAGCAGTACGGCAAGCCGATCGAGGAGATCAACTTCTTCGACCAGCTGCAGAACACCCGAGGCGACGGCATCTCGGTGATCGGCGACGGCCACCATTACGAGAGCGTCCGACGCGTGATGCTGCCGTGGTACTCACCGCAGAACCAGCGGACCCAGCTTCCCGTGATGAAGGAGCAGGCCCAAGCGCTCGTCGCCCGCTGGTCGGAGCTGCCCGACGACGAGCCGCTCGAGGCGCGCGGCTGGATGGAGCGCTACACGCTCGAGGTCTCCGGGCGGGGTGCATGCAGGTACGACTTCGGGCTCCTCGCGGAGGACGCCTGTCCGCACGCGTTCGCGGAAGCGGTTCCGGAGAGCACGAAGGAGAGCATCGCGCGGGTCGCCGAGCCGCGTCCCGACCTGCCCTTCTCGCTCAAGCGGCGAAGGAAGCTCAAGCGCTACCGGCGGCAGAACGAGGAGCTCTTCAGGATGGCCGACGCCCTCGTGCGCGGCCGGTTGCGCACGAAGCCGCTCGGGCAGCAGACGGACCTGCTCAGCCGTCTCGTCTCGACACCGGACCCCGAGACGGGCGAGCTGCTCGACGCCGAGACGATTCGCGACCAGATCCTCATGCACCTCTCCAACGGCTTCAACGGCCCGTCGATCACCGGTGCCTGGCTCGCCTACGTGTTGGCGACGCGGCCCGACGTGGAGGAGAAGCTGATCGCCGAGATCGACTCGATCACCGGTGGCGATCCCGACTACGACCTCCAGTACGACGACCTGATGGCGCTGACGTACACCACGCAGGTGATCAAGGAGACGCTGCGGATCTATCCACCGATGCCGGTCACGATCCGGCGCAGTCTCAAGAACGGTCTGCTCGGCCGCTATCGCATCCGCAAGGGCGACATCGTCCTCGTGGGAACGCTCGCCGCCCAGCGCGATCCGCGCTACTGGGGAGAGAACGCCGACGAGTTCGATCCCGAGCAGTTCTCGATGGAGAAGGTGGTCAACCGGCCGCGCCACGCGTTCATCCCGTTCTCGATCGGCAAGCGTCAGTGCATGGCGCAGGAAGTGACGTTCATGATGCTGCGCGTCGTCCTGTTCGAGATCTACAAGCGCTACCGGCTGCGGCTCGCACCCGGCGCGACGGTGGCGAAGAACACGATCGTGACGACGAAGCCCGTCTCGGTGCCGATCGTTCGCTTGCCGCGGGAGTCGAACGGTCACCGGCGTGCGGCGGTGGCGGTGGCGGTGCCCGAGCGCGCGGTCGCTCCTGCCCCGGCCCTAGCACGCGACTGGGGCGAGCCGACGGAGATTCCCGAGGACAGCACCTACCGGCGACTCGTCATCGCGTACGGCAGCAACTTCGGCGCGTGCAAGGAGCTTGCGGAACGGTTCGCCGAGCGCAGTCGCTTCTACGGCTACACGACCGAGGTCGTGACGCTCAACGAACTCGCCGAGTCACCGCCGCACGCCGAGCCGTGGCTGCTCGTCGTCTTGACATCCACGTACACCTCGAACCCGCCGACGAACGCAGCCGCCTTCAAGTCGTTTCTCGAGCGCGCCGAACCTGGCGCCGAGACGTGGCGGAACTGCAAGTACGCGGTCTGGGGCCTCGGCAACAGCCAGTGGAACGCGTTCCTCGCCTTCCCGCGCTACGTGGACGCCAAGCTGGCCGAGCTCGGAGCAGAGCCCGTCGCCGAGTTCGCCTTCGGCGACGTCGGTTCGCCGGCGTGGGAGCGGCTCCACGGCGAATGGAACAGCAGCGTCTGGCCCGTGCTTCTCGAGCTGTCCGGCGCGGAGAAGACTGAGGCAGCCGCTTCGCGCGCGGCCGCCGAGACCGCAGCCGCGGAGAAGCTGAGCGGCATCGACTCCAACACCGCCATGGCGATGTCGCTCGGCGGTTCGGACAACGCACCGCGCGTCCTGCTGGTACCCAAGATCCTCACGAATGCGGTCGGAGCCGAGACGCTCGAGGTGCGGGCACGGGCCTGTCGCGACCTGCACTCCCACGAGTCGGCGAAGCGCACGCGGCATCTGGAGATCGCTCTACCGGCAGGAGTGTCGTACAGGACAGGCGACCATCTCGGTGTCTGTCCCAGGAACGACGAGGACGACGTCGAGCGGCTCGCAACCCGGCTCGGCGCTGCGCTCGAGGGCCTGTTCATGGTCCCGCAGACGCTGAACGTCCGCGTGGTTCCGAAAGGAGCAGTGCTCCAGGTCCGCAACGTCCTGACGAACCTCGTCGACATCGCCGGAAAGCCGACACTCTCGCTCGTCGAACTCCTGCTCGACAAGACCACCGATCCCGCGGAGCGGTCTCGGCTGGAGGAAATCCAGGCGGTGCTCGAGACGCCGAATGGCCCTGACTCGGCGCTGCGCACCGCGCTCGACGCCGGCGCCTACGACGCGCTGCAGCTGCTCGACGAGTGCCCGTCCTGCAGGCTGAACATCTTCGAGTTCCTCCAGGTCGCGCAGCCGCTTCGGCCCCGCTACTACTCGCCGAGCTCGAGCCCGCTCGTGCACGATGACCTCGTCCACCTGACCGTCGGCCTCGAGGCCGTCTCCGTGCCGGAGATGCCCGACCGGGAGTTCCGCGGAATGAGCGCGCGCTACCTGCACGCGCTCCACGACGGAGGCCGCCTCAACGTGTTCCTCGAAGGCTCAGACGGCTTCCATCTGCAGGACGACCCGGCGAAGCCGATGCTCTTCGTTTCCGCCGGCACCGGCTTCGCGCCGATGCGCGCATTCCTGTGGGAGCGGCTCGCGCTGAAGCGCGAAGGCGCGGCTCTCGGCGAGGCCGCACTGTTCAACGGGATCCGCTCGCGCAGCCTCGACTTCATCTACCGCGACGAGATCGAGACGTTCGTCGCCGAAGGCGTCCTCGACCACCTGCAGGTCGTGGCCTCACGCGAGCAGCCGGGCCGCCGCGAGTACGTACAGGATCGGCTTCGCGAGCACGGCGCCCTCGTCTGGCGCCTCTTGCAGACCGGCGGCTATGTATACGTATGCGGCTCTCAGCCGATGCGCGATGGCGTGCGCGATGCGTTCGTCGACATCGTCGGCGAGCACGGCCGGATGCCGCGGGAGCATGCCGAGGCGTTTCTCGAGCAGCTGGAGATGACCGAAAAGCGATACCGTCCCGACCTCTGGGGCTAGCCGACGTGGACCTTCTCGCTCTCATCTCGATGACCGCCGCTCTCGTGATGTTCGTCTTCGCCGCGAGCGGTAGGGAGCTACGCCATTTCAACGAGATCGCGCTCGGCCTCATCTTTCTGACCGCGGCACTGATCTTTCAGTTCACGGCCATCACGCACACGACCATCGGGCGCTGACCGCCCACCACACGGCCCTCAAGGGGCCCACGCACTCGTTCCGTACGATGCAGTGAATGGAGCGTAAGGTCGCGACGGTTCTCTTCGCGGATCTCGTCGACTCGACCGGCCTCGTGTCGAGCGCGGATCCCGAGGTGGTTCGCCAGCGCGTGAACCGCTACTTCGAGGCTGTCTCGGGGCGGATCGAGGCACATGGGGGTACGGTGGAGAAGTTCGCGGGCGACGCCGTGATGGCGGCTTTCGGCGTGCCGCTGACCCACGAGGACGACGCTGAGCGTGCTGTTCGAGCCGCCCTCGAGATCGTGCCGATGGTCGAGCAGCTGGGGCTCGCCGTCCGCATTGGGATCGAATCGGGAGAGATCGTCATCGAGGACGGCGAGTCCACCTTCGCGACCGGCGAGGCAGTCAATCTGGCCGCTCGCCTGCAGCAAGGGGCGCAGCCCGGGGAGATCCTGATCGGCAGCGCTGCTCGCCGGCTCGCGGCGAGTGCGGTCGAGGTCGACGATGCCGGCCCGCTCGAGATCAAGGGTCGCGCCGAGCCGTTGTGGACCTGGCGCGCCCTCGGGACGCAGGATTCGAGCCGAGGTGTCGCGACGCCGTTCATCGGCCGCGAGCCGGAGCTGGAGATGCTCGCGAGCTCGTTGTCGCGAGCCGTGCGCGATCGTCGCCCCCAGCTCGTGACGATCTTCGGCGAGCCGGGCCTCGGAAAGACGCGGCTCGTCACCGAGTTCACCGCCGGCGCCGAGCGGGTGACGACGCTCGCCGGCCGAACACTTCCCTACGGCGAGGGTGTGACCTACTGGCCGCTCGCCTCGATGATCAAGGCCAGCGTCGGAATCACCGACGACGACCCGGCGAACGAGGCTTTCGAGAAGCTGCGCCTCTCGTGCGAGAGCGAGGCGGTGGCCGACCTGCTCGCGGTCGCGCTCGGCGTGCTCGGCGCCGCGGAGGGGGAGCGGACCGCCGAGCAGCTGAACTGGGCGGCGCTGCGGTGGTGCGAGCAGCTCGCGGATGCGCAACCGCTGGTGCTCGTCTTCGAGGACATCCACTGGGCCGAGGAGCCGCTGCTCGACTTGATCGAGAACCTTGCCCGCTCGCTCCGAGATGCTCCCGTGCTGATCGTGGCACTGGCTCGGCCCGAGCTGCTCGAGAGCCGCCCTGCCTGGGGTGGAGGCATCCGCAGCGCGAGCGCGATCGACCTCGCTCCCCTCGGCGGGAGCGAGAGCGAGGAGCTGGCCGACGCGCTCCTCAGCCGCAGCGACGTCGCGGCGGCGCAGCGCGGGCTCGTGCTCGAGCGGGCCGAGGGCAACCCGCTCTTCCTCGAGGAGATCGCCCATGCGCTGCGCGAGGGACGAGGCATCGAAGGCATTCCGGACACCGTGCAGGCGCTGATCGCCGCGCGGATCGACGGGCTCGACGCCGCCGAGAAGCAGCTCCTGCAGAGCGCCGCGCTCGTGGGTCGCGTCTTCTGGCGAGGCGCGCTCGAGTCGCTCGCCCCGGATCTCGAGGTTGCGGAGCTTCTCGATCTGCTCGTGCGGCGCGAGTTCCTCGTTCGCGAGGAGCTCTCGACCATCTCGGGCGATGCCGCCTTCCGCTTCAAGCACGGACTCATCCGGGACGTCGCGTACAGCGGGATGAGCAAGGCGCAGCGGGCGGAAGAGCACCAGGCCTTCGCCGCCTGGGTCGCGGAGCGAGCCCGAGACGAGCTGGCCGAGATCCGCGCTCACCACCTCGATCAGGCGGCCGAGCTGCTTGCGGAGCTCGACGGAACCGTCCCCGAGGACCTCGCGCACTCTGCCGCGGACGCGCTCGAGGAAGCCGGCCGG
>Ga0207693_10001632_pt1 | contig 19802 bp, 15 predicted proteins | sample LARL81metaG_FD_184347 | JGI IMG/M metagenome (GOLD analysis project Ga0207693, IMG submission 184347) | Corn, switchgrass and miscanthus rhizosphere microbial communities from Kellogg Biological Station, Michigan, USA - LAR L8-1 metaG... | ecosystem: Host-associated > Plants > Roots >...
CCGGCTCGATGCCGAGGTCGCGGCAGAGGAGGTTCCAGCCGGTCGCGATCGACGCCTTTGCGAACTGGAGCTCGCGCACGTCGCGCTGCGAGAGGTAGACGTCGTCGCTGAGATAGAAGACGTTCTCCTCTCCGATCTTGCCGAAGCGCTGCGACGTGTCGAGGATGAAGCGCCCGGAGTGGTCGAGCATCCCGGCGCCGACGAGCTCCGCGACGGCGTCCACCAGCCCCGAGCCGCACAAGCCGACCGGCGCGACGTCACCGATCACCGTCAGCTCGACCTCGCCGTCGACGATCTTCACACCCTCGATGGCGCCGTCCGCGGCGCGCATGCCGCAGCGGATCTGCGCCGCCTCGAAGGCAGGGCCGGCCGGAGCGGCGGTGGCCAGCGTTCTCGCGGAGGAGCCGAGCACGATCTCCGAGTTCGTGCCGACGTCGATGAAGAGGCGCACGCGGCGGTCGAGCGTGATCCCGGTCGCGAGGATGCCGGCGACGATGTCGGGACCGACGTACGCCCCCAGCGCGGGGAACGTGACGGCGGGCGCGCGCCGGTGGACGGCGACGCCGAAGTCGGTCGCCGTTGCCTCCGGCATGCGCCGCGTGACGACCGTGAAAGGCGCCATCGACAGCGGCTCTGGGTCGATGCCGAGCGCGATCTGGATCATCGTCTGGTTCCCCGTGACGACGATCTCGTAGATCTCGAGCGGATCGACGTCCGCCTCTGCGCACACCTCCCCGGTGAGCTGCTGGAGCGTCTCGTGGGCGTGCCGCTGGAGCCGCTCGAGCGCGTCGTCGTCCATCATGATCGCCGAGATCCGTGAGATCACGTCCGCCCCGAACGGCTGCTGGGCGTTCAGGATCGAGCGGACCGCCTTGGGCAGCCCCGTCTCGAGATCGAGCAGCGTCGCGACAGCAGTAGTGGTGCCGAGGTCGAAGGCGATTGCGTGGCGGCTGCCGCTCGTGTCGCCGGGCTCGACCTCGACGAGCAAGTCGTCGGCGAGCACGGCGGTCACCTTCCAGTCGGACTCGCGCAGCGTGCCGCCGAGCGTGCGCACGACCTCGAGCGGAACCCGCGGCTCGACGTCGTCCATCGCGTCGAGCAGGCGCTCGAGGTCCGAGCGCTGGTCGTCGAGCGTCGGCTCCTCGAGCTCGACGTAGCGCTTCTGCACGGCCGGCCGGAGGATCACGTGCCGGCCGACACCGGCGAGCGCCGCCTTCGGCCTCGTCTGCAAAGGCGGCACCTCGACGGTTAGGTCCTCCTGCGTGTTCGCACGGCATGCGAGGCGCCAACCGTTCTTCAGCTCCTCGATCGTGAAGGCGCGGGGATCGACCGGGCTGATCGGCGCGTTCCCGGCGACGACCTTGACCTTGCACTTCTTGCACGTCCCGTGGCCGCCGCAGGTCGAGTCGATCGCGACGCCGTTCCAGCTCGCCGCGTCGAAGATGGTCGTGCCGGCGAGCACGCGTGCCTCCTTGACGGCGCGGTCCTCCCCCGACTGGAGAAAGCGCAGGCGGACCCGGTCCGGGTGCTGCTCCTCCGGAATGTCCACAACGGCACTCATCCGGTGGCCGCGGCCTGCTTCTCGCGGTACATGCGGATCCACGCCGCGCCCCACTCGTCGCGGCCGAGCAGGAAGTCGGTGGCGCGGACCGCGTCCACCATCTCCGGTCGCCGCGAGTCCATGATCGCGCTCGTCAGGCCGTGGCTCTGCGCGACGGCGAGAAACGCGGCTCCGAGCGTCTGGCGCCCGGGAAGGCCGAACGACGTGTTGCCGGCGCCGCAGGTCGTGTTCACGCCCAGCTCGTCGCGCAGCAGGTGGAGCGTCTCGACGAAGAGTGTTACCGCGCGCGGCTCCGCGCCGACGGGCATTGCGAGCGGGTCGATGATCACGTCCTCGGGTGGGATGCCATGATCGCCCGCGGCGGAGACGATCTTCTTCGCGATCTCGATGCGCCGCTCCGGCTCCATCGGGATCTCGTCGTCGTTCGCGAGGCCGATCACGGCCGCGCCGTGCTTCGCGACGAGCGGCAGGATCGCCTCGAGCCGCTCGTCCTCGCCCGTGACGGAGTTGACGAGCGCCTTCCCCTCGTACGCGGAGAGCCCTGCCTCGAGCGCCTCGATCACCGAGGAGTCGATGCAGAGCGGCAGCTCGCAGAGCCCCTGCACGAGCGGGATCGCCTTGCTCATCAGGTCGACTTCGTCCGCCAGCGGGTCGCCCACGTTGACGTCGAGCAGGTCCGCGCCGCCCGCGACCTGTTGCGCGACGTCCGCCTCGAGCTGCGAGAGGTCGCCGGCCTGCAGCTGCGCCTGGAACGCCTTGCGACCGGTCGGGTTGATTCGCTCGCCGATCACGCAGAACGGCTGCTCAGGACCGATGACGACGGTCCTAGACGGCGACTGGACGACGGTATCCACTCGTCTCCCTTTCCGCTCGTGGGGGAATGCCGAGCCGCTCGCAGAGCCGAGCGATGCCGGCCTCGCGCCGGAAGCTGATGAGGTGGAGGCCTGCGACCCCCGGCAGCGAGCGCGCATGCTGTGCGAGCTCGACCGCGAGCTCGAAGCACGCCCCCTCCGGGTCGGCGGCCCGCTCGCACCGCTCGATCAGCGGCGCCGGGACCTCGATCCCGGGGACGTGCTCGTCGATGTAGCGCAACGCCGACGGTGATCGGGTGAGGCAGATCGACGGGAGGAGGGCGCACCGCTCACTCAGGCCCTTCGCGACCGCCTCTGCCATGAACGCCTCGAGCTGCTCGGGCCGGAACGACACCTGCAGCTGGAGGAAGCGCGCGCCGGCCCGCGCCTTCTTCAGCGAGCGGTCGACGCGGTGGTCGTACGGTGGCGCGCCCGGATTCTCGACCGCGCCGAGGAAGAGTTTCGGCGGCGGGTCGATCCGGCGGCCGGAGAGATACGTGCCGCGGGACATCGTCTCGCCGAGCGCGAGCAGCTGGATCGAGTCGAGGTCGAACACGCGCTGCGCCTCGGGCTCGTCGCCGGCGGTCACGTCGTCGCCCGTGAGGCAGAGCACGTTCTCGATCCCGTGGAGCGCTGCACCGGCGAGGTCGGCCTCGAGCGCGAGCCGGTTCCGGTCGCGACACGTGAGCTGCATGATCGGCTCCATCCCGAGCTGAGCGAGCGCGATCGCGACCGCGAGAGGAGAGGCGTGTGCGTGCGCCGACGTGTTGTCGGTCGCGTTCGTCGCGTCCACGACGTCCTCGAACGGTGCGAACCGCTCGCGCACCGCAGCCAGGCCGCCCGAGTCGACGGACAGGAGCTCCGACGTAACGACGAAGCGGCCCGCCGCGAGCGCGTCTTCAAGCCTCGACATGCCAGCCCTTCGGTGTCCGCTTGTCGCGCCCGGTCGCGAGGTTGATCCAGGAGGACGTGCCTTCGAGCCGGTTGTCGACCGGCGGGCGGATGTCGTGGATCTCGTCGGCCCAGGGCAGCCGCCGGGAGCGCTCGACCGCCTTGAGCCAGACGCAGCGCATCCCAGGCTTCACCTCGCAGCTCCCGTCGGGCCGCACGCCCCCGCACGGTCCGTTGCGCAGCGTCTTCGGGCACTCCATCGGACACGTCAGGCCGGTCGAGTGGAGGACACACTGGCCGCACATGTGGCAGCCGAAAACCGGCTTCTTGACCGCGTACTCGACGAGGGCGACAGGCTTCATCACGCGGGCACGGCACTCCTCTTGCGCTCGATCAGATCCTTGGCCAACCGAACAGCGGCCGAGGCGTCGGCCGCGTATCCGTCGGCGCCGACCTTGTCCGCGTACTCCTGCGTGACCGGCGCACCCCCGACCATGACGATCACCTCGTCGCGGATCCCTGCCTTCTCGAGCGCGTTGATGTTCGCCTTGAACATCGGCATCGTCGTCGTGAGGAAGGCCGAGAAGCCGACAATTTCCGGCTTGTGCTCCTGCACCATCTCGACGAACGTCTCCGGCGCGACGTTGACGCCGAGGTCGTGGACAGTGAAGCCGGCGCCCTCGAGCATGATGTTGACGAGGTTCTTGCCGATGTCGTGAACGTCGCCCTTGACCGTCCCCATCACGTAGGTGCCGACCTGCTGCGCACCGGTCTCGGCGAGAAGCGGGCGGAGGATGTCGAGCGCGCCCTGCATCGCGCGGGCCGCGATCAGCATCTCGGGGACGAAGAAGTCGCCTCGCTCGAATCGCGCACCCACCTCCTCGAGCGACGGGATCAGCGCGTCGTAGAGCATCGACTCCGGCGCGAGCTCGTCCTCGAGGCCCTGGTTGACGAGGTCCTTCACCTCGGGGGCGTTGCCGACGAGCGTGTTGTCGTACAGCCCTTGCAGGATCTCTTCGTGGGTCATGCGGCACCTCGCAGTCGTCGGGAGAGGCCCACGGCCTCGTCGGTGAGCAGCGGCGCGAGCTCATCGATGCGCTCGGCCGTGAGTCGGCTTGTCGGGCCGGAGATGGAAAGGGCGGCGATCGCGGCGCCGTCCGTGGCGAGGACGGGAGCGGCGATCGCCGAGAGGCCGACCTCGAGCTCGTCGATCGACGTCGCGTAGCCGCGCGAGCGGATCAGCTCGGCGCCGTCGACTTCGCCCCCGCCGCCGAAAGCGAGGAAGCACTTGCCGTTCGCGGCGAGCGGGAACGGGACGCGGCGGCCGACCCAATCGGTGACCCCGACCAGGTGCGCGGTGTCCTCCTGGGCGAGGTGCTCGACGCCGTCAGGCCCGGGGACGGCGAGGTTGATCGTCTCGCCGCTCGCGTCCGCCAGCCGGGTCAGGCTCGGCTGGGCGAGCTCGACGAGCGACTGCGACGCGTCACGGCTCGCATAGCGGAGGAGGACCGGGCCCGGGCGGAGCCGGCGGTCACTCGATCGCTGGACGAGCCCACGGCGCTCGAGGGCCCCCACGAGCCGGGAAGTGGTGCTCTTCGGCAGCCCGGAGCGCTGCGACAGCTCGCCGACGGTCACGGGGCGCGGCGATTCGACGACACCGACCAGCAGCTCTGCGGCACGGTCGATCGCCTGGGTGCCGGTCTCGGCGGCCATCGCTCCCATATTGTGGAACAACCGTTCCACATCTGTCAAACGGCTACGCGATACGGTCGATCGATGCTGATTCGTGAGACCAATGACGCTGACGCTTCGGCGGTCGCGCGACTGCTGCTCGAGGCAGATGACACCCGCGTGGTCTCCACCGAGAGCGTCCTGCACAGGCGCCGTACGCGGCCGGAACGTGCCCGGATGATCGAGCTCGTAGTGGAGATCAACGACGTCGTGGTGGCGAGCGGCGTCGCAGGGCTGAACATCGCGACCTCGACCGAGGGCGCGGCCTGGGCGTTCGTCGCCGTCGATTCGCAGCTGCGGCGGCAGGGCATCGGCGATGCGCTGGGAGCGAAGCTGATCGACCACCTCCGCGAGATCGGAGGGACGAAGCCGACGTGCTTCTTCCGCGGCAGCGAGGAAGGCGAGCGATGGGCGACCGCACAGGGTTGGTCTCGTCGCCTGGGCGGTCCGCTGATCGCGGTCGACCCGCGGATCGTGGCGGAGCCGTCGATCCCTGCCGGCTACCGGTGCGTCCCGATGGCCGAGGTCGGTCCCGAGGCGGTGTTCGAGGCGGTCAAGGAGGCGGCGCTGGACGAGCCGGGGCCGGTGCCTCTCGACAACTTCGAATTCGACGACTTCCTTCGCGACTGGAACGAGCCGGACAACGACCTCGAGGCGAGCACCGCCGTGCTCGACGAGGCCGGCGACGTCGTCGCATTTACCTTCCTGAACGCTGCCGGCGGGCGAGGCCAGCACGGCTTCACCGGCACCATGCGCGAGCACCGGGGCCGCGGGCTCGCGACCGCTGCGAAGCAGTGCGCGTTACAGGCGGCCGCAGCGCGCGGAGTGACACGGGTCACGACGTCGAACGCAGAGGACAACGCTCCGATGCGCGCCATCAACCGCAAGCTCGGCTTTGAGCCGATCGGCGAGCACGTCATCTTCGGCCGGGATCTCTAGTCGTCGAGCGATTCGGCGAGTAGCGTCGCCACGTCGGCGACCCGTAGCTCCGCGCCGGTCTCGCGGACGCCGTCGTCGAGCATCACGGTGCAGAAGGGGCAGGCGACAGCGAGGGTCTCCGCTCCCGTCTCGGCCGCCTCCCGCACCCGCTCGGCGTTGATCGGGCGGCCGCGCTCCTCCATCCACATGTGCGCGCCGCCGGCGCCGCAACAGAACGTCTGCTTCCCGCTCCGCTTCATCTCGACCGGCTCGCCGACCGAGGCGACCAGCTCGCGCGGATCCATGCGCACGTCGTTGTGCCGGGCCAGGTAGCAGGAGTCGTGGTACGTGATCGGCTTCGCGCCGGCGCTCGGCGCCAGTCGCCCATCGCGCACGAGCCGCGCGAGCAGCTCGCTGTGGTGGACGACTTCGTAGCGGCCGCCGAAGTCGGGGTACTCGTTCGCGAGCGTGTTGAAGCAGTGCGGGCAGCTGGCGACGATCTTCGTCACGAAGTGCTCGTTGAGCGTCGCGACGTTCTGCTCCGCGTAGGACTGGAAAACGTACTCGTTGCCCATCCGCCGGGCCGGATCGCCGGTGCACGCCTCGCGCGGGCCGAGGATCGCGAAGTCGACGCCTGCCTTCTGGAGCAGCTTTGCCGTCGCCTCCGCCGAGGTGCGCGCCCGTTCGTCGAAGGAAGCGGCGCAACCGACCCAGTAGAGGTACTCCGGCGCGGGCTCGCCCGGCTCGAGCACGCGCACGCCCAGTCCCTCCGCCCAGGCCGCGCGCTCGCTCTGCGGCTTCCCCCACGGGTTCGCGGCGCGCTCCACGTCCCGCAGCATCGGCTCCGCCTCCGGCGGGAACTCGGCGTCGACCATGACGCGGCTGCGGCGCAGGTCGAGGATGTGGTCGATGTGCTCGATCGAGACCGGGCACGCCTCCACGCACGCTCCGCAGGTGACGCAGTCCCAGATCATCTCTTCCGGGACGCCGTTGCCGACGATGGGCTCGCCGCTCTCAGCGAATAGGTCGTCGCGGACGCCCATGATCACGAGCTTCGGCGAGAGGATCTTCCCCGTCGCGTAGGCCGGGCAGGCGTCCTGGCAACGCCCGCACTCCGTGCACGAGAAGGCGTCGACGACCTCCTTGCGCGTCAGGTCCGATGCGGTGGCAACGCCGAAGCGGAGCTCGTCGTCGGGGAGGTCGAAGCGCAGCGGCTCGAGCCGTCCCCCCGAGCTCGTCCGCGCCAGCCAGACGTTGAGGGCCGCCGTTGCGATGTGGAGGTGCTTCGAGCGCGGGATGTACCAGAGGAAGGCGAAGACGAAGGCGAGGTGAGCCCAGAGGAAGACGCGATCCGCGTTGGTGTCGGGCGAGAACGCGTGTGACATCGCCCGCGACAGTGGGCCGGCGGCCCGGTAGAGACCGACCGCGTAGGCGGACGCGTGCCAGAAGAGCAGCGTCGTGACGACCCCGGCGATCATGAAGAGGATGAAGTCGGCCTCGCCGAGATGCGAGCCGCGGAACCGCTCGGGCCGGATGATCTTCCGGATCGCGAAGGCCGTCGTCACGCCGACGAGCACCAGCACGCAGAAGATGTCCGCCAGCCAGCCGAACCACTCCTGGTGGCCGAGCCACGGCAGCTCCGCGCGCCCGTCGACCGCGGAGATCATCGCCATCAGGATCGTCGGCAGCAGGACGAGGAAGCCCCAGAAGATGAAGGCGTGCATCAGGCCCGGGACCAGCCTCTGGAGCAGCTTCCGCTGCCCGAGCACGATCTCGACCTCTGCCTCGGCCTGGCGGCGCGTGTCCCGGCGGCGGTCGTTCGGGACGGCGTTTGCGACGAGGCCGTAGAGGAAGACGCCTCGCCGCCACGCCGGAACGCCCGCGAATATCACCAGCGCGGCGAGGGCGAGCGCGCCTACGGTTTCGCCTCCCGGAGCTCGGCGCTGATCGCGGGCACGACCTCGTGGAGGTCGCCGATCACCGCGTAGTCGGCGACGGCGAGGATCGGCGCCTCGGGATCGCTGTTGATCGCGAGGATCCTCTTCGCGCCCTTCGCTCCCGCGATGTGCTGTGTCGCGCCGCTGATCCCGCACGCGATGTAGAGGTCGGCCGAGATCTTCGTGCCCGTCTGCCCGACCTGGTCGGTGTGCGGCCGCCAGCCGGCGCTCGTGACGACGCGCGAGCAGCCGACCGCGCCGCCGAGGAGCCCTGCGAGCTCCTCGATGATCGCGAATCCCTCTGCGGAGCCGACGCCGCGGCCCCCGCCGACGACGACCTTCGCCTCGCGGAGCGAGACTCCCGTGCTCGCCTCCTCGATACGCTCCAGCACCCTGGGGGAGCCGTCGTCCTCCGCGATCAGCGTCTCGACGTCGCCGATCTCGGCGGCAGGCTGCGTGTGCGGCGCGACCGTCAGGAGCAGCGGTGAGCCGTGTAGCTGCGCCTCCTCGAGGAGGCTGCCGCCCCAGCGCTGGCGCGTGACGACGTCTCCGTCGATCGCGGTCGCGTTCGCGGCGAACGGTTGGTCGAGGATCGCGCCGACGTGCGCCAGCAGCTCGTTCCCGCGTTCGGAGCCCGCAGCGACGATCGCGTCGGCGGGCTCGGCGGCGAGCGTTCTCGCCCAGGCGGCGGGCTGGTAGGCGCCCTCGAAGCTGACCACGCGCGTGTCGCCCAGCGTGCGTGCGAAGCCGACCGCTTGCGCGGAGAGATCGTCCTCGGGCTCGACGAAGCAGAGGAGGTTCACGCGACGCCGATCTCGTGCAGGACAGCGACGACGCGCGGCGCTGCGTCCGCGCCTTCGCCCAGGATCTCCGCCTGCTTGCCCTGTCCTTCCGGGACGATCAGCCGCAGCTTCTCGAGCTGAGGCGTCGGCGCCGAGACGGCTGCGCGCGCGAGCGGCTTCTGCTTCGCGCGCAGGCGGCCCGGAACGGACGGGTAGCGCGGCAGGTTCAGGCCCTCCAGCACCGTCAGCACGGCCGGGAGCGGCGTCTCGTACACGTCGCGCGCGCCGCCGACGTCGCGCTCGCAGCGGATCGCGCCGTCGCGCAGCTCGATCTTCTTCAGGCCGGTGACGACCGGCAGGCCGAGCGCATGCCCGACGCGGATCCCGACCTGGTAGCCGGCGGCATCGGCCGACTCGTTGCCGAAGAGGAGGAGGTCGAACGGCTCCGGCTCTGCGCGGACGGCCTCGACGATCGCACCCGCCGTCGCCTGCGCGTCCCAGTCCTCGCCCTGCGTCTCCAGCAGGACCCCGCGATCGGCCCCGATCGCCATGCAGTCGCGGAGCTGTTCCTCCGCCTCGGCCGGGCCGAGCGTCAGCGCTACGACCTCGCCGCCTTGTGCCTCGGCGATCCGCACAGCCTCCTCGACCGCGCACTCCTCGTGCGGCGAGATCGTGAAGCCGAGGTGCTTCGTCTCGATCGCCTGCTCGTCGACGGTGAGCACCATCTTCCCGCCAGTGATCGGGACGCGCTTCACACAGCAGAGGATCTTCACGAGCGAATCCTCTCGTTGTCGGGGTCGAACGGCGGGCGCGAGCCCACGACCTCGACCGTGACGGGAAGGAGCTGCTCCATGTACTGGACGTAGAGCGGCCCGTGGTCGCCGGGCGGGAGGTACGTCATGAGCACGTACTTGCCGAGTGACGGCCCGGCGCCCGCGCTCGTGACATACGAGCGGCGACCCTTTGCGTCGACGATGGGCGACCCGTCCTCGCGCACGATCGGCTCGCGGCCCAGCGGGAAGCGTGTGTTCCCCGTCAGCGTCAGCGTGCAGCAGACCGCGGCGGGCTCGCGCTCGCGCGCGGCGAGGTGCGCCTCCTTGCCGACGAAGTCATCGGCCTTGACCTTCCACCAGGCCATGTCGGCCTCGACGACGTCGTAGTCCTGGTCGAGCTCGAAGCCGAACGCGCGGTAGGCCTTCTCGAGCCTGCCGGTCGTGCCGTAGACGCCGATCCCGGCGGGAACGATCCCGTACGGCCGGCCGGCCTCCCAGACGGCGTCCCACAGCTTCTCGCCCTGCTCGAACGGGACGTACAGCTCCCAGCCGAGGTCGCCGACGTACGAGATCCGGGAGGCGAGCACCTCCATCCCGTCGACATCGACCGCTTTCCAGGTCGCGAACGGGAAGCCCTCGTTCGAGACGTCGTTGCTCGTGATCGAGGACAGGATGTCGCGCGCCCGCGGGCCCCACAGGCCGACCGTGCAGAGCGCAGAGGTGTGGTCCTCGATGCGGGCCTCCGGCCCGCAGTGGTCGCGGAACCACTTGAGGTCCGCCATCCCGTGCGCTCCGCCGGTGACCACGCGGAAGCGGTCGTCGGCCATCTTCATGATCGTGAGGTCGGACTTGAATCCGCCGCCGGGCGCGAGCACCGGCGTGTAGATCACGCGGCCGTCCGGGACGTTCATCTGCCGCGCGGCCACGGTCTGGACGCAGTCGAGCGCGCCCGCGCCGACGACGTCGAAGACGCAGAACGCGGTCAGGTCGAACATCGCGGCGCGCTCGCGCATCGCGAGGTGCTCGGCGTTGACGATCGGCGACCACCAGCGCGCGTCCCACTCGTGCGCGCGAGGCTGCACGCCGTACTCCTCGACCAGCGGCGCGTTCGACTCGTACCAGTGCGGGCGCTCCCACGCGGCCGCCTCGAAGAAGCGCGCGCCGAGCTCCTTCTCGCGCTCGTAGAACGGTGAGACGCGGACGCCGCGGTTCGACTCCCACTGCTCGCCCGGATGGACGATGCCGTACGTCTTGTTGAAGCCTTCGGCGGCTCGGCCCTTCACGTGCTGCGGCGTGCGCTGCTCCGGGTAGAAGCGCGCGACGTCGGAGGACTGGAGGTCGATCTCCGGCTCGCCGTGCACCATCCACTCCGCCAGCGACTTGCCGACTCCCGGGCCTTCCTTGACCCAGACCGCAGCCGCCGACCACAGGCCCTTCACCTCGGGCGTCTCTCCGAGCAGCGGCAGCCCGTCGGGGGTGAGCGAGAGGAGGCCGTTGATCGCGTACTTGATCCCGACCGACTCGTCGCCGAGGATCTCCGGCACGAGCTCGAGCGCGTGCTCGAGCTGAACCTCGAAGTCCTCTTGCGTGAACGGCAGCTCGGTGGGGGTGAGCGCCGCTTCCTCGATCGACGGGATCTCGCCGGGGTCGTGGAGGATCGGGCGGTGGGCATACGAGCCGACCTCGAGCCCCTGCCCGTCCTGCCGCTCGTACATGTTCGTATCCATGTCGCGCACGATCGGGTAGTCGACCGCGGTCTTCGAGTCGAGGAAGCGGGGGACGGGGCCTACGTCGATCATCTGGTGTACCGCCGGCGTGAGCGGGATCGAGGCGCCGGCCATCTCCGCGATCCTCGGCGACCACACCCCGCACGCGATCGCGACCGCGTCGGCGTCGAAGTCGCCTCTCGTCGTGCGCACGCGCCGGACGCGGCCGTCCTCGACGTCGATGCCCGTGACCTCGGTGTTGGCGAGGACCTGCGCGCCCTTCTCCTGTGCGCGCTCTCGCATGATCGTCCCGAAGCGGAGCGAGTCGACCACGGCCACCGACGGCGTATAGAAGCCGCCGAGCAGGATCGACTCGTCCACGAACGGGACGAGCTCCTTGATCTCGGCGGGCGTCACTAGCCGGCAGCCCTCGACGCCCCACGACTTCGCGGATCCCATCCGTCGCCGCAGCTCCTCCATCCGCTCCTCGGCACGCGCGACCTCGACGCCGCCGCACTCGTGCAGGGTTCCCGTCTCGCTGTACTGGCGCATCGATTCGAGCGTGAGCTGCGTCATCTCCTTCGAGTGGTCGACCGGGAAGATGAAGTTCGAGGCGTGGCCGGTCGAGCCGCCGGGATTCGGGAAGGGCCCCTTGTCGAGCTGGACCAGCTCGGTCCAGCCGAGTTCCGCGAGCCAACCGGTGAGGCTGTTGCCGACGATCCCGCCGCCGATCACGACGACCTTCACACGCTCACCAGGACCTTCCGCATCGACTGCTCGAAGTCCTCGACGTGGGAGCGCATGATGTCGGCCGCGCGGTCGCCGTTGCCCACCACGATCGCCTGGATGAGATCCCGATGCGCCTCGACCGCGTCCTCGAGATCGTCGGCGCGGTCGAGTGCGATCGTCCAGATGCGGAGGGCCAGCACGTAGTACTCGCCGAGCGTCTTCTCGAGCAGGTGGTTGTGCGAGGCCGCGTAGACCGCGCGGTGGATCTGCTCGTCGAGCCCCATGAGGTCGGCGCCGCGCTTGATCCGGTCGCCGAGCTCGGCCAGTGCGTCTCGCTCCTCCTCGGTGGCCCGCTCTGCCGCGAGCCGGGCCGCCTCGGGCTCGAGGGCGAGGCGGACCTCGGAGATGCGGGCGAGGTCGCGCACGTCCACGTTCGTCACGAACATGCCGCGGCGCGGAAAGACCTCCACGAGCTGCTCCTGCGCCAGCCGGCGCAATGCCTCGCGCACCGGCGTCCGCCCGAGGCCGAGCCGCTCCATCAGCTGGCGCTCGTCGATCACCGCTCCAGGAGGGAGCTCGAGTGAGACGATGAGCCCGCGGATAGCGAGATAGGCACGATCAGCCGCCAGATCCACAATAGATATATTAGACGTATCCGAGGTCGGGCCGTGTAGAAAGGAGACCGGGCGTGGCGACGACGACACCCTCCTCTCTCGAGATCGCGCAAGCCGCCAGGCTCAGACCGATCACCGAGATCGCGGCCGCGGCCGGGCTCGAGCCCGACGAGCTCGACCTCTACGGCACCTACAAGGCGAAGGTCTCGCTGTCGGTGCTCGACCGGCTGGCCGACCGGCCGGACGCGAAGCTCGTCTGCGTCACGGCGATCACGCCGACGAAGTTCGGCGAGGGCAAGACGACGACGTCGGTCTCGCTCACGCAGGGTCTAGGCACGATCGGCCGCAAGCCGGTGCTCTGCCTCCGTGAGGCGTCGCTCGGCCCGGTGTTCGGGATCAAGGGCGGGGCGGCAGGCGCCGGTTACGCGCAGGTGGTGCCGATGGAGGACATGAACCTCCACTTCACGGGCGACATCCACGCGATCGGGGCCGCGAACAACCTCCTCGCGGCGCTGCTCGAGGCCCATCTGCTGCACGGCAACGAGCTCGGGATCGATCCGCTCTCGATCTCGTGGCGGCGCTGCGTCGACATCAACGACCGCGCGCTGCGCGACACGGCGATCGGCCTCGGCGGCCGCGCGAACGGCTATCCGCGCCAAACGGGCTTCGACATCACCGCCGCCTCCGAGGTGATGGCGATCGTCGCCGTCGCGCGCGATCTCTTCGACCTGCGCGCCCGGCTGGGCGCGATCACGGTCGGCTCGACGTACGAGGGAGAGCCCGTCACCGCCGAGCAGCTGAAGGCGGCGGGCGCGATGACCGTCCTGCTCAAGGAGACGATCAAGCCGAACCTCGTTCAGACGCTCGAGGGGCAGGCCGCGTTCGTGCACTGCGGGCCATTCGCCAACATCGCCCATGGCAACAACTCGCTCGTGGCCGACCGGATAGCGCTGAAGCTCGGCGACGTTGTCGTGACCGAGTCCGGCTTCGGCGCGGACATGGGGATGGAGAAGTTCATGGACATCGTCTGTCGCGTCGGCAACCTCACGCCCAGCGCGGTCGTCCTCGTCGCGACGGTCAAGGCGCTGAAGCACCACGGCGGAGATCCGGAGGGCGGTGCGGAGGCGATCGCGGCAGGGTCGGCCAACATGATCCGCCACCTCGCGACGATCCGCGAGTTCGGGCTCAATGCCGTCGTCGCCGTCAACCGCTTCCCCGCGGACACCGACGAGGAGATCGAGCAGATTCGCGAGATCGCGCTCGCGAACGGCGCGGTCGCGGCAGAGGCGAACGAGGCGGTGGTCCGCGGGGGCGAGGGTGCCGCGGCGCTGGCCGAAGCCGTGGTCAAGGCGACCGAGGAGCCCTCGGACTTCGCACCGGTCTATCCGCTCGACGATTCGATCGAGCGCAAGATCGAGGCGATTGTGACGCGCGTGTACGGGGGCGACGGCATCCTCCTCCAGCCCGCCGCGCGGAAGAGAATCGAGGAGTTCGAGCGCGTCGGCTTCGACAAGCTCCCGATCTGCATGGCCAAGACTCACCTCTCACTCTCGCACGACCCGACGCTCGCGAACGCGCCCACCGGTTTCACCGTCCCGGTCCGAGACATCCGCGCGTACACGGGGGCGGGCTGGCTCGTTGCGCTATGCGGCGACATGCAGACGATGCCCGGTTACGGACGGACGCCGGCCGCCTTCGCCGTCGACATCGACGCGGAAGGGAGGACCGTCGGCCTCTTCTGAGATCCACGCGGACGTCGTCACCGAGGGTCGCCGTGTCCTCGCCGCCGCGCGGGAAGCGGGCCTGACCATCCGCCTCCTCGGCGGCGTCGCCGTCAACGTGAGGTCGCGCGGCCTTCCGCCTGCCCTCAGTCGCGAGTACCAGGACCTCGACTTCGCGGCGGCGAAGAAGTCCGCCGGGGACCTGCAGAAGCTCCTGCGCGACATGGGCTACGAGCCGAACCTCGGCTTCAACGCGATGAACGGCCGGGAGCGGCTCCTCTTCTACGACGACCCGAACCGCAGGCAGGTGGACGTCTTCGTGAGCTCGTTCCGGATGTGTCACGAGATCCCGCTGGAGAAGCGACTCACGGTGGACGACGACACGGTTCCGCTCGCCGAGCTGCTGCTCACAAAGCTCCAGATCATCCAACTGAACGAAAAGGACGTCCGCGACACGGTCGCCCTCCTGCTGGAGCACGAGGTCACCGACGACGACCAGGGCGTGAACGCGTCGCACGTCGCCTACCTCTGCGCGGAGGACTGGGGCCTGCATCGCACGATCTCCCACAACCTGACCTCTCTCCGCGATCGGCTCGACAGCTACGACGTCGACCGCGAAGTCGTCTCGAGCCGGGTTTCGCTCATCCTCGAACGCATCGAAAGCGCCCCGAAATCGCGCTCGTGGCGGCTGCGGGCGAAGATCGGAGAGCGAAAGCGCTGGTATGAGCTGCCCGAAGAGGTTTAGATAGCGCCATGCGGCTGTACTTCGCCACCGACGTCCACGGCTCGGAGACGTGCTGGCGCAAGTTCCTCAATGCGGCAGCGCACTACAAGGCCGACGTCCTCATCCTCGGCGGCGACATGACCGGCAAGGCTCTTGTCCCGATCATCCACGACGGCGGCGACAACTGGCACGCCACGCTGCTCGAAGTCCGCACCGAGATGACGACGGAGGAAGAGGTCGCCGCGTTCGAGGACAGGGTCATCCGCCGCGGCTATTACCCGTTCCGCACCGACCCGGTGGAGCTGCAGAGGCTCTCCGAGGACGAGGGCCACTGGCACGGACTCTTCCAGGAGAAGATGCTCGAGACCGTCGAGAAGTGGATGCGGATGGCGGACGAGCGGCTCGGCGGCACCGGCGTTCGAGTCTTCTGCTGCCCCGGGAACGACGACCAGTTCGAGGTCGACGAGATCATCGACAACGCGAAGACGGTCGAGCTTGCCGAGGGTCGCGTGATCGACGTCGACGGCTTCCAGATGGTGTCGACCGGCTGGTCGAACCGCACTCCCTGGCACACCTATCGAGAGGAGGACGAGCCCGACCTGAGCGCGCGTCTCGAGAAGGCAATCTCGGGGGTCACTGCCTCCCCCGAGCGCGTCATCTTCAACTTCCACTGCCCCCCGTATCGAACGGGCCTGGACGATGCGCCCGAGCTGACGGAGGACATGATGCTCAAGGACGCCGGGCGGGCCGTCAAGCCAGTCGGCTCCACGGCCGTACGAGCGGCAATCGAGGCGCACAAGCCGGCGTTAACGCTGCACGGGCACATCCACGAGTCGCGCGGCAACTGCCGTATCGGCCGAACGCTCTGCATTAATCCCGGCAGCTCCTACGAGCAGGGGGACCTCCTCGGAGCAGTCGTGGATCTGGACGGCAAGAAGAAGGTGAAGCGGTTTCTGTTGACAAGCGGATAGGAGGGAACCTGCATGGCGAGCATTGCGGGTGAAGCTCCCTACGAGGAGCGTTCACTCTTCGTTCGTAAGGCGACCGGGCTCGTCCGCGGCTGGTCGGTGCAGGACGCGTTCATCTACGCGTTCTTCTCGATCAACCTGATCACGCTCGGCCTCTACATCTTCGCGAGCGGCCCCTTCATCCCGAAGGGGAGCCTGATGCTGGCGATCATCCTCTCAGGGGCGTACCTCGTCTTCCAGACGATCGTCTACGCGGCGCTGATCGCGGTGATGCCTCGTGCGGGCGGCGACTACGTCTGGGTCAGCCGTGTGATCGGCGGCGGGATCGGCTTCACGCTGGCGGTGTGCGGCTGGTGGTTCATCAACTGGCACTGGGTGCCCATCTACGCGAACATCCTCGCGAAGGAGTTCTTCCAACCGCTCGGCGCGATTCTCGGCTGGAGCGGCTTCGTGAGCTTCTGGAGCGAGCCGAAGGGCATCTTCACCGCGTCGGTGATCACGGCCGTCCTGGCGGCGGTCTTCATCTCGATCGGCATGCGCGGCTACGCGAAGCTGCAGAAGCTCTGCTTCTACAGCGGGATGGCGGGCCTCCTCATCATCTTTGGCCTGCTGATCTTCCACTCGAAGAACGAGTTCATCGCAGCGTTCAACCACTACGCGCACCACACGTACCACTCGACCTCCGCCAACCCGTATGCGGACACGATCGCCAAGGGCACGTACCCGCACGCGGGATCGCTCGGCGGCGTCGCGTTCGGCTCGACGCTGCTCCTGATCCCGATGATCGCGTTCTTCAACCTGTGGTCGAACTGGGGCGCGACCCTGTACGGCGAGGTCCGGGGCGCCTCGGACTTCAAGAAGAACATCGGCGCGATGGCGGGCGCGCTCATCGCCACGACGCTGCTCGCGGTGATCCTGCTCCTCCTGATCGCCCACACGATGGGCTGGAACTTCTACAACTCGGCGAACAACGCCTGGTGGGGAGGGACCGACCAGCTCGGAGGTGTCTGGCCCTACCCGGTGACGCTGGCGTCGTTCTTCGTCAGCCCCTGGCTGCAGTTCATCGTGATCCTGCTGATGTCGCTGTGGTTCTTCGGCTGGGTCGGGACCGTGTTCCTAACGGCGAGCCGCGTCATCTTCGCGACCGCGTTCGACCGGATCCTTCCCGAGTGGGCGGCCCGGGTCGACCGCCGCGGCACGCCCTACTTCGCGATCCTGATCATGCTCGGGCCGTCGCTGATCATCTCGTACTTCTACGCGTACAACACGACCTTCACGAGCTGGACACTCGACGCGACGCTTGTCATTGCGGTGACGTTCCTGGGCTCGACGGTGGCCGCGGGAATCCTGCCGTGGCGCAAACCCGAGATCTACAACGCGTCACCGATCGCGAAGTACAAGGTCGCGGGAATCCCGCTGATCACCGCGGCAGCGGCGCTGTTCCTCGCTTTCCTCGGCTTCTGCATCTACAAGTGGCTGAGCGACGGCGTGTACGGGTCGAACAACCACGACTCGCTCATCTACATGGGCTGCCTCTACGGCGTTGCCCTGGCCATCTATGTCGGCTCCCGGATCGTCCGCAAGCGACAGGGGCTGGACATGAGCATGGTCTACGGGGAGATACCCGCGGAATAGCGGGGCTCGACCGAGGGGCGGCGAAAGCCGCCCCTCTCATTTGAGGAGGTCGGTCGGCGCCACGACTGCGGGCACGAGCTCGCCCATCACGTCGACCTCGACCTCGCTGCCTTCTCCCAATTCCGACGGCAGCTTCGCGAGTGCGACGTTCCGCCGGACCGTGAATCCGTATGCGGCACTGCGGACACGGCCGACGAGTTCGCCGTCGCGGTGCACGGCTTCGCCTCCGTACACGGTGAGGTACTCCTCGCCACCGACGAGCAGCGTCCGCAGCATCGTCGGCGGGTCGCGGTCCAGCTCGAGCCATTTGTCCTTCGCCACCGCGAAGGACAATCCCGAGTCGAACGGCGTGTCCAGGGCGGTCAGGTCGGTGCCGAAGTAGCGGTAGCCCTTCTCGATGCGGAGCGAATCGAGCGCCTGGTAGCCGACCGGTTCCGGCTCGAGCGTCTCCACGAGGTGGTCCCACACGCGCGGCGCGTCGTCGGGCCTGACGTAGAGCTCGTAGCCGTACTCGCCGACGTACGTCATCCGCTGGGCGAGGACGGACACACCGCCGACGTCGATCGTCTTCGCGGTCCGGAACGGGAAGTCCTCGAGCGCGCCGCGCACGGCGGGCCCCCAGAGCCCGATCACCGCCCAGTCGTCGGTGACGTCCGTGACGCGCGCGCCCTGCTGCTCGAGGAAGCCTCGGTCGGAGTCGACCGCGCCGGCTCCCGTGACCACGCGGAAGCGATCCTCCGCGAGACGCGTGACCGTGACGTCGCCGACGATGCCTCCTCGCTCGTCGAGCAGCTGCGTATACGCGATGGACCCGACTGGGCGGTTGATCCGCGCGCCGCAGACCCTCTCCAGCACGTCCAGCTCGGACAGCTCGAGCTTTCCGAACGAGGTCATGTCGAGGATCCCGGCGCGCTCACGGATCGCTGCGTGCTCGACCGCGAGGCGGTCGTGCCACGGTGGCCGGGCCCAGCCGCCCGCATGCCGCTGTTCCTCGCCGGCTCGCCGCCATGGCGCGCCGGGCTCGTACCACTCCGCGCGCTCCCAGCCGTTCTTCGTGCCGAAGACTGCGCCGACTGCCTCGTTCCGCGACTGGATCGGCGAGAGGCGCTTCGGCCGGCCCGCTTCGGACACGTCGTATGGGTACCTCAGCCGGTAGTAGTACTTGTAGACCTCGCGCCCACCCGCGGCCGCGAACGACGCGTCGCGGTACGGCCCGCCGAAGCGCCAGGGCCGGTACGGCTGGACGTCGACCTCGGCCTCGCCGGACGTGACCAGCTCGGCGAGCGCCTTGCCGAGCCCGCCGGCGCCGCCGAAACCGTTCAACGACAGGCCTGCCGCGATCCAGAACCCGCCTATGCCCGGCATCTCGCCGAGCAGGGGATTCCCGTCGGGCGTCATCGCGTCGGGATGGCAGACGAGCGAGATCATCCCCGCGTCGTCGAGGAAGGGAAAGCGTCGCACCGCGCCGGCCATCAGCTGCTCGAACCGCTCGAGGTCCGCCGGCAGCGCCCGCGCGCCGTGCTCCCAGGGAACGCCGTCCTCCCACCGTGACACCGGGTTGGGCTCGTAGCCGCCGAAGAGGACGCCGCCGCTCTCCGCCTTCCCGTACACGAGGTTGTCGGTGTCCCGGAAGCAGGGGGCGTCGGGCGGCAGCTCGTGCCCGTCCACCGCTTTGAGTGCGATGTGCTGGTGGTCGACCGGGATCGAGCAGGCGAACGCCCCGACCATCGCAGCGACGCGCGGTGCCCACATGCCGGCGGCGTTCACGACGATCTCGCACTCGATCGGGCCTTCCTGCGTCTCGACGGCGCGAACGCGCCCGTCGCTGACATCGATGCCGGTCACGAGCGTGCGCGTCCGGATCTCCACGCCGAGCTTGCGGGCCGCGGAGGCGAACTCGTAGGTCGCGATGTGCGGGTCGACCGCCCCGTCGCCCGGCATCCAGACTGCGCCGTAGAGCTCGCGGTCGGTGATCGCGGGCAGTAAGGCCCGCGCCTCGTCCGGGCCGACGAGCTCCGCATCGAGCCCGATCGCGCGGGCACGGGAGATGCCGCGCCGCAGCTCGAGCAGGCTGTCGTGGCTCGACGCGATGCGCAGCGATCCCACTCGGTCGAAGACCCCGAGCTCCTCGTACAGCTGGACGCTGTAGCGGCGGAACTTCATCATCGTCGGGGACGGGTTGAACTGGGTGACGAGCCCGGCGGCGTGGTGCGTCGAGCCGCTCGTCAGCTCACCCTTCTCGACGAGCACGACGTCGCGCA
>Ga0207693_10001635_pt1 | contig 19776 bp, 17 predicted proteins | sample LARL81metaG_FD_184347 | JGI IMG/M metagenome (GOLD analysis project Ga0207693, IMG submission 184347) | Corn, switchgrass and miscanthus rhizosphere microbial communities from Kellogg Biological Station, Michigan, USA - LAR L8-1 metaG... | ecosystem: Host-associated > Plants > Roots >...
TGGTCGAGGGGATCGTCCTGGGCGACCAGCACCGCGAGCGACTCGTCGCTTCGACGGCCGGCCCGTCCCGCCTGCTGCCACATCGACGCGCGCGTGCCCGGATAGCCGGTGAGGACCGCCGCATCGAGGGAACCGATATCGATCCCGAGTTCCAGGGCGTTGGTGGCGGCGACCGCGACGAGATCGCCGTCGGCCAACTCTTGCTCGATCTTGCGCCGGTCCTCCGCGAGGTATCCGGCGCGATACGCACGGATCCGATCCCGCGCCCGCGCGTCCGAGACACCTCGGCGCGTGAACTCCGCCAACAGCTCCGCCGCGCGCCGAGACCGCGTGAACCCGATCGTTCGCGCGCCGTCGTCGACGAGCTTCGTCATCACCGTCGACGCCTCGGCGAGGGCGCTGCGGCGCGCGCCGGTCTCGTCGTCGATGATCGGCGGGTTCCACATCGCGAAGAGCTTCCGGCCCCGTGGCGCGGAGTCGGCCTCGATCACATCGACATCCAGCCCGGTCAGCCGCTCCGCCAGCTCGGACGGGTTACCGACGGTGGCGCTCGCGAGGCACCAACGGGGGTTCCCACCGTGGTGGGCGATCAGGCGCCGCAGCCTGCGGAGCGTCATCGCCACATGGGACCCGAACACGCCTCGCAAGACGTGCGCCTCGTCGATCACCACGATCGACAGGCGAAGCATGAAGTCGGCCCAGCGCGTGTTGTCCGCGAGTAGTGCCAGATGGAGCATGTCCGGGTTCGTGAGCACGAGGTTGGCGTTGCGTCGGATCAACGGCCGCTCCGCCTGCGGCGTGTCGCCGTCATACGCGGCCGCGCGTACCTGCGGAAGCTTGAACGCCCGCATCGCGCGCAGCTGGTCGCGCGCCAACGCCTTCGTCGGGAACAGGAACAGCGCGGTCGCCTTCGGCGTCACCAACGCCGACTCAGCCGTTGCGATCTGATAGACGAGCGACTTCCCGCTGGCCGTGCCGGTGGCAAGCATCACGTTCCGTCCGCCTCGCAAGGCCTCCAACCCGAGACGCTGATGCTCGAACAACCCTTCGACCCCCAGCAGGGAAAGCCGTGACACCAACACCTCGGGCAGGTCGTCGGGGAAGGGAAGCGGCTTCGGATCGCGCGCCGGCAGATGCTCGACGTGGACGAGGTTGTCCGCCTCCGCCGGGTCGGCGGTGAGCGAGTCGAGGAACGCCTGCGCCTCCATCGAGGCTCAGGCTACGAGGCGCCGAGCTCCTCGTAGGAGGCGCGGATCCCGTCGCGGACCAGCTGCCGGGCGGCCACGCGATGCTGGACCAGCAGCCACACCGCGATCACCAGGTAGATCGCCGACGTCACGACCAGCACTTCGTCGTGCAGCTCGGGTCCCGCGGCGGCCGACGCGACGAACTGCCCCATGAACAGCGCGAAGATCCACCACGCCTCTCGGATCGACATCCGCAGGTTCACGATCAGCGCGACCGCGAACAGCGACTGGGCGGCGGTGAGCAATAGCTCCAGCCGCTGGGTCCCCTCGATCGGCAGCCCGTGGAACGACCGCGAGGCGATCGCGAACACGATCGGCAGCGAACCCACGAGCAGGGTCCACTGGTTCACCTTCGAGCTCACGAGCGCGCCAAGCGCCGTATCGCTCTGCAGCCGCCACGCGAACAGCCCCGCGATGACGAACTCCGGCGCTTCGGACGCGAGCGGCGCCAGCCACTGCACCAGGAAGAACTCCGACACGCCGTAGTCGCGGCCCGCCGACACCAGCGCGTGCGCGAACGGCTCCGCGCACATCACGATCACGAAGGCCGCCCACAAGAACATCGCCCCAACGGTCAAACGTCGTCGGCGGTCGGGGAACGCGCCGAGCCAGCGCGACGGCCCGACCAGGTGCGGTTCCTCGGCCGGTGCTCGCGCCAGTCGCACCATGTAGAGCCCGAATAACCCGATCAGCACGCCCGCGTCGATCAGCGTGATCGAGTGCTTCAGCGGCAGGGTCAGCGAGTACAGGGTCGCGATGCCCAGGAACGCGATCTCGACCGCGTGGGTGCGCGCCAGCCGGATCTCGCTGACCGGTTGCGGGGGACGGCCGTCGATCCGCCGGCGCGAGCGGTACCACGCGATGAACACGACCGAGCTCCACCCGATGCCGATCAGTAGTCGGTTCGCGCCGGTCATGTTCGCGAGCGCTAACGAACACGGTGACGCGAGTCCGGGCTCGCCGCTCGGACACGAGGCGCCGTACGCGGCGACGGCCTGTCCGCCCTTCCACGTGAACACGAAGTCCACGGCGTATTCGGGCAGCACCGCGATCAGCGCGAGCAGCGCGAGCGCCAACCCGGCCGCGATGTCGATCTGCGCGACCTCGGCCGCCCACGCCAACAGGAACGCGGCGCCGACGATCGCGAGTCCGAACAGGAGCGCTTCGAGGCCGTGTGAGAGATGTGGCTCGGTCCATCGGACCCACAGCGCCGGCAGTGCGATGGCCAGCGCGGCGACGAACGCGAGGCGGATCCGGATGTCGGGATCCGAGCGGGCGGCTCCGGGCGGGGTCGTCATCGCTGGTGGCGACAAGCTAACAGGCCTGGGAGCATCGCCAGCACGATGGACTGGGCGCTCCTGGTGTTCTCGCTGCTGGTGATCTTGGCCGGCGCCGAGCTCTTCACCAATGGGGTCGAGTGGGTCGGCGAAGGATTCGGCCTCTCGGAAGGCGCCGTCGGCTCGGTGCTCGCGGCGGTCGGCACCGCGCTCCCGGAGACGTTGCTGCCGATCATCGCGATCGTCTCGGGGCACAGCGCCGGCGAGGACATCGGGACGGGTGCGATCCTCGGCGCGCCGTTCATGCTCACGACGCTTGCGATGGTGGTCGTCGCCGTCGCGGTGTTGTTCTTCGCGCGCGGCGGGCGCCGGCCGACCGAGCTCGACATCGACCGCAAGGTGATCCAGCAGGACCTCGGCTACTTCCTGGTGATGTATTCGCTCGCGGTGATCGCCGGGCTGCTGACGAGCAAGCCGTTCGACTACGCGCTCGTGATCGTGCTGGTGGTCGGCTACGTCTACTACGTGCGCCGCCATTTCCTGACGGAGACGCCTGCACGAACCGACCCCGAGGAAGAGAGCGACATCCACCCGCTCTACTTCTGGGGCTGGCTCCGCACGGTGATGCGCTCGCTGCCCGAGTGGACCAATGACGGCCCGGTCGCGGCGCCGTTCGTCCAGGTCGGGGTCGCGCTCGGGTTGATCATCCTCGGCGCGGAGATCTTCGTCGACGCGGTGAGCAACATCGGAACGGCCGCGGGGATCCCGCCGCTCGCCTTCTCTCTGTTGGTGGCGCCGCTCGCGACCGAGCTCCCGGAGAAGTTCAACAGTGTGATCTGGGTGCGGCGACGCAAGGACACGCTCGCGATGGGCAACATGACGGGGGCGATGGTCTTCCAGTCGGCGTTCCCCGTTTCGATCGGGTTGCTGTTCACGCCGTGGGAGCTGCACGGCGAGGCGCTGGTGGCCGCGATCGTCGCGTTGCTCGCGGGCTCGGTCCTGTACCTGACGCTGCGGATCCGCGGGAAGCTCACCGCGCCGTTGCTGCTGATCCAGGGCGTGTTCTACGTGGTCTACGTCGGGTACGTGCTGACGAAGCTCTGACGCGCGTTTACGGCGCGGGCTGTGCGGCGGCGGGGATGTCCTTCTGCAGGATGTATCCGTCCTGGGCCATGTCTTGCCAGAGCTGCTGGTTCTCAGGAGAGAGGTTCACGATGCTCTGGGAGCCCTGCATCCCGCTCGTGCCGAGGGCGACCAGGTTCGTCACGCGGCTCGCAGGGATGGACTGGGCCAGGCCCGCAAGCTTGACCAACTCATCGAGTGGCACGGTCGTCTGGACGGTGCGGAGGCCCGCGCCGAGCCACGTGTAGAGGCGTGTCGGGTCCTTCGCGTATTCGTTGCGGAACTGGGTCAGTGCGCTGAGCAGCACGACGCCCTGGTTGAGGGAGCGGTCGAAGTCTCCGAGAGGCAGGGAATGGCGGGTGCGTGAGTAGCCGAGCACCTCTTGGCCCGTCATGCGGTGCAAGCCCGAGGGGAACGTCTGCTGGTACCCGGTCACCGAGTACGGCACGTTCACCTCGAGGCCGCCGATCTGGTTCACGGCCTGCGTGACCTGCTGGAAGCCGGTGAGCACGTAGTAGTCGAACTTGATGCCGGTTACGTTCTCGATCGTTTGCATCTCCGCCTCGGGGCCACCTATCGGCATAGCCGAGTTGATCTTGTTCGTGCCGCCCGTCGACAGTGGAACCCACGAGTCACGCGGGATGCCGTAGACCGTGGCACGGTGCTCTGCGGGGTTTATGCCGAGGATGTGGATCGAGTCGGAGCGACCCTTGTCCATGGGCGTGACGCCCGGGCGGGAGTCCGAGCCCATCAAGAGGATGAAGACCGGGGTGTCGCCGGTCAGCGACGGCGTGTAGTTGGCATCGGCCTTCTCGAGCGAGAACAAGGGTGCGGCTTGTGCTGCGGTGCCGTTGCCGATCGTGGCGGCGACCGTTCCGCCGATCCATGCGGACAGCCCGAGGACGACTGCCAGGAGCTTCTTGGTCATGAGGTTGCCTCCGATGCCGACGCGGAGGCCGACGGTGCCTTTTTGGGTTGTTCGACTCGATTGATGTGGAACGACTCGATCTTCCAGTCGTTGCCGTCCGGGACGAAGAATAGGGTGCCGGTGACGGTAACCTTCGAGCTGGTGCCGTCGCTGTTGGCGGCGGTTCCTTTGAACGTGAACACCGCGGCCGCTTGCACCACGTTCAAGTTGCCATCGATCAGGGCGGTCACCTTGACGCTGTTGCCCTTCTTCACTGGCGTGAACGTGTCGAACTTGTCGGGCGCGTCCTTGCCGAGGGTCAGTGTGTCGACGTTCGGGTCGACCTGGGCCTTCGCGTCGTCCGTGAAATAGCCATCGATCGAGCCCGAGTCGCCCCAGCCGTCGGGGTTCACGTAGCCGGACTGCAGGAACTCGGTCGTGGCCTTCGCGATCGCCGGCGATATCTGCTTGGCGGCCTTCTCGAGCTTCGGCTTGGCGAGGTGCGCCTGTAGGGCCTCGTACTTCGGCACGACGTTCGAGAAGGAGAACGTCGGCACCGGCGGTGGCGGGTTGATGACGCTTGCGAGCGGGCTGTCCTTGCCGCGGCCGAACAGGAACCACAGTCCGCCGATGACGACGAGGATGGCGACGATGCCAACAACCGCTCGGCGGCGAGCAACCGTCGACCGATCCGAGGTCTTCTGGGCTCGCTCGGGCGTCGTCGGTGCGGATTCCCGCAACGGGGTCTTCTCGTTGGCCAAAGCCCCACGAGGCTACCAGCGGTCCTCCGGGATCTTGGTAACCGACTCGTGACGAAGCTGTAACGCTTGCGCGCAAGAGCGCTCCGAGCGGGCCGGCACGCCGGCGGGTAGCCTTGCGGCGGTTCTGAAGGTGTGCCGGGAAGACTGGTCGGCGGAAGGACTGAGCCGTGCCCGAGCACCCAGAGCTCCGACCGCCGTGGTCCCGCTCCGAGCGGCGCATCCCGCGAGCGGTCGTCCGGCCGTTGCAGCAGTTCCTCAGTGCGTCGACGTCGTCGGGCTACGTGCTCCTCGTCGCGGTCGCCGTCGCGCTCGTCTGGGCGAACTCGCCGTGGTCCGACGGCTACGAGCGCCTGTGGCGAACCCCGCTCGTCCTGCGCATCGGCGACCTCGCGATCGGCACCGACGTTCGGTTCTGGATCGGCAACGGCTTGATGACGCTCTTCTTCCTAGTGGTCGGGCTCGAGATCAAGCGCGAGGTGACGAGCGGCGAGCTGCGCAGGCCGAAGGCGGTTGCGCTGCCTGCGATCGCGGCCGCCGGCGGGATGGTCGTTCCCGCACTCCTGTATCTCGCGATCGCGGGACGTGGTCCGGGCGCGCACGGCTGGGCGATCCCGATGGCCACCGACATCGCGCTGGCGCTCGGTGCGTTGGCCCTGGCGGGCGCGGCGGCGCCGACGGGCCTGAAGCCATTGCTGCTCACGCTCGCGATCGTGGACGACATCGGCGCGATCGTCGTGGTCACGATCGCGTACGGGCACCAGGGCGACCTCGTTGCCGTGGTGTGGGCGGTCGTGGTCGTCGGCGCGGTGCTGCTCGCCGACCGCGCGCACATCCGCAACATCGCCGTCTACGTGGGGCTGGGTGCGTTGCTGTGGTTCTCGTTGTGGCGGGCCGGCGTCGAGCCGGCGATCGCCGGCGTAGTGATGGGGCTGCTCGCGCCGGCGGCGCCGTTCCAACGGCCGCGGGCGGTGAGCGCCGAGGCGCGCCGGATCGCCGAGGCGACCGCCGACGACCCCGAGCCGCCCGACGCCGACGCGCCGCTGTGGCTCGAGCTCGCCGACCTGTCGCGCGAAGCGGTGTCGCCGGTCGCGCGCGTCGAGCACGCGCTCTTGCTCTGGACCTCGTTCGTCATCGTGCCGTTGTTCGCCCTGGCGAACGCCGGCGTACACATCACGCCGTCCGCGTTGTTCACGACGACCGGCGTGACCATCGCGCTGGCGATCGTCGTCGCGCGCGTGGTCGGCAAGCCGATCGGTGTGGTCGCGGCGACCCGGCTCGCCAACAGCACCGGCGTCGGCACGTTGCCGCCGGACGTCGATAGCGGCGCGGTGCTCGGCCTGGGCGTCACCGCCGGCATCGGCTTCACCGTGGCGCTGTTCATCGCCGACCTGGCGTTCGCGGATCATCCGGAGCTGTTGGATGCTGCGAAGGTCGGCGTGATCGTGGCGGCGATCCTCGCCGGGGCGGCGAGCTGGCTGACGTTCCGCCTGGTCGAGACGCGCCGGCGGCGCCGTCACTCGTTGGCTTCAGACCCGCGGTAGGTCACGATGTGGACGCGCTCGGTGGTGACGAGCCCATCGCCCACCATCTCGTCGAGCTTCGGCATGAAGGACTCGATCCGATCGGCGTGGTCGACGATCTCGATCACGACCGGCAGGTCGCTCGACAGCTCGAGGAGACGCGTGGTCCGCAGGTGCGACGTCGCGCCGTACCCCTCGATACCTCGGACGACGGTCACGCCGGCGATGCCCTCCTCGCGGGCGCGCAGCACGATCGCTTCGTAGAGCGGCTTGCCGTGTTGATCACCATCGTCCCCCAGGGGAACGACGGGAAGCGGTGGCCGCACCAGGCGCCGATGCCCCATCGGGCCAGCGCCCCGATAGCGCCGGCGATCGCGACCGCGACGACCGTTCGCATGCGCTGCATCGTAGCCGCAGCCGGGCCCTCCGCTGGCCTACTTCCGCAGGTCAGCAACCACGAGGTCCGGTATCCTTCACCGGTCCTTGACCCGTCTTTCACCCCTGGGGCCCTGACCTCGGGGAGCACTGATTCCAAATGGGAGGTTCGATGGTCGGTTGGCTTGCCCAGGAGGGCGGGACGATCGAGGCCGTGTTCGGCAGCTCCGAGAAGATCGCGTTGTGGATCATCCTCGGGATCTCGATCGTCGCCCTGCTGTTCGCGTGGTACCTGGTCCGGGAGGTCCTGTCGGCGCCGGAGGGCACCCCCAAGATGCGCGAGATCGCGCTCGCCATCCAGGAGGGCGCGAAGGCCTACCTGTCTCGTCAGTTCCGGACGGTCGCCGTGTTCCTGGCCGTGCTGGCGGTCGCGCTGTTCTTCGTGCTGCCGGCACCGGCCAACGCGGAGCACTCCGCCTTCTCGATCAAGTTCGGGCGCTCGATCGCGTTCATCTTGGGCGCGAGCTTCTCGGCGATCACCGGGTACGTGGGCATGTGGCTCGCGGTGCGCGCGAACGTGCGCACCGCGAACGCGGCTCGCGAGAACGGGTTGCGCAAGGCCATGCGCATCGCGTTCCGTGCCGGTGGCGTCGCCGGGATGTTCACCGTCGGGCTCGGGCTGCTCGGCGCCGTGGCGATCTTGATCATCTACCAAGGCGACGCAACGAGCGTGCTGGTCGGCTTCGGCTTCGGCGGCGCCCTGCTCGCGATGTTCATGCGGGTCGGCGGCGGCATCTTCACGAAGGCGGCCGACGTCGGCGCCGACCTGGTCGGCAAGGTCGAGCAAGGGATCCCCGAGGACGATCCGCGCAACGCGGCGGTGATCGCGGACAACGTGGGCGACAACGTCGGGGACTGCGCCGGCATGGCGGCCGACCTGTTCGAGTCCTCAGAGATCACCCTGATCGCCTCGTTGATCCTCGGGGCGGCGGCGTTCGCCGGCTCGCCGAAAGGCGCGATCATCGGTGTGATGTTCCCGCTGTTCGTCCGCGCTGTGGGCGTCGTGACCTCGATGATCGGGATCCTCGTCGTGGCCCCGCGCTCCGAGGAGGAGCACGGCATGCGGGCGATCAACCGCGGTTTCTTCGTCTCGGCGGCGATCTCGGCGGCGGCGGCGTTGGTGATCTCCGGGCTCTACATGGACACGTTCAAGCCGGGCATCGCCGTGCTGATCGGCCTCGTGCTCGCCTCCGTGATCCAGAAGATGACGCAGTACTTCACCGACACGAAGTACAAGCCGGTGCAGGAGATCGCGGCTTCCACGGTGACCGGACCTGCGACGACGATCTTGTCCGGGTTCTCGATCGGCCTCGAGTCGACCGTTTGGTCGGCCCTGGTGATCGGCGCCGCGATGATCGGCGCGTACTTCCTCGGCGACAACGCGCGTGAGTCGCTCTACTTCATCTCGCTCACCGGCATGGGGATGCTCACGACCGTCGGCGTGATCGTGTCGATGGACACGTACGGCCCGATCTCGGACAACGCGCAGGGCATCGCGGAGATGTCGGGCGAGTTCGAGGGCCGGCCGGCCGAGATCCTCGGCGGCCTCGACGCGATCGGGAACTCGACGAAGGCGATCACGAAGGGGATGGCGATCGCCACCGCGGTGATCGCGGCGACGTCGCTGTTCGGCTCGTTCGCCGAGGCGGTGATCAAGGCCGACGCGAGCCTCGCGATCAACGGCGAGTTCCCGATCCGGGTCGATCAGCCGAACGTGCTCGTCGGGCTGCTGATCGGCGGGTGCGTCGCGTTCCTGTTCAGCTCGCTCGCGATCCGGGCGGTCGGCCGGGCGGCGGCGCAGGTCGTCGTCGAGGTTCGCAAGCAGTTCCGCGACCACCCCGGGATCATGGACTACACGGAGAAGCCGGATTACGGCGCGGTCGTCGACATCTGCACGCGCACATCGCTGCGCGAATTGATGACGCCAGGGCTGCTGGCGGTGTTGGCGCCGATCATCGCCGGGTTCTTCCTCGAGGCGGAGGCGCTCGGCGCGTTCCTGGCCGGGGCGATCCTCACCGGGCAGCTGCTCGCGGTGATGCTGTCGAACTCCGGTGGCGCGTGGGATAACGCCAAGAAGTACGTCGAGGAGGGCCACTACGGCGGCAAGGGCTCGGAGAGCCACAAGGCCGCGGTGATCGGCGATACGGTCGGCGACCCCTTCAAGGACACCGCCGGTCCGGCCCTCAACCCGTTGATCAAGGTGATGAACCTCGTGGCGCTGCTGATCGCGCCGGTCATCGTCACCCACGCGGACGACACGGCGCTCCGTGCGGCGGTCTGCATCGTCGGCGCGGTCGTGCTCGGGGTCATGATCTGGGTGTCGAAGAGCCGGGAGTCGGGGCTCGAGGACGACGTCGAGCGGGCGAAGGCCGGCACGACCGCGGCCTAGAGGATGGGTCCACTCCGCCGTTGGCTCGCTCGGCTGACCGAGTCCGATGAATCGCGCTTGGACGTGGAGATCCGCAGCTGGGCGGAGTCCATCCCGGGTTCGGTGCGGATCGGCGATGCGAAGCCGCGCGAGAAGGTGAAGATCGCCGGCGTGATCCGGCGGCTCACGGTCCTCCCGATGCAGGACAACGAGTCGCTCGAGGTTGTGATCTCCGACGGCACGGGAGAGGTCTCGATCCAGTTCATGGGCCGACGGGCGATCCGCGGACTCACGCTCGGGACGCGGGTTGTCGTCGAGGGTGTGATCGGAGAGCAGCACGGCCGGGTGCAGATGATGAACCCGCGTCTCGAGCTCACCGTCTGAACCGGCTGGTCGGGCGTACGCTTCGCGCATGGCGAACGAGCCGGCGGATCGTGGGGTCGAGTCGGTCGAGGCACTGATCGGGCACGCGGTCGCACCCGAGCCCTCGGCGCCGCCGCAGTGGACCCGGGGCGAGGCTCGCGCAGCGAAGACGGCTCCCTTGCGGATCTACCTCGGCGAGGCGCCGGGCGTGGGCAAGACCTACGCGATGCTGTCCGAGGGGAGGCGTCGAGCTGAGCGCGGTACGCGGGTGGTGGTTGCTTGCGTCGAGACCTACGGCCGGCCGCGAACGCTCGAGATGTTGCAAGGCCTCGAGACCGTTGCCGAGCGCCAGATCGACTACCGCGGCACCACCTTCGAGGAGATGGACACAGACGCGGTGATCCAGCGTGCCCCTGAGATCGCGCTCGTCGACGAGCTCGCACACACCAACGTGCCGGGCAGCCGTCGCGGCAAGCGGTGGGAAGACGTGATCGACCTCCTCGCTGGCGGCATCGAGGTGATCACCACCGTGAACATCCAGCACCTCGAGAGCCTGAACGACGTCGTAGCCGACGTGACCGGCGTGCGGCAGCGAGAAACGGTTCCCGACTGGGTGGTCGAGCTGGCGGATCAGATCGAGCTCGTCGACATGTCGCCGCACGCGTTGCAACGGCGGATGCTCCACGGCAACGTCTACCCCGACCCGGCGAAGGCAGAGCTCGCGCTTCAGCGGTACTTCACGACCGACAATCTGACCGCGCTCCGCGAGCTCGCGTTGATGCGCGTCGCGAACCAGGTCGACGAGACGCTGCTGTCACGCTGGTCGAAGGGCCGAACGCCGGAAACGCGAGAGCGGGTCCTGGTCTGCGTCGGTGAGCCAGAGTCCGCCGACGACCTTGTACGGCGCGGTGCCCGCATCGCGCAGCGGGCCCGCGGTGACTTCCTCGTGGTTCACGCGCGCGAGCGCAACGAGCCCGATACCACCGCGTGGCTGGTCGAGCTCAAACAGCTGGTGGCCGACCTCGGCGGTGAGCTGTTGGTGATCGACGACGAGGATCCGGTCGCCGGGGTGTTGAACGTCGCCTACACGCAGTTCGTCACGCAGCTGGTGGTCGGAGAGTCGCGCCGGTCCCGCTGGCAGGAGATCTTGCGCGGCTCGTTCGTGACCGAGCTGATCCGACGCGCCGCGAACGTCGACATCCACGTCATCGCGCAGCGCGCGCGCTGATCCCGCGCGTACCGAGCGCGCGCATGATCCGCTTGCCTTCGCGCCGGTTCCCGGCGAACAGCACCCGGTCGCGCCCGTCGACCACATCGAGACCTTGCGCGATGGATCCGACGAGGAACGCGTCGAACATCACGCGATGTTCGCGGGCCAAGGAAAGGGCCTGATCGACCGCCGCCGACTGTGCCGGCGTGATCGGCCAGCCAACGGTGATCACCACGACCGCGATCGAGCCGGCAACGTCGTCCGGGTACAGCATCGGCGTGTTGGCGACGTTGTGTCCCATCACGAGGACGGTGCGCTGCAGTGCGGTGGTCACGCTCGTGGTGCCACCTCCTGCAGCGCGATGTTGAGCTCGAGCACGTTCACGCGCGGCTCACCGAGGAACCCGAGCGTCTTGTCTGCGGTGTGCGCGTCGATCAGGCTCATCACCTGGTCGAGCGGGAGCCCGCGAACCGACGCGATCCGCGGCGCCTGGAACTGCGCAGCGGCGACCGAGATGTCGGGGTCGAGACCGCTGCCCGACGCGGTCAGCAGGTCGACGGGCACCTCGGCCGTCGTGAGCCCGGGCGTGTATGGCGACTCCAGCTTGAGGATGGCGGCGGCGCGGGCCTTGATGTCGTCGGCCAGTTGCTGCGACCGAGGTCCGAGATTGGTGCCGGACGATGTTGCGGCATCGTTCTGCACCGCCGACGGTCGTCCGTAGAACCACTGCGGGCCGGTCCACTGCTGCCCGATCAGTGCGCTTCCGACGGGCTGACCGTTCACGTCGACGAGCGAGCCGTTCGCGTCGTGTGCGAACGCGACCTGGCCGATGCCGGTCATGACCAGCGGGTACGCGATCCCCGTGATCGCGGCCAACAGGAGCGTGGCGATGAGCGCGCGGAGAGCTGTGCGCATCACGGAAAATGCACCGCCGTGAGCAGCATGTCGATCAGCTTGATGCCGATGAACGGGACGATGATCCCGCCGAGCCCGTAGATCAGCAGGTTCCGGCGCAGCAGTCCCTCGGCGCCGACCGGGCGGTAGCGCACGCCGCGCAGGGCGAGCGGCACCAACGCGACGATGATCAGCGCGTTGAAGATGACCGCCGACAGGATCGCCGACTGCGGCGACGTCAGATGCATGACATTCAACCGATCCAGCGCCGGATAGGTCGTCACGAACATCGCCGGGATGATCGCGAAGTACTTCGCGACGTCGTTCGCGATCGAGAACGTTGTGAGCGCGCCGCGCGTGATCAACAGCTGCTTGCCGATCTCGACGATATCCATCAGCTTCGTCGGGTTCGAGTCGAGGTCGACCATGTTGCCGGCTTCCTTCGCTGCCGACGTGCCGGTGTTCATCGCGACGCCGACGTCGGCCTGCGCGAGTGCAGGAGCATCGTTCGTGCCGTCGCCGGTCATCGCGACGAGCACGCCGCCTTCCTGCTCCTTCTTGATGAGCGCCATCTTGGTTTCGGGCGTGGCTTCGGCCAGGAAGTCGTCGACGCCCGATTCCTGCGCGATGGCAGCAGCGGTGAGCGGGTTGTCACCGGTGATCATCACGGTGCGGATGCCCATGCGTCGGAGTTGATCGAACCGCTCGACCAGGCCGTCCTTGATGATGTCCTTCAGCTCGATCACGCCGAACGGCACGTGGTCCTTCGCAACCGCGAGCGGCGTCCCGCCTGCGCGCGAGATCCGCTCGACGGCCTCGTCGAGCTCGGGCGGCAGGTCCGTGCCCGACCATCCGCGGATCGCGTCGACAGCGCCCTTGCGGATCTCGCTCCCCTCGAGGTTGACCCCGCTCATCCGCGTCTGCGCGGTGAATGGCACGAACTCGGCGTGCGCCTCCATGAAGTCGTGTTCCCGCAGGTTGAACCGCTCCTTCGCCAGCACGACGATCGAGCGACCTTCCGGGGTCTCGTCGGCGAGCGACGCCATCTGGGCGACCTCGGCCAGGTCTCGCTCGTCGATGCCGGGCGCGGGGATGAAGGCGACCGCCTGGCGGTTGCCGAGCGTGATCGTGCCGGTCTTGTCGAGCAGCAGTGCAGACACGTCGCCCGCGGCTTCCACGGCGCGGCCGCTCATCGCGAGCACGTTGCGCTGCACGAGCCTGTCCATCCCGGCGATCCCGATGGCGGACAGCAGGCCGCCGATCGTCGTCGGGATCAGGCAGACGAACAGCGCGATCAACATCGCGTCACTCACCCGGTTGCCCGCGTAGATGGCGAAGGGCTGCAAGGCCACGACGACCATCAGGAAGATGATCGTGAACTTCACGAGCAGCAGCGAGAGCGCGATCTCATTGGGTGTCTTCTGGCGCTCGGCGCCCTCGACCAGCCGGATCATCCTGTCGATGAACCCCTCGCCGGGCTCGGCGGTGATCGACACCTTGATCCAGTCCGACAGGACCTTGGTCCCGCCGGTCACGGCCGAGCGGTCGCCGCCCGACTCGCGGATCACGGGCGCCGACTCGCCGGTGATCGCCGACTCGTCGACCGAGGCGATCCCCTCGACGATCTCGCCGTCGCCGGGGATCAGCTCGCCGGCCGACACCATCACGATGTCGCCGGCGCGAAGATCCGAGGCGGGCACGGTTTCCTCGCTGCCGTCGGACGTGAGTCGTCGCGCGATCAGGTCGGCCCGGGTGCGCCGGAGCGTTTCGGCCTGCGCCTTCCCGCGTCCCTCGGCCATCGCTTCGGCGAAGTTGGCGAACAGCACCGTGAACCACAGGCCGAGTCCGATCGCGGTGTCGAACGCGACCGGCCCGCCGCTCACGGCGTCCGCGATGATCCGGATCGTGACCACGACGGAGACGACCTCGACCACGAAGATCACCGGGTTGCGCAGCAGCGTGCGCGGGTCCAGCTTCTTGAAGCTGTCGAGGATCGCTTGACGGACGATCGGGCCGTCGAAGAGCGGTCGCGCCTTGACGTTGTTCGAGGTCGCGGGCTCGATCTGCGGAGGAGCTGCAACGGCCATCTCAGCTCAACCCCTTCTGGAGCTGCTCGACGATCGGCCCCAGGGCGAGCGCCGGCAGGAACGTGAGCGCGCCGATGATCACGATCACGCCGGTCAGCAGTCCGGCGAACAGGCCTGTGTCGGTCCGCAGCGTTCCCGCTGTGAAGGGGACGGTCCGCTCCTTGCCAACGCTCGCGCCGAGCGCCAACGCCGCGATCAGCGGCACGAACCGTGCGACGAGCATCGCGATGCCGCCCGTGATCGTGTAGTAGGGCGAGCTCGCGGTCAGGCCGGCGAACGCCGACCCGTTGTTGTTCCCCTGCGACAGGTACGCGTAGAGGATCTCGCTGAACCCGTGTGGTCCGGTGTTGAGCGGCCCCGCGAGGCCCGAGGGCGTGACCACCGCCAGCGCGGTGAACGCGAGCGCGACGAGGAACGGCACCAGCACCGCGATCACGACGATCTTGACCTGCCGCGCGCCGATCTTCTTACCGAGGTACTCCGGCGTGCGACCGACCATCAGCCCGCCGATGAACACGGCGATGACAACGTAGAAGACCATCCCGTACAGGCCGCTCCCGACGCCCCCGAAGATCACCTCGCCGATCGCGATGTTGAACATCGGCGCAAGCCCGCCGAGTGGCTGATACGAGTCGAGCATCGAGTTCACGCTGCCGTTCGACGCGTCGGTCGTCGTCACCGACCACAACGACGACTCGTCGGACCCGATCCGGACCTCTTTCCCTTCGAGGTTGGGGGCCGACGCGGAAACGCCTGCTGCCTGCATCGCCGGTGTCGCCGCGCGCTCGCCCGGCACGGTGATCACAAGCCCCACCACCAGAAGGACCCACATCACCGAGAAGAGCATCCAACCCTGGCGGACGTTCCCGACCATCTTGCCGAACGTGTACGTGAGCGCCGCGGCGATCCACAGGATCGCGAACGTTTCGACGAAGTTGGAGATCGGCGTCGCGTTCTCGAACGGGTGCGCCGAGTTCACGTTGAAGAACCCGCCGCCGTTCGTCCCGAGCTGTTTGATCGCGATCTGGCTCGCGACCGGCCCGCGCGCGATCGTCTGCGCGAACCCTTGGATCCCGGTGACCGACGCCGACGCGCTGAGCGTCTGCACGATGCCCTGGCTCATCAGGATGATCGCGACGAGCGCGGCCATCGGCAGCAGGACGTAGAGCACGCCGCGCACGAGGTCGCGCCAGAAGTTGCCGACGTTGTCCGTGCCCGCGCGCGTGAACCCGCGGATCATCGCGATCACGACCGCGATCCCCACCGCTGCCGACACGAAGTTCTGGAACGTCAGGGCGAGCATCTGCGTGAGATAGCTCATCGTCGTCTCGCCGCCGTAGGACTGCCAGTTCGTGTTGGTCATGAAGCTGGCGGCGGTGTTGAACGACAGGTACGGGTTGACGCCGGCGAATCCTTCAGGGTTCAGCGGCAGGTGCTGTTGCCACCGCATCACCAGGTAGACGAACGACATACTCAGCACGCTGAACCACAGCACCGCGGTCGCGTACCGTCGCCACGACTGCTCGGCATCGGGGTTCACGCCGATGATGCGGTACACGACGCGCTCGACCCCGCCGGTCTGCTCACGGGTGTAGACGCGGTGCAGGTAGGCGCCGAGCGGGGGCGTCAGCGCGATCAGCAGCAGCAGGTAGACGACGATCGTGATCATCTAGAACCGCTCCGGGCGGATCAGGACGTAGACGAGGTAGACCAGCAGGGCGAAGGCGATCAGCAGTTCGAGCGCATCGGAGATCCTCATATCGCGTCGAACCAGCGGACGAGGGCGAAGGCCAACAGGAAGAACCCCGCGGTGATCGCGACGACCCAGATGTCCCACACGGTCCTCACCTCCTGCCACCGACCGTAGCCACCGCACATGTGGCGAACCGTGAGGAACGGGGGGTGGCGCCTACGGGTTCTGTAAAGGTCGGTTCCGGATAACGTCGTCGCAGGTCAGCGGCCCTGTAGGGGTGGCTATCCTTCGGTCATGAGCACGTTGCGAGCCGTCCAGCTGATGCGCGCGGGGCCGCGCGGGCATCTGCGGGCGATCGGCTACCTGATCGCGGTGGCCGGCCCGTTCGTCGTGGTTGCCGGGTTCTTGCCGTTCCGCGACACGCTGCAGCCGCTGACGATCGGGTTCACGTTCCTGGTCGTCGTGGTCGCGGCGGCGATCGTTGGCCGGCTCGGTCCGGGGCTCGTTGCCGCGGTCGTTTCGTTCCTGACGTTCAACTTCTTCTTCCTGCCGCCGTACGACTCGTTCGTGATCGCGCGCGGCGAGCACGTGGTGGCGTTGATCGTGTTCCTCGCGCTCTCGGTGTTGATCTCGCTGCTGTACACGCGGGCGGTCGACCGTGCCGATGTCGCCGAGGCGAAGGAGACCGAGCTGCAGACCCTGCAGGAGCTGAGCCGTGACCTGGTTGTCCGTGGCCCGGGCGAAGAGACGTATGCCGCGCTCTTGGACGACGTGGTCGCGCGGTTCGGATTCGATGCCGGGGCGCTGTTCGTGAGCGGGGTGGACGGCGGTCTCGACGAGCGCGTGGTGGTCGGCGCGGAGCCGGGGTCGATCAGTCCGTCGTGGAACCCGGCGGACCCCGGCCGCGCGCCCGAGCGGCTGCCGTTGTCGGTCGGGAACCGCACGCTCGGTCTCGTCGTGCTGACCGGCTCACGGGACGCGCTCGACCCGGCCGAGACGCGCGTGTTGCGCGCGGTGTGCGACCAGCTCGCGCTCGTGTTGGAGCGAGACCGCCTCCTGCGGACGGCGACCGACGCCGAGATCCTGCGCCAGACCGAGACCGCGCGGCGGACGATGCTCGCCGCCGTGTCGCACGATCTGCGGAGCCCGCTCGCGGCGATCAAGGCCTCGGTCACCGACCTCCTCGACCCGGAGGTCGAGCGTTCGGCGGACGACCGCGACGCGGTGTTGCGCGTCGTTGACCGGGAGGCCGACCGGCTGGATGCGCTCGTCGCCAACCTGCTCGATCTCTCTCGGATCGAGGCCGGCGTGGTCCAGGCCAATCTCGAGCACGTGGATCTCGCCGAGGCTGTGACCGCCGAGGTCGATGCGGCCGGGATGCGGTGGCCGGGCGTCGCGATCACGATGACGATCGACGACGGCCACGAGGTCGTGGTCGCCGATCCGGTGTTCGTCCCACGGGTGGTTTCCAACTTGTTGGACAACGCGGCGAGATCCGCCGTCGCGGCCGGCGAGCCCGCCGTCGAGATCGAGATCGGCCCCACCGCGCACGGCGAGCACAACGGTCAGGTGGCGGTCAAGGTCGTCGACCACGGCGCAGGGTTGAACACGATGGAAAGGAGCCAGCTGTTCCTCCCGTTCGCGCGTCTGGATGAGCGGACCACGAAGCTCGGCTCGGGGCTCGGGCTGGCCATCGCGCGCGGGTTCATCGATCTGATGGGCGGCGAGATCTGGCTCGAGGACACGCCGGGCGGCGGCGCGACCTTCGCCTTCTCACTGCAGGAAGCCGGCCCGTGACCAAGATCCTGGTCGTTGACGACGAGCCACAGATCCGCGAGGCGATCGAGCGGTCGCTGGTCGCGCGCGGCTACACCGTGGAGCTCGCCGGCGACGGCGCGGTCGCGCTGGACCTCGCGGCGGCCGCGCCGCCCGACCTCGTGGTCCTCGACCTCAACATGCCCGTGCTCGACGGGCTCGAGTTCTGCCGGCGGGTCCGTACCTGGAGCAGCGTGCCGATCATCGTGCTGTCGGTGCGCGACGAAGAGCCCGACAAGATCGCCGCGCTCGACCTGGGCGCCGACGACTACCTGACGAAGCCGTTCGGGACGGGCGAGCTGCTCGCACGGGTGCGCGCGCTCCTGCGACGGGGGGAGGGCGCACCGGCCGAGCGACGGCCGGTCTACCAGCTCGACGGCGTTGCGATCGACATGCGGGCGCACCGCGTGACGCGCGGCGACGGCGACGTCCACCTGACCAAGACCGAGTGGGCGCTGCTCGAGGCCCTGACCGCCTACCCCGGCAAGCTGCTCACCCACCGGTGGTTGCTCGAGCGCGTCTGGGGCGACACCTACGGAGAGGACGTCGAGGTGCTCCGGGTGTTCGTCAGCCAGCTGCGGCGCAAGATCGAGCCCGACCCGCGCCGCCCACGGGCGATCGTCACCGAACCGGGTATCGGCTACCGGTGGAGCGAGCAGCCCGCCGACGTTTAGACCGGCGCGGGGATCTGCTCGTCCTCGGGCCCGGCGGCGGGCGGCGTCACACCGCGGACGTAGTACGGGATATCGGCCACGTCGATGTGCGCGTAGCGACCGAGCGAGCGCTCGATCTTCCGGCTGGTGCGGTCGTGCAGCAGCCGTTGCCGCAGGCGTGGGTAGTCGCGGCGGGGCATCACGACGGTGACCTCGGTGCCCTCGGAGGCCATCGCGACGATGTAGCGCTCGATCGCGCGCGGCACCTCGCGATCCCAGCACTCGATCACGTCGAGCGGAACGGGCGCGCGCAGCTCCGACCACCGGTTCGCGAGCTGCGTGGCCCGATCGGGGTCGGCGGCCGCGTGCACGGCGCGCACGGTGCGGGTACCCAGGCCGAGCGCGTACGAGACGGCCTGCAGCGTGGCTCTGTCGAGCTTGTCGACCAGCACGACCACGTCGTGGGTCTGACGGGCGGTGAGCCGCACCACGGGCCGTCCCGCCTCGTCGCGCTGCAGCGGGTGCACGCCGTCGGGGTGGTCTCGGACCATCGTCACGCGCACGTGGCCGTAGGGCAGCAGGGCACGGTGCAGCCGCGCGCCGGCACGTCGGTCGGCGACATGTTCGCGCAGCGTCCGTTCGTGGGGCACCGGCACGATGACGATCGCGTCGCGGTCTTCGCGCTCGTAGGCGGCGAGGAACCCGGCGAGCCGTGCCGCCTGGTCGCCCCGGCCGCGCACGATCCGCAGCGGGATCGCGTCGAGCCCAGCGGTGTGCCACGCGGTCTGCAGCGCCTCGGTTCGGACGTGATCGTCCTCGACGTGCACGGCGATCGTCCGCTCCGACCGGATCGTCCGCGCGTACTGCAGCGCGTGCACGGTCTTGGGGTCGAGGTCCTCGACCAGCAGGATGGTGATCGGCGGCCGGTTCTCGGGCGGCGAGAAGGCCTTGAGGTCCCGTTCGAGCTCACGCTTCTCACGGTCGTACTGGTGGTTCATCCGGACCAGCAGGACCACCATGACCGGGACGAGGATCAAGATCACCCAGGCGCCCTCCGCGAACTTCGTGCGCGCGACGATCGCCAGCACGATGCCGGTCGCGATGGCGCCGATCCCGTTGATCGCCAACCCCACGCGCCAGCCGGGCTCGCGCAGGCGCAGGTGGCGCTTGGCCATCCCCGCCTGCGAGAGCGTGAACGAGGTGAACACGCCGATCGCGTAGAACGGGATCAGCTTGGTGACGTCGGCGTGGAACACGATCACCAGGAAGATCGCCGCCGCCGACAGGGCCAAGATCCCGTTCGAGAACACGAGCCGGTGCCCGCGCGTCGTGAACTGCCGCGGCAGGAAGTCATCGCCCGCGTGGAAGTTGGCCAGGCGCGGGAAGTCGGCGTAGGCGGTGTTCGCCGCCAGCACCAAGATCAG
>Ga0207693_10001636_pt1 | contig 19776 bp, 22 predicted proteins | sample LARL81metaG_FD_184347 | JGI IMG/M metagenome (GOLD analysis project Ga0207693, IMG submission 184347) | Corn, switchgrass and miscanthus rhizosphere microbial communities from Kellogg Biological Station, Michigan, USA - LAR L8-1 metaG... | ecosystem: Host-associated > Plants > Roots >...
CGGCAAGGCGACGTACTTCATGGGCAGCGCAGACCTGATGCCGCGGAACCTCGACCATCGGATCGAGCTCGTGGCTCCGATCGAGGACAGCCGTGCGCAGCAGGACCTCGTCCGGGGTTTCGAGATTCTCCTGGCGGACAACGCGTCGGCATGGGAGCTGAGCCCGGACGGCCGCTGGATGAAGCTGCGCCCGCGCAAGGGCGAGCGAGCCCGGCCGACTCAGACGGTGTTGATGCGGAGCGCCAGGGCGAAGGCCCGCCGCCGGGCGGCCTCGCTCCGCGACCCGAGGTAACGGTGATTCCAGGCCGCGCGCGCCGCCCGGCGACAGCCGGTGCGACTCAGAGAATGGCGTCCGTGTGGGTGGCGGTCGTCGACGTTGGCGCGAACACGGTCCGGATGCTCGTGGCCAGCCGGGCCGGGGCTGAGGACGAGGAGCGCGTGCACGTCGGGCTCGGCGAGGAGATCGAGCGGAACGGCCGGCTCTCGGAGAAGAGCATCGAGCGCGCCGCCGACGCCGCGACCGCCCGCGTCCGCCGCGCGCGCAAGCTCGGGTGCTCCCGGATCGAGGTGCTCGTCACGTCGCCGGGCCGCCAGAGTGCGAACGGCGACGAGCTGATCTCCGCGCTGCGGCGGGAGACGGGCGTCCCGGTGCGCGTGCTCGACGCGGAGGAGGAGGGCGTGCTCGCGTGGCGCGGCGCCGTCGCCGCGGCCGGGGAGCTTCCCGAGACCGTGGCGGTCTGCGACGTCGGCGGCGGCTCCGCGCAGATCGCGGTCGGCCGCCGGGAGGGTCGGCCTGCCTGGGTGCGCTCCGTGGACGTCGGCTCGCTGCGGCTCATGCGCCGCGCGTTCCGGAACGACCCGCCGGACGCTCCCGACCTCGCGCGTGCCCAGCAAGTCACCGCCGAGCTGTTCGGCGAGATCGCCCCGCCGCTGCCGCTCGCCGGGATCGCCGTCGGCGGTACTGCGCGGGCGCTCCGCAAGGTGGTCGGCCCCGAGCTGACGCAGGAGTCGCTCCTGGTCGCCGTCCGCCGCCTCTCGAAGCGGAGCTCGCGTCGAATCGCCAAGGACTTCGACGTCGACCTCGCCCGGGCCTCGACGATGACGGCAGGCGCGCTGATCTTCCTCGAGGTCCAGCGGCGCCTCGGCGTACCGCTCCAGGTCGGACGCGGCGGGCTCCGGGAAGGCGCCGCACTTGCGCTGCTGGAAGACGAAGCGGCGGCCGCGGTCGGCTAGACGGACGGCCGCAGCCGCTCGAGCGGCCGCCACGAGCCCGCGTCCCGCTCGAGCACGATCACCTCGCCCTTCTTCTGCGGCTCGTCGATGAGCGCAGGCGCGAGCTCGCCGTGGCAGCAGATCGCAGCGTGCCCCTCGAGCGTGTCGACGAGAGCGACGCCGTCGACCTCCTGCAGCTCGTCGGAGAGCTCCTCGCGCTGCTCGACGCCGAGACCGCGCGCCGCCGCGAGCGGCTCGACCGTCTGGACGCAGCGGTCGTACGGGCTCGAGACGATGCGGTCGACCTCGTAGTCGCGGAGGAGCTCCACCAGGGCCGCCGCCTGAAGCCGCCCGCGCTCGTCCAGCGGGCGGAGTCGGTCGTCGCCCTGCCACTCGCTTCGTTCGCCCGCCCGGGCGTGTCGGATCAGGAGGATCGTCACAGGGCCTCCAGCGCGTGCAGGACCCTCACGTCGCGGTCGTAGCTCAGGAGCCGCTCCGCCTCGGGGAGCGGCAGCCACCGCACCTCGTCGACCTCGTTCTTCGGCGCCGCCGAACCGTCGACGGGTCCCAGCGCCCAGTAGCGAACGGTCTTCTGGCGCAGCTTCGAGTCTCGGTACGACGTGCTGGGGAGCTCGGCTCCGAGCTCGCAGCGGAGACTCGTCTCCTCCTCGACCTCGCGCAGCGCAGCCTGCTCGTCGGTCTCGCCGGGCTCGAGCTTTCCCTTCGGGAACGACCAGTCGCCGTAGCGCGGCCGGTGGACGAGCAGGACCTCGACGGTGCCGTCGTCACGCCGACGCCACGGCACGCCTCCCGCCGCACGCACCCGGCGGGTCAGCTCCAGGCCTGCCGGCCGCGGCGACGGAGCCGCTTCCACGCCTTGGGCATCGCCGCTCGCGCCCGTGCGCGGCGCGCACGCTGGCGTTCCACCAGCCGCCCGGCGCCGAACGCCGCGTCGGCGCTCTCGGCGTAGGCGCGGATCCGCTCCTCCGCGACGATCGCGTCCTGGTGCTCGCCGACGATGTCCTGGAAGCGCTTCGACGCCTGCACGAACCGCTCGGCCGGCTTGCCCGTCACCGGGAGCGCGAGCTCGGCCGCGTAGCGTGCACGCTTGGCGCGGATCCGCGTGCGATGCAACGCGCTGTCGCTCGGGCTGTCTCCCAGTCCGGCGATCTCGCGCTCCAGCTTGCGGAAGGTCTTGCCGGCGATTCGGTCGAGCCTGACGTCGACGGCGCGCACCGGTGGGTGGTCGACGGCCACGCGGAGCTCGTCCAGCAGCGCGAGATACCGCTCGCTGTCGAGCGCGCCGATTGCCCGCTTCCGCGCGGAGCGGCGTTCTCGCTCGATCCGCTTGACGACCGGCGCCGCGTCGATCCCGATGGCCTCGCGCTCCTCGCGCAGGTGCTCGAGCATGACGTCGAGGTCGCGCGCAGGGCCGAGCTCGCCGCCGAGCCACTTCAGCTCGTCGCGCAGCCGGTCGAGCCACTCGGGCTCGAAGAGGTCGCGGGCGGCGCGGAGGACGGCCCGCGAGCGGCGGACCGCGACGCGCAGGTCGTGGAGCGCCTCCACGTCGCGGTCGAGCCGGACGACCGGGTCGTTCCGCTCGATCTCGGACAGCTGCTCACCGAGGTACGCGCGCACTTGCTCCAACGCGGAGGCGCGCTTCCCCGGGGCGCCGGAAGGCTCGAGCGTGTCGTGGAGCGCCTCCTGCTCGTCCTCGTGGGACGTGCGCATGCGCGCGATCTGAACGAGGTCGGCGCCGCGCAGCGGCGCGAGCAGCGCGTGCGCGATCTCGTCGGGGACCTGGACGGGCCCGCCGGGAGCCGAGACGACATGGCCGGCGATCTCGGCCTCCCAGACGCCGACGCCGTTCTCCATCCTGCGCCGGAGAACGATGTTCGCGCGGGTCAGCCGCCTGTCGGCGGTGTCGTGGTAGCTGGCGACGTAGCTGCCCGTCGCGCCGTTCGTCTCGGTCGTGGCCACGGCGCGGCGATGGTAGCGCCGCTCCCGATCCGGACGCGCCGGTGGTTCACCAGTCGTTCACCACTTCGTCAGCCCGTTTCGGGCTGGTGACGATGCTGTTGCGGTTCTGGATCGCCGCCCGACGCGGAGCCGCGGAGGCCGGACAATGACCGCGACCGTCCCACGTCCCAAGGAGGGCGACATGACGCTCTACGTGCAGCGCCACGAGGACCCGGATCCCGAGCCGCCGGACGACGACGAGGACCTAGCGGGCGGCTGGGACCGCTGAAGCAGCCGAGACTTGACCGGTCAAGTGCCCGCGGCGACGGCCGCGGGCATCGACCGCAGCTGGTCCCGGGCGTGCCGGCGCGCGAGCACGGGCACGAAGTCGGTCACCTTGGCGTTCGCAAGCAGATCGGCCGCGATCCGCTCGAACTCTCGGTGGACGAGCTCGGGATCGACCGCAGAGAACTCACGCACGAGGTCGACCTCGGCCTGCTGCAGCCGCTTCTCGAACATCTCGTCGAGCGGTAGGGTCATCGCTCGCCGCCTCCTTCGGGGTCCGGGACGGAGTGGGGTTGAACTATTTCACAGTTCGTGCGCGGTCTTGTGCGACGCGTCGGTGAATTCCCGGAACTCCGCGGTGAGGAGGTAGGCCACCTGCTCGCCGATGTCGACGGCGTGGTCGCCGATCCGCTCGAGCGCCCGCGAGACGATCACCATCCGCAGGCCGTACTCGCGCATCGCCTCGGATGAGCCCAGCTCGAGGATCCGCTCGACCACGCGGCGGTTCGCGCGGTCGATGAGCTCGTCGAGCTCGACCAGGGACTCCGCCCGCTCGAGGTCGCGATCGCTGAACGAGTCGAGCGCGATGCGGATCATCTCCTCGCAGCGGGAGCCCATCTCCTCGAACCCCTCGACGAAGCGCGGCGAGGGCTCGACGTCCGGCACGAGCTTCGACAGCTTGGCGACCGTCACGCAGTAGTCCGCCATCCGCTCGAGGTGGAGGTTGATGTGCAGGATCGCCAGCACGAGCCGTAGGTCGCTCGCGACCGGGGTCTGGCGCGCGAGCAGCGACTGGATGCCCTCCTCGATCCGGATGTAGCGGTCGTCGACGTCGTCGTCGAACGCGATCACCTCGTCGGCGAGCTCGTGGTCGCGCTGCTCGAGCGCGTTGAGGGCGCCCCGCAGCGCGCGCAGCACCAGCGCGCCCTCCTCCTGCAGCGTCGTCTCGAGGAGGTTGAGCTCGTCCTGAAACGTCGTCCTCATCCGAACCGCCCGGTCACGTAGTCCTCCGTCCGCTTGTCCGACGGGTTCGTGAACAGCCTGTCCGTGTTGTCGTACTCGACGAGGACACCGCTGCGATGGCTCTCGTCGACCTCGAGCGAGAAGAAGGCCGTCATGTCCGCGACGCGCGCGGCCTGCTGCATGTTGTGGGTCACGATCACGATCGTGTAGTCGCGCTTGAGATCGTGCATCAGCTCCTCGATCGCCGCCGTCGCGATCGGGTCGAGGGCGGAGGCCGGCTCGTCGAGCAGCAGGACGTCGGGCTCGATCGCGATCGCGCGGGCGATGCAGAGGCGCTGCTGCTGACCACCGGACAGGGAGAGCGCGCTTCGCTTCAGCCGGTCCTTGACCTCCTCCCAGAGCGCGGCGCCGCGCAGCGCCTTCTCGACCCGCTCGTCCAGACGCTTCTTCAGCCCGAGGACGCGCGGGCCCCAGGCGACGTTGTCGTAGATCGACTTCGGGAACGGGTTCGGCCGCTGGAAGACCATGCCGATCTGGCGGCGCACGGCCACCGGGTCGACTCCTTCGCCGTAGATGTCCTGTCCGCGGTACATCAGGTTTCCCGTGACGCGCGCTGACGGAACGAGGTCGTTCATGCGGTTCAGGCACCGGATGAACGTGCTCTTCCCGCAGCCCGACGGGCCGATCATCGCCGTGATCAGGTTGCGGTAGATCTCGAGGTTCACGCCGCTGATCGCGGTCGTGCTCCCGTAGTGGACGCCGAGGTCGCGGACGTCGAACACGACCTCGCGCTGCGCCGTCTCGGGCGCCCCACGCTCCTGAGCGATCTCGACCGGCGCCACGTCGACCGGGATCGTAACGTTGTCGTTCATCATCGTCCCAACTTCCTCCTCGATCGCGCCAGCAGGGCCTTGGCGCCGAGGCTGGCGACGAGCACGAACACCATCAGCACGAGCGCAGCGCCCCACGCCTGCTCGTGGAGCGCCGGGTCGGGCTGCTCCGAGTAGGTGAAGATCAGAACGGGGATGTTCGGAAGCGCCTTGGTCACGTCGGTCGAGACGTCCGGGCTGAAGATCGAGCACGTGAAGAGGAGCGGCGCCGTCTCGCCGGCGGCGCGGGCGACCGCCAGGACGGCGCCCGTCATGATCCCGCCGAACGTCGTCGGCAGGATCACGCCCACCACGGTGCGCCAGCGGCTGACTCCCAGCGCGAGGCTCGCCTCGCGGAGCGCGGACGGGACGAGCAGCAGCGTCTCCTGCGCCGCCCGCGACACGAGCGGGAGCATCACGATCGACAGCGCGACGGCGCCGGCGTAGGCGCTCTGCAGGTGGCCGATCACGAGGATGCCGTAGACGAAGATGCCGACCACGATCGTCGGCAGGCCGTTGAGGACGTCGAGCGCGAGCTGGATCGGCGCGGCCACGGCCCGGGGCGCGAACTCGGTCAGGTAGATCGCGATCAGGACGCCGACCGGCAGCGCCAAAGCGGTCGCCATCCCGACGATCAGCGCCGAGCCGATGATCGCGCTCGAGATCCCGCCGCCCGGGCCGCCGAAGAGGTTCGGCGGCTGCGTGAGGAAGTCCCAGCTGAGCGCGGGAGCGGCGCGCACGGCCACCGACACCGTCACGACGACGAGCACGGCGACGGCAAGCAGCGCGGCGGCCGTCCCGACGCCCTCCATGATCTTGTTGACGATGCGCCGGCGACGCAGGCTGCCCGTCGCCCGGAGCGAGACCTGGGGAGTCGCGGCCGCCATCAGTGCGCGTCCCTGAGCGGGTCGAAGCGCCGGACGATGATCTGCGCGCCGAAGTTCGCGATCAGCCCGATCACGAGCAGGATCGCCGCGAGGTAGAGCAGCGACGACTGCTCGATCGGATCCGCACCCTGGTAGCTCGCCGCGATCTTGCTCGCGAGCGTGTCGCTCGGGCCGAAGATGTTGCTCGAGATCTGGGTCCCGCCGCCGATCACCTGCGTGACCGCGATCGCCTCGCCGAGCGCGCGGCCGAGCCCGAGGATGATCGCGGCGGCGATGCCCGTGCGTGTGGCGGGCAGGATGACGCCGCGCACCATCTCCCAGCGCGTCGACCCGAGCGCGAGCGCTCCCTCCTCGAGCTCGTTCGGAACCTGCAGGAAGAGCTCGCGGCAGATGCTCGCCACGATCGGGACGACCATGATCGTGAGGATCAGCCCGGCGGTGAACAGACCCGTGCCGGTCGGCGAGGGTGGGCCGAAGATCGGGATGAAGCCGAGGTGCTCGTGCAGCCACGGCTCGAGGTGCTGCGCGAGGAACGGCCCGAGCACGAGGATGCCCCAGAGGCCGAGCACGACCGACGGGATCGCCGCGAGGACCTCGACGAGCGACCCGACGATCCCCCGGACGCCGCGCGGCGCGAGCTCGGTCAGCCAGAGGGCGATCCCGATCGCCAGCGGCGTCGCGATCACCAGGGCGATCAGCGAGCTGACCGCGGTGCCGTAGATGAACGGCAGCGCGCCGAAGGTGCGCTTGACCGGATCCCAGGTGTCCTCGGTGATGAAGGCGAGGCCGTACTTGTCGATCGCCGGCCACGCGAGGTTGATCACCTTCCAGACGATCCAGCCCAGCAGGAAGACCGACCCGAACGCCGCGACCGCGGTGATCACGCGCAGGCCGGTGTCGCCGATGCGATCGCTCAGTCGCCGGCGCGAGGAGCGAAGCGAGACGGGTGGGGTCGGAACCGCAGCCACGAATCGCCACCCTAAACAGGCCTGTTTTCGCCTCCTACGGCTGTCACCGGCCTGTAACCAGAACGTCACCTTCCGTCTGCCCATCCACAACGCGCGCGGGGGCATCCTCGCGGCGACGGAACCAACCGTTCACAACCCCAAGGGGAGGGAATCGGACTTGAACAGGAAGACGATCACGCTCATCGGCGTGCTCGGGATCGCGGCCGCGATGATCCTGGCGAGCGTGGCCGCCTCGGCACAGGCCAAGCCGACTAGATCGAGTGCAGGCGACCTCACCGGAGCAGGCAGCACGTTCGTGTCGAAGCTCGTACAGACATGGATTCCGAAGGTCGACTCGGCGCTCGGCATCAAGGTCACCTACGGGCCCGTCGGCTCCGGCGCCGGCATCACCTCGATCACCAACCGCACCGTCGATTTCGGAGCGAGCGATGCCCCGCTCACGCCGGATCAGTTCGCGGCCTGCAAGAGCTGCGTCCAGATCCCGTGGGCGCTGTCCGCGACGTCGATCCCGTATCACCTGAACGACGCGCCGAACCGGATTCGACTCAGCGGGCCGGTCCTGGCGAACATCTTCCTCGGGAACATCAAGAAGTGGAACGACCCGGCGATCCAGAAGCTCAACAAGGGCAAGAACATCCCGGCAACCGAGATCACCGTCATCCACCGCAGCGACAGCAGCGGCACGACCTACAACCTCACGGACTACCTGAGCAAGGTGAGCCCGGCGTGGAAGTCCCGGGTCGGCAAGGGCACCGCCGTCGACTGGCCGACGGGTGTCGGAGGTCGCGGGAGCGCCGGCGTGTCCGCGGCACTCACTTCAACGAACGGCGGCATCACGTACGTCGACGTCGCCTTCTCGCTCGCGAACCACTTCAAGTTCGCGTCGATCAGGAACAAGGCCGGTGTGTACGCGCTGCCGGGGCTTGCCGGGATCAAGTCGGCCGCGGCGACGATCAACCGTGTCGCGCCGGACAACGGCGGCATCTCCATCGTGAATCCGTCCAAGAAGCAGAAGCTCGCCTATCCGATCTGCACGTTCACCTACGTGATCATCCCGAAGACGACGTCCAAGGCCGCCGACCTGAAGAAGTTCGTGAACTGGGCGCTGACGAAGGGCCAGGCGGATGGGCCGAAGCTCCTCTTCGTGCCGATCCCGAAGGTCGTGCTGAGGGCGTCGTTGAAGACGACCGCACTCATCCACTCCTAGGAAGACGCGAAGGAGCACGTGATGCGCAGCCCGGGACCGGTGGAGGCGTCCACCTGACCACCGGCCGCCGTCACGACGTGCTTCACGATCGCAAGACCGAGGCCCGTGCCCCTCGAGGCGCGGGCCCGGTCTCCCCGGTAGAAGCGCTCGAAGAGACGCGGCAGCTCCGCCTCGTCGACGCCGGGGCCGTTGTCCTCGACCTCGAGCAGGCCCGGACGCGCGCGCAGAGTCAGCGTCGTCCGCGGCCCCGCGTAGCGGATCGAGTTGTCGGCGAGGTTCTCCAGCACGACCTGCAGCATTCGCCGGCGAAGCGGCAGGTACGTCCCCGGCTGGACGTCCAGCACGATCCGCACATCGGCGTGGAGAGCCCGGTCCGAGAGCCGGTCCGCGACCTCGACGAACACCGGCAGCGCCGCCGTCGAGCCGAGGGACACGACCTCGCGGCCGCTCTCCAGCTCCGAGAGGAAGAGGATGTCGTCGACGAGGGCGCGCATCTCCTCGACCTCCGCCCGCGCCTGCTCGAGGAGCTCCTCGGTGTCCACCCCGGGCAGGCTCGCCGACTCGAGCAGCACCAGCAGCCGTGCCAGCGGCGTGCGCAGCTCGTGCGACACTGCTGCCGTAAATGCAACACGAAGCTCCTCGTACGCTCGCGGATCCTCCATCGGAGACGAGTATGGCCAAGGTCCTGATCGTCGAGGACGACGCCGTGATCGCGGACGGGATGCGGCGCCACCTCGCGCAGGCCGGATTCGACGCCCTCGTCGTGTCGAAGGGCGACCAGGGCCTGGCGCGCCTGCGCTTCGAGCGGCCCGACGTCCTCGTGCTCGACCTGATGCTCCCGGGCCGCGACGGCTGGAGCCTGATCGAGGCCGCGCGGGCCGAGGGGATCCCCACGCCGATCGTCGTCGTGAGCGCCCGCGGCACCGAGCACGACCGGGTCCACGCCCTCGAGATCGGGGCCGACGACTACCTCGTCAAGCCGTTTTCGATGAAGGAGCTGGTCGCACGAGTGCGCGCGGCGTCACGCCGGGCGTCACGCCGTGACGACACTCCGCGCGGCGAGCCGATCGAGATCGAGGAGCTGCTGATCGACCCCCGCGAGGTGCAGGCCTACGTCGACGGCGAGAGCGCACAGCTCACGCCGACGGAGTTCCGGCTGCTGTACCAGCTCGCCCTCGACCGGGGCCGTGTCGTCACGCGCGACGAGCTGCTCCAGCGGATCTGGGGCCGGCGCGAGACGCACCGCGACCGGACGGTCGACGTCTTCGTGCGGCGGCTGCGGGACAAGATCGACCGCCGAGCGCAGCGGCACACGTTCGTCCAGACGCGCTACGGCGTCGGCTACCGGCTCGAGCCGATGGCCAAGGAGAACGGCGCCGCCCGCGACGCCGCCTCCGGCTAGCGCGGCTCCAGGCTGGCGACGGTTCGGCGGCCGCCCCGCTCGTAGGCCACGTCGACGGTCTCGTGCTTGCGGTACGTGCCCGCGATCCCGAGGAGCATCGACAGCCAGCGGATCGGCCCGAGCCGACCCTCGCGGGCCAGCGCTCGGCGGAAGACGAGCTCGTCGCCGATCCTGTCGAAGTCCCGTCCGGGCTGCTGTGGGACGCCGTTCACGTAGACCTGGTAGTCCGCTCCGACGCCGGGCGGCAACTGAACCCGCGAGCCTCCCTCCACTGCTCATAGAATCGCACGCTGTGGCCGGGGCCCAGCACTCTGCAGCTTCTGCGGAGACGCCCGATTCGACGAGGGCGCAGTCCCTCCGGCGTAACCAGGGCGCGTAGCGCTGTGAGGCGCAGAGCCCTGGTCCTCGGTCTCGCCCTCGGCGCCGTGCTCGCGGTGGCGTCGGTCGCGTATGCGGGCAATGCCGGTTTCGCGCCGGTGACCCCTCACTCGCCCAACGCGGAGCGGATCAACCAGACCTACAAGTGGATCTCGCTCTTCGCCCTCATCATCTTCGTCGTCGTCGAGGGCAGCCTGGTCTGGTTCCTGATCCGCTACCGGCGCCGCGGCCGGCCGCGGACGGCGGAGGGCCCGCAGGTGCACGGCGCGACCCGGCTGGAGCTGATCTGGACCGCGATCCCGGTGCTGATCCTCGCCGCGATCGCCGGCTTCGTCTTCTACAAGCTCCCAGGCATCCAGGACGTCCCGGCAGCCAGGGCCGAAGGGGGCCCGCTCGTGATCAGGGTCAACGCCCACCAGTTCTACTGGGAGTTCACGTATCCGAACGGGGCGCGCTCGATCGACGAGCTGCACGCGCCGCTGGAGCGCGTGGTCCGCGTCGACATCACCTCCCGCGACGTCGCCCACAGCTGGTGGATCCCCGCCCTCGGCGGCAAGTTCGACGCGATCCCCGGCCAGGAGACCCACACCTGGTTCAGGGCGAACAGGCTCGGCACGTTCGTCGGCAAGTGCGGCGAGTTCTGCGGCGTCTTCCACGCGAAGATGGAGGCTGAGGTGCTGATCACGACGAAGGCCGACTACGACAGCTGGATCAACGAGGGCGCCGCTGCCGCGCTCGGCCGGAACACCTGGACGGGCGTGTGCGCGAAGTGCCACGGCCTGCAGGGACAGGGCGGCTACGGGCCTGCGATCAAGAACAACCAGCTCCTGATCCAGCCCGCGGGCCTGCGCACCCTCCTCCTCAACGGACAGAACACCACGCCGCCGATCTCGAACTACATGCCACCGGTCGCGCGCGGGTGGACCGACAAGCAGTTCCAGGCGCTCGACGCCTACCTGAAGAACAACGTCTACAAGGCGGCGGCGAGTGGCGGCTAGAGCAGAGCCGTATCGCGCCGACTGGCGCCGCGGGCGGATCACGTCGTGGGTTACGACCGTGGACCACAAGAAGATCGGGATCCTCTACATCGGGACCTCGCTCGCCTTCTTCGCGTTCGCCGGCCTCCTCGCGCTGCTCATGCGCGCGCAGCTGGCGACGCCGGACGAGAACTTCATCACCAAGAACTCGTACAACGAGCTCTTCACGATCCACGGGACGGCGATGATCTTCCTCTTCATCGTCCCGTTCTGGGCCGGGCTCGCCAACTACCTCGTGCCGCTGATGATCGGGGCCCGGGACATGGCCTTCCCGCGGCTGAACGCCCTCTCCTACTGGCTCTTCCTCTTCGGCGGCATCGTGATGCTGCTCAGCTTCCTGTCCTCGGGCGGGGCGTCGAAGTCCGGCTGGTACGGCTACCCGCCGCTGTCGGAGAGCTTCTTCTCGCCGGGGAACGGCCAGGACCTCTGGATCCTCTCGCTGCACCTCGTCGGCATCTCGTCGCTCGTCGGCGCGGTCAACTTCGTCTGCACGATCCACAACATGCGCTCGCGCGGGATGAGCTGGATGCGGCTGCCGCTGTTCGTGTGGGCGATCGAGATCTACTCGCTGCTGCTGATCCTGGTGATCCCGGTGATCGCCACCGGGCTGACGATGCTCCTGCTCGACCGCCAGGTCGGCACCCACTTCTTCCTCCCCGACGAGGGCGGGAACGCGCTGCTCTACCAGCACCTCTTCTGGTTCTTCGGGCACCCCGAGGTCTACATCATCATCCTGCCGGCGATGGGCGTGATCTCCGAGGTCATCCCCGTCTTCTCGCGCAAGCCGATCTTCGGGTACAAGGCGATCGCCTTCTCGACGATCGCGATCGGCTTCTACTCGATGCTCGTCTGGGCGCACCACATGTTCAGCGTCGGGCTGCCGAGCTTCCTGAACGTCTTCTTCATGCTCTCGTCGATGGTGATCGCCGTCCCGACCGGCGTGAAGATCTTCAACTGGATCGCGACCACCTGGCGCGGCAACGTCAGCTTCGACACGGCGATGCTCTGGGCGCTCGGCTTCATCGCCGTGTTCACGATCGGCGGCCTCTCCGGGATCTTCCTCGCCGCCTTCCCGGTGGACTGGCAGGTGACCGACACGTACTACGTCGTCGCGCACATGCACTACGTCCTCTTCGGCGGCGGCGTCTTCGGGGTCTTCGCGGCGCTGTTCTACTGGTGGCCGAAGATCTTCGGGAAGATGCTCGACGAGGGGCTCGGGAAGGCGCAGTTCTGGCTCGTCTTCCTCGGCTTCAACCTCACCTTCTTCCCGCAGCATCTGCTGGGATTGATGGGGATGCCGAGGCGGAACTTCACCTACAGCCAGCATGGACTGTGGGAGGCGTACAACCTGATGTCGTCGATCGGCGCGGGGATCATGACGCTCGGGCTCCTGCTCTTCCTCGTGAACGTCGTGAAGACGGCGCGGAGCGGCCGCCGGGCCGTCAACGACCCCTGGCTCGGCGACACGCTCGAGTGGTACACGACCTCGCCGCCGCCCGAGAACAACTTCGACCAGGTCCCGTACGTCTCGAGCGCACGGCCGCTGCGCGACCTGCGGCGCCGGCTCGCCGGGGAGGGTGCGGGTGTCTCCTAGCTCCGCCGGGCCGTGGCTCCGGCTGACGGCGCTCGCCGGCGCCGCCGGCACGCTGCTCGCCGTAGTGAGCGGCGCGGCCGGGCTCGACGCCGCGCACCGCCTGCTGGCCGCGCTCGCGCTGCCGCCGCTCGTCGCGGTCGTCGTCGCGGCCTGGGTCGCACACCGACGCCTCCTCCCGTCCGCCCTGACGGCCCTGCTCTTCTTCGGGCTCGCGGTCGTCGTCACGGGCCACGTCGCGCACGTCGCCGCGGCCGCAGCGGCATTCGCGGCGGCGGCGGTCTCCGCCGCGGCGACGTTCCGCGGCGCGCCGGCTCCGCACGCGCGCCTGAGGGACTACGTGACGCTGACGAAGCCGCGGATCATGTCGCTGCTGCTCCTGACCGGCCTCTGCGGAATGTTCGTCGGCGCCCAGGGCGCGCCGGCCGCCTGGCTCGTCGCGGTCACCATGACCGGGCTGGCGCTCGCGTGCGGCGGGGCGTCCGCGCTCAACCATGTCCTCGACCGGGACATCGACCGGCTGATGGGCGAGCGGACGCGGGCTCGCCCGCTGGCCGCCGACCGCATGGTGCCGTCACGCGCGCTCGAGTTCGGGCTCGCGCTGACCGCAGCCTCGTTCGTCCTGCTCGCGAGCGCCGTCAACGTGCTCACCGCGACGCTCGCGCTGGTCGGGAACCTCTTCTACGTCCTCGTCTACACGCGTTGGCTGAAGCGCTCGACGCCGCAGAACATCGTGATCGGCGGAGCGGCCGGCGCCGTGCCGCCGCTCGTCGGCTGGGCCGCGGTCACGGGGAACCTCGCCCTCCCGGCGCTCTGGCTGTTCCTGATCGTCTTCTTCTGGACGCCGCCGCACTTCTGGGCGCTCGCGCTGCTGATCAAGGAGAACTACGCGGCCGCGCGGATCCCGATGCTCCCGGTCGTCCGCGGCGAGCGCGAGACGACGCGCCAGATCGTCCTCTACTCCCTCGTCCTCGTCGCCGTCACGGTCGTGCCGTTCGCGACCGGGACGTTCGGCTGGGGCTACCTCGCTGCCGCCCTCGGCTTGGGGATCGCGTTCGTCGCGCTCGCGACCGGCCTGCGCCGCACGGCGACGCGCGCACGGGCGGCGATGCTGTTCCACTACTCGCTCCTCTACCTGGCCGCCCTGTTCGTGGCGATGGCGGCGGACGTGTCGCTCTGATGACGGAACCGCTCTCCGAGGCCCGCCCCCCGCGGACGCACTACGACCCGGTCGAGCCCGCGGGCGAGGTCGCGAAGAAGAACGTCCGGCTGGCGCTTCTGCTGTTCGGGATCGCGGTGCTGATGGCCGCGGGCGCCGTCCTCGTCTCCTTCGTCTACCTCCAGTTCGACTAAAGATTCCCGGCGCCGAGGCCGATCCAGCCATGGCATGGCCTTCCGGCGTCCCTTCGTTGCTGCGGCGATCGTGGCGTGCGCATCACTCGTGCTGGGTGCTGCGCCTGCGTCCGCGCGCCCGGTCGGCTACCCGGACACGATCGCCTCGGCGCACTTCCTGATCCACTACACCGGGGACAGCACCGCAAGCGACCGCGTCACCGACCAGCAGGCCGCCGACGTGGCCACGATCGCGGAGAACGCCTACGACGCGATCACGCAGACCTACGGCTACCCGGCGCCGATGGACGACGGCGACGGGAAGATCGACATCTGGATCGGCTCGACCGGCAGCGCGGATGTCCTGGGCCTCGCGTTCCCCGACACGGGCGCCAATCAGGACTCGGGCTACATCCTCGTCGACTCGAAAACGGGCCTGAACGCGCACGTGATCGCCCACGAGCTCTTCCACCTCGTCCAGTTCGGCGTCTGGGCCCCCACCGACGGCTGGATGCTCGAGTCGACTGCGGAGTGGACGGGCTTCCGGTTCGAGGGCTTCCCGGACAGCGTCAACGGCACGCAGGCCGCGCCGGACATGTCGCTCGACTGCATCGGCGACAAGTGCGGGAACGACGACTACGAGCGCGGCGGCTACTCGCGCTGGACGTTCTTCGAGTACCTGAGCGAGCGTTTCGGCAGCACGATCGTCGACGACGTGCTCGACCGCGGCGCGGCGCTCAACGACCCGACGGTTCCGGCGATCACGCTCCTCTCCGACGTGCTCGGGGCCAAGGGCACGACCCTGAGCAACGTCTTCACCGACTGGACGATCGCGAACCTCGACGGCGACTACACGGCCCCCGGCCTCAAGGGCGTCCTCCCGCAGGCGTTCAGCCAGGTGGCCACCGGCGCAGAGTCCGCCACCCTGCCGACCCAGCAGGTGGCGGTCAACCACCTCGCCGCGCGCTACCTCGTGTTCCAGCGCGGCGACGGCAGCAACAGCGCCTGCTACTCCGCCGACCTGACGTTGAACGTGACGATCCCGGCCGGGATCTCCGCCACGCCGACCTTCTACTGGCCGGCGGTCGGCGCGACGCCGCAGCCGCTGTCCATCAGCGGGAACCAGGCGTCGATCACCGTCCCGTGGGACACGTGCACCTGGCCGTACGGCGGCTACCTCGTCCTGCAGAACCCGAGCACGACGGCAGACGCGCAGGTCTTTACCGTCAGCGGCTCGGTGAGCGTGGACAAGTCGAAGCCCGCCGCCGCCACGGCGCCGCCGCCCCCGGTCACGGTCTGGGGCCCGGTCGTGCCCGCGCCCTCGACGGATCCCGCCCCGACGCTGACGATCCACGCGCCCGAGGTCCTGCGCGTGTCCGCGAAGACGCGGCTCCTGCGCTTCGTCGTCTACTCGAACGGCCAGGGCAGGCTCCAGGCCGCGCTCGGCGGCTCGATGCTCGGCACCACCGCGCTCCGCACCGGGAACAACGACGTCCGGTTCGTGCTGCCGAAGACGGTCTTCGCGGCGATCAAGTCCCCCCGCGCGGGCGCCAACACCCTGACGCTCACGAGCTACTCGCAGCAGGGAACGGTCGGCTCGACCTTCACGCGCCACGTGTCGGTCCAGAAGGCTGCGAAGCCCAAGCCGAAGCCCAAGCAGAAGACGACGAAGAAGCGCTAGCCGTCCTAGAGTCGCCCTGTGGCGACGACGGACGGGATCTTCCTCGCACGTCCCGAGCACGTCGGCGACGGCATCACCCTGGCCGTCAAGGACCTGTTCGACACGGCCGGGCTCGTGTCCACCTACGGGTCGGCCGTGTTCGCTGAGCACGTCCCGACGACGACCGCGGCGGCCGTGGCGGCGCTCGAGAGCGCGGGCTACGTCGACGTCGGCAAGACGAACCTGCACGAGTTCGCGTACGGGACGACGTCCGAGAACCCGCACTACGGCACGGTGCCGAACCCCGTCGCGCCCGGCCGGATCGCCGGCGGCTCGAGCGGCGGGTCCGCGGCGGCCCTCGCCGCAGGGCTCGCGGACACCGCGCTCGGGACGGACAGCGGCGGCTCGATCCGGATCCCGGCCGCGTGCTGCGGCGTCGTCGGCTTCAAGCCGACGTACGGGCTCGTCTCGCTGCAGGGGTGCTTCCCGCTCGCGCCGAGCTTCGACCACGCCGGCCCGATGGCACGGTCGGTCGAGGAGTGCGAGTCGATGCTGGAGGCGCTCGCCCCCGGCTTCGAACCGGCGGCGCTCGAGTCGCTCGAGGAGCTGCGCGTCGGCGTCTCGTGGATCGACCAGGCCGAGCCGCTCGTCGCCGCGCGCGTGCAGGAGGCGGCCGCGCACTTCCCGGATCGGCGCGACGTGGAGCTGCGCTTCCCGCGCGAGGTCGACGATCTGTTCATGCGCGAGGTGGCGGACGTCCACCGCGAGCTCTACGCCGAGCACGGCGATCTCTATGGGGAGGACGTCGCGAGCAAGATCGAGCGCTGCCTGGAGGTCACGGACGCCGAGGCCGAGGCGGCCGCTCGGGCGCGCGACGCCTACCGCGAGGAGGCACACCGGCAGGTCGCGGACGTCGACCTCCTCGTCACGCCGACGCTCAGGTTCGTCGCGCCGCCGACCGGCATCGGCGACCTCGAGCTCCGGCGCGACCTGATCAGGTTCACGTATCCGTTCAACGCGCTCGGCTGGCCGGCCCTGGCCCTCCCGTGCGGCGCGGCGGAGGACGGCCTACCGGCGTCCGTGCAGCTCGTCGGCCGTCCGGGCGACGACGCCCGTGTGCTCGCCGCCGGGAAGCTCCTGGCGTCCCTCGTTCGAGGGACTGCACAGGCCTGAGTCCTGCCGACACATTCAGAGATGTCTGCGGCTCGCGTCCTCCTTGCCTGCCTCGCCGTGCTCGTGCTCGCACCCGCGGCCGGCGCCAAGCCCGCCAAGATCGCGCGGCCTGCCAAGCTGCACGCGTTCCTGCTCCGGGCGGACGAGCCTCGCGACACCTCGTTCACGCGAACGCCAGCGTTCGCATGGAACCCGGTCCCCGGCGCGCGGAAGTACCAGTTCCAGCTTGCGACGAGCACCTCGTTCCGCGAGAGCGCGATCGTCTACTCGGCCAAGAACCTGACGACCCCGGTCGCAGCGCCGACGCTGACGCTCCCCTGGGTCAGCGACATGATGCACGCGCGCGTCCGTGCGATCACGTCGAGCTCGGTCACGCCGTGGAGCACGATCTACGACTTCGACATGGATCCTCCGGCGGCGCCGACGCCTCTGTCGAGCTACCCGGGGCTCCTGCGCTGGACTCCCGTCGAGGGCGCCGACGCCTACGAGGTCTGGTTCGTGGACATCCCGAAGATGGAGACGGTCTTCACGAACGTCCTCGACGAGCGCGAGTTCTACACGTTCCATCGCACGTCCGACTGGACCGGGACCGTGCGCTGGCGGATCCGCGCAATGCGGTACGACCGGACTCCGAGCGGGCGCCAGAACGGCCTGCCGGCGGTCGGCTACGGACCGTGGAGCCCCGTCTACAGCTCGACGAACCCCTCGTACACGGGCGGGCCGATCCAGCTCGTCGGCACGATCTCCGACGTCGTCTCGCCGCTCGGCTCACCGAGCGCGCATAGGCTCATGCCCGGCTTCGCCTTCACGGGTGACCAGGCCCTCGACGGCACGAGCGCCGAGCTCTTCCGCGTCTACGTCTACAGCGATCGCACCTGCCTGAACCGCGTCTTCACGAGCGCGGTGATCGGCGGCCCTGCCTACGCGCCGCGCCCGTTCGGCACCCTCGCGCTGCCGACCCAGGACGTCTCCGGTGCGCGGGGCGCCTACCTCAGCGATCTCGCGGTCGGCACCCAGACACAGCTGCCGCCGTCGCTCACCATGGACGGCGACGCCGTCGTTCCCAACGAGGCGCTCGACCCGGCGACTCCGACGACGGCCGTCCCCGACGACTCGGACACCGATCCGGGCGGCGACGCGGGGACGCCTTCGTCCGCGCCGAGCCAGCTCTCGGTCGGCAGCGACGTGGTCGGAGCACCCGTCGATCTCTGGGACACCGAGTCGTCCGGCGGGTACTGGTGGACCGTCGTCCCGGTCGAGGCGCTCTCACCGGGCGCCCTCTCCTCCAGCCTCGCCCTTCCCGCCGGCGTGGGCGCGACGACCATCCAGCTCGCCGACGCAACCGGCTTCGCCCAGGGCGACGTCATCTCGATCGGAGACCCGCTCAACCTGGAGACGACACAGATCAGCGCGGTCAGCGGCTCGACGATCACGCTCGCGACCTCGCTGACCCATGCGCACGGCATCGGGGAGGCCGTGGTTCGCAGCGGAGCCAATCTGATCTATCGCGATCTCGATCTCCCGCAGGACGCCTGCGCGTCGGGCCGCGTCGCCCGTGTCGCCAAGAACAGCGAGGCGAGCCTGGCCGCGGCGGGTGAGCTGTTCGCCAGCGGCCTGTCGAAGACCGGCAAGCTGATCGCCGCGACCGCCAAGAGCTCGTTCTACGGCAATCCCCTCGTGGCCTGGACCCCGGCGCTCGGCGCCACGGCCTACGAGGTGCAGTGGAGCAAGAAGGGGTCGCCCTTCACGCCCGAGCCGGACCCTCAGAACGGCGGCGCCCACGGCACGATGACGCTCGGCACCGCGGCCGTGCTCCCGCTGACTCCCGGCACCTGGTACTACCGCGTCCGCGGCTTCAACTACTCGCTGCCCACGAACGCGCAGCAGATGTCCTGGTCGAACCCGGCCAAGATCGTCGTGGCGAAGCCGCAGTTCAAGGTCGTCGGCGGGAAGTAGCTACTGGATGGCGCGCAGGACGCGCCGTCCCCACCGCTCGACGTTCTTCGGCAGCAGCGCCCGGTTCTTCTTCAGCGCCGTCGAGCCGAGCCAGAACGCGGTCTTCACGCCGAGGACGTAGCGGTTCCGGATCCGGTCGGAGAGCGTGTTGCTCACGACCTTGCGGGCGACGGTGAGCGAGCCGACGACGAAGCGGACGTCGTCGAACCCGCGGCTGCGGTAGATCGCCTGGCCGACGACCTTGCGCGGGCCGGCCGTCCAGGTCGTGTCGTGGAAGGCGACCCAGCCGCCCTCGATGACCTTCGGGACCCACTGCTCGAAGTCCTCGAGGACGAGGTCGTACTCGTGCGAGCCGTCCACGAACAGCAGCTCGATCGGCTCGTCGAAGCCGCCGGCCGCGGCCTGGGAAAGCGACGGGATCGGCGTGACCAGATCGGCGATCCCGGCCCGCTCGACGTTCGCCTTGAAGTCCCCGAAGCGGTAGTCGGCGTGCGGGTCGATCGCGAAGATCCGGTCGGCCTCTCCCGCACGCGCCCCGAGGCCGAGGCAGATCGTGGACTTGCCCTTCCACGACCCGATCTCGACGATGGCGCCCCGACCGGTGCACGCGCGCGCGAGGTCGTAAAGGGCCTCTCCCTCCTCGTCGGTCAGCCAGCCGGGGACGTCGGCGATCAGCGGCTTCACGCGCTCGGCGAACTCGGTCACGGTTCGGAACCTTAGCCCGCGTTTGGCTAAACGACGGTGGCGCGCACTGCCGCCTCGAAAATCGGGTCGCGGCTCCACTTGTCGAGCTCCTCCGACAGGAGATCGGACGGGTGGGGCGGGTCGCCGGGCGGGAACGGGGCCGGCTCGCCGTCGATCTCGACCCCCACGAGCCGATCCGCCGGATCGTGCTCC
>Ga0207693_10001639_pt1 | contig 19763 bp, 18 predicted proteins | sample LARL81metaG_FD_184347 | JGI IMG/M metagenome (GOLD analysis project Ga0207693, IMG submission 184347) | Corn, switchgrass and miscanthus rhizosphere microbial communities from Kellogg Biological Station, Michigan, USA - LAR L8-1 metaG... | ecosystem: Host-associated > Plants > Roots >...
GCCAGAACGTGCCGACGGCGGCCGATGTATCGATGTCCTCGCGCGAATCGCCCACCGCGATGCAGTCCTCCGGGGCGTACGCGCGCGCCTGCATATGCCGCGCGACTGCGCGCGCCTTGGACGCGCCCGCAGGGATCAGGTGGTACACGTGCACGATCGGGACGCCGTCCATCTGCTGCTCGTGGGCAACGCCGTTGTCGACCAGGCGCAGCCCCTCGATGCCCGCCGCCCGCAACACGGCCGCCGCCTCGTCGAGGTCGACGTCGCCCCGGAACAGGTGCGACACCTCCCGATTCACCGACCACGGCGTGTGGTACTCGAGCCGGCCGGCGTAGCGCTCCAGCAGGAGCGCCGGCGCGCCCGATGCAGAGATCTGGTCGTAGATCGAACCCTTCTCCTCGGAGGGCACGAGGCCGCCCGTGAGCCACTGGAGCTCACCGTCGATCACCACGCCGCACCCCAGCTCGAAGATGTAGGACGACGACCCGATCAGGCGCGACGCGTTGAACACGCTCTGCTGGTTGCGCCCCGAGTAGACGACGACCTCCGCGCCGGCCCGAAAGCAGGCCTGCAGCGCGCGCACTCCCTCCAGCGCGAATCCGCCCTCGGCGTCTCGCAGAAGCGAGGCGTCGGGACCCAGCAGCGTCCCGTCGAGGTCCACGTACAGGCAGCGCATGGCGGGCGCGACCGTAGCAGCCATACTCGGGTTGAGATGTCCGTTGCGAGAGACACCGAGCCCTGGGAGGCGCTGCTTCAGATTGGGCGCGAAGACGAGCGCCTCGTCCACGAGAGCCGATCGCGGGCCCGCGAACCGCTGCCGGTTTCGGTGCCGGAAGAGCTTGGTCCGACGGTACGGGACGCGTTGGACAAGACTGGCCTGCACTACCTGTATTCACATCAAGCCGCCGCCCTGCAGGCCGCCTTCGACGGTCCGACGATGATCACGACGGGGACCGCGTCGGGAAAGTCCCTGTGCTTCCAGCTGCCCACGCTCGAGGTCCTGACGTCCGATCGCACGGCGCGGGCGCTGTACCTGTATCCGACCAAGTCGCTAGCGCAGGACCAAGCGCGGGCGCTGCACGCCTTCGGCCTGCACAAGCAGATCCGCCCGGCGATCTACGACGGCGATACACCGCGCTCCGAGCGTGCCGCGATCCGCAAGCGCAGCAACCTGATCCTCACCAACCCCGACATGCTCCACGTTGGGATCCTGCCCCACCACGAGCGCTGGGACGACCTGCTCGCCAACCTGGCATTCGTGGTCGTCGACGAGGCGCACGTCTACCGTGGCGTGTTCGGCTCGCACGTCGCCAACGTGCTGCGGCGGCTGCGCCGGCTTGCCGCGATCCACGGAACCGCGCCGCGGTTCATCCTGGCGAGCGCCACGATCGCCAACCCCCTCGACCTCGCGCAGCGGCTCACCGGCCTGGAGGGCTTTGAGCTGATCGATGCCGACGGCGCTCCCAAGGCCGAGCGCCGGATCGCGATGTGGAACCCGCCGCTGCTGGACGAGAACCTGGGGCTACGAGGCTCGGCGCTGTCCGAAGCGGCAGAGCTGTTCTCAGAGCTGATCGCGTCCGGGGCGCGGACGATCTGCTTTATGAAGTCGCGCAAGGGCGTCGAGCTGATCCTCCGCCACGCCCGCGACCGGCTCGACGACGAGCTCGCCGATCGCGTCGCGCCCTACCGCGCGGGATACACCCCCGCCCAGCGCCAGGAGATCCAGCGCAAGCTCACCACCGGCGAGCTGCTCGGGGTCGTTGCGACCGATGCGCTGGAGCTCGGCATCGACATCGGCGAGCTCGACGCGGCTATCTGCGTGACGTTCCCGGGCACGGTCGCGAGCCTGCGGCAGATGTGGGGACGCGCCGGGCGCCGCGGTCGCGGGCTGGCGGTCTACATCGCCGGCGAGGACGCGCTGGACCAGTTCTTCTGCCGGCATCCGGACGAGTTCCTGGACCGGGCGGTCGAAGCGGCGATCATCGATCCCGAGAACCCCGAGATCTACGCCGAGCACCTGTTGTGCGCCGCGCACGAGGCGCCGCTCAGCGAGGAGGACGAGCCGTTCCTCGGCCCGGACTGGCGCTCGTACGCCGAAGAGCTGACGGCGGCTGGGTTCCTGCGCGAGCGGGCAACCGGGTTTGTGCCCATGCGCGCCGATGACTACCCGGCCGCCCGGGTCGCGCTGCGCTCAGCCTCGGCCGACAGCTTCCTGCTGATCGATGCGAGCTCAGGCGAAGTGCTGGGGATGGTCGAGGCGGCCCGCGCGTACGCGACGATCCACGAGGGCGCCGTGTATCTGCACCTGGGGCGCTCGTATGTCGTGCGCGAACTTGATCTGGCGTCCCGCCGCGCCGTGCTCGATCCGTTTGACGGCAATTACTTCACGCAAGCCAAGAGCGAGAGCATGACGATCATCGAGCGCCTCCACGAGCAGCGCGCGACGCATGGTGTGACGCTCTCGTTCGGCGAGATCGTCTACTCGGAGACCGTGGTCGGGTATCAGCGGAAAGGCCTTCAGGACCACGAGGTCATCGACTTCAACGCGCTCGACCTGCCGACCGTCGAGTTCCCCACGCGCGCGCTTTGGTACGAGCTCGACGAGCTGATCGACGCGCAGCCGTTCGGAGCCGAGCACCTGCTGGGGGCACTGCATGCGCTGGAGCACGGACAGATCGCGGTGCTGCCGCTGATCGCGATGTGCGACCGCTGGGACATCGGCGGCCTGTCCACGAACCTGCATCCGCAGACCGGCGGACCGACGATCTTCATCTACGACGGCCACCCCGGCGGCGTCGGGATCACACGCCGCGGCTATGACCAGTTCGAGCGTTTGGTCAACGACGCCCATCGCCTGATTTCCGAGTGCCCGTGCCAGTCGGGCTGCCCCTCGTGCGTGCAGTCGCCGAAGTGCGGCAACCTCAACGAGCCGCTCTCAAAGCACGGGGCACTCGAGCTGCTCTCGCGCCTGCGCGCTACTTGATCGTCAGCGTCGCGTTGCCGGTGAGCTGGGACGGGGAGGCGGCGGCCCAACCCGTGAGGTCGCCGAGCATCTTGACGACGGTGGCCCCGATCCCGGTCAGCGGGTGCTTGCTCGCGAGGCGGACCACGTCTGCCAGCGCGATCTTGAACGCCACGGCGCCCTGTGCACCGGCCGCGGGCGCCGGCGGCGCCACCGCAAACGAGCGCAGTTGCGCCGGTGTCGCCTGACCGGCGACGAGCTGGTTACCGACCACTCCGACGGTCACCGCCTTGGAGTGCGGCGACTTGATCGCGTAGAAGCCCCCGGACAGGCGCTTGATGGTGGGCGGGGTGCGCGAGATTGCGGTCGGGTGGGCCGCGAGCTTTGCGATCGTCGTCTTGGCCGCAGTGGGATCGCTCACCTGCACGCGCCCGATCGTCGTGTGGGTGTCGCTGTCGACGATCAGGTCGCCTGTTGCGAGCTTGATCAGCGAGGTGAGGTCGACGCCCGTCTTGCTGCGGACGGCTGCCTGCCGCTTGGCGAAGCGCTGGTATTGGGCTGGGTTCGTCGCGCGCTCGGCGTTCTCGGCGAACGTGAAGATCTGCGCCGGATTGCGCACGGCCGCAACGATCGGCGCCGTGCCGGCGAAGCTGGGAGCGGTGTTGCCGCTCGCGATCGGCAGGTCTGACTCAGACAGCGACCGCCCGGTGGTGTCGAGCCGGTACTGGAACGTGAGGCCCGTAGAGCTCTCGCTGATCGACGCCGCGTATCCCCGCAACGCGGCCACCCATGGGACGCTTTGCGCCTTGGCCGCGCTCGGCATCGACAACACCTGTGTCAACGACCCAAAGACCTGCAGGCTGCCGTTCTGCGCAAGTCCCGTGAAGGCCTTGGAGTAGTCGTCGGGCGTGATCCCGCCACCGTGGGCGTGACGGTCCAGCGCGGCGTTCAAGTCCGCCTGCGTGGAGGCGAACACGACAGTTGCGTCGTCGGTTGCAAGCGCCAGGTTGCCGAGTGAATACACGGTCGCGCCATCGCGGGTGCCCGTCTGCTGAAGCCCCGGCTCGAGCTTCTTGATCAGGGCGTCCAGCTTCGACGCGTCCTTCGTCACCCAGGCGGCGATGAATTGGTTGGGCTTGCCCGATGCGCCTTTCAGCACCAGGCCGCCGGCGATCGGGTTTCCGAACAACGGCCGGATGTCGGCGTTGTAGTCGATTCCGACCTGCCGCAGCTTGGCGAAGAGCGCGGTCTCGGCAAGTGCCAGGTTCGGCACTCGGTTGACCAAAGCCTGCCCGCCGGCGTTGGACGTGGTCGCCGCGGTGAGCACGAACGGCGAGTTGGCCGGGATGTACGAAAGCGCCGTCGCGACCGGGCTCGGCGGGGCGCTGGAGCTCTTGCTCGAGCCGCACCCGGCAACCAGGGCGGCAGCTGCGACGACTGCAACGATCAGGCCACGACGCACGACTAGAAGGCTACTCGGAGGTTCTTGCGCTTGTGGAACGTCTGGCGATCGCCTTGGGCTGCACGTAGTCAACGAGGCGGGCGCAGCCCGGCCCGAGCTCGCTCCATCGACAGTCGAAGCTGAGCGTGGCCAGCGCGCCCGTCGGGAACTTCTGGCTGATCTGGGCCCGGTGGGACCCGTCGCCGTCGGAGCCGTTGGCATCGGACAGGCGCAGGGCGGTGATCTGCATCGTGGGGTTGTGGCCGATCACCATCACCGACTCGACGTCGTCGGATACCTGGCGCAGGCGCTCGAGCAACTGCTCGGCGTCGGCGTGGTAAAGCTCGGCCTCGATCAGCGTCTCGCCGCCGGGCGCGACCCCATCGAGGGTCTCGCGCGTGCGCCGAGAGGACGAACACAGCACCAGGGCAGGGTGGATGTCGTTGTCGCGCAGGTGCTCGCCGAGCACCTCCACAGCGCGCCTGCCCCGCGGAGCGAGGGGCCGCTCATGGTCATCGAGGCCGGGGTCGTCCCAGCTCGACTTGGCGTGACGCAGGAGAAACAACCGCTTAGCTTCCGGCATCTGGCTCCGATTGTTGCGCGCGAGGCGGCGTACTAGCGCAGTTGGGCCCCTATTACCCGCTGCTATGGGCTTGGTATCGCTAGCATCGCCAGCCCCAGGGCGAGATAGCTCAGTTGGTAGAGCACACGACTGAAAATCGTGGTGTCCCCGGTTCGAATCCGGGTCTCGCCATCTTCCGAACTCCCTCGCGCCGGACGCGCTGCCGGAGCTGCGCATACACATCGGTGGTCATCTTCGAGTGGGCTTGCCCGACTTGGCTCATCACCCAACGACGTCGAAGTTGTTTGCACCCCTCGCCTACCGAGTAGCTCCGTGTCGTCGCTATTCCAGGCTTTCACTCTGGGGTTGAGTCCAGGCTCTTAGGCGCTGGGAACGGACCTCCAATCGAGGTCGGGCGCCTGCTGCACGGTGACGGCCAACCCGACGATGTCGTTGCTGCCGGGCTGCTGCATGATGTCCTGGAGAAGACCGCGACACCGGCGCTGGAGCTTGAGTTCGAGTTCGGGACCCACCTAGCGCAGCTGGTTGCGGCGGTCTCGGATGATGATTCGATCACGACGTATGAGGAGCGCAAGCGCGAGTTGCGTGATCGCGTGGAGCGGTCTGGCTCCGAGACGCTCGCCATTTATGCGGCGGACAAGATCTCGAAGGTGCGCGAGCTGGGACTGCTGTCAGCCTGGAGAGCCAGCCAGAGAAAGAACCAGGCAAAGCTTGCTCACTACCGCGCGAGCCTTGAGATGCTCCGGCGCGCAGTCGCGAGCACCCGCCTGGTTATCTGCCTGGACGCCGAGCTGGGGCGCCTTGAGCCGCGTGCTCTGGAAAGAAGACGCGACGCCTACGACAGCCGGCCTTCTATCAGGGAGATGGCCTACAGGCGGTAAGGCCCACAGCCGCCGGCTTCTGGAGGATCGCCGCGCTGAACCTCTCCCGGATCGGCTATGGGATCACGCCTCCTCGGCTTCCTGCGTCTGAGGCTGTAGGACACAAGCATGGGCGACTTAGCCGGCTTGCTGCCGCGGTCGCGGAAACGTAGAAGCGTTACTACTTCAAACCACGGATCTTCTTTCGCCGAGACGGGCTTAGGGTTGAGGTGTCACAGAGCGTGAGTGTTCCGAACCGGGAACGACCGCCAAACCGGCCAGCGGAGTAATAGCCGCCTATGGTGCGGCACTCACGCTCTTGACGCATTTGGCGAGCACTTCGCTGTCGACAGAGCGCTCGCAGCTGATGGCAGCGTTGTTGCGAACGACGGGTCGGCGAATCACGCGCCGTCGACGGTCGCTTGGGGACGAGCCCGGCGACAGCCGCGGCTACAGCGCGGTGCGCGCCTGGTCGGGATGGAAAGGCCACTCCTCAAAGTGGCGGCACCGGCCGTCGCTGCAAAGCGTGATGATCCACAGATCGCGATAGGTGCGCTGCGGCGGATCTCGGTAGACGATCTCGAGGCGGGCCACCGCGGTATCGCCCTGGGCGGTCACGATCTCTGAGGTGAGCGTGAATGCCTCGTCTGGGCCTTCGCGTTCCTCTTCCCAGAACCGAGCGATCGCCTCGACTCCCTCAAGCCGCTCGTCGAATGGGGCCGCCTGGTAGGTCGCATCCTCGGTGAACAACTGTCGAAGGGGTGCTGTGCCTTTCGTGCGCCAGGCCGTCTCGTAGGCCGCGATCCAGTCAGCGAACTGGTTGCTCATGCCGCGGACTGTATTGACCCGGCCACTGACGCCTCCGATCACCGTGACGAGGTCCGTCCCGCCACTCCGCCACTACGCGCCCCGGATCATGGACAGTCCGTCAGCAGCGCCTGCCCGTGCCGTTTCGTTGCAGCGCTCGCGTCGATCACGACGATCGAAATGTCTATCTGGCATCGGCGGACGTCGCCTTCGCGGCCGTCCGGCATCTCGAGCCCATCGAATCACCCGGGTGACTCATCGGTCTGCTTGGTTCGCATCGAGCCTACGGTCAGCGATGCTGGGCTCGGGTATCACCGCGTCGCCACGACCGGCACCATCGAGAGGGAAGAAAGCGTGGGTCCGCTGTCGAAGGTATTTGAGCGCAGCGGCGCGTGTGCCTCCGATGGAGTTCAGACCCCTGCGCGCAGCCGCCAGCGGGTTTGTCGGAGTATCGCTGCTAATCGTTGCAGCAGCGTGCGCGACAGCGTGGTTTCGCGTGAGCGTCGGCGATCCTTGGGCTGAGCCTGGAACAATCCAATGCGCGTTAGACTGTTGTTGATGGCGTTGGATTCGCGTGATCTGTTGTGCCTCGATCTGGAAGCTGCTAAGGAAGTGCGGAGGTCGCTGGATCGCGAGCGGACGGAATCGCTGGCGACCCTGCTGAAGCTCTTCTCCGACCCGACGCGGCTGTTGATCATTCAGGCGCTTGCTCAGCGTGAATTGTGCGGATGCGATCTGGGCTGGATCTGCGGGCAAAGCGACAAGGTGATCTCGCATCACCTCACGCGACTCAAGCGCGATGGCCTGGTGGCGAGCCGTCGGGAGGGCAAGGTCGTGTTCGCGGCGCTCACCGAGCGCGGCCGGTTCCTGTTGACGAAGATCGAGCGGGTCGCGGCGTGAACCCGGTCGAGCTGCCGATTCTCACCGCCCCGGCGCCGCCCGCTTCCGAGCGGCCGCCCACAGCACGCGACGCCGACTGGCTCCGCACGGCACGCCGCGCGCGGACGCTCTCCTGGGCATCGCTGGCATGGATGACCGTCGAAGGCGTCGTCGGGCTGATCGCCGGGCTCGATGCCAACGCGCTGAGCGTGATCGTGTGGGCGGCGTCCTCGTTCGTAGAGGGGCTGGCTTCGATGATCGTGATCTGGCGATTCACGGGCTCGCGGACGTTGTCGGCGCACAGCGAGCGCACCGCCCAGCGATTGGTGGCCGGCTCCTTCCTGCTGCTGATCCCGTTCTTTGTCTACGAAGCGGTCCATCGAATGATCGTCGGCAGCGAGCCCACCGCCAACGTGCTCGGGGTCGCGGTCACTGCGTCGGCGATCGTGCTGATGCCCGCGCTGGGCTGGGCCAAGCTTCGGCTCGGTGCGCGGCTCGGCTCCAGCGCGACCGCCGGCGAGGGCGTGCAGAACCTTATGTGCGCCGCGCAAGCCGCCGCCGCGCTGATCGCGCTACTCGGCGCCGCCGCCGGACTCGGGTTGATCGACCCGATCGCCGCGCTCATCGTCTCCGCGATCGCTGCCAAGGAGAGCATCGAGCTTTGGCGGGGCGAGGGCGACGACTGCTGCGCACCGGTCGGGTTCTCCGAGGGCACGGGCGAGGAGTGTTGCGGGCAGGACTGCGACTGCTGCTGAGCCGGGACCTGGGCCGCGACACGCCAAAGCACACCCCGACGCTCTCAGCTGAGCCGGCGCGGGCCTCCAGATGACGCGGGGGCAGCGAGCGCCAACGGGTCGGCCAGGCGTTTGTCGGGCGACCCGACGCCACACCCCAGGCTGGCGAATCTCAGGTCTCCTCGCTGGCGGGACGGCCGGCCCTTCGTTCGTGTCCGCGCGGGTGTCGTGGCTGCCGTGCCCGATGGCTGCTGTGTCCGGGAGGGACAGGGCGCTGGTTGGCTAGCCGATGGCTGCTCTGCTGGCCGAGCAGAAGACCGCCGAGCCGTACGACGAGCTTCTCCGTTTCGTCCCGATCAGCCACGGGTTCAATCGCGCGGTCGGCTGCCACTCGCCCGGAGATTGCGCTGTCGCGTCGTGGACCGGTTTGAGGTCGGGTCGTAGGTCTCGAGCTCGCGACGCCCGTGCTTCGGTCGCATCGTCCCCGAGGACGATCTCGGTGGGGCAATCGAGGCTTGAGACTGAGATCACACAAATTTGTGTTATCTTCGTGATGCGTGCTATGCTTGTCGCATGCCACGCGATGAAGAGATCACATTCGCCGACCACCTGGGCCGCTTCTACGCCCACCGCTATGCGTTTCCGCCGATGGTCGGACGCGTGCTCGGCTACCTGCTGGTGTGCGAACCCCGCGACCAATCGATTGCCGGCCTGAGCGAAGCGCTGCTGGCGAGCCGCAGCGCGATCACCGGCGCGCTGGACATGCTGGAGCGCCTGCACGCCATCCGTCGCTCGCGAGCAGCGGGTGAGCGGATGGACCGCGTCCGGACTGACTTCTCCTCCGCGGAAGCGCGGGGGTTTGACATCACGGAGTACCAGGAGCTCGGTGATCTGGCCAGGGAGGGCCTCGAGGTGCTGAGCGATGCGCCGCCACAACGCCGGGCGGATCTGCTCGAGCTGGCGGCGTTCGCGGATTTCCTGGTCGAGGGCACCCAAACGCTTAGACAGCAGTGGGAGGCGCGTCGTGACGCCCTCCGCGCCTCGGGCGAGTTGCCCTCGTGAGCTTGTGCCCTGCAACCACATGACATCAAGAGACCGATCGGAAAGAAAGCCATGACAGATCAATCCTCACCGGCTATCGACGCTGACGCTGGAAAGGGCGGCTTCATCGCAAAGGTGATCGGCCTCAAGAAGCGGTGGCGGGCATACAAGGTGCGCGTGCGAGCGCTTCCTGAGGACTACCGCACGGCGGTCGATGCGATCGAGCGGTATCTCATGCACTTCGTGCCGGCGGACGGCGACACCGCGGCGTCTGAGTTCGAAGACCTCGCCGACCTGTTCGAGCGGGCCGCGGCGGACGGAACCCCGATCCGCCAGATCGTCGGCGACGACCCCGCGGAGTTCGTCGAGGGGTTTGCTCAGAACTACACGAAGGGCGGATATGTCCCCGACCGGGAGCGGATTCGTCTGACCAGCGCCATCGCGCGCGCCGCAGGAGACGACAGCGGAAATGAAAAGAGGGCGGCCTGATGACAACCCAGCAAGCCCCGGCGATTCACGTGCAGGGCCTGGAGAAGTCCTATAAGAACCTGAAGGTGCTGCGCGGCGTGGACTTCGACGTGCCGCGGGGCAGCATCTTCGCCTTGCTCGGCTCCAACGGGGCCGGCAAGACCACGGTCGTGAAGATCCTGTCCACGCTGCTCAGGGCCGACGCGGGCACTGTCAGCGTCAACGGCCTCGATGTCGCCATGCTGGCGGCGGACGTGCGGGAGTCGATCAGCCTCACCGGACAGTTCGCGGCCGTCGACGAAATCCTCACCGGGCGGGAGAACCTCGTGCTCGTCGCCCGGTTGCGGCAGGTCAAGGACCCAGGCGCGATCGCCGACGACCTGCTGCACCGCTTCTCACTGACCGACGCGGCGGCGCGGAAGGTGTCGACGTACTCGGGTGGCATGCGCCGCCGCCTCGACATCGCGATGAGCCTGATCGGGGATCCGCCGGTCATCTTCCTCGACGAGCCGACGACCGGGCTCGACCCCCAGGGGCGCATCGAGGTGTGGCAGACCATCAAGCAGCTCGCCGAGCACGGCACCACGGTGCTGCTCACGACGCAGTACCTGGACGAGGCCGAACAGCTCGCCGACCGGATCGCGATCCTCCATCAGGGTCGGATCATCGTCAACGGCACCCTCACCGAGCTCAAGCAACTGCTCCCGCCCGCCAAGGTCGAGTACGTCGAGAAACAGCCGACCCTCGAAGACGTCTTCTTCGCCATCGTCGGTGACAACGGCAAGCGCGACGACGCCGGCCAGACCGTCAGCGTCGGCGCCAACGAGTAAGGACCAACCAATGACCACGCAATTTCTCAGCGGCACCGCCGCCCTGACCGGGCGATCGCTGCGCCACATCACGCGCAGCCCGGACACCATCATCACGACCACGATCATGCCGATCGCCTTCCTGCTGCTGTTCGTCTACGTGTTCGGCGGCGCGATCAACACCGGCTCGGATTCGTACGTGAACTACCTGCTGCCCGGCATCCTGCTGATCACGATCGCCACGGGTATCTCCTACACCGCATTCCGGCTCTTTTTGGACATGAAGAGCGGCATCTTCGAGCGATTCCAATCGATGCCGATCGCACGCTCATCCGTGCTGTGGGCGCACGTGCTGACCTCGCTGGTCGCCAACCTGATCTCGGTCGTGGTCGTCGTGCTCGTCGCCCTCCTGATGGGCTTCCACTCGGGGGCGGGCGTGCTGGACTGGCTCGCGGTCGCCGGCATCCTGATGCTGTTCACACTGGCGTTGACGTGGCTCGCCGTCATCCCCGGTCTCACCGCGAAGTCCCCGGACGGCGCGAGCGCGTTCTCCTACCCGCTCATCTTCCTGCCGTTCATCAGCTCGGCATTCGTGCCCACCGACAGCATGCCCGGCGCGGTGCGCGCCTTCGCCGAGAACCAGCCGGTGACGACCATCGTCAACACGATCCGCGACCTGCTCACACAACAGCCCGTCGGAACCGACATCTGGATCGCCCTCGCCTGGCTCGTCGGCATCCTCATCGTCGCCTACACCTTCGCCATGGCCACCTACCGCCGCAAGATCTCCTAGTTGCAGTTCCTGAGGAGCCCGGATGAACTCGCAGTCTTTACGAAATCTGTATGACCCCGGGCTGCATCTGCACGTTTTCGGTAGCCGACACGGACAGACTTAACTTAAAGCATGTATCGATCGGCGTCCAAACGGAGGCGTCAATGGCATTCTTCAGCGCAGATAAGACCGGCGGCGAGCGAGTGGGGACGCCGGGCACACGGTTCTTCTCACTCGGTCTGCCGACCTGGGCGATGGGGCAGGATGTGGACCGAGGGCTCTCGGCCCACACCATGGTGAGGTCGCGGCGGAGGGCAAGACCACGACGCCGGGGTGGCGACGGTCGAGGGGGTGGCAACCGATGACCAACGCCGTGTGCCGCCCATTGCCTCCCAGCGTTTCGCTGTTCGAACGCGAACGCAGGGCCGATCGCTTCGTCGAGTTGCTCGAGTGCCTGGCTGATTTACGCGTTGCTACGGCTCGGAAAGAAATCGAGATCATCGAGGCCATCGGCGACGACCCACCTCCGCACATGCGAGCGACGGCGCAGCGGCTGATCGAGTTCGAGCGCTCCCTGAGCGCGCTGAGCGCCGAGGCCGCGTCGGTCCATCAGGCGCTCCGGCGCATGGAGCTGATCTGACGGGTCTCGCATGACACCAGCGGCCACCTCAGCGTTGATCACGCAGGTCGAGCTCGCGCTGCTTGTCGGCCGCAACCTCGACCAGATCGAGAGCGAGATCCTCGGGTCGAGGGAAGACGACGAAGAATTGCGGGCGGCGGCGTGGTCGTATGCGTGGTCTTGCACCGACGGGCGCCCGCTCGCGACGTCCGCTTGCGGGTCAGCGACGGAAATCTGTCAGGTCGCGCGGACGTTCGTTCCTGCCGACCGCACGAGTGAGTATCGCCACGCTAGAGGTGGTCGAGCCAGGCGCGGCGCCTGATCGTGCGCGTGCCAATCGCGACAATCCGACCCTCGGGTAGCGCGGCGGCGAGCGCGACGTCCGCGAGCGAGCACCCCTCGTGGAAGGCTTGACCGAGCGCCGAGCCGAAGCGCTTCTCCGCCTCCGAGGGAGGGTCCTCGAGCGCAAATGTCGCTGGTTTCGTACTCCTGGCGATTGCTTGGACCGCGAACAGGGCGTGCATCCGCTCGTAGAAGACGCGAACGCTTGTCGGCAGCGCGCCGATGCGTAGCGGCGTGACCCCGAGATCCTCAGGAGCATCGGGGAGCCGCGCATTGGCAACGGCTTCGGCGACGTTCTCGCCGCCGGTGATCTTGCCGGCCATTTCGGTGAGCCGCGCAGCGAGGGACACCGGAACGTTCCGGTGTCGGTCGTTGAAGACCGGGTCGCGCCATTGCCCGAGTAGCTCATCCACCGCCTACACGAAATCTGTACACGTTTGGCCCCGATCTGTACGGAACCATTACGGTCGCAGATCTACGCTGACAACGTAAGAGTGGCAGCTAACCAGGCGCAAATGAACACGGCGATGCGGCCACAGCAGTAGCCCTTATTTCTCAGGAGTGTCACATGCCTGCAATGCGACTGGGCCGGTGATCTGATTATGGAACTCGAACAGCAACAGAGCCCGGCGAGCTTGGATGAACCGGTCCCGTGTCGCAAGCCGACGCTCGAGGATCGCCTCATCGCACGCGTGCTTGCGCGGTGGCTTGACGCTGAGCTCGCGCGGGGCGTAGGAGCGTCGTTCTCAGAGGCCAACGCAGCCCGAGTGCAGCAGTTGACCGCAGCGCGCAAGCGAAGGGCACTGGCGCTCAGGCTGGACAGGCTGGTTGATCGCGGAGAGAATCCTCGGCCTGCGTTTCTGATCGCAGCACGAGCCCCATGCCGCGAGCAGGTGCGCGATGCGATGCCTCTGATCCTCGCGCTCCGGTCTCGACTGCTCTCGAGCGAGCCGCTGGCTGTACAGGGGATCGCGCGTCTCAAGACCCTGCTCAACAATCCGTATGGCCCGTGCTACGTAGCGGGCCAACGCGACGCGCTGACGGTGGCACTCCAGGAGATTTCGGAGTCGCTCGACGTCGGACGACAAAGCACGGCGACTGGGACGCGGAGGAGTATGGCTATACCTCGATGCGCGAACCCATGATCACGGTGCGGTCGCGGGGCAGGCCGAAGTAGTCGGCGGCATCGGCGGTGATCTGCGCGGTGGCCAGAAACAGGGTCTTGCGCCAGCGGCTCATTCCGGGCGCGTCGCCGCGGTAGAGGTCGATGGTGGAGAGGAAGTACGACGCCTCACTCGCGTCGATCACGCATTCGGTCTGCGCATCTTCGAGCTGGCGCAACACCGCTGGGACGTTGGGCTGGTCCATGTACCCGAAGCGGGCGCTGGCGTGGGTGATCTTGTCGTCGGTGTAGCCGAGGTCGTCGATCACCAGACGGTCGGCGGGCGGTACGTGGGGGACGGAGAGTGTTTCGAGCGACAGGATCACCACGTTCTCATTGAGTGCGTGGACGTGCTCGACGCAGGCGCGCATCGCCAGCGGGGCGGTGATCTTGCTGCGATTGAGAAAGACGGCGGTCCCGGGAACTCGGGCGACGGGCGGCTTGCGCTCATGGAGTCCGTCGACGAACGCCCGCAGCGGACCCTCCTCGCGTTCCCGCCGCTGGGTGACGACCTCGCGGCCGCGCTGCCAGGTCGTGAGCACGGTGAAGGCGCTCACTGCGATCAGCAGCGGAAGCCACGCCCCGTGGACGAGCTTTGTCAGGTTGGCGGCCAGGAACAGCAGATCGACGGTCAGCAGCGGCACGGCGCCGATGAGGACCAGCCACAGGGGCCGTCGCCACTGGTGGCGGACGATGTAGAAGAACAGCAGCGTGGTGATCGTGATCGTGCCGGTGACCGCCATGCCGAACGCGAACGCCAACGCGGCCGAGGACTGGAATGCGAACACGAGCGTGAGCACCGACACCAGCAGCAGCCAGTTGATCCACGGCACATAGATCTGACCGATTGTCTCCTCAGAGGTGTGCGCAATCCGCAGCCGCGGCAGATAGCCAAGCTGGACGGCCTGGTGAGCGACCGAAAACGCCCCGGTGATGACCGCCTGGGAGGCGATGACCGTCGCCGCCGTCGCCAGGAAGACCAATGGCCATTGACCCCAATCGGGCACCAGGAGAAAGAACGGACTGGTGATGTTGGCCGGGTTGTCCAGGATCAACGCGCCCTGGCCCATGTAGCTCAGCACGCAGGCGGGAAACACGAGCAGCAGCCACGCGCGCGTGATCGGCGCGCGGCCGAAATGCCCCATGTCGGCGTACAGCGCCTCGGCGCCGGTGACGGCGAGCACGACCGCGGCCAGGGCGAAGAACGCGACCGAGAAGTGACTGAAGAAGAACGAGAGCGCATAAGTCGGTGACAGCGCCTTGAGGATCTCCGGGTGACCGGCGATGCCATTTACCCCACACGCCGCGATCGTCGCAAACCACACGAGCATCACCGGGCCGAACATGCGCCCGACCCTCGCCGTGCCGATCCGCTGCAGCAGGAACAGCGCCACGATGATCGCCGCGGTGATCGGGACCACCAGGTGGTCCAGCGACGGGGACGCGACCTTAAGCCCCTCCACCGCCGACAGCACTGAGATCGCCGGCGTGATCATGCTGTCGCCCAGAAAAAGCGACGCGCCAAACAGCCCGAGCCCGGCGAGCAGGAGCTTGGTTCGACGACGGCCGGGCGTCTTCTCGCGCCGTATCAGCGTGATGAGCGCCATGATCCCGCCCTCCCCCTCGTTGTCGGCCCGCATCACGAGCAGTACGTACGTGACTGTCACGATGATCATCACGGACCAGAAGATCAGCGAGACGATCCCGAACACCGTGTCGCGGCTTACGGAGACCGGGTGCGGATCGTGGGGGTTGAACACCGTCTGGACTGTGTAGATCGGGCTCGTCCCGATGTCCCCGAACACCACCCCCAGCGCACCAAGGATCAGCGCCGCCCTCGCGCCGCCGGGCACCCGGTCCCTCTGATCGCCGCTGCTCACCTGGTGTCTGCGTCCGTGAGTTCGCTCACGTGCACGCCAGTCCTACCAGCGCAGAATCTCGACCCGACCGCAACCCGCTAATCACCGACGCGGTCAAAGACGTTGCCGCGCGCAGCGCTCTCGTTTGCGCGCGAAAGCTGGCGCCGACCTTTCGGGGTTCGCTTCGCAGATGTGTCACCGACAAATCGCTGCCTATCGAGTTTTCCATAGCCTGAGCTGACTTCCGTCGTCGGGCTCGTCCTGTCTCGACAAGCCGGATGTCAGGTTCCAGCGGATCTCCACGACGGCGTCGCGTGTGAGCAAGCCCGTCGCGCGATCTACGTCCTCAACGGTACGGGCAAGCTCGGCGACGACTTCGTCGAGCCGCTCCCACAGCTCGGCGGGGCCGCGACGGCCGGTGCCGAGCCGGAGTTCGTGAGCAGTCTGGTGCCGTGCCTGGTTTCAGCTAATGCAGGATTGCGCGGGCTGGCCTTGTGAATTCGCGCACACGGGCACGAGACGCCGGCCCGTCGGACTTCTCGCTCGGTTGGCTCACGACTCTCGACTGATGCGGCTTGGGCCACGGCGTCCATTTCGTGGCCCACGCTGCGGAATAAATCTCGCATTTGCGGACTCTTCCAACCCATGGATGTCGTCGGAAACAATGCTGATTTAGAGGCCTTTAGCGCCGATTCGAACCACCGCTCCTCGCCCGAACGCGGGTTTGCTTGCGTTCCGCTTCGGGGTCTCGATCCGACACTATTCCGCAGCGTGCGAGGACCAGGGAACTCGCTGGTTACACGGCAGACATTCGCGATGCTGCCAGCGCGGTACGCCAGCGCTCCGACTCGCCTCCTGAGCCGGTTCTCTCTGCGACCGGCCCCGACGCATCGCCAAACCCCGCAGGGCGTGACGCGGGCAGCTAGGGGGTGGCGAAGGCAACGTGATGTGAGGCGACAGAGTCGGTTATGCCGGGGATGGTCTGGGCTTGGCTTCAGCACCCGGCTGCACCGTTGGAATGCCTCGGGTGAACGGGAGCGCGATGAGCGCGAGCAGCGCGAGGATGGCCTCCGCGGCGCGCAGTCCATCGATCTGGCTCTTCTGGTTCTCCTTGACGATCTCGTTGGCGGTCGCGGTCGGCACGTTGGCCTTTTGCAGCGCGGCCTTGGCGTCGGCCTCGGACATGAACGGCACGCCGCCTGCGAGCTCGGTCTGTGCCTGCGAAACGACGCTGTCGGGAACGTTGGGGTTGTTCTGGATGCCGGTGAAGAACGACGCGGTCATCGCGGAGATGAGTACCGCCCCGGCGAGTGCTGTGCCGATCGACGCGCCCAGCTGGGTGCCGGTGTTCTGAAGTCCGCCGACCTCGCCGCTTTTCTCGTCGGGCACCGATGACACCGTCACGGCGCCGAGCTGGGAGGCCATCATGCCGAGTCCGGAGCCGGCGAGGAGGAGCGGCCAGGTGATGATCTCCGGGCCGACGCCGACGTCGAGCAAGCCGACCAGCAACACGAGGCCGGCGAACAGCATCAGGAATCCGAGACGGACGACTCGCCGCGGTGCGGCATCGGGGCGCACCTTCGGGACGCCGACGGCGAACAAGAGCAGTGACAGCGAGAGCGGCAGCAGCCGGACGCCGGTTTCGACCGCAGAGATCCCGAGCGCGACCGACAAGAACAACGGGACTGTGAAGAAGATGCCAGCCTGGATGAGGAACATGAACAGGAACGAAATGACCCCGTTGCGCAGTTGGAGGTTGCGCAGCATGCCCGGGTCGATCAGCGTGTCCTCGCCGCGCTTGATGCGCCGGTTCTCCCACCACACGAACAGGACGAGCACGCCAGCGCCAGCGAACACGAGCCAGATCACGGGGGAGAGCCCGAACCACTCGGGGGCGTCCGGTTTCGCTTGGACGAAGCCCCACGTTCCCGCCTTCAGGATGCCGAGCACGATCGCACCGAGGCCGAGCGCGGACAGAGCCGTTCCCACGAGATCGAGCCGCGCTCCTTCCTCCGCGGGCGTGTCGTGCATGCGGCGAGCCAGCAACAGGATCACCAGCACGATCAGAACCTCCCCGGCGAACACCCACCGCCACGAGGCGTAGCTGGTGAACAGGCCGCCGACCAGCGGCCCCAGCGCCGCCGCGATCGCGCCCGCAGCGGCGACCAGCCCATAGGCGCGCGGACGGTCGGGCTTACCGAAGTTCGACGCGACCAGCGCCACGATCGCCGGCATGATCAGCACCGCCCCCAGGCCTTCCAGGCCCGACCAGCCGATCATCAGCACCGTCAGATTCTGTGAGAGCGCTGTGGTCAGCGAACCGCACGCGTAGATGATGCATCCGATCGCAAACGCCCGCTTGCGCCCGATCATCTGACCGATCTTCCCGCCGGTGATCATCAACGACGCCATCACCAACGTGTAGAGCGTGATCGCGGTCTGGATCCCGGTCACCGTCGTCCCGAGATCCTTAGCCACCGTCGCGATCGCCGTGTTCATGACCGTCGTGTCAAGAGCCATCACGAACTGCCCAGCCGCCAGCGTCATCAGAACGATCCCCGCTGCGCCGGCAGCTTTCGCAGTTCCCGCGCCCACCGCCGGAGTCCCAACGTGCGCGTGGGCGCTCATCCGAGCACCTCACCGATCATGGCGCACGGCAATCTCGGCCCGCTGCCGCTCGTCAACGTGCCGTCAGAGGTCCGCGGCTCGGTCAAGGAGCACAGTGCGATCAATGCCATCCCGGAATCCTCGCCGTGCGCCAGCAGACGCGGTATCCGGATTTCACCGCACGAGATCATCGGCCAACAACGGGACTTCTGAGTTCGCATCCATCGCGCGTCCTCCTTGCCTGTCAGTTGGCCGCAAGACAGTATCGGCGGCTCGGGCCCTCGCGTTCGTCTGCGCAGGTGAGTCGCAGGACACCGGACCGCCGATGGCGAATGAAGGCGGGGTGAAGGGCTCGCGGCAGCGCTACGGAATGCTGCTCCTCGCGCTCGGTGCAACGTTCTTCTTCGAGGGCGTTGCTGAGCAGGGCGAACTCCAGCGGGCGATCACGACCGTCCTTGTCGGCGCCACGCTGATGCTCGCACTGTACGCCGCCGAGATCCCAAAGCGCCGCCTGCGAGTCGCGGCCGTGGTGGTGCTCACAACCGTGGTAGGCGCGTTGATCACGTCCGTGGCCGGCAAGGGCATGACGGCTGCCGGCATTGCCGCAATCGCGAACGGCTTGTTAGTCGCGGTGGCGCCTCCAGCGGTTGTTGTCGGGCTCGTGCGCATCCTCCGCGCGACGGGCACCGTGACCGTCCCAGTAGTCGCCGGGGTGCTCTGCCTCTACCTGCTGGTGGGTTTGTTCTTCGCCTTCACGTACGTCGCCGTCCAAAATCTCGGCGGCGCTCCTTTCTTCGCCAACGGCGACGCCGCTACGTCTCCACGCTCGCTCTACTTCAGCTTCGTGACGATGACGACGGTCGGCTACGGGGACTTCACCGCGCGCACGAACCTCGGACACACGCTGGCGGTGACCGAGGCGCTCCTAGGTCAGATCTACCTGGTCACGGTCGTCGCCGCCATCGTCAGCCGTTTGGTCCCAACCAGGGCACAGTCCCAATAATTGTTGGCGGCGTTCCAGGCACCCGCCGACCGGGAGCTGCTCCTCGATCAAACTACCGCTCTGCCCGCCGCGGCTGGGCTCGCTGTGCGTGTTGACACCCGATCGGGGTGGTGCGACTCGAGGCCGCTTGGCTCGGTGTTGACTGCAACGCGTTGCGCTCGCGCCGCGTCCCGACAGGAGCCGACGAAGATGGGCGAAGCCGTCGGGGAGCCCCGGCTGGTAGCGCCGGCGCGAAGCACGCGGCCGCTCTCACAGGAGTAGAGTCGAGTATCGCCCTATGGGAGTGTCCCCGGCCGGATCGGCCGCGGTATGACCAGGAAAGGGGGCTCTTTTGACCCTCGCTCTAGGTGTCTGGGCTCAATCCTCGCTCGGCCGCGCAGCGTCCGGGCGCGCTGAACCCAGCCAACGGATCGCGCTGCGACGTGGACTGCGGCTCTGAGCACGACGGCGCCATGTCCGGCTGGCGTCGAGCTGCGGTGTACCGAGCTGCATCCGGTCAATTGTGATGTTCGACTGCGTGCGGCTAGCGCGGAACTGTTACTGATCTGCGCATGTGAGCATGGCGCGTACGCTCATGGCTTCACCTCCCGCTTGGTACAGCGGGGAGAGGCTCGCTGCGATGACGGAGATCGTTGCGCGGCGCAGCGGCTGATCGCTTGCCGCCACAGGCAGCTTGCCGCAAGGGGCTACGAGCCAGACGGAGCGGCCGTCCCGACCCCGGACGTGCCTGAGTCACACCGGGCTCGGCATGCGCCCCGGAAGTCACCCGGTTGCACTGCCCGGTTGGGTCACGAACCTGGGCCACCGCGTCGATC
>Ga0207693_10001641_pt1 | contig 19748 bp, 13 predicted proteins | sample LARL81metaG_FD_184347 | JGI IMG/M metagenome (GOLD analysis project Ga0207693, IMG submission 184347) | Corn, switchgrass and miscanthus rhizosphere microbial communities from Kellogg Biological Station, Michigan, USA - LAR L8-1 metaG... | ecosystem: Host-associated > Plants > Roots >...
ACGAGATCATTTTCGAAGGCACCGACGACGCGATTATTACCGGCGATACCAAATGGAAGGAATACGAGTTCAAAGCCAAACCGGGTAATCCGGATCTGCGGCCTCCGTTCATCGCCCCGTATCAACCGCGCATCGATTGGCAAATTTGGTTCGCCGCCATGGGTTCGCCCGCGGAATATCCCTGGACGCTCCATTTCGTCTGGAAACTGTTGCACAACGATCCTGGAACGCTTTCTCTCCTAGGCGGCAATCCATTTCCCCTTAGACCGCCGCACTACATTCGCGCGCAACTCTATCGCTATCACTTCGCGCCGCCGGGCGATCCGGCGTGGTGGAGACGCGAACCAATCGGCGAATGGTTGCCCGCGTTTTCAGTGGATGATCCCCAATTCCGCCAGATTCTAGAGACGATGGATTGGCTGGATTAGCGGCGAATTCGAGGAATCTCTAACTAAGCGTTCTCAACAAGCCAGAGATGTCTCGATTACGCTCGACGTGACAAATGGGAAGTTGGCGTCAGCTATTCTTTATTTCGCTCGTAGCCAGTTCCTGGCATCGCTTGATGTCGAGTTTACCGGAAGCGAGAACGGGAATGTTTTCTACCACGACGGAACGCTTCGGGATCCAAAGATTCGGAACGCCGGCTTCATTCAAGCCAGCGCGCAACTTATCCATTTCGATTGGCTCCGCGGTCAGGAGCAACAGCGCTTCGCCTTTCGCTTCATCAGGTACTCCACAAATGGCGATCCGGCGCTCGCTTCCTTCCAAACCAAGCGCAGCAATGATTTTCTGTTCCACCACCTCGTGCGGCACCATTTCGCCGCCAATCTTGGAGAAACGCGAAAGCCGCCCTTCGATGTAAAGAAAGCCATCTTCATCCAAACGCCCGATATCTCCCGTCTTTAGCCATCGATCGTGCAAAACTTCGGCCGTCTGTTTCGGATCCTTCAGATAACCCTCAAAAATATTCGGACCGCGTAACCAGAGCATTCCGCTATCGTAAATGGACAACTTCTCGTTAGTCTCGGGATTCCGAATCTCCGCAGCAATTCCGGCGGCCATTTTCCCGACTGAGCCGAGGCGATAGAGCATTTGCTCTTTAATATCCGGTCGCTCCGGAATCGGATTTGGAAGATTTACGGAAACAACCGGCGAGGTTTCCGTCAGCCCGTAGCCTTCCATCACCCGTTTCCCGAAGCGCTCGAAAAATTTCTCCGAGAGATCCAGCGGCATCTTCTCCGCGCCAACGATGACCAGCCGTGTCGAACGCAATTGTTGTTGCTCGGCTTTTCGCAAATAGGCGCGCAAGAAAGTCGGCGTCGCCAGCACTACGGTAATGCGGTAATTCTCGACCAGTGTAGCATTCTTTGCGGCTTCGAGGGGATTCGGGTAAGTGACAATCGGCGTGCCCTCGATCAGCGGATACCACAGGGTGACGGTGCAGCCGAAACTGTGAAAAAAGGGAAGAGAAGCCAGAAGACTATCTTCCGGGCGGGCATCAAGCATGACGGTAAACTGCGTAACGTTACCGATGACGTTGTGATGGGAAAGAACGACTCCCTTGGGTTCACCGGAACTCCCGCTGGTGAAAAGGAGAACTGCTTCGTCATGGCCGCCCTGTCGCGGCAAACCAAGCCAGCGCGCTAACAAGAAGTTGGGGGTAACAATTCCCGCGATCCACCAAAACAAAATCTGCGTTTTTAATTTCGGCAGTAGCTCGTCAAGAAAGACTATGTTTTGTGGCCAGGGGAGGTTGGGCAATCGTCCATGGAATTGTCTTGCGCTAATGGCAGTTTCGATATCTGCGCGCGTGATGGCACTGCCGATCGCCTCCGCCGAAGCGGTGAAATTCAGGCCAACTGGAATTTTGTTGGCCAACGCGACAGCGAGATTGGCGACGACCGCGCCTTTGCTGGCGGGTAACACGATGGCAATCCGTTTTTCATGAAAATTTTTTCGCAGGTATCGGCCCAGGGCGATGGAAACTCCGAGCAGTTTTCCACAGCTCAATTTGCTACCGTCCATTCCATCGATCACTAGCGTGGAAAAAGGCGAGCGCTTGAGTCCTCGGAGAGCGCGACGCGCGAGATGCTGGCGCAGCTCCGGCCGTTGCTCGAAGCAATCGGCGCCGAGCTTTAGCAAGTCTTCGTGGACGCGTGCGATCGTCGCTTCCTCTGCCGGAAGCGGGTCGCCAAAGGCGACAGTGGCGCGATAGGGAAAATGTTTCGGCCATTTCCGGAAAAATTTTCCGCCGCGAAATGAAAAGATCGATCCCCAGAGTTGATCGAGAAAAACCGGCACCACCTGGCATCCGGCGTGGCGCGCGATCATTTCATATCCGCGCTGCAACCGTCCCAGTGTGCCAGTGCGAGAAAGTTGGCCTTCTGGGAAAATACAAACAATCTGGCCGGCTTCGATTTGCTCGGTGGCACGCCGAATCGCTTCGCGCGGTTTACGGCGGTCGATCGGAATGGCGTGGACCATTCGCAAAGGCGGCTGCAGCACCGGTTTTCGGTAAAACTCCTCGTCGATAACGAATCGAACGGGTCGGGGACAAGCGAGCTGCAGGATGATCGCATCCACCCAGGTGATGTGATTGGGGACGAGCAGGAATCCGCCCGACGGCAGATTTTCCAATCCGATCGCCTTTACCCGGTAAACCAGCCGGGCAAGGCCGCAGCCAAACAAATAGACCGCGCGCTCAGAAGCAGAATATCCCAACATTCGTTTTACGTTTACAATTGCTCCGTCTCACTCTGCAATCGCGTTATGACGAGCGAGCGAAAATCCACCGCCACCCGTGCCCTGACGCTTCTGCTCGCTATCAACCTTTTTAATTACATTGATCGCTACGTATTGGCGTCGGTCTTGCCGACGCTCAAGCACGAATTTCTGGCGGGTGATCCCAATCAAAATGGTAAGGCCGGTCTTTGGACCACGGCGTTCTTGATCAGTTACATGTTCACCGCGCCGATTTTCGGCTGGCTGGCCGATCGTTTTTCGCGTTGGATTTTGATCGGAACGAGTGTGGCGCTCTGGAGTTTGGCCAGCGGCTGGTCGGGTCTGGCCACCTCGTTTGGGGTTCTGCTTTGCACAAGATTGTTCGTTGGGATCGGAGAAGCGGGTTACGGACCGGCTGCGCCCACGATCATTGCCGATCTCTATCCGCTTAAGACAAGAGGACGCGTGCTAGCGTGGTTTTACGTCGCGATTCCGGTAGGCAGCGCGCTGGGGTATGCGTATGGAGGAAAAATTGCTGATCTTCTCAGTTGGCGTTGGGCCTTCTATCTGGTAGTGCCGCCGGGATTGTTGCTGGCAGCGTTGTGTTTTTTCCTGCGCGAACCGCGGGCAGCTTCCGAGGCAAAAGGCCCACCACCGCTCAGAGATTATCGCGGCCTTTTTCGGATTCGATCTTATGTCCTTAATACCGCGGCGATGACGGTAATGACGTTTGCCATCGGCGGATTCTCCGCATGGATGCCTGACTATATTTTTGTGGATCGTGGTGCCGAGTTTCCGCCGAGCCAGAATTTGTTAGGAAACATTGATGTAACTTTCGGCGCCATCACCGCGGCTGCCGGCTTGCTTGCAACGCTTTGTGGCGGTTGGGCCGGCGACAAGCTGCGGGAACGCTTTGCCGGTTCCTACTTTCTGGTTTCGGGAATGGGAATGCTCCTCTCCGTTCCCGCGACTATCGGTCTGATCTATGTTCGTTTCCCGTGGGCCTGGTTGATGGTCTTCATCGCGGTCTTCTTTCTTTTCTTCAATACCGGCCCGTCCAATACTGCGCTCGCCAACGTGACGCCGCCCGCAGTCCGCGCGAGCGCATTCGCGTTAAACATCTTCATCATTCACCTCCTTGGCGATGCCACCTCTCCGCCGTTAATTGGTCTGGTGCGCGATCGTTGGAACATGAACGTCGCGCTCTGGGGAGTCGCGATCCTGATGGTTATGGCCGGTAGTCTGTGGTTTTGGGGTGCAAGATATCTGCCGTCAGATACCGAGAAGATCGAATTGATTGGAAATAGAGGATGACTAGAGTACTGAAAAACGCGGAAGGTGTCCTTCCCGCATTTTCCGATTTCTACTTAAGCGACGTTAGGGCGTAGCAGTTGGTTCAGCCGCAGATTTCTCCTTGTGCCGTTCGCTCTTTTTTGAACTGCCGGTTTCGTCGGTGGTTTCTTCCTCAGTCGTTTGGTGATGTCGGCCGGTCTTGCGCTCACTCGCGCTTTCGCCGCCGTCAATCGGTTGTAGGGGCGACAGACCTAAATACGGATCAGCGATCCTTCAGGTGAACATCGAAAGCGCGCGCCTGTTCCATTGCCTTGGCGGCTTCTTCGACCTGTCCAAGACGCGTTAGATATTCGCTGAGCAATTGCCAGGATTCCGCCCGATACCATTCCGTTTTCAGCAGGACTTGCAGTTCTGCCACGGCTTCTGGCAACTGCCCGCTCACGGCCAGGCCGGCGAGATAGCGCCGCATAATGGCCCAAGAGGGCGGATCGGTGCGCGAAGCTAGGTGCAGACGCAGCAGATTAATCTGGCCTTTCTCCTTTTGTTCCACCATCGCCAACATCTCTTCCGCCTGAGCCAGGCTCACCGGATTTTTCTGCGCGCGCTCAAGAAAGCCTCGTGCCGTCTTGAGGTCGTTTCGTTTCAGTGCGACGGCAGCGAGATTGAGCAAAGCGAACGGTTGCTCGGGATTTTTCGCCAGGGCGCGCTGGAACAGCGTTTCGGCTTTTTCCAGGTGGCCTTCCGATAGCTCGAGCCCGCCGAGGTTAATTAACATGCGCGCGGAATCGCCGCCGGCCGCAATCGTGCGGGTAAAAAATGTTCGCTGATCATGCCAATCCTGCGCGCGGTAGAATGTGCACACCCCGAGAAAAACTATCCACAGGGTAGCAATTGCGATCGTCCAGGAAAAAGCGGCTCGATTCCTTTTGATGATTGTCGCGACTTGCAGGGCAATGGCCAGGACAAGGAAAGCTAACGGGACGTAGATCCAATGCTCGGCGATGTTTGCGTTCAGCGAAAAGAGACCGGAGACCGGCAAATACGAGATCGCTGCGCAAATCAGAAGCGCGAAGATTGCCGTCTCACGCTTCCAAGCGCGCCACATCCACCACAGCAGCATACCGAGAATGACAAGGCCGGCGAGCGTTTGTAGTTCGCGCCACGCCCCCGCGGTCAGACTGGCCGGATTATAACCCCACGGATGGTTCTCGACATCGCGCTCCATGTGCAGGTTCACCGGCGCGATCACAACCCCGGCATATTCCGCGAGCGCTCGCGCCGCGATGATGGGACGGACCAGCGCCGGCGCTGGCGGTGAAAGCTGCGGCACTTCGACGGGCGGCACCTGATTGCGCAGCGTTGCGTAGATGGTGACCACAAAAATAAGAGCAATTCCGAATGCCGGAAGCGCTTTCCACTTCTTCGTCAATAGGATCAACATGATAGCGAGACAGGCGAAAACCAGACCGCTCTCCTTACTGAGCGCGCTGGCGAGTAACGCTACGCCGCTGAGCACATAAAATTTCCACGGCACGCCTCGCTCAAGACTGAGCGCCCGGATCAGGCAATATAAGCCTGCGAACCCAAACAGAGCGGCCAGTGCATCGGCACGGCCGGCGACGTAATCCACAACTCCGGAAAGGACCGGATGGAGCGCCCACGCCAGCGACGCAACAGCCGCGATGATCGCACTTCGTCGCTCAACGATTCCGTAGAACCTGAGCAGCGTGAGCGCGAAAACGAAGGACGCGATCGCAGCGGCGGCGTGCAGCAAAATATTCGTGAAGTGATACGGGCCGGGGCGGAAGGCGAACGTCCAATATTCCAGCGTGTAAGCCAACCGCTGGAGCGGTCGATAAAAATTTGAAGGGGTCGCATCGATAAATAGAAAATGATGAAATCCTTCCGGAATCAGTCGCCAACTGCGGATCAGCGGATCGCGCAATACCAGAGCTGTATCATCCCAGACAAATGTGGCCCGCAGCGCCGGAGCATGGGCAACGAAAACCAGAACAACCAGCGTCGCGCAAATGATTAATCTTTGTCTCATTGAAGAAACCCGTGCAGCTTGGGCGCGGTTGGGTTCAGTTTAGGTGAATTACAAACGACTTCTCATCTCGTTAATCGCGTTTTCAATCGCGAGCAACGCTTATGCCGCCGCGCTCCCGGATGATTGTGCCCAACTCATTGTTGCCCTTGCGCCCGATTGGAATGCCGTGCATGGGCGTTTGTATCTCCTGGATAAGATCGGTGGCAAGTGGCGCGCCAATGCTGGACCAATGCCGGCCTTGTTCGGGAAAGATGGGCTGGCCTGGGGGAGTGGGATCGTTGGTCAGGATGAACCTGGCCTGCGAAAACATGAGCGAGATGGTCGAGCGCCCGCAGGCATTTTCAGAATCGGCGAAGTTTTTACCTATGATGCCGCGCTGCCACCGGGAGCAGACTATCCATTTCATCAGGTGACCGAAGCCGATGTCTGGAGCGACGATTCGCGCTCGCCTAATTACAATCGGCATATCGTGATCGACCCGCGGAATCCGCCTGATAATTATAGCCACGAAAAAATGCGAGGCGGCGATTTTGCTTATCGCTGGCTGATCGAAATTCGGCACAATTCCGATCCGCCAGTGCCCGGCGATGGCAGTGCAATCTTTTTTCACATTCGTCGTGGAGTGAATCGGCCAACGACCGGTTGCACGACGTTGGCTGAACCGGATCTGGTGCGGCTTGTGAGCTGGTTGCGTGCGCCCAAACATCCCTGTTACGCGTTGCTGACAAGGGCGGATTATGCGGCGAAATGGCAAAGCTGGAATCTACCAGGACCGAATTTGGTTGGATTGAAGTGACAAGGAGCTGCTGTCTCCGACTGCTGATGTCGGAAAACAGCGATTTCTAATCGCTCTAATCTGGCAGTCTAGTTAGCGACTTGTCAGTCGCCCTCAGGGAGGTCGGTAGGTCCGAGCCGGGCTGGCGCTAGAGACAACCGCTCCTTGTTGAGCGGGATTTGGCTTTGAACAAACGCCAGGATTCCAGAAACCCCGGGGCAAAATCTTCCGGCTTATTTGCTACCCATCGCTCCACGATATCGACCGGAACGAACTCGACCGCGCTAATTTCCTCCGACGGATAGCGAAACGGCCCGTTATGCTCGCCGCGATAGACGACGATGAATTCTTGCCCGGTCTTTTCCGACGCCGGGAGCTTGCCGATCGGTCGAAGCTGTGCGGCGACGCCTAGTTCCTCATCTAGTTCGCGGTCCGCGGTTTCATCGTACTGTTCGTTAGCTTCCACGTGACCGGCTGTGCTCGAATCCCAGAGCAGGGGATGTCGGTCTTTCCATGGGGAACGCTTTTGTAGAAGTAATTCCCCGATCCTGTTAAAAATTAGGATGTGGACGGCGCGATGGCGGAAGTTATTCTCATGGACTTCCTGTCGGCTAGCACTGCCGATTTCCCGATCATTTTCGTCAACAATCGGAAAGCGCTCAGGACCCGCTTGCGCTGCTGACTTTACATTATCCAGCGCGATCAGGTTAGCCAGCTCGATCCATTGTTCACGCGAGAGTTCTTCGGCGCGCGCTGTCAACGGAGCACGAATTTTGCTGGCGATATCTTCCCAGTTGCCGACATCGGCCGCGAGCAGGTTCCGCAGTTGTTTCCGCCGCTGCGAAAATCCGTGCTTCACAATCTCGCGAAAAAATTTGTAATCGGAAATCCCGATTTGCCTTTCGTCGCGTGGTGTGAAGCGAACAATCGCCGAGGCGACCTCGGGTTGCGGAACAAAAACCGTCCGCGGAATTTTTCGGAGATACTCGACGCGGTGATGAAGTTGCAGTCGCAAGGTGAGCGCGCCGTAATCAGCAGTTCGCGGTTTCGCGGAGAGTCGCCGCGCCATTTCATCTTGTAACATAAACAATCCCAATGAGATCCGACTTGGGAAATCAACGAAGTGCAATAGTAACTGACTCGCAACGTAGTACGGAAGATTTCCAATCACTTTCACATTGCGCTCCGCCAAAAGAATTCGCGTGTCGAAATCAAGCGCATCGCAATGGCGAATCTCGCATTTCGAATCCAAAAATTTTTCGCGCAGGAAATCGACGAGCCGCGCATCTTTTTCCAACGCGAGCAAACGCGCGCCGCGCCGCAGAATCTCACCGCCGAGTGCGCCAAGGCCTGGTCCAATTTCCAAAACAAAATCTTCAGCGCTGATCTGAGCTTGCTGGACGATCCAGCGCGCGAGGTTTTGATCGTGCAAAAAATTTTGCCCGAGTTTTTTTGCCGGACGTACGCCGGCCTGAGCGAGTGCTATTCGAATTTGTGACAGGTTCACGGAGCGCGCACTAGAACGGCGGGGAAGCGGACCGACTGTTCACAAAAAGCTGTGAACAAAATGCGAGGAGGGCCACCGATTTGTACACAAGTTATTCACAGGCGAGGTGCGACCGCCAGCTGGACGTCTTCTGTAGCCGTCGCCCTTTGGGTGACGCGCGCTTCGCATAGCGAAGCGGCTACGGCCCAGCACCGCGGCGATATCCCTGCGGGCAGCCAGCTTTTTCACTTGAGCTGCAAGGCCGCAGGCTTTCGCCGCTTTCGCCCTTTCAGATAGGTTCGACGGGCTTCGCCCAGCGTGACGCCCTCCAGGAAATAGGCGGACGCTGCGTGTCCGATCGCGAACGTCCCGGCGCCTGCGACCATTCCGCAGACTACATTTCCCCAGCCCGGGAAGAATTTCAGAAGCGCACGCGCGCCTTCACGCAGCAGCACTCCCGCGCCGACATTTGCGCCGATCGCCCCGACAAATTCGGTAGCGGCGCGCAGACTTCGTTCGCGGCCACTCAGATACATGATTCCGGAAACCATCACCAGTTGCAGAGTCGTAAGAATGGGTAAATCGGCCAGCGGAATCGGTTGTGCACCGATCGCGGTGCAAATGGCTGCGGTTGATTTGATGAGAATGTTTGCAATTTCACGCTGCGCTCCCCGGTCACCCGAAATTCGCACAATTTCGACCCGACATTCATTCGGTAGCTTTTTCGCGAGGACGGAAACCAATTGATGCGCCGCTGCCCGGTCAGCCACGCCGTGACCGGCTTCGCCGGAAAACTCGAAGCCCCCCCAGACACGGCCGTGCAATTGCGGCTGAATTCTTTCCGACCAGTCCATCTTAACCGGTTCGCCGTTGTGACCTGCGCCTGGAGTCGGTTCCACGTGAATCGCGACAATCCCGGAGTCTTTGCGCGCCGCGTCGTTCCAGTGGACGCATTCGCTGCCGTTTTCTGCACTTTTCTTTACCTTGGTCCGGCCTTCGGACCCGTCGCTCAAAATGATTATCGCGTCGGCTGAAGCGCGCCCGAGCTCTCCGCGAATAGTTTTTTCCGCATCATCATCGGCGCCGCGGGCATCGAGCACAGAAACAGTGCCGCGATCTTTGATTTCGAGATCCTGCCACCGAAAAATCTCGAAAACCATCTGGCGTGATGGTTCAACGGCATCGCCATTAAAAAGCAGATTCACGACTTGTGGCATTGGCCAGCGCCCCGAACCAGCGAGGAGCAAACGCGGTGGGCGTTGTTGCAAAAAAAGTTCCTTCAGCGGTGTCAGCTCGTGCAGCACCGGTTTTTGGATCGCGGCGGGCAATTTCCCAAGCAAACCCTCGAGGCGCTCGACGATGTGGAGCAATGCGGACCGATTCACCTGCCGCAATGACCGGTGATTTGGTCGCGAATGCAAGGTGGTAAAAACGTTTTGTCGGCGCTCGAGCTGCGATTTATATGGAGCTATGGAATTAAATTTTGACGCTCTTTCGCGCGCGGCGACAGAAGCGCGCGGCCTGGCCATGGATGCGGTACAGGCGGCACAATCAGGTCACCTTGGTTTGCCGCTCGGATGCGCGGAAATCGGCGCCGTCCTTTATGGTTACGCGCTCAAACATAATCCCGAAAAACCGCGCTGGATCGGCCGTGATTATTTCGTGCTCTCGGCCGGTCACGGGTCGATGTTCCTTTACGCGTGGCTACACATGAGCGGCTACGATTTGCCAATGTCCGAGATCAAACGTTTTCGGCAATTGCATTCCAGGACGCCGGGCCATCCGGAGTTTGGAGACACGCCGGGCGTCGAATGCACGACCGGTCCACTTGGCCAAGGAGTCGGTAACGCAGCCGGAATCGCGGTCGCATGCAAAATGGCCGCGGCGCGTTTCAACACTGCCGAGCACCGGATTTTCGATCAGCATGTAATTTGCCTTGCCGGTGACGGTTGCATGCAAGAAGGCGTGGCTTCGGAGGCAGGTGCCTTCGCGGGACACTTCGGTCTCGATAATTTGATTCTTATTTACGATAGCAACGCGGTGACGCTCGACGCGCCGGCAACCGCAACCCAGAGTGAAGACACGGGCGCGCGTTTTAAGGCTTACGGCTTCGACGTTCAGGAAATCAACGAGGAAGATATGCAGGCATTTCTCGACGCTCTCAACAATGCGAAAGAAAACAACAACGGCCGGCCGAAGTTCATCATTTCGCACAGTTTGATCGGGAAAGGAATTCCCGAAGTTGCAGGCACTTACAAGGCGCATGGCGAGGCCGGTGCGAAATTTGTCGAGGCTGGCCGCAAAGGACTCGGTCTGCCCGACGAACGTTATTTCGTTTCGAAGGAGACTTACGCCTACTTTGCCGAGCACAAGAAGAAGTTGCTGGCCGATTACGAGCGGTGGGAAAAAACTTACAACGAGTGGCGTAATAAAAATCCTGAGCTAGCGAAAATGCTCGACAACGGGATCGAACGCAACGTTCCGAAAGATCTTCTATCGAAGATTCCGGAATTTCCCAAGGACGCGAAGCTGGCGACCCGCAAAGCGGGCAGTGAAGCCTTGCAGCCGATCGCGCAGGCGATGCCGCTGCTCATGAGCGGCAGCGCCGATCTTCACGGCTCGACCTTGAACTACATCAAGAACGGCGAAGATTTCACTCGCGAGAATCCGAAGGGGCGCAATATCCGGTTTGGAATTCGGGAACACGGCATGTGCGCGATCCTGAATGGAATTTCTTATCACGGGCTGTTTCGCGCCTCAGGTGCAACCTTTACCGTTTTTACTGATTATTGCCGTGCCTCGATTCGGTTGGCAGCACTGGCGAAACTTCCCAATGCCTACATTTTCACGCACGACTCGATCGGAGTCGGTGAAGACGGCCCGACTCATGAACCGGTCGAGACGATCAGCTCGGTGCGGGTGATGCCGAACATCGATGTAATTCGCCCGGCCGACCCAGAGGAGACGGCCGGAGCATTTGTTGCCGCGATGGAACGAACTGACGGCCCGACGCTCATTGCGCTGACTCGACAGGTCGTTCCGATTTTGAACGATGTCGATGTTCACGCGCGGCGGGAGGGCGTGCGACGTGGCGGTTACATTGCAAAACGCGAAAGCGCGCCGCTGGAATTGATCATTCTTTCGTGTGGGAGCGAATTGCAGCACGCGTTGGCGGCGGCGAAAGAACTCGGGGCCGGCACGCGTGTAGTTTCGATGCCATGCATGGAGCGATTCAATCGCGAAGTGGACAAATATCGCGAAGAAGTTTTGCCCGCAACATGTCGGAAACGTGTCGCGATCGAAGCCGGCGTGCCGGAAATTTGGTATCAATATGTCGGCCTCGATGGAAAAGTAATCGGATTGCACCGTTTCGGTCTGAGCGCACCCGGAGCGGAAGTAATGAAGGAATTCGGAATTGACGCGCAGCATGTGATCGACGCTGCGCGTTCGCTGTCGTGATTTAACACTTTCCGCGTGGACTCCGATTCTGATTCTGCGTAGCATAAGTTGCCAGCCTGTAGGTCTCGGCAGCTTGCCGAGAACAGGATCAGAGATCACCACGGTAGCACTCGCAAGAATATTGCCGGCAATTGCAGGCTGGCAGCCTGCGCTCCCCAGAGCACGGACCGCCGCACGTCTCGTTAGTTCTTGGAATCGAGACATGAAGCTACCGAGTTACAATTGCGCTTCCCTGAAGACGATAAGCCCGACGCGCGTCGGCATCGTATGACCACGCCTTCAAGAGACACTCTTGTCCTTCAGGAAGACGATCTGTGGGAAAAATCCGCTTCCATCTGGACGGAAGCGCAGAAGAGTCCCACGCGAGCCTTAATCTGAGTTCGCGAGGGCTCTCAAGCGAAACGATAGCGCAAATCACCGGTTCTCCCTCAGCGTCATCGTAAGTAATGAGGACGGCGTCAGCGGGACCTCGTTTGTCCGGCAGAAAAGCTTGTCCGCCGAGTCGAATGCGTCCCGATTTTTCCTCCTGAATTTGGAATTGCCCGAAGCGCGCGGAGCCACTCGACGCCGGATCTGCCACGGCGCGGACAAGATTTGATTGGAATAATGGAGGATGCAGATAACCGATACGATTCAGGGCGTTAGCGGCGGTTCCCACTGTGCCATCATAGGGATATACATGCCTGGCCAGTTCTTCTTTTTCAGGCACGAAATTGATAAAGGAAACAAGCGCCTTGCCATAAAGGCGCGATTGCCGAATCACGGGCCAGAGCGGCAGGTCCGCGAGAAAGCCGGCGCAAGCCATGAGCGTAAACGGGATAGACAGGAGAAAGGACACGGCTTTGGTCACCAGTTGGCCGCGCGCGGAGAATGAACGAGACCAGTGTGAACGAACCGTTGGCACTAGAGCAAGCAGAGCAATTGGCAGCATCACTGCGAACGTTACGTAGCGAGAAGATCTTGCCTGGTTAGGTCCAAATCCCAATCGTCCGATCATGGTCAAGACTGCGGCGCTTACAGCTACCATTGACAACATCAACCAGGGCAAAGCCTCGCCAAGCAAGCTGCGATGATAGCGTTTGCTCCAAACGTAAACTGCGCAAATCAGGAGTAGCAGGACGAGCAATCCGCCCATTCCCAATCCAAGAGACAGCGGGGGCAATTTCGTTCCGAAGGTGAAAGGACTTCCCAGAAAGACTAGAACATATACGGCGGCGGCACCTGGATGGCTAGGAGCTTGCCACAGGGCCGAATGATGTCCCGGCTTTACGTAACCGTAAAAATACGCACATACTTCGAACAAAAACGCGCAGATCCAGATGGCCCACCATTTCCTGGACGAAGTTGATCGCGTTTGCGCCAGCATTAGAAGAGGCGTGGCGAGCAACCAACTCGCCAAGCCGCTCGCGATCGAAAACGTGCAGACGGTGCAGAGCATGATTGCGAAAACGAAATTCAGGGGATGCCTCACGTAAGTTGCAACCCAGATGCATGTCGTGACACAGGCAAGAGGGAGAAGAAATCCAATTTGGAATCCCCAGAGAAAGTTCTCCTGACTAAGGGGGCTAAAGAGAAGCACGCTGGAGGAAAACAAGATCCAGAAGCCGGAGTCCTTCCAGCCACTGCGCCACATCAGCTGCCAGATATTGAAGAGGCAGACGAGACCGAGAAACCAAATCAGAAAAAGCTCAGCGCGGACATTCCAATGCGTTAGCCTTCCAAGTCCGAAAAAAATCAGCCGCGGGAAAAGAATTCGATGTTCATTGTGCTGCGCGAAAAAGTCGGCAAATCGCAGAGTGCCGGCCGCCATTTTCTCAAAAAGCGGGGCAGTCCCGTCCCATTGATCCCAAAATGGGACGTCGACGCCATCCCTGAATATGAGCAGGCCGATTAACAGGGGCGGCGCGGCAATGAGTAGCAGGCTGGCCAGGCTGAGCGATCGTTTTAACGTCATTTCGAGCGTCAGTCGAGGAATGCCCCTGCGGAACCTTTAAGATAACATGTCAGGATCCGTCGACTTCGCTCGGGATGACGTTAAAACGCTTCCCCCGGTTCCCGCACGTTGCGCGCGCGATCTTCGAAACGGGTGAACTCCTTCAAAAAAGTCAGGGGAATTTCGCCGACCGGTCCGTTTCGTTGTTTCGCGATGATCAATTCGGCCTCGCCCTCTTTCTCCGCGCGCGCTTCCTCGTCTTCTTCGTAAACTTCTGGACGCACCAGCAAACCGACCAAGTCTGCATCCTGCTCGATGGATCCTGATTCGCGCAAATCGCTCAACCGCGGCTTTCCGCCTGTTCGTTGTTCCGGTTGCCGATTCAATTGTGCAACGACAATTACCGGAATGTTCAGTTCCTTAGCGAGCGCTTTCAGCCCGGCGGAAATTTCCGAAATTTCAAGCTGCCGATTTTCCTTTGCTCGTTTGCTCGGCGATCGCACCAGCTGCAAGTAGTCGATCAGCACGAGTTGTATATCCTGCTGTGATTTCAAGCGACGCGCCTTGGCCCGCAGTTCCAGAATTTCCAGTGATGGACTGTCGTCGATAAAAATTTTCGCTTCCGCCAGTTTTGACGCGGCGGCGGTCAAGCTAGGGAAATCGCGCTCGCCGAGAAAGCCATCGCGCACTCGCTGCAAATTGACGCGTGCGCGCGAGCAAAGCATCCGTTGCACAAGTTGCTGGCTGCTCATTTCCAGACTGAACACCGCGACCGGCTTCTTTTGATTCACTGCGACATGTTCCGCCACGTTCATCGCGAAGGCGGTTTTGCCCATGCTCGGTCGGCCGGCAATGACGATCATCTCGGCTGGATGCAATCCACTGGTCAGGCGATCCACTTCGACGAAGCCCGTCGATAACCCGGTGATGCCGCCGCGGCGCTCCCACAGCTTCTCGATCGAGGCGAGCGCGTCCATCACCTGTTCCTTCATGGTGAGGAGTTGACCTTTGAACCGGTCGTCGCCGACTTTGAAAATGTTGTGCTCTACTTCGTCGAGCAAAGGCCCAACTTCGCCTTGTTCCTCATAAGCGCGACGCACTCCTTCGGTGCAGGTGGTGATAATCTGGCGCAAAACATATTTGTCCCGGACAATCTCGAGGTAGTAGTCAAGATTTGCCGCCGTTGGGACGAAGGTAAACAGGCTGGTGACAAATGATGCGCCGCCGATTGTCTCGAGAACGTTCTTGTCGCGCAATGTCTGAGTAAAGGTGATGAGGTCGATGGCCTGACCGTTGTTCCACTGTTCGACCAGAACCTCGAACACTGTCTGGTGTGCCGGGACGTAAAAGTATTCCTCTTTGATTTTCTCGACGCACTCGGGGATCGCCTCTTGTGGGGCGATCAACATCGAACCGAGCACACCCTGCTCGGCTTCGACGCTCTGAGGCGGGGTGCGGTGAATATCCTGTGCCGAACCTGTTGGTGAGTTCTGAAAAACTCTTCCGCCACTTTCCTGCGCCGAGCCTCGGCCAGCGCCATTTCCCGCTGTCTTACGAGGCTTCTCGGGATTGGTTCCCTGAGAGCTCGCCATTTATTTACGTTTTCGGAATAATCCTCGTTTCGGAGCCGGTTCCCCCGATTCGGTTGTTTCCGCCGGTTTGGGCTCCTCAAGCGCAGATTTCACTTCAAATTTGAAATTCACCGTCACCTCGTGATGCAACTTGATCGTCACCTCGTGCTCGCCCGTGGTCTTGATCGGATGTTCGAGATGAATTTTATGCCGATCGATCTCCTCCCCGATTTCGTTCTTCAATCGCGTCACGATATCCTGCGCGGTGATCGAGCCGAAAGCCTTGCCGGTCTCGCCGGTTTCAAGCTTGAAGGTCACGCGCAGTTTGTTGATCCGCCGTGCCAGTTCTTCGGCTTCATTCAGCTCGCGCGTTTCGCGTTCGGCTCGCTTCTTTTTCAAATTCTCCAGCTGCCGCAGACTTGCCGGCGTCACTTCGTGCGCTTTGCCCCGCGGCAGCAGATAATTTCGCGCGTAACCGCGACGCACTTTGACGATGTCCGCCTCGGCCCCTAAGCCGGGCACATTGTCAGTCAAAATAATTTCAGTCGTCGGCATGATAAAAATTGTGCGGTTTTTGAGAGTGCGGGAGGTGGATTATAGGGTCGGCAGACGCGGTGTCAATTGATTCAATCGTTTTAGGGTGTGCGCGAAGGTACGACGATGGCCTTATTAAGTTCAACTCCTGCACGTTTACCCTCTGCGTGCGGTCGTTCACGGCCCAGCAGTGTTCACTGCCGATTGTTACCTCACCAATTCCGATGCCTACTTGGAAAGGAAGTGACGCTATCCGTGTCCTCACTAAATCCACGCAATGAACAGCCGCTCGTTGAAGCCGTAGCCACGATCGCCACTTGCGGCGATTTACATCATCCCAAGCTTCATCCGACCCGCTTCACTGATCATGTTTTGATTCCACGGCGGATCCCAGACGAGCTGAACATCGGCTTCATCGACGCCGTCGATCGTAAGGATTTTGCTCTGTGCATCATGCGCGATCGCGGGTCCCATGCCACAGCCCGGCGCGGTCAATGTCATCTTCACGTCGACGCGTGTACCGCCATCTTCTTTCTTCGTCAGCTTGCAATCGTAAACTAGTCCGAGATCAACAATGTTCACCGGAATTTCCGGGTCATAACATTGGCGCAACTGATTCCAGACATCTTCCTCCGAAACTTCGCCGTCTTTTGCGCCATTGGTCGATCGCACCGGTTGCGCTTCGCTCTTTTCCAAACCAAGTGCATCGCCATCTTTCTCCGCCACTCGGGACAACCCAAAATTCGTCGCGACGGTGTAACTGCCGCCAAGTGATTGCGTAATCACGCCAGGCGTTCCCGCCGGGATTGTGATCTTCGTCCCCGCCGGTATTTGAATCGCCTCGATGTCGCGGCTCGTGCTGAATTCAGTATTCTCGTACATAATTTTCTTCCCTAATTGTCGTCGCCTTCGCCGACGTGCGCAAATTTCGTTGACGCTTCGCCGACGAGTCCGGGTAGCGCGCGTCCCGCGTGCTGGCGATCGCGTTTCGCGATCGCGGATTTCTCTGTAAAGATTGTTTCGGCGAGACGCCGAAACCAACACGCGAGACGCGTGCGCTACCCGGAGGAAATCAAAGCGCCTGAGGCGCTTCCAGCAGCTCGATCACGCGCTTGAGCAATCGGCCGGCGCCGCCACCGTCGAGGCTGCGATGATCAAAGCTCAAGGTAATTTGCGCTTCGGTAACGGGAACGAATTCGGATTTTGAGTCGTCCCAGCGTGGTGTTTTTTTGCCGACGCCGAGACCAAGAATCATGGTTTGATCGGGGAGAGGAATAGGCGTGCCCCATTCCACTCCAAATGTTCCGAAATTCGAAACCGCGGCGATGCCGCCAGCCTGCATTTCCGGCGAGATCCGTCGCTGACGGCCAAGTGCGACAAGTTCGTCATACTTCGTCGTCAATTCTGCGAGTGACGTTTTGTCGGCGCCGCGCAGGATCGGAACGATGATTCCATCCTGCGCTTCAATTGCCAGGCCAATGTCGATGTTGTTCGATTGTAGAACACGTGAGCCGATGAGTTTTGCGGCGGCGGCCGGATTTTCTGCAAGCGCTAGCGCGAGTGCGCGCAACGCATACAGCGCGGGACCGGGTTTCGGTTCGCGCTGTTTACGATCCGTTAGGACAGGGTCGAGATTTGCCGACGAGCCGATCGTCGCCAACGGCCGCGACCAACTCCGTCGCATCGCGTCTGCGACGCCGGCCCGGATTGCCGAGGCGTCGCTCGCTGTCTGCGATTCAATTTGGCGCAAATAATTTTCGAGATCTTTGATGGTGACACGATTGCCGGTGCCGGTTCCCGCGATTCCAGCGAGATCGGCATTCGTTAATTGTAACTCCGCCATTCGCGCACGAACGCGTGGCGACAAAAATCCTGCGCCCTTGGCGGCAGCAGGAACGGGCAGACCACCACTGGGCGCTGCGCCTTGTGTGCTGATCCGCGAAGTGCGAACCGCGCTTTCATCGATCTGGAAATGTGCGCCGTTTCCGCTTTTTGCTTTTTCGTCATCTCGCCCGGGAATTTCCGCGGCCACCTGGCCCTGCGCATCGGGCGGCGCCTGATGTGCGAATCGCGCCGCGTCCTCTTCGCTCGCCTCAATGGAACCGAGCACCGCGCCGATCGGATACGTTTCCTTCACCTGCGCGTCGATCTTTGCAACCTCCCCGGCGCACGGCGTGGTCACTCCCATGACCGCTTTGTTGGTTTCGACCTCCATGATCTCCTGGTCGGCAACGACCTTTTCGCCCGGCTTCACGTTGATCGAGACAATCGTGGCTTCGGCGATCGATTCGCCGAGCTGTGGCATGATGATTGGAACCTGTGGCATAAATTATTCTCGAAGTAGCTGACGCGCTCTTGCGGCAATCACTTTGCTGTCCGGGCGATGCGCTGACCAGAGATTTGGATGATACGGAATAGGAGTGTCTTTGGCGTTGATCCGCGCCGGCGCGGCATCGAGCAGATGAAAGGCTTCGGTGGTCACGCGCGCGATCACTTCCGCAGTCGCGCCGCCCCAAGGAAAAGATTCGCCGACCGCCAGAAGCCGGCCGGTTCTGGCGACCGACGCAAGGACAGTACCGGTATCGAGTGGTTTCACGCTACGCAGATCGATCACTTCGATCTCGAATCCTTCCTTCGCAACCTCCTCCGCCGCAATCAAAGATTCCTGCAACATTGCGCTGTAGCTAACGATTGTTAGATCGCGTCCGGCCCGCGCGATCCGCGCTTGGCCGATCGGCATTCCTTCACTGGGGAGATCATCGGCTTTGAGATGGTAATAAAGATACTTGTGTTCGCAGTAAACCACCGGGTCATCAATGGCGACGGCGTCAATCAACATGGTGTATGCGTCTTCCACGGTTGCCGGCGTCATCACAACCAGGCCGGGATAATGCGCGTAAAGTGATTCCATTGATTGAGAATGGAAAGGACCGCTCCCTTTGGTGCCGCCACTCGGCAACCTAATCGTGATCGGGACCGATATATTGGTGCGCCAGTAATGCGTTCCGGCATTGTTGAGGATCTGGTTGAGCGCGATGCTGGAGAAATCGGCAAACTGCATTTCCACAATCGGCCGCATGCCCTCGAGCGCAGCGCCGATGGCCGTGCCCACCATGGCGTCCTCGCTGATCGGCGTATTCAGGACGCGTCCGGGAAATTCTTTGGCCAATCCTTTGGTCGCCTTGAATGCGCCGCCGAAGGTTCCACCCACGTCCTGTCCGTAGATGAAGACGCGTTTGTCATCGCGCAGGAGTCTCGCCTGCGCTTCACGGATAGCCTCGAGATAAGTGATGCTCATAATGAGAATGACGAAGCCCGGATGACGAAGCTCGAAACAATGTCGAATGACGAACCATGAGTCCGCCGCCCGATCTTGTTCGTCATTTGACCATTCGGATTTGTTTTGGATTTCGTCATTCGAGCTTCGTCATTCATCACCCTCGGGATGATCAACCAGTTCGCGTTGCGACAAGGCGCACCAGTCTTCTTCTTCACCCTTCGGCACCGGTTCTTTTTGAGCCATGGCGAAAGCTTCGTCCACCTGGCGGACGGCGTCTTCCCGCCAGGCTTGTAATGTTGCGGAGTCAACAAGCTGCCGTTCCTTGATGAATTCCTGCACGCGTTGCACGCAATCGAAGGCGAATGGCTCGCCGTACATTTCCTTCGGAACATAACTGAAATCGTCGTGTTCTCCGTGGCCGGCCAGGCGCAGGACGGATGCGACGACGAGCTGCGGTGGTCGGCCGGCACGGGCACGTTTCACCGCCATGCCGATAACGTCGAGGCATTGTGTGAGATCGGTGCCGTCCAATTCGTAGCCTTCGAAACCGTAACCGCGGGCGCGATCGACCAGGCTCGCGCAGGCAAACTCGCGGTCGTTTGGCGTAGAATAGGCGTAATGATTATTGGTCGCGACCACGACCAGC
>Ga0207693_10001642_pt1 | contig 19747 bp, 15 predicted proteins | sample LARL81metaG_FD_184347 | JGI IMG/M metagenome (GOLD analysis project Ga0207693, IMG submission 184347) | Corn, switchgrass and miscanthus rhizosphere microbial communities from Kellogg Biological Station, Michigan, USA - LAR L8-1 metaG... | ecosystem: Host-associated > Plants > Roots >...
AGGAGCACCGAGAAGATGGGGTCGGCGAACAGCCGCTCGGCCGGCTCGGACAAGATGAACGCGACCGCCTGCGAGCGCTGGGTCACCAGCGACCGGGCGTGGTGGTTGACCACGTACCCGGTGCGCCTGATGGCCCGGTTCACCGCCTCCAGGGCCGGCGGCGACACGTAGTGCCCGCCGTTGAGCACGCGGGACACGGTGCCGCGAGACACGCCCGCCTCCGCGGCCACATCCTCGATCGTGGGCCGCCGCCGTACTGTCATAGTCACTGTTTACTGCTTGACCGCGCCGGACGCGATGTCGGTCCGCCAGTACCGCTGCAGCGACAGGAACAAGATGATCAGCGGGATGATGGAGAGCAGTGATCCGGTGACGACCAGGCTGTACAGCGAGGGGGCTGATGAGCCGCGGTTGAGCAGCGTGTAGAGGCCGACGGTAAGCGGGAACTTGTTCTCGTCGCTGAGCATGATGAACGGGAGCAGGAAGTTGTTCCAGATCGCGACGAACTGGAACAGGAAGATCGTGACCAGTCCCGGCACCATCATCGGCACCGCGATCCGGGCGAACAGGCGCCCCTCGGGGCAGCCGTCGACCCGGGCCGACTCGATCACCTCGTCGGGCACCGAGGCCATGGCGTAGATCCGCGCCAGGTAGATCCCGTAGGGCGAGATCACCGACGGCAGCAGCACCGACCAGTACGTGTTGGTCAGCCCCACTTTGGCCAGCAGCAGGTACTGCGGCAGGGCGAGGACCACGGGCGGGACGAGCACGCCCGCGAGCAGCAGGTTGAACAGCGTCGACCGGCCGCGGAACCGGTACTTGGCCAGCGCGTAGCCGGTGAGCCCGGACACAGCCACCGACAGCAGCGCCCCTCCGCCCGCGTAGACGGCCGTGTTCAGCATCCAGTGCCAGAAGACGCCGCCCGCGTACGACGTCAGGGCACCAAAGTTGGACCACAGCGACCCGCTCGGCGCGAACGTGAACGTGTTGAACAGCTGGTTGTTGTTCTTGGTCGCCGCGACCAGCACCCACACCACCGGGAGCAGGCAGTACACCGCGCCGAGGAGCAAGATGGCGGTGGGGAACGCGGCCGTCCGCGTCTCTCGCGCGCGCTCAGGGGCGCGCCGGGCGGGCGGGGCCTCGGTGACCGCGCCCTCTAGCCTGACCAGGGCCATCCGTCACCGCCCCTCGAACACGTGCCGGTTGCTCAGCCGCAGCAGGCAATAGGAAAGCACGAAGATCCCGGCCGCGATCGCGATCGAGGTCGCGGCGGCGGCGTAGATGTTGTTGTTGGTGAACGCCTCGTCGTAGACCTTCATCAGCGGCATCCAGACCGGCGAGATCGTGTTGGTCAGCGGGGCCAGCGTGACCGGCTCGTTGAAGACCTGCAGCGTGGCGATGATCGAGAAGACGCCGGTCAGCACCAGGGCCGGCGCGATCATCGGGATCTTGACCCGCAGCGCGATCTGCCGCTGGGAGGCGCCGTCGATGCGGGCCGCCTCGTACAGTTCCGACGGCACCGCCCGCAGCGCCGTGTACATGACGATCATGTTGAACCCGGTGCCGCCCCACACGCCGACGTTGGCTACCGAGAACAGCACGGCGTGCGTGGCGAACAGGTCCGGCATGCTGAGGCCGAGCCCGTGCAGGATCGTGGTGAACGGCGACACCGTCGGCAGGTAGAGGAAGCCCCACAGCAGCGAGGCGACGACGATCGGCACCGCGTACGGCAGGAAGATGGCGATCCGGGCGAACCGCTGGAGCCCGACCCGCCGGGCGTCGAGCAGCAGCGCGAAGAGCAGCGCAAGCCCGAGCATCACCGGCACCAGGACCACGCTGTAGAGCAGCACCCGCAGCAGCGAGGCGTCGAACGCGGGGTCGGCCAGCGCACTGGTGTAGTTGGACCAGCCCGCGAATACCTGCCGCCGCGCGCCCGCACCCAAGCCGAGCCCGCTGACCTGCGACTTCTCGAAGGACAGGTAGAGCGTGTAGCCGATGGGCACCAGCACGAGCAGGGTGAACAGGACCACGGCCGGGGCGACGAAGACGTACGGTGCTGAATTAGCCTGGGCCTTCGGCCGCGGCGCCGTACGATTCCGCGGGTCCTTCATCAGGCGGCGGCCTGCACCGTGAAGCCGCTCTTCTTCATGTCGTTCAGCACGGTGGACTGGAGCTGGGTGAGCGGCGTGAGGAACGACCCCTTGCTCGTGGTCGCGGTGCCGAACGCCGTGGTGAACTCGCTGTAGGCCACGTTCACGTCCGGCCCCCAGGTGACCTGCGAGGTGCCGGCGGCGAGCTGCTTGGCGATCGAGTAGAAGTCGCTCTGGTTGGAGAAGTAGGACGGCGGCGGGCCCGCGGCCAGCGTCGCCTGCGCGGCGATGTCCGCCGGGTAGATGCCGCCCTGCGAGGCCAGCGCGGCGGTGGCGGCCGGGCTGGTATTCAGCCAGGTGGCGAACTCGGCGGCGGCCTGCTGGTGCTTGGACGCGGCCATCACCGCGGTTGAGGAGCCGCCCCAGTTGCCGGCCGCGCTGGCTCCGGCGGTCCACTGCGGCAGCGCGGTCATCTTCCACTTACCCGCGTTGCTGGCGGACTCAGACACCAGGTCGCCGGGGGCCCAGACGTCCGACACCCAGGCGATGTAGTGGCCGTCGTTCATCCCCTTGTTCCAGGCAGCCGTCCACTGCGGCTGGTTGTTGACCCCGCCGGAGGCGACGAGCGACTGCCAGAACGACGCGACCTGCCGGCTCGCGGCGCTGTCAATACCGACCTTCCAGCTGGACCCGGAGGCGGTCCACCACTGCGCGCCCGCCTGCTGCGTCAGCCCGGCGAACTCACCGGGGTCGGCGCTGGAGAACGTGCCCAGGTACACGCCGGGCGCCTCGGCGTGCAGCTTCTTCGCGTCCGCCGCGAACTGCGCCCAGGTCGTGGGCACGGTCAGGTGGTACTTCGTGAACAGGTCGGTGCGGTAAAAGAACGCCATCGGGGCGGCGTCCTCGGGGATGCCGTACACCGCGCTGGTGCCGAGCGTCACCTGGTTCCAGATGCCCGCCGGGAAGTCGCCTTTGAGGTTGCCCGCGTACTTGGCGATGTCCGCGAGGTAGTTGCTCGAGACCAGTGTGGGCAGCACCTGGTACTCGACCTGCGCGACGTCCGGCGGGTTCCCGGCCTTGGCCGCGGTCAGCAGCTTGGTGAGCTCGGCGTCGCCGCCCGCCTGGACCTGCACCTGCACCTGGACGTCCGGGTGGGCCTTGTTCCAGATCGCGACGACCTTGTCCAGGTTGGGCACCCACGACCAGAAGCTCAGCTTGACCTTCTGACCGGCCGTGGGCGAGGACGTGCTGCCCGACGAGGAGCAGCCGGCGGCGAGCACCGCGACGAGCGCCGCGGCGAGCAGGGAGCGCATCACGGCCGCGCGGCCGCCGAGCGAAAGCTTCATGGCTCCTCCGGGGAGGGTTGCTGGAATGGGGGATGATCGGCTCAGGTTTTCCGTGAACGCTCCCAGATTTAACCTGACAGAAACGCTTGTCAAGAAGTAGAAATCACTGGCATCGCTCTGTTACTTATTCTGTGAGCGATCCCAGAATCTGGAGACATCATGCACACACGCTGGCCGCGGCTCGACGGACTGGCCTATGGCGGGGACTACAACCCCGAGCAGTGGCCCGAGCCGGTCTGGCACGAGGACGTGGAGCTGATGCGCGCGGCCGGGGTCAACCTGGTGTCGGTCGGCATCTTCTCCTGGGGCATGCTCGAGCCGCGGCCAGGGCAGTACGAGTTCGAGTGGCTCGACCGGGTGCTCAGCCTGCTGCACCAGGCCGGCATCGCCGTGGACCTGGCCACCCCCACGGCCGCGCCGCCGCCATGGTTCCTGCACCGGCACCCGGAAGCCCATCCGGTCACCAGGGACGGGCAGGTGCTCGGCGGCGGCTCCCGGCAGACCTACTGCCCGTCGAGCCCCGCGTACGCGCAGGCCGCCGCCGGGATCACCCGGCAGCTCGCCCGGCGGTACGGGACGCATCCCGCGGTCGTGCTCTGGCACGTGAACAACGAGTACGGCGCGCCGCTCGGCGAGTGCTACTGCGAGGTCTCGGCGGCGGCGTTCCGGGACTGGCTGCGCGGCCGGTACGGCGATCTCGCGGCCCTGAACGAAGGCTGGGGCGACGCCTTCTGGTCGCAGCGGTACGCGGACTGGGACGAGATCGACGTGCCGCGGACCTCGACCTCGGTGGTGAACCCGGCGCAGCGGCTCGACTTCGCGAGGTTCAGCTCGGACGCGCTGCTCGGCTGCTTCCGGCGGGAGCGGGACATCCTGCACGAGCTTTCCCCCGGCGTGCCGGTGACCACTAACTTCATGGCGAACAACTGCAAGGGCGTGGACTACTGGCGGTGGGCGCCTGAGGTCGACGTGATCTCCAACGACAATTACCTCATCGCCGAGCGGACCGACTCCTACCTGGACCTGGCGATGTCAGCGGACCTGACCAGGTCGCTGGCCAGCGGGGGCCCGTGGCTGCTGATGGAGCACTCCACCAGCGCGGTGAGCTGGCAGCCGCGCAACATCGCGAAGCGCCCCGGCGAGATGCGCCGTAACTCCCTGGCCCATCTGGCCCGCGGCGCGGACGGGCTGCTGTTCTTCCAGTGGCGGGCCAGCCGGTTTGGCGGGGAGAAGCACCACTCGGCGATGCTGCCGCAGGGCGGCACCGACACCCGCATCTGGCGGGAGGTGACCGGGCTCGGCGCAGAGCTCGCCGACCTGGCGGACCTGCGCGGCAGCCGGGTCGAGCCGGACATCGCGCTGATCTGGGACTGGGAAGCGTGGTGGGCGCTCGAGCTCGAGTGGCGGCCCAGCCGCGATCTTGATTACCTGGAGCGGATACGCGCCTGGTACGAGGCGGCCTGGCGGGCGGGCCTGACCGTCGACTTCGTCCACCCCGAGCACCAGATCGGCCGGTACCCGCTGGTGGTGGCGCCCTCGCTGTACCTGACTACGCCAGCGGCGGCGGCGAACCTCACCCGCTACGTCGCCGACGGCGGCGTCCTGCTCGTCTCGTATTTTTCCGGCATCGTCGACGCCCACGACATCGTCCACCCCGGTGCCTATCCCGGGGCGCTGCGGGAGGTGCTCGGGGTCACCGTGGAGGAGTGGCGTCCCCTGCTCGAGGGCGAGCGAGTCCGGCTCGCCTGGGAGGAAGGCGGCGAGGCGACGGCTGACAGCTGGACCGAGGCCGTGCGCCTAGCCGGAGCCAAGCCGGTCCTGCGGTACGCGGACGGCCCGGCGGGCGGCGGCCCGGCCGTGACCCGGCACGAACTCGGCGCCGGCCAGGCCTGGTACGTATCCGCGCGCACCGATGCCGCCACGACCGCGCGGCTGCTCGCGGCGGCCTGCGGCTCCGCCGGGCTCGCCACCAGGACCCAGCCCGGCCTGGAGATCGTGCGCCGTTCCGACGGCACGCGGCGGTTCATCACCGTCATCAACCACGGTGCCGCGGACGTGGACGCCGAGGTCGGCCGCCGGCTCGTGAACGTGCCCGCCGGAGAGGTCGTCGTCATCCGCGAGGAGGCGGCAGCCGCGCCCGGCCGCAGCCCGGCCAATGCCGCCGGAACCTCGGTGTAGCTGCCGTCGGGGACCCTGCGCTCGCGACAGTCGGCAGCCGCCCGGACGGGTCGCCGGGCGGCTGCCGCGTAACCTGCGCCGCGGTGCCTGGTGGCGGCGGCGAGATGGCCGGCTCAGCGGCCGCTGACGGTAACCGCCGCGGCCAGGGCGGCGGACCGCTCGTCGCCGCCGACGTACAGCGGCCTGTTCCCGGTGGCCGTGGCCCAGGAGCCTGACCGGGTATCCCAGTACTGCAGCTGGCGCAGCGGCACGTGCAGCGAGATGGTCCTGCTCTGGCCGGGCCGCAGGGTGATGCGGGTGTAGGCGGCCAGCGCCCGGCCGGCGAACGCGACCCCGGCGGGCGGGCTGGCGGGGGCGCCGAGGTAGACCTGCGGGACCTCGTCGCCAGTGACGGCGCCGGTGTTGGTGACCCGGAAGCTGACGTCCAGGCCGCCGTCCCGGTCACGCGACCAGGTCAGGCCGGAGTAGCCGAAGCGGCTGTAGGACAGCCCGTACCCGAACGGGTACAGCGGCGTCAGGTGCTGCTGGTCATACCAGCGGTAGCCGACGTAGATGCCTTCGGTGTAGGTGGTGGTGCACTGCGGTCCGCCGCCGAACGGGCCGCCGGGGCTGGGGCAGAAGTTCCCGCTGGCGTCGATGCCGTTGGAGGTGCGCTCGGGGTGGGCATCCGGCTGGCTGGCCACGCCCTGTCCCAGGGACACGGGCCAGGTGAACGGCAGCCGGCCGGCCGGGTCGGTCCGGCCGAGCAGGACGTTCGCGGTCGCGTAGCCGCCGGTGTCTCCGGGATACCACATCTCCAGCACCGCCCTGACGTGGCCCAGCCACGGCATCGCCACCGGGTCGGAGGTGTTGAGGACCACGATCGTGTTCGGGTTGACCGCCGCGACGTCGGCGATCAGCTGGTCCTGGCCTTCGGGCAGCGGGGTGGCCAGCGACCCGGTCGACCAGGCGAAGACCACCGCGGCCTTGGCGGCCTTGGCCGCGGCGACCGCTGCGTCGTGGCCGGCCTGCTGCTGGGCCGGGGTGACCCAGTTCAGCCGCACCTGCACCGGCGCGCCGGAGACGTCCGCCGCGACCGTAACGGTCAGGGCGTGCTGGCCGGCGGTGAGGTTGAGCTGGGTGCGCAGGTTGTCCAGGCCGTCGGTGGTGGGCAGGACGCTGTTGTCGCCGGGACGCAGCACGCCGTATCGCGGCGCGGTGCCGTTGATGAACCCGGTCCGGGCGATCTGCGTGCCGTCCAGGCTGATCGAGCCGCCCGCGCCGAGCATGCCGAGGTTGATCCAGTAGCGGCCGGCCGTGGGCACGGTCAAGTTGCCGGTCCAGGTCCACGATGACCCGGCCGGCAGCGGCTGGCCGTCGGCGACGGTGCTGTCCAGCTGCGGGACGACCGTGCTGGTGCCGCCCCCGGTCCGCAGCAGGCCGGGCTGGCCGTCGTGGGACAGCGCGGAGGCGGGCACCGGGGTACCGGTCATGTCGTCACCTACCGCGTAGCTCACGTGCCCGCCCGGCATGCCCCGGAGCACCTGGTAGGTGCCGGTCTGCCGGGAGACGATGCCGCTGGCGTTCTCCCCGGCCTGGCCGACCGCGATGGTCTGGCCCGCTCCGGGGCCGATGAGCGCCAGGCTGCTCAGGTCGCCCGCTGACAGCGGCAGCGCGCCGCCGTCGTTCTTCAGCAGCGTCGCGGCGTCCTGGGCGGTCTGCTGGACCACCTGCTCGTCCGCGCTGACCGGCTCCGGCGTCACGGCGTGCTTGGAATGGCCGCTGAGCAGGCCGAACCGGTCCATCTCGTACAGGATGTGCCCGACGGCCGCGTTGACGGTCGTCATGCTGACCGTCCCGGCGTCGATGGCCGCCTTCAGCGCGGTGGCGGAGAAGTACTGCGGGATGCCGCCGCCGAACCCGGTGCCGGGCATCTCCATGTCCAGGCCGTCGTTGATGAAGCCGGTCGCGTGGTTCGCGCCCCAGTCGGAGGTGACGAACCCCTTGAAGCCCAGCTGACCCCGCAAGATACCGGTCAGCGTGGCGGAATTCCCGCAGGAATACGGCCCGGGCGTCCCGCCCGCCGCCGGGGTGGCCGCTATTACGTTCACCGTGTTGTAAGAGCACATGACCGATGCCACGCCGGCGTCGATGGCGTCGGTGAATGGCTGCAGGTAGATCTCGTGCAGTGTCTGCTCATCCAGCACCACGTTGTTGCCGCCGTCGTAGGCGATGAAATGCTTGACCATCGCCATGGCGCCCTGGCTCTGGATGCCCTTGATCTCGTCGGCCCCGGTCTGCCCGGACAGCAATGGGTCCTCGCCGAAGGTGTTGAACGCCCGGCTCCAGGTGGGATCACGATCGATATTGACGAACGGCTGAAGCACCACGTCCACGCCGAGCGCGCGCGCGTCCCGGCCGATCACGGCACCGTTCCGCTGCGCGTCCGGCCGGCTGAACGTCGCCGCGACCCCCATGGTCCCGGTCATCCCTACCGAGGGCTGCCGGGTCGCCACTCCCGGCGGCCCGTCCGCCAGCCGCAGCGACGGGATGCCCAGCCGCGGGATGCCCGGCAGGTAGCCCGCCTGGTACTGGTTCGTGGCCGCGGCCTCTTGCGACCCCTCCAGCAGAGTCAGCTTCTCATTCAGCGTCATCTGGCCGATCAGCGCGTCGACCCGGGCATCCCCGGTAACCTGCGCGACGGCATCTCCGGCCGCCGCGGGCACCGCCGCCGCCACCGCCGAACCGAGGCCAAGCACGGCAGCCAGGCATGGCACCGCGGCCGCGCTGAGCCTGCGTCTTGCTGTTCTCGCCATGATCCTCTCATCTCTACCCGGAAAGGCACAGAAAACTGGCCTGAATTAATCCGGACGCTACAAGCCGGACCATTAATCCCCCGTTAACATCGGGCGCGCGGCAGAAATATTCCGTTAATGCTCTGCCATCATGATCACGTAATAAAAGGCATGCGGAATTCTGCTGTGCCGGGCCGGATGCTGCCGTGCGAATGAGGAGGGAAAACGCGCCAGTTCCAGGTGCGCGGATTTGACGGAGCCATGCGTCAGGGGGCCCGGGCCCGCCGCCACGCTGCGCTCTCGACCAGCTGGCGGTCACCGGACAAGATCTCGACAGCACCGTCCATGACGTAAAGCAATTCGGAGAAGCCCTGGTGGGAATGCGGTGCCGCGCCGTCATGGCCTGGCCGCAGGTCGACCCGGATAATGCTGAACGCACCCGCCGTATCGTTTCCGTCGGCTAGAAGCCTGAGCAGGTGCGGGGGAGAATCCACCGTCTCGGCTTCGGCGCCCCTGATAACCGGATCTGTGCTCATCTTCGCCTCCCGCGATCAGGTCGTGGCGGTGAAGCCGCCGTCGATCACGATGATCTCGCCGGTCACGAACGGGTTGGAGGTGATGAGGGAGGCGATCGTCGCGGCCACCTCGTCCGGTGTGACGCAGCGCCGCAGCGGGGTGAGCCGGGCTCGGCGCTCCATCAGCCGGTCGTAGTTCTCGCCGAGCTGGTCTTCCATCCACTCGCCTGTCATCCAGCCGGGCGCGACCGCGTTGACCCGGATCCCCTCCGGGCCCAGCCGTCCGGCCAGGGTCTTGGTCAGGTTCACCACCGCGGCCTTGGAGGCCGCATAGGGGAAAGGCTGAGGCCCGGGTCGCAGCCCGGCGATGCTGGCCAGGTTCACGATGGCGGCCTGCGGCGACTCGCGCAGCAGCGGCACGCAGGCCCGGGTGACCTGGAACAGGCCGTGCACGTTGACGGCGAAGACCCGGTCCCAGCCGGCCATGTCCAGGCCGTCCAGGTCTGCCGGAGGAGACTTGATAGTGATTCCGGCGTTGTTGACCAGCGTGTCCAGGCGACCGAATTCGGCCGCGATCCGGGCGGCCATGGCCGCGACCGCATCGGCGTCGGCCACGTCGGCCTGGGTCAGCAGCGTGCGCGCGCCGAGCGCCCCGGCTTCCTTCGCCACCGTCTCGGCCGCCGCACGGCTGGAGGCGTAGTTGATCGCCACGTCGAACCCGGCGGCGGCCAGGGCCAGCGCGGTGCTGCGGCCGATGCCGCGGGACGCGCCGGTGACCAGGGCGGCCGGTCGTGCTTTGGTCATCGGGGTTTCCTTTCGCCGGACTCACAAGACAGGGTTCACAGGCCGAGGACGCGTTCGGCATTGCCGTGGAAGACCTGATGCATGACGTCGTCGGCGTAGCCGAGCTCGTCCCACTCGCGCAGCAGCCGCTCGAGCGGGATGCTGGGGTGGTCGGTGCCGAACATGATCTTGTCCCGGAGCCGGCCGCGGATGTCGGTGCGCAGCTGCGCCGGGTAGTACCGGGGAGCCCAGCCGGACAGTTCCCAGTAGACGTTGCCCTTGTGCAGCGCCACGGCGGTCATCTCGTCGGTCCATGGCCAGCCCGGGTGGGCGGCGATGATGGTCAGGGCGGGGAAGGCGGCGGCCAGCGCGTCCACGGCCACCGGGTGCGCGTGCCTGAGCACGGTGCCCATGCCGCCGGGCAGGCCAGCGCCCATCCCGGTGGTGCCGACGTCGATCATGACCGGGACCCCGAGCCCGGCGATCTCCTCGAACAGGGGTCGCAGCAAGGGGTCGTCTACGGAGAACCTGCCCATGATCGGGTGAAAGTGGAACCCGGTGACGCCGTGGTCGCGGACCGCCGCCCTGGCGTCGGTGATCGCCTGCTCGCCCTTGCCCGGGTCGACCGCGCCCCAGGCCCCGATGAACGTGTCCGGGTGCCGGGCGCGCAGGCCCGAGACGTAGGCGTTGCCGCACGGCCGGGCCCCGGTGACCGACTCGATGTCGAAGGCCACCAGCATCGCCTCGATGCCGTGGGCCTGCAGGCCGGCGACCACGTCGTCCTCGTCCCGCGGTTCCCAGGGCTTGTTCCAGTACCTGGCGAGTGCCTCGGGGAACGGCTGCTGGGAGGCGATCCATTCGGCCGTGCCCGGGTAGCAGTGCAGGTCGATCCGGCGCATCAGGCCTCCTCGGGAAGCTTGCGGGCGAGCTTGCGGGCGCCTGCGCACAACGCGCCCCATATGCCGTCGCGGGTGAACCGCACGACGGCGATGAGCAGCACCCCGCTGAGCACGGCGCTGAGCGTCGGATAGTCGAGCAGCTGCTGCTGGATCAGGTAGTAGACGACGAACGCCCCGGCGATCGGCCCGACCACGGTGCCGGCCCCACCGGTGATCGTCATCACCAGCATGGCGACCGTCCAGTCCATGCCGAACACGTTGTCCGGCGTGACGATCACCTGGTTGAGCGCGATGACCGCGCCGAGCAGGCCGGCGAAGCCGCCGCTGACCGCCATGGCCAGGATCCGCACCGCGCGCGGGTTGACGCCGAGGCCGGCCGCGGCGTCCTCGTCGTCGCGGACCGCCATCAGGCGGACGCCCGCCCTGGTCCGGGTGAGCGACCAGGCCACGGCGGTCGCCGCCAGTGTGATGGCCGCGGCCAGGTAGAAGATGGCGTCCGGACCGGGCACGGCATCCAGCGGCAGGCTCATGCCCTGGCTGGCCCCGGTGTAGTTCCAGATCGTCGCCAGGCCGAGCACGGCGGCGGCCAGCGCGAGCGAGCCGACCGCGAAGTAGACGCCGCGCAGCCGCAGCAGGGCCACGGCGGCCAGCGCGGCCAGCGTGGCGCCCGCCCCCGCCGCCACGACCAGGGCCGCGGCGGCCGGGAACCCGCCGTGCAGCATCGCGATGGACGCGGCGTACGCTCCCGCGCCCAGGAACGCCGCGTGGCCGAGCGAGGCCTGGCCGCCGAACCCGCTGGCCAGGTTCCACGACTGGGCCAGCCCCGCGTACAGCACGAGGTAAAGGAGCGTGGACAGCCCGGAGGGGCCGGTTAGCTGCGGCGCGAGCGCGAGCCCGGCGATGCCCGCGGCGAACGCCGCGGCCGGAAGGTACTTTCTCGCTTTCATGCGCGGGCCGTTCCGAACAGGCCCTGCGGGCGGAACGCGAGCAGGGCGACGAACGCCAGGTAGACGACGATGTCGGCGTACTGGCCGCCGATCGCGCGCCCGGCTACCGCCTCGGCGATGCCGACCAGCAGGCCTGCGGCCAGCGTCCCGGCCACCGAGCCGGCGCCGCCGAGCACCACCACGGTGAAGCCGAGCAGCAGGTAGGACAGGCCGCTGGTGGGCGTGACCGAGAACGCGACGCCGACCACGGTGCCGCTGACCCCGGCCAGCGCGGTGCCGATGCCGAACGCCAGGGCGTACAGGTGGTCCACGTTGACGCCCATGGTCCCGGCGGTCACCGGGTCGGCGGCGGCGGCGCGCAGCGCGATCCCGAGCCGGGTCCGCCTCAGCGCCAGGTGCATGCCGGTGACGCACGCCCCGGCCAGGGCCAGGCCGATCAGGTAGATCACCCGGACCCGGATGCCCGCCACGGTCAGGCCGGCGTCGGCGTACGGGGCCGGCAGCGCCTGCGGCTCGGCGCCGTATCCCAGCGTCAGCACGTTCTGGATCAGGATCAGCAGGCCGAAGGTCGCCACCAGCGCCCCCTGGGAGCCCGCCAGCAGCAGGGCATTCAGCAGCCAGCGCTGGACCGCGTAGCCCGCGCAGAACATCACCGGCAGCACGACCACCAGGGCGAGCAGCGGGTCAAGCCCGGTATGCGTGGTGAGCGTCAGCGTGAGGTAGGCGCCGCCGGCCAGGAACGCCGCGTGAGCCAGGTTGACCAGGCGCATTACGCCGAACACCAGGGCCAGGCCCAGCCCCGCGATGGCGTAGACCCCGCCGAGCAGGGCCCCGTTGACGACGGTCGCCGCCCACTGGCTCACGGGCTGTCTCCCCGCCCGTTCACTTGTCCAGGCCTGGCATCACGTACGGGACGTGCTTGACCGTGGTCGGGTAGATCCGGACCTGGCTGTCCCCCTGCCACTGCAGCATGTAATCGGTGGTGCGGAAGGCCTGGCCGGTGAAGGCGACGTGCCCGATCACCGTGTCCAGGCTGGTCTTGCCGAGCGCCGTATTGATCGCGGAACTATTGGTGGACCCGGCGGCGCTGATCGCGTGGGTCATGATGCCGGTGATCGCGTACGCGGTTACCTTCATCTCCAGCGAGATGTTGTTCCCCGTGGACGGCTCCCAGTAGCTGACCAGCCGCTGGGTGCCGGGGAAGATGTCATCCGGCGTCCACCAGCCGAAGTTCAGCGTGCCCTCGGCCAGCGCGCCCAGGTCCTTGGGGAACAGGGCCGAGGCGGAGCACTTGTTGCACGCGGCCACCGTCGGCTTCCAGCCGAAGGCGTGGATCTGCTTCCACAGCGCGATGCCGTCAGGCGGCAGCATCTGGGCGAGCAGGACCTGCGCGCCGGAGGCCTTGGCCTGCTGGACGTACTGGCTGAAGTCCGACGTGCCCGGCGGGAAGCTGGCCGAGTAGGCGATGGTATAGCCGTACTGCGCGGCCTCGGCCTTCCAGAGCCTGGCCCACAAGATGCCGTCGTTCTCGGTGTCGGCGAAGATCGCGACCTTGCGGTCGTTGGACGGCGCCAGGGCGGTGGCGGCCTTGAAGAACAGGCTCGTGGTGGAAGGCTCATAGTCGAACACGTCCCAGGCGTATGTCCAGCCGTCAGGATTGCCGGCCCGCCACGCCTGGATGGGCGTGACCGTCATGATGACCGGGACGTGGAGTTGCTGCGCCACCGTGGATACCGGGTTGTTCAGGTCGGGGGAGAACGAGCCGAGCAGGGCGCTCGCCCCGTCGTTCTGGATCAGCTCGCGGGCCTGCTGGGTGGCGTTGTTGGGGTTGCTGGCGTTGTCGAGGACCTTCAGCACGAGCTTGTGCTTGCCGCCGCCGACCGGCAGGCCACCGGCCGCGTTCACGTCGTCGATAGCCTTCTGGTAGCCCGCCTGGAGCACCGGCCCGAACGAGGCCAGCGGCCCGGTGAGCGGGAGGGTGGTGCCTAGTGTGATGGGCCCGGCCGGGCTGCCGCCGGAGCCTGAGCCTGCGCCGCTGGCACAGCCGGCCAGCAGTAGTGCAGTGGCGGCTGTGGCCAGGGCGGCCCGTCTAGCGCGCGGAAGGTACACCGCTGTCTCCTTTGTCCTGGGTGTCATGGCTTTCCTGAACGGGCGTCTCGGGGACGCCGCCGAAGTACACCTGCCAGAGCCGGCCCTGCCCGAGCAGTTCGCCGGGGGGGCCGGAGAACGAGACCCGGCCGTGGTCGAGGACGCAGGCCGTCCCGGCGACGGCGAGGCTGCGGTGCACGTTCTGCTCGACGAGCAGGATCGAGACGCCGCTCTCGCTGATGCCGCGGAGCGCGGAATAAATGGTGTCGATCGCCACCGGAGCCAGGCCGAGCGAGACCTCATCCAGGACCAGGAGCCGGGGTCCCGACATCAGAGCACGGGCGATGGCGAGCATCTGCTGCTGGCCCCCGGACAGGGTCTGAGCTAGCTGGCCGGCCCGCTCGGCCAGGATCGGGAACACCTCCTGCACCATCGCCCGCTGGCGGGCGGCCACCTGGTCACCGGCCGCGTACCGGCCCATCTCCAGGTTCTCCGCGACGGTGAGGCCGGCGAACATCCGGCGCCCCTCCGGGCAGTGCGCGATGCCCAGCTTGACCCGGGCGTGCGCGGGCAGCCGGGTGATGTCCCGGCCGCCGAGCAGCAGCCGTCCGCTGTCGGGTGCCTTGAGCCCGCTGACGACGCCGGCCAGGGTGGTCTTGCCCGCTCCGTTCGCGCCGAGCACGGCCGCAAGACCGCCCTCGGGCACCTCGAGGCTGACATCGGCCAGTGCCCGCGCCCCGCCATAGGAGGCGCTTACCGACTCCAGCCGCAGCAGCGGCACGCCGCCGGCCTGCCGCGGCCGACGGGCCGGGGTCCCCGGCGCTTCCGGGGATCCCGGGCCCTCCGGGCCGTCCGGGTCCGTGCCCAGGTACAGCTCGCGGACCCGGGGGTCGGCGGCCACTTCCTCCGGTCTGCCCTCGGTGATGATCCGGCCCCAGTCCAGTACGATCACCCGGTCGGCGAGGCGGCTGATGACCTCCTCCACGTGCTCGACGACGATCATCGCGACGCCTTCGTCGTGGGTCGTGCGCAGCAACGTGATCAGGCTGTCCAGCTCGGCGGGCAGCAGGCCCGCGCCGATCTCGTCCAGCAGGATGAGATCCGGTGACCCGGCCATGGCCCGGGCCAGCTCCAGCCGCTTGCGGTCGAGCAGCGGCAGGGTCGCGGCCGCCCGCCCGGCCTGGTCCGAAAGTCCCGTGGCGTCAAGGACGGCCGCGACCCGGGCGTTGACATGGCGCCGGTGATTGCGCCGTGACAGCGCGCCCACCAGGACGTTCTGCCGGACCGTGAGGCCGCCGAACGGCCGCGGGACCTGGTAGGCCATGGTCACGCCGAGGTGCGCGGCCCGGTGGGCCGGGAGCCGGTCGATGCGGCGGCCGCCGAGCCATATCTCGCCGCCGTCGGGCCGGGCGTGCCCGGCGACGGTCTTGAGCAGGGTGCTCTTGCCCGCGCCGTTCGGCCCGATCACGCCGAGGATCTCGCCCCTGGCGACGCCGAAGCTGACGTCGTCGAGCGCGACCACGCCGCCGTACCGCTTGCGCAGCCCGCGGGCGGACAGCACCGGGCCATCGGTCACCATGCCGTGTGCCCGGCTTCGACGGGGATGGCGGCGCCGGTGATGAAGCCGGCCGCGTCGCTGGCCAGGAACAGCACGACCGGGATGATGTCGCCGGGGGCAGCGAACTTCTTCAGCAGCTGGCGGGACGTGGCGAACTCAAGGAACGCCGCCTCGGTGGTGAACATGCCCCTGGCCCCGGCGGCCATCTCCGTGTCCACCCCGCCGGGGCATACCGCGTTGACCCGGATCCCGTCGGCCGCGAGCTCGGCGGCGGCCGAGCGGGTCAGCTGCAAGATCGCGGCCTTCGTCGCGCCGTAGGCGCCCATGCCGGTCACGGCGGCCAGCCCGCAGATCGACGCGGTGTTCACGATCGCGCCGCCGCCGCGCTGCCGCATCAGCGGCGCGACCCGCTGCAGGGTGAGCAGCTGCGACACGCAGTTGACCCGGAACAGCCGCTCGAAATCGGCGGCGCTGGTCTCCTCCAGCGGGCCGCCGATCAAGATGCCCGCGTTGTTGTGCAGGATGTCCACGCCGCCGAACTCGGCTACGGCCAGCTCAGCTAGCTTGCCGGCGGTGGCCGGATCGCAGATGTCGCCGGCCTGCCAGACCGTGCGCCCGCCGGCCTCGCGGACCAGCTCTGCCGTCTCGGCCAGTTCCGCGCCGAGGATGTCGGTGATCGCGACGGCCGCGCCCTCCGCGGCGAACGCCAGCGCCGAAGCCCGGCCCTGCCCTCGGGCCGCTCCGGTGACGATGACGACCTTGTCGGTGAAACGCACGATTGCCTGCCTGCTGCCGATGTAAGTAGGGCGATGCTAGATTGCTACGTACTAATATGACAAGAGTTAGTCGTTGCAAGATTCGAACCGTTACCAGCCCTCATCTCGTCAGGTCGCGACTGGAAGACGAGAGTCATCGGAGTTGGCTGTTCAAGGTCGCCATCCCGGCAGTGTGATGGCACTTGCCGAGGAGTCGGCTGGTCTGTAACGTATAAATTCTGATAGATGAAATCGTCTAACTATTGACATGTTTTTGTTGATCATGTTGGGTGGTCCTGCATCGGCACCACCGCGGAGAAGGGTCGGTTCATGGCAGACCGCAAGGTGATCCTGACGATCGCGCCTACCGGCGGCATGGCGGACAAGACCGTGACGCCGTACCTGCCTACCCAGCCGGAGGAGATCGCCGCCGACGTCGTCCGGTGCCATGCCGCCGGCGCCGCGGTGGTCGCGGTGCACGCCCGGCGCCCCGATGACGGCGCGACCTGCGACCCGGAGACCTACCGGCGGATCAACGACCTGATCCGCGAGCGCTGCGACATCGTCATCAACAACAGCACCGGCGGCGGGATCAGCGGCGACATGATCACGGCGCTGCCGGACGGCCGCCAGGAGATCTCCTTCGCCGAGCGGATCAAGGGCACGATGGCGGGCGCGGAGATGTGCACCTTCGACCCGCATATCCAGTGCATGCACCGCGACGACCTGGAACTCCTGCTGGATACCTCGTGGAGCCGGTGCATCGAGCTGGCCGAGGCGATGAAGGCGCGCGGCATCAAGCCCGAGTGGGAGCTGATGTCCCTGTCCGACCTGAACTGGGTCAGCGAGCTGATCGCGATGGGCTACGACGAGCCGCCGTACTACTTCAACATCGTGCTCGGCACCAACAAGCTGATGTCGGGCGCGACCCCGTACACCCCGCGTAACCTGCAGCGGTTCGTGGAGGACCTGCCCCGGGACTCGATGTTCTGCGTCAGCGCGATCGGTCCGGCCCAGCTCCCCGCGGCCGTGCACAGCCTGATCCTGGGCGGGCAGGCCCGCGTCGGCCTGGAAGACAACATCTACTATGCGCGGGGGCGGCTGGCCACCAACGTGGAACTGGTCGAGCGGATGGTGCGGATCCTGGCCGAGCTCAACCTGGAGCCCGCCACCCCGGCCGAGGCCCGCGAGCTGCTCGGCCTGAGCTCATGAGCCTGCGGTACGCGCTGCTGGGGTTCCTCACCACCGCGCCGGCTTCCGGGTACCAGATCGCGCAGGAGTTCGGCGAGTCGATGGGCTGGTTCTGGTACGCCTCCTACAGCCAGATCCACCCGGAACTGCGGCGGCTCGAGGAGGCGGGGCTGGTCAGCAGCGAGGTCAGCCCCGCCGACGGGCGCGGCACGCGGATCTTCTCCATCACCGGAGCCGGCGAGGCCGACCTGCGGTCCTGGCTCGCCGCCGAGACCGAGTACCCGCCGGTCCGCGACCCCGAGCGGATCAGGCTGATCTTCAGCGACATGCTGTCGCCGGCCGAGATACGAGCCCACCTGGAACGGCACCGCAAGCACAACGAGTCCCTGCTCGCCGCCTACGTCCAGCAGCTCCGTGAGGTCCGCCAGGGCACCTTCCCCCGGCTCCGCAAGCGCTTGGCAGCCCGCCCGGCCGACACCCATGAGCTGGTCACCGGCCTCAAGGTGCTGGCGCTGCAGGGTAACGTCGCGCGGGCCCGCGGCGAGATCGCCTGGGCCGAGGACGCCCTGGTCTGGCTGGACAGCCTGACCCTCGGGGACGGCGATGGACGCTGACAGGTTTCACGTCGGTACCGACGTCGGCGGCACGTTCACCGATCTGTGGGCGATCGCCGGGGACGGCCGCCAGGCCGTGGTGAAGACCCCCACCACACCGGACATCGTCACCGGGATCCGCGCCGCGATCGCGCTCACGGCGACCCGTTTCGGGCTCAGCACCGCGGATTTCTGCGCCGCCGTCGACCGGTTCGGGCACGGCACCACGGCCGGCCTGAACGCGCTGCTGACCGGTCGTGCGGCTCGTGCGGTGGTGATCACCACCGAGGGCTTCGCGGACACCATGGAGATCGGCAGGCTCAAGCGGCAGGTGGCCGGCCTGACCGGCCTGGAGGCCGGCGATTACCTCAACCGCGGCCGCTGGCCGGCCGTCGTGCCGCGCACCCGGGTCCTCGAGGTGACCGAACGTGTCGACCGGGCCGGCGAGGTCGTGATCCCGCTGGCCGCCGGGCAGATCACCCGGGCCCTGGACGGCATCGACGCCGCCGGGGCCGAGGCGGTGGCGATCTGCACGCTGTGGTCGGTGGTCAACCCGGTGCACGAGCTCGCGCTGGCCCGGGCCGTGCGGGACCGGTTCCCGCACCTGTTCGTGACCGTGTCCCACGAGGTGGCTCCCGGCATCGGGGAGTACGCCCGGATGTCCACCACGGCGGCCAACGCCGCCCTCGGCCCGGTCATGAGCGCGTACCTGGCCAGCCTGGACGAGGCGCTGCGCGCGCTCGGGGTCCGGGTGCCGGTGCAGGTGATGACCGGCGCGGGCGGCGTGGTCGGGGCGGCGGAAGCGGCCCGCGAGCCGGTGGCCGCGCTGATGTCGGGACCCGTGGCCGGGGTCGTGGCCTGCCAGCAGATCGGCCGGGTGGCGGGCGCGGGGGACCGGCTGCTCACCATCGACGTCGGCGGTACCAGCTTCGACGTGGGCGTCATCACCGACGGCGTGCCGCTCATGCGCGACCAGGTCACGGTCGGCGGCGCCGATATCCAGCGGCCGGCCATCGACGTCGGCACGATCGGCGCCGGCGGCGGCAGCATCGCCCGGGTGACGGCCGGGGGCGCGCTGCTGGTCGGCCCGGACAGCGCCGGCGCCACGCCCGGCCCGGTCTGCTACGGGCGGGGCGGCACCCAGGTGACGGCGACCGACGCCGACCTGGTCCTGGGCGTACTGGACGAGGCCGGGTTCGCCGGCGGCGCCATGCGGCTGTCCCGGGCCGCCGCGCGGGACGCGATCGAGGAGCAGATCGGCGGCCCGCTCGGCCTGGACGTCACGGCGGCCGCCTGGGGGATCCGGCGGATCCTGGACGCGAAGATGGCCGACCTGCTGCGCAGCGTCACCATCGAGCGGGGCCATGACCCGCGCGAGTTCACCATGTTCGCCGGGGGCGGCCAGGGCCCCTCGCACGCCTGGGCGCTGTGCCAGGACCTCGGCATCACCACCTTCGTGGTGACCCCGGCCGCCACGGCGCAGTCGGCCTACGGGATCGGCACCAGCGACCTGCGGGTATCCGCGCAGCGCCCCTGCCACCTGCGCATGCCGCCCGGGCACGCGGTGACGGCCGGGCAGCTCGCCCAGCTGGAGGAGCAGGTCGCGCAGGCTAGCCACGCGGCCGCCCGGCGGCTCGCCGCCGGGACCGGCACCACCGGGACCGGCGCCGCGGACATCGCGACCGAGCGCAGCGTATCGGTCCGCTACCGGGGCCAGGCCCACTATCTCGACGTGCCGCTGCCGTCCGGCGAGGTCGGCGAGGCCGCCATCGGCAAGCTGCTCGAGCGGTTCGAGGAACAGTACGAGGCGCTGTTCGGCGCGGGCTCCGCCTTCCGCGAAGCCGGGTTCGAGCTGGTCGCGGCGCGGGTCATGATGACCGCCCGGCTGGCCCCCGGGGCGCGGCCCAGGCCCGCCGACCCGCTGGCCGCGGCACCGCCGCGGCCGGTCGTCTTCGACGATCCTGATCATCCGGTCAGCTGCCCGGTCTGGACCACCGCGTTCCCCGCCCCCGGCCGCGAGCTGGCCGGGC
>Ga0207693_10001643_pt1 | contig 19741 bp, 21 predicted proteins | sample LARL81metaG_FD_184347 | JGI IMG/M metagenome (GOLD analysis project Ga0207693, IMG submission 184347) | Corn, switchgrass and miscanthus rhizosphere microbial communities from Kellogg Biological Station, Michigan, USA - LAR L8-1 metaG... | ecosystem: Host-associated > Plants > Roots >...
GGGGTCACAAAACGGAAAATGCCGCAATTTGCGAACGTTGAATAATCAACATTTCCACAGCACTCTGTGCATCCTGTGGATAAGTCGGCTCCGGGCACTTCAGCGGTATCGGAGAGTGACGACGATGCCGGCCGCACACACGAGAGCTGCAACCGTGTTGGGAATGATCAGCGCGAGGTTCGCCGCAGCAACTCCGTACGAGAGCCAGAGAACGAATCCCACCAGGAGTACTTCCTGGTACGCGACGGAGACGCTTGCCGAGCTCCGGGTTCGCCTGATCTTGTGGATCTGCAGCAAGGGGGCGAGCGCCATTGCGACTCCCCACGATGCGGCGGCTGCCGCGAATACGTTGACCACCATGACCTCCTGCGACGACGGGACGGGGACGTCAGCGCAGGTCTGGGTGATCGCCGCGAGCCGCGTTTTCGCCGTACAGGGGAAAGATGTCGAGGAGCGGCCGAGGCATCACGCCAGCAGAGTACTCGGATGCTCACCCGGGGAGGGGAGCGCCGGCCAAGTGTCGTCTCCTGCTACTTGACATAACAATGCTTATCGTGCATTGGACTTGACCCGCAGGGGGTCGGCGTGTTTCGGTAGCTTCACCAGACGGGAACAGCGTCCATGAGCGTCGATTGAGGGGGATCCAGTAACAACCGTCGAGATCGAGTCGATCCTCGCCAGCGAGGATCTGACGACGCTGCTCGAGGCGTCGGAGTCGAGCGGGCAGCTGCGGCAGGTCGAGCTGGTCGAGGTGCTGGAGCCGCTGGAGCTCGATCCATTCGAGACGGACGCGATCTATCAGGAGCTCGACCGCCGCGGGATCGAGCTGCTGGTCGAGCCGGAGCGCGAGGCCGAGCCCGAGCCGCCGCCCGAGAAGACACCACCGCCGGCGCCGCAGCCGCTCGAGACGACGACCGACGCGCTGCAGCTCTTCCTGCGTGAGGCGGGCCGGCACCAGCTGTTGACGGCAGCGCAGGAGGTCGAGCTGGCGAAGCGGATCGAGCGCGGTGACGGAGCTGCGAAGCAGCGGATGATCCAGTCGAACCTCCGCCTCGTCGTCTCGATCGCGAAGAACTACCGCAACCAGGGCCTCCCCTTCCTCGATCTGATCCAGGAAGGCACCCTCGGCCTGATCCGCGCGGTGGAGAAGTTCGACTGGCGCCGCGGCTACAAGTTCTCGACCTACGCGACCTGGTGGATCCGCCAGGCGGTCGCCCGGGCGCTCGCCGACAAGGCGCGGACGATCCGGATGCCGGTCCACATCGTCGAGCGAATGCAGAAGATGAACCGGGCCGAGCGCACGCTCTGGATGGAGCTCGGCCGGGAGCCGACGCTCGACGAGATCGCAGACGAGGCCTCGCTGCCGGTCGAGCAGGCCCGCGAGGTGCGCGCCGCGGCCCGCGCGTCGGCGAGTCTCGACCAACCTGTCGGCGACCACGACGACGCCGTCTTCGGCGATTTCGTCGCAGGCGACGACCCGCTGCCGGAGGAACGCGTCGAGGGCGCGCTCCGCAGCCAGGCGCTCGCCATCGCGCTCCAGGCGCTCTCCGAGCGCGAGCGGCAGGTGCTCGTGCTGCGCTACGGGCTCATCGACGAGGAGCCGAAGACGCTCGAGGAGATCGGCAAGCGACTCGGCCTCACCCGCGAGCGCGTTCGTCAGATCGAGCTCGACTCCCTCCGCCGTCTCGCGAACCTGCGCGAGATGCAGATGGTCAACGGCTAGCCGCTACTCGGCGCGGAGGTAGTGCTCGAGGCCGGGGGCCGTCTGGCGCAGCTCTCGGAGCGCGCGCGTCTCGAGCTGGCGGACGCGCTCGCGCGTGATGCCGAGCTGTCCCCCCACCTCTTCGAGCGTCTGCGGCGGCTCGCCATCGAGACCGAAGCGGAGCGAGAGCACGCGCCGCATGCGCGGGTTCAGCTGGTCGAGCGCACCCGCGAGCTCCCTCCCCCGCGCCTGCTCGGCCGACTGCTCGTGCGGGGCCAGCGAGTTGACATCCTCGATCAGGTCGCCGTACAGGCTCTCGCCGTCGCCGACGGGCGTCTCGAGGCTGACCGGGATCTCCACCAGCTCGAGCAGCTCGAGCACGCGCTCCTCGGACTGTTGTGTGTCGCGCGCGAGCTCTGTGAGTGTCGGCTCGCGGTTCAGCTTCTGCGCCAGCTGGCGGCGCGACCGGAGCAGGCGCCGCACCTGGTCGGCCACGTGCACAGGCAGCCGGATCGTCCTTCCCTGGTCCGCGAGCGCGCGGGTGATCGCCTGGCGGATCCACCAGGTCGCATAGGTCGAGAGTTTGTAGCCGAGGCGATAGTCGAACTTCTCGACGGCGCGGATCAGGCCGAGATTGCCCTCCTGGATCAGGTCGAGCAGCGGGACGCTGGCCCTCGTGTAGTTCCGCGTGATCGCCATCACGAGCCGCAGGTTCGACTCGATCAGCTTGCGCTTCGCCAGCTCGTCGCCCTCGTCCTTCCGGCGCGCGAGCTCCCGCTCTTCCTCGCGTGTGAGCAACGCGCCGCCGCCGATCTGGCGCACGTAGAGCTTGAGGGGGTCCTCGGCCGGCGCGCTCTCGGTGGCCGGGCCCTCAGCCGCAAACGAATGTTCCATCACGGCTCCTATCGGCTCCGTCCGGTTTTGCCTTTAGAAAGCCCTAACCGACTTGACCTACGGTGGAAGGGTTCGAATACCGATAGGGAGAAAAGGTCTTAAGGACGATATGTGCGGAATCGCCGGATATAGCCTCGCACTGCGGAGCGGCGTCGACCGGACGCTGGCTGCGCAGGCGCTGCTTGCCGGTATCGCCGATCGCGGCGCCGACGCGGTCGGGTACGCATATCGAGGCGGCCAGGACGAGTATCCGGTGGTCACGAAGCAGCGCACCGCCGCGAGCCGCCTGCTCGAGCGCATCTCGGTGCCCGCGCACGCGGACGAGCTCCTGATCCACGTCCGCGACTACACGAAGGGCCATCCCTCGATCTCGGCCAACAACCACCCGGTCCGCCACGGCCCGGTCGTCGGGATCCACAACGGGATCATCACGAACGACGACGAGCTGCTCGCTTCCCACCCCTGCGCACGCTCCGAGCCGCGGATGTCCGTCGACTCGGAGGCGATCTTCGCCCTCGCCGCGCACTCGCACAACGATCCGCGTGCCCTCGAGTCGCTCGCCGGCTCGATGGCGAGCGCCTGGCTCGACCAGCGTGAGCCGGGAACGCTGTTCGCCGCGCGCGGGGTCGGCCGGCCGCTCTGGCTCGGCCGCGGCCGCCACGAGGTCTTCTTCGCCTCCACCCGGGCCGCGCTCGAGATCGTCTCGGAGTACACGGGCGTGCAGCTGAAGATGAGCGAGGTGCAGGACGGCACCTTCCTCGAGCTCCACGAGGGACGGGTCGCCCGAAGCGTGTGCTTCCGCCCCGATCGCAACTACGTCGAGGAGCGCGCCCTGCCGGCCGTGCGCGCGCCCGGCCAGAGCGCGTACTGCCTCGCGCGCCTCGCCGTGATCGCGGCCGCAGCCTAGAACCGCTAGCTGCTCAGGGTTCCGTCGCTCGCGACGTCTCGGCCCTGCTCCGAGAGTCGCCGGCGGACGAGGAACTGGAACGTCGACCAGGCGCCGCGGCGCGCGTCGAACATCCGATAGACCTGCCACTCCGTCAGGAGCGAGTCGTCCTCTCGCCGCGCCTGGCCCCAGTCCGCGAACTTGGGCAACCGTCCGAGCTTCTCGGCGAGCGCGACTCCCTGGTCGACGGCGCGCTCGAGCCTCTCCTCCCCCACCGGGACGTCGAATCCGGCCTCGCGAAGCGCATTCGTGAGCGAGCCGAACGTGTGCCAGTAGAGCGACTTCGAGGGCAGCCGGCCCTTGTGCTCGTCGATGTCGCGTGCGGTCGGTGGGCGGCCGAGCTCATCGCCGAGCGTGCGTAGAAGGCCGAGCAACTCCTCACGTGTGGCGAAGCGGCGCGGCACGAGGCCGGCGGCGCGCTTCGCGGCATTCCAGGAGCCGAAGTGCTCGATGACCGTTTGCGGATGGACGGCCGTCTCCGTGTCCGCCGCGAACTCGCGCATGGTGGGAGAGCGCCCGAGCCTCTCGGCGCAGGCGAGGATCTCCGCCACGATCTGCTCGTCGGTGTAGCGCTTGCGGATCCCGGCCTGGAACTCCGCGAGCTCCTGCGGATCGATCGAGGCGAGCGCCCGATAGCGGGGCTTCTCGGCCATGTCAATAAGTGTAGAGCAGGTTGTGGAATCCGCAAGTAGTCCCGTGCAGGCGTGTCTTGACTACGCTCGCCCGATGCGTCCCCGTCCCCCACTCGCGCTCGAGATCGCCGCCGCGCGCGGCGTTGCCGCGCTCTCGCGGCGAATCGGGGCCGGCGGCGGGACGACGATCCCGGGCAAGCTTCTGGCAGAGCTCGACCGCGGCGCGATCGACCGCCTCGCTGCCCGACTCGGGGCTGGAACCGCCGTGGTTTCCGCCACCAACGGCAAGACGACCACGACCGCGATGGCGGCCGAGATCCTTCGTTCGCGCTACCGGCTCGCGCACAACGCCGCCGGCGCGAACCTCGTCTCGGGAGTCGCGTCGGCGCTGCTCAGCGCCGGGGACGCGGACCTCGGCCTGTTCGAGGTGGACGAAGGCGCGCTGCCCGAGCTCGCGCGGCGACTACGACCGAACGCAGCCTGCCTCGGCAATCTCTTCCGCGACCAGCTCGACCGGTACGGCGAGCTCGAGCTGGTGGCCGAGCGCTGGCGGGAGGCCGTGGCCCGCCTGCCCGCCGAGGCTCGACTCGTCTACAACGCCGACGACCCGCAGCTCGCAGCGGTCGCCGAGGCCCACACGAACAGCGTCGCCTTCGGCCTCGACGACCCGGGCGTGGCCCGCCCGGCTCTGCAGCACGCGGCCGATTCGAAGTACTGCGTCCGCTGCGGCACGCCGTACGCCTACGCCGCCGCGTATGTCGGTCACCTCGGCGATTACCGCTGTCCTCGGGGCGATCACCAGCGGCCGCCGCTGGAAGTCGCGGCGCGGGACCTCTCCCTGCACGGGCTGGAGCGCGCCGCCTTCCGCCTCGACACGCCGGAAGGCTCTCGCCGGATCGAGCTCCGCCTGCCCGGGCTCTACAACGTCTACAACGCGGTCGGGGCGGCGACACTCTCCCGCGCGCTCGGCGCCGAGCTCGACGAGATCGCGGCGGGGCTCGAGCGCTTCACGGCCGCGTTCGGCCGCTTCGAGCGCATCGCCGTCGGCGAGAAGCGCATCCTCCTGCTGCTGATCAAGAACCCGGCCGGCGCCAACGAGGCGGTCCGAACGCTCGTGGACGGTGGCGCACCGCAGGTGGTCGTCGTCGCGCTCAACGACGAGATCGCGGACGGCCGCGACGTCTCCTGGATCTGGGACGTCGACTTCGAGCCGCTGCTGGCCGAGCTCGAGACGCTGGTGGCGACCGGTGGTCGTGCCGCCGAGGTCGCGCTCCGCTTCCGTTACGGGGGCCTCGACGAGGACGCGATCGAGGTCGAGCCCGATCTCGCCCGCGCACTCGACCATGGGCTCGAGCTGACGCCGGCCGGCGGCGAGCTCGTCGTCCTCCCCACCTACACCGCGATGCTCGGCCTCCAGCGCCTCCTCGCTTCCCGCGGGCTCGCCCAGCCCTACTGGGAGCGGTCTGCATGACGACCATCCGGGTCGGCCACCTCTATCCGGACTACCTCAACATCTACGCCGATCGCGGCAACATCGCGGTGCTCACGCGCCGGGCGGCATGGCGCGGGCACGACCTGGAGGTGACAGCGCTGGGGATGGGAGACGCGATCGCCCCCGGTGAGCACGACCTCTATTACGTCGGCGGCGGACAGGATCGGGAGCAACTGCTCGTCGCGGCGGATCTCGCAGGGAAGGCAGAGGCGCTGCACGACGCGGTCGACGGGGGAGCGGCCGCGCTCGCGGTCTGCGGCGGCTACCAGCTGCTCGGCCGCGGCTATCGCGGCTTCCACGGCGAGGACATGCCCGGGATCGGCCTGCTCCCCCTGGAGACCGTCGCCGGCGAGCGGCGCATGATCGGCGACGTCCTGATCGAATGCGAGCTCGAGCCGGGAGAGAAGCGGACGATCGCCGGCTTCGAGAACCATGCCGGACGTACGCGCCTCGACCCCGGCGCCGAGCCGCTCGGCCGGGTGCTCGCGGGCTTCGGCAACGACGGCGAGAGCGGCTTCGAGGGCTGCCGCGCCGGGCGTGTCATCGGGACCTACCTCCACGGGCCCCTCTTGCCTCGCAATCCCTGGCTCGCCGACTGGCTGCTCGAACAGGCGCTCGCGCACCGGCTCGGCAGCCGCGGGGCTCCCCCACTCGAGCCCTTGCCGGACGAGCTCGAGGGGCGCGCGCACGAGGTGTCGGCAGGCCGCGCGCGCTCCCGCGGCGGACGCTTCGACTAGCCCGACTGCGCGATCCTGATGACTTTCTCGACTGCGACGCGCAGTGGCTCGGGCACGTCACCGTTGCCGCGATAGCGCAGCCACGCTTTCTGCGGCTTGCGGCCGCGCCGATTGCCGGCCCTCAACCCCGACACGGTCTCGAAGTCCGGCGTCAGCACGACCGTGCGGCGGCTGCCGGCGATCTCGCGGATCTGTCGGTTGACGACGCGCTCGGACTCGACAGGCCGCATGCCGCGCGGCGCATCGCGGTCGTGGACGATGACGTACGGGACGCTGCAGGCATTGGCGACGCGCGCGAACAGCGGCATGTTGCCCTTGCCGCCGCACTCGAGCACGAGGATCCCCTCCTTGTCGGGGTCGACGCCGAGCGCGTCGAAGACGAGCGGGAGCGTGAGCTTCTCCGTGCGACCCTCGACGAGCACCGCACAGCGCGCGAGAAAGAGCTCGGCGCGGTCGCTGTCGAACTCCGACAGCGCGCGGAACCCCTCGGCCTCGGCCAGTGGCTCCGGCTGGAAGAGCGAGGTCCCGCCGGTGGAGGTGTGCCGGACGAGCGCGAGCTCGTCGAGCTTGTCCACGCTGAGAAAGACCGGCGCGTGCGTCGAGTAGAGGATCTGGTTGCCCGCCTGGGCGAGCGCCCGCAGGAGGCCGTAGAGGTGGCGTTGGGCATGCGGGCTGAGGTAGAGCTCGGGCTCCTCGATCAAGAGCACGAAGTGGCGAAGGTTCGAGTGCAGCAGCCGCTCCATCCCGGCCACGAGCGCAAGCCCGCCGTCGGCCGCGGCCCAGTGACGGTCGACGGTCGGCGGCTGGAACAGCTCCGCAACCTCGGCGGCGCCCCGCCCTGTCGCCGGCGCGACGAGCGTCCGCGAGCGGAGGTTCGCCGGCAGGAAGAGCACCGGGGGCGCGCCGGCGCGGTTGAGGTTGAGCGTGTCGGGTGGCCGGGCGTCGAGGAAGATCGTCCCCTTCGCGACGTCGGCCTCGAGGCGGATCCTCCCTCCGGCTCCGTCTCTGGCGACGTCGTCGATGGTCGGCGGCGGGGCGGCGGCCTCGAGCAGCGTCCAGATCGCGGTCAGCACGGTCGACTTGCCGCTGGAGGCCTCCCCCACGAGCGCGCACACGGAGCCGGGCGTGAGCTCGAGCTCACGGGCCGCCCGATACCCCTGGATCGAGACGCGTCTGAGCGGCGGAGCCATTCCGCTTACGGCGCCCAGAGAGCGCCGAGATAGACCGCCGGGTCGCCTGGCTGCCAGCGGCCGAGGAAGCGCTGCAGCGGCGGATGAAGCACGATGCTGTCGAGCTCGGCCGGATCGAAGAGACGGTGGCCTCGGACGGCCACATCGGTCGAATTGACCCGCTCGAGCGACCGGCCCGAGAGATCCGCGGCGAAGATGATGTGAACCACGTGCTTCCCGACGAACGCGCGCTTCGGCGCGATCGAGTCGACCACGGCGACAGGCCCTTCGAAGGTGAGGTCGTCGCCGATCGCCACCTCCTCCGCCAGCTCACGCCGCAGCGCCTCGACCAGGCTCTCGCCGCTGTTGACGCCGCCGCCCGGCAGGAGCCAGTACTCGCGGCCAGACTTCTCGTGGCGGCAGAGCAGGACCCGATCCTCCCAGCGGAGAACGGCCGAGACCCGGATGCGCGGCTCGAGCGGCATCAGTGGGCCGAGCTGCCGAAACCCTTCTCGCCGCGCTCGCTGTCCGGAAGCTCGGCGACCTCTCTCGGCTCGGGAAGAGCCACGGGGACGACGACGAGCTGTGCGATCCGCATCCCCGGCTCGATTACGAACTGCTCGGTCCGATCGGTGTTGAGCAGCACGACCTTCAGCTCACCCCGGTAGCCGGAGTCGACGAGGCCGGGCGTGTTCAGGATCGTGATGCCGTGACGAGCGGCGAGCCCCGAGCGCGGCTGGACGAAGCCGGCATGGCCGTCCGGGATCGCGACCGTCAGACCGGTGCCGACCACGGCGCGCTCCCCCGGCCCGAGCTCGACACGCTCGCTCGCAGAGAGATCGAGTCCCGCGTCGCCCTCGTAGGCTCGCGTTGGGAGCGTCGCGCCGTCGTGGAGGCGCTGCACCGGCAGCTCCGTCACACGCCCGTCCGACGATGTCTCGGAGCTTCCTCGGCGATGAGGTACGGCGCATAGCGGTGCAACTCGCGGCGCGGCAGCCGCGCGACGACCAGGACGCCCTCCGGCGTGTCCTCCCGCTCGTCGATCGGGGCGCCGAGCGCGTAGAGCTCGTTGAGGCGCGCTCCCTCCTCGTACGGCACGAGGAGCCGGACGCGTTCGAACCGCTCGCCGAAGCGCTCTGCGATCCGCGCCCGCAGCTCGTCGAGCCCCTCGCCGGTGAGCGCCGAGATCTGGAGCGCGTCCGGGTAGCGGTTTGCGAGCCGGCGGCGGCCGAGAGTGTCGAGTGCGTCGATCTTGTTGACCACGAGCTCGACCGGCAGGTCGTTCGCGCCGATCTCGCGCAGGACTCCGTCCACTGCGGCGATCTGTTCGACCAGGCGTTGCTCGGGAGCCGATCCGTCGACGACGTGCAGGACGAGGTCGGCCACGAGCGTCTCCTCCAGCGTCGCTGCGAACCCTTCGACGAGCTGATGCGGCAGGCGGCGGACGAAGCCCACCGTGTCCGTGACGAGGTAGCGCCGGCCCTCGTGCTCGAAGCCGCGCGTCGTAGGGTCGAGCGTCTCGAAGAGCCGGTCGCGGACCGAGACGCCCGCGTCGGTGAGCGCGTTGAGGAGCGTCGACTTGCCCGCGTTCGTGTAGCCCGCGAGCGCCACGGTCGGCGTCTCGGTGCGCCGCCGCTCCTTCCGCCGGACGTCGCGCTGGCGGCTCAGCTTGCGCAGCCGCTCGCGCAGCACCGTGATGCGACGGCGGGCCAGCCGCTGGTCCGTTTCCAGCTGCGACTCGCCCGGGCCCCGGGTGCCGGCTCCCGCGCCGAGTCCGCCGGTGCCGCCGCCGAGGCGCTCGAGGTGCTGCCACATCCCCCGCATTCGCGGCAGGTTGTAGTCGAGCTGCGCCAGCTCGACCTGGAGCTTTCCCTCGGCGCTGACAGCGTGCTGGGCGAAGATGTCGAGGATCAGCTGCGTGCGGTCGACGACCCGAGCCTGCAGCGCGTTCTCGAGCGCCCGCTGCTGCGGCGGAGTCAGTTCGTCGTCGACGATCAGGACTTCTGCCTCGACCTCGCGATAAGACCCCTTGAGCTCCTCGAGCTTCCCTTTGCCCACGTACGTCCGCGCGTCGGGAAGCCGCCGGTGCTGGACGATCTGGCCCACCGGCTCCACGCGGGCCGTCCGCGCGAGCTCCTCCAGCTCGGCAAGCTCGTCGGCACCGTCGGCTCCGGGTGCGAGCACGGCGACGAGGAGCCCGCGCTCGGGCTCGGCCGCCCACGAGCGATCGGGCTGTGCTGGACCCATCCGGCGGTCATTATGACTCCTGCCATGCCAGCTTCCGATCTCGCGGCCAGAACACTCGAGCTGATCGACATTCCCTCGGAGAGCCGCCACGAGAGCGGTGCGATGGAGCTCGTGCGAAGCCTCCTGCCCGGCGAGCCGCTCTACGACGACGGCGAGGCGATCGTCTGGGGAGACGACGCGGCGCCGGTCGCTCTCGCCGGGCACGTCGACACCATTCCGGCGCAGGCGAACCTGCCCGGCCGGGTCGCCGACGGTGCCGTGCACGGGCTCGGCGCGAGCGACATGAAGGGCGGCGTCGCGGTGATGCTCGAGCTCGCACGCGCCTCGGCCGCGGCTCGCTACGTCTTCTTCACTCGCGAGGAGGTCGCGCTCGAGGAGAGCCCGCTCCCGGCTGCCTTCGCGAGCGGCGTGCTCGCGGGGACCGAGCTCGCCGTCGTTCTCGAGCCGACGGACGCGATCCTCCACGCCGGCTGCCTCGGCAACCTCCAGGCGCGCGTCGAGTTCCACGGCGAGAGCGCGCACTCGGCCCGGCCCTGGACGGGGCGCAACGCGATCCACGAGCTCGCGGAAGGTCTCGCCCCGCTCGCACGCCTCGAGCCGCTCGAGGTCGAGCTCGACGGGCTCGTCTACCGCGAGGTGCTGAGCGCGGTTCGCGTCGAAGGCGGGATCGCGCAGAACGTCGTGCCGGCCTTCGCGGCGGCCGAGCTCAACTTCCGCTTCGCGCCCGGCCGCTCGCGCGACGACGCGGAAGTACGCCTCCGCGAGCTCGTCCCGGACGGCGAGCTGCACGTCCTCCACAACTCGCCGGCGGCGCCGCCGGCGCTCGGGAACCCGCTCGTCGAGCGGCTGCGCGGGCTCGTCCCGGAGGTCGCCCCGAAGCAGGCGTGGACGCCGGTGGCGCAGTTCGCCGAGCAGGGAATCGACGCGATCAACTACGGCCCGGGCGCGACGGCCTACGCGCACCGGCAGGACGAGCAGATCCCGATCGCGAACCTGCACGCGGTGTACGACACGCTGGCTAGGTTCCTCTCGTGATCAACCCTGTCCTCGCCGAGATGGCCGTCTATCCGTTCACGCGGCTCGAGGAGGAGCGGCGGAGGCTCCTGGCGGCCGGTGTCGACGTGATCGACTTCGGGAAGGGCGATCCGAACGAGCCCACCGACCCGATGATCCGCGAGGCGCTCATCGAGGCGCTCCCGGAGCGGGCGCCGTATCCGCTCGCCCAGGGGCTGCCCGAGCTGCGCGAGGCGGCGGCCGGCTGGCTCGAGCGGCGCTTCGGCGTCGGTGTCGATCCCGACGCGGAGATCGTGCCCACGTACGGCTCGAAGGAGGCGATCTTCTCGCTCGCGCAGGTGCTCGGCACCGGCGGGCGTGTGGTTGCGTTCGGCGAGCCGGCGTACCCGGTGTACGAACGGGGCGCGCTCTTCGCCGGGGCGCGTGTGCAGACGTTGCCGCTGCGGCGTGAGAACGGCTTCCTCCCCGATCTCGACGAGCTGGACGACGACGTCGCGCTCCTCTGGGTCAACTACCCGCACAACCCGACCGGCGCAGTTGCGCCGCGCGTGTTCTACGACGAGCTCGCGGAGGCTGCCGAGCGTCACGACTTCGTCGTCGGCTCGGACGAGGCGTACACGGAGCTGTGGTTCGACGAGCCGCCGCCGTCGGCGCTGCAGACGGCCGACCGCTCGCGCATCGTCGTCTTCCAGACGCTGAGCAAGCGCTCCTCGATGACCGGCTACCGCTCCGGGTTCGTCGCAGGGCCGCCGGAGATCGTCGCGGCGTTGAAGGCGTACCGTCCGACCGTGGGCACCGCACCGCAGGAGTTCGTGCAGCGCGCATCCGTCGCGGCCTGGAACGACGAACGCCACGTCGAGGAGACGCGCGGGCGTTATCGGGCGAAGCGCGACGTCCTGATCCCCGCGCTCCGGGACCGCGGCTGGGAGATCGTGGCGAGCGAGGCGACGATGTACCTCTGGGTCGTCGGGCCGGACCCCGGGGCGCTGCTCGAGCGAGGGATCATCGTCTCCCCGGGCGAGATGTTCGGGCCGAGCGGCGAGGGCTACGTCCGCTTCGCCCTCGTGCCGACGCTCGAGGAGTGCGAGCGGGCGGCGGAGATCCTGCGGGAGGTCGCGTGATGGACGTCGAGGCCACGATCGCCGCGCTCGACCGAGGCGAGCTGCGCGTCGCGGAGAAGGTGGACGGCGACTGGCGCGTGAACGAGGAGGCCAAGGCGGCGATCCTCGAGTACTTCCGCATGCGTAAGGTCGAGCCGATCGAGGTCGGGCCGTTCGAGTACCTCGACAAGATCCCGCTCAAGCGCGACCACGCGGAGCGCGGCGTACGGGTCGTGCCGCCGGCGACGGCGCGCTACGGCTCCTTCCTCTCGCCGGGCGTGATCCTGATGCCGAGCTACGTCAACATCGGCGCCTGGGTCGGCCCGAACACGATGGTCGACACGTGGGCGACGGTCGGCTCGTGCGCCCAAATCGGCGCCGACGTCCATCTCGCCGGAGGCGTCGGGATCGGCGGCGTCCTCGAGCCCGTCAACGCGCGGCCCGTCATCGTCGAAGACGGAGCCTTCGTCGGCTCGCGCTGCATCGTCACGGAGGGCTGCATCGTCGGTGAGCAGGCGATCCTGGGTGCCGGCGTCGTGATCACGGCCTCGGTGCCGATCATCGACGTGACCGGTCCCGAGCCCGTCGAGCATCGCGGCGCGGTACCGCCGCGCGCCGTCGTCGTCCCCGGTGTGCGAGAGCGCGAGTTTCCGGCGGGAAGCTACGGCTTGCCGACGCCGTTGATCGTGGGCTGGCGTGACGAGGCCCACGACCGCATGTCGCTCAACGACGTGCTCCGCGAGTTCGAGATCGGAAACTGACGGCTCACGCGCCGTACGTCGGCGAGCGCGAAGACGAGCAGCGCCAGCTGGACCCCCACGAGCATCGTGTCGAGGTCGATGCCCTCGTCGAAGCTGTCCCGCGCGAGGCCGAGCCCGAACGAGGAACCGTTCGCGAGCGCGAAGTTGACCGCGAGCACGATCCCCACGACGAGCGCGCCGGCGGTCACCGCCGGCACGTAGCGGCCGACCCTTGCCGGCAGCCGGAACACGGCGACGAGGAGCACGATCCCGACCGCGAGCTCCGCGACCTCGATCGCATACCCGAGAGCCACCGCGTGCGGGATGACCGAGCTGTCGAGGAGGCTCCGATACCACGCCGGCGCGGCCTTCGAAATGTCGCGAAGCTCGGCCGCGAGACCCGCCGGGAAGTCTCCGTGCACGATCTTCGTCAGGCCCGAGACCAGCCATTCGTAGCCGATGCAGACCTGGACGAGGAGCAATGCGACCACCGCCGCGCCGCTCCGCTCGCGTGTCGTGAAGTCGTCCATCAGTGGTTCATCGTCCCGGAGACCTTGCCGACGTTGAGCAAGCCGACCTCGCCGAGCATGACGCTGGCGAAGCTGTGCGAGACGAAGGGGTAGATCCCCGCCTTGGGGATGGTCACGTCGAACACTCCCCCGCCGCCGGCCGGCACGACCGCGGTCTGGATGTCGTGCTGGGGGGCGTCGACGAGGTCTGCGTTGAGCCAGGCGCGCTTGAGGATCGTGCCCACCACGTGGAACTCCGTGTTGAGCGACGGCCCTGCGTCGACGACCCAGAAGCGGACGGTCTGGCCGGGCATCGAGGTCAGCGGGTGCGTCTTGTACTGGGCTGCGTAGCCGTTGAAGGTCACCCAGTCCGGCGTCATCTGCTCTGCCTTCGTCACGTCGAGGGTCGCGGGCGCACCGTTGCCGGGCGCGTTGAGGTACCACTCGCTCGAGACGAGGACGTACTGGTGCTGGACCGGCGGCATGTTCTTCGGCTCCACGACGATCGCGCCGTACATGCCGTTGGCGATGTGCTCGAACGCCGGCGGGGTGCCGCAGTGGTACATGAAGACACCGGGGATGGAGGCGACGAAGCTGAACGTCTTCGAGCCTCCCGGGGCGATGTCGGCGAAGTCGACGTTGGGCGCCACCTGGGCCGCGTGAAAGTCGACGGAGTGGGCCATCATCGCCTTGTTGGTGAGCGTGACCTCGACCTTCTGGCCCTGGCGGACGTGGATCACCGGGCCGGGTGCGCTGTCGCCGAACGTCCAGGCCCGGTAGCGGATCCCGGGCGCGATCGACACGGTGCGGTCGGCGATTCCGAGGCGGACGTGCGCTACCGGCCCGGCCGGCGCGGCCGGCATCGCCGCGGGGAATGCGGCGTGCCGCATCGCAATCGCGTCGGCGTTCGCCGGTGCGATGCCGGCGAAGCTCGGGGTCGGGACAGTGCCTGCGCTCGTCGAGGCCGAAGAGGAGGAAGAGCTCGTGCTGGCGGCCTCCGCGGATGCGGCGGCCTGGGTGGCCTGGTTGCTCGCGTTGTGTGCGGAGATCGCGAGCCAGGCTCCGATCACGATTACGAAGGGGATCAGGAAGCCGGCAAAGACCGCGAAGACCTTCCAGCCCAGTCCGCGTTCCGGCTGAGGTTTACCGACCGAATACGTGCTCATGACGCCTCCTCGTCTCGACTCTTCGCGAGCAACGTAGGACGGGCCCGGCGGAAGCGAATCGGTAATTACTACGAATTCCGTCGTGGTAAGTTCGCGCCAGGATTAGGGTCGTGAACGGCGAGCTCCAGCGGGAGGCGATCCTCGAGGCTCTGCGGAGCGAGCACGAAGGCCTGGACACGAATCAACTCGCCGAGTGCGTCGACCTGCACCCGAACACGATCCGCTGGCACCTCGGCGTGCTCACCGACGCAGGGCTCGTGCACGCGGTTTCCGAACGGCGGCACGGCCGCGGCCGGCCGAGCATCGTCCACCGCCTCACCGGTGACGGCACCGCCCGCGGTCGCGACGAGTATCGGTTGCTCGCGACGATGCTGACGGATGTCGTCGCTGCCGACGGCAACGGGGAGGCACGAGCCTACGAGGCGGGCGTCCGCCGGGGCCGGCACCTCCGGCAGGGAGATCCCGGCGCGGGCCTCGCCGACCTACTCGACCAGGAAGGGTTCGCGGCCGAGCGGCACGGCGACACGGTCGAGATGCGGCGCTGCCCGTTCTACGAGCTTGCCGAGGGCTCGCCACACGTGATCTGCACGCTCCATCACGGCATCATCGAGGGCGCACTCGAGGAGGCCTGCTCCGCAGAGACGGTCGAACGGCTCGATCCCTTCGTCGAGCCGGGCCTCTGCATCGCCCGCCTCAGTCGAGCGGCTCAGCCGGTCCCGTGAGCCAGGCGCGGCGGCCGGCGAGCCGCACGCGCAGGTCACCGCCGGGGAAGTGGACGAGAACCTCCCCGTCACCGTGTGTCGCAGCCGCGACCGCCACGGCGCTCGTCCCGGATGCGGCGGTCTCCCCCACACCTCGCTCCCACACGCGCGCGGTGACCTCGCCGGGCCGCTCGACGCGCGCGACCTGCACGTTCGTCCGCTCCGGGAAGCGCGGATGCCCCTCGAGCTGTGGGCCGAGCTCACCGATCCTGCTCGGGTCTCCCGTGACGACGGCATGCGGGTTGCCTACCGACACCGGGATCAGCTCGATCCCGTCGACGAGCTCGGGCGGTCCGATCTCCACCGGGCCGAGCTCCGATTCGTAGAGGCCGTCCGCTGTCCGCTCCACGGCGACGGTCCGCGGGCCGACGTGCACGCGTGCCGTCGTCGAGCCGGTGCGGCTCATGAGCCAGGCGGCTGCGATCCGCGTCCCGTTGCCCGACATCTCGGCGTGCGACCCGTCGGGATTGAGGATGCCGATCGTGACGTCGTCGTCCTCGACCGACAGCACCTCGACCGCGCCGTCCGTCCCGGACAGGTCGAGCCCGGCCGCGGAGCCCTCATGAACGAGATAGATGTTCCCGTGTGCGTGCCAGCGCGACGATTTCAGCGGCAGTCTCCTCCGGCGACCGGTCGGCCGCGACCATAACGAGCCCCTCCAGGCGGCGCAGCCACTTGCGCTGATACGCGGCGTAGCGCCGCGTGCGGACGATCAGCGCCTCGATCGCCTCCTCGCGAGGCAGTGTCGCCACCTCGTCGAGGCCGATGATCTTCCGCGCGGTCGCGGACGGCTCGGTACGAAGCGCGCTCTGTACCTCCTCCTCGACCCCGGCCTCGAACATGTGTCTCGTCCGCTTCGCGATCCTCCGCTCGAGCTCGGGCTTCGGCACGTCGAGCCCCACGAGAACGGTCGGATGCCGCCACGCACCGCCGAACAGCGCGTCCGCGAGCGGGACGAGAGATCGTCCCCCCTCCGCGAGCTCGAGCGCCCGGACGACGCGGCGGCGATCGTTCGGATGGATCCGCGCCGCTGCCGCCGCGTCGAGTGCCTCGAGCCGGGCGTGCGCCGCAGCAGGCCCGTCCTCGTCGTAGAGCCCCTCCCAGCGTTCGCGCGCGCCAGGGGTGGGCGCGGGAGGAAGCTCGAGCTCGGCAAGCGCAGCGCGGAAATAGAGACCGGTCCCGCCCACGACGAGCGGCGTCTTCCCGGCCTCCAGGATCTCGTCGACCGCCCCGTGCGCGAGCGGCGCGTACTCGCCGACCGACGCGACGTGCGAGAGCGGCCAGATGCCCACCAGTCGTTCCGGGTGCGGCGATCGGTTCGTGAGGATCGGCACGCCGTCGTAGACCTGCATGGCATCGGCCGAGACGACTTCGGAGGGGATGAGCTCCGTGATCGCCGCCGCAACGTCCGACTTCCCGCTCGCGGTTGGCCCGAACAGGCCGATGACCCGATCAGCCACGGAGACGCGCGCGGACGAGCTCGATCTCCTCGTCCGTCACGCCGGCACCGCGGAGGTACGCGTCCACGCCGCCGTAGCGTTGTTCGAGCTCCGCGAAGACGCCGGCCATGGACGCCGCCGGCGTTTGCGCGACACGCCGGAGCCGCTCGAGCTCCTCTTCGGTCTCGGCAGCTTCGAACCACGCCTCGTGCCGGGGTCGTAGCCGCTGTTCGCTCAGCGCGTAGTCGGCGGCGATCTCCTCGTCGTCGACGCCGGCGAGATGGAGCAGGAAGGCCGCGAGCAGCCCGGTTCGATCCTTGCCGCCGGCGCAGTGGATGACGACGCCGCCGGCACGCGCCGTTGCGACGGCGCGAACGGCCTCGGCCGCCTTCGACCGGAAACGCTGGAGGAGGATCAGGTACACGTCGCGCGTCGCGGCGGCCACGTCGGGGGCGGCTCCGACTGCGGCGTCGAGGTCCGCCTCGATCTCCTCCCACTCGGCCGCGCCGGCCTCCATGAACGGCACGTGAACGACCTCGACGGGCACCTCCGCCGGCGGATCGTCCGCTCGCTCGTGGTCGCCGCGGAGATCGATCACCGTCCGGATGCCGTGGGCGTCGAGCGCCCGCCAGCCTTCGTCGCTCAACTGCCGGACGCTGTCCGCCCGCACGACGGCGCCGAATCGCGTCTCCCGTCCGTCTCGTGTGGGCAGCCCACCGAGGTCGCGAACGTTGAGACAGCCGTCCCAGACGAGGTCCCTAGGCTGCAGCTGCCGCAAGATGGGTACCACGGAGCGTCGTCGAGGTCGCGCCCGCGATCTCTACCGGAACGATCTCGCCGGGAGCGGCCTCGCCGGTGAAGTTGACGGTCGTGTTGCGGCGCGTGCGGCCGCGCAAGAGGTCGGGCTCGGTTCGGCTCGGGCCTTCGACGAGCACCTCCTCGACGTTCCCGACCCGCCCCGCGTTCCGTTCGGCGGCGATCCGCTGCACGACATGCACCAGCCGCTCGATGCGGTCGCGCTTCAGCTCGTCGGGCACCTGCTCTGCCATCGCGGCGGCCTCGGTGCCCGCACGCGGCGAGTAGACGAACGTGAAGGCGCCGTCGTAGCCGACCTCTTCCACCACCTCGAGCGTCTCGCGGAAGTCGTCCTCGGTCTCGCCGGGAAAGCCGACGATGATGTCGGTCGTGAGCGCGAGGTCCGGGATGGCGCCCCGCAACTCCCCGACGAGCCGCAGGTAGCGCTCGCGCGAGTACGTCCGCCGCATCGACTTCAGGATCCGGCTCGAGCCCGACTGCAGCGGCAGGTGCGCGTGCTCGCACACTGCTGCACATTCGGCCATCGCGGCGATGACGTCGCGGCGGAAGTCCTTCGGATGCGGGCTCGTGAAGCGGATCCGCTCGATCCCGTCGACCGCATCGACCGCACGCAGGAGCTCCGCGAAGCTCGAGCCCACGTCGCGACCGTAGGAGTTGACGTTCTGGCCGAGCAGCGTCACTTCGCGGACGCCCTCCGAGGCGAGCCGTTCGATCTCGGCCAGGATCTCGCCGGGACGGCGCGAGGTCTCGCGCCCGCGAACCGCAGGGACGATGCAGTAGGAGCAGACCGAGTTGCAGCCCATCGAGACCTGCACCCAGGCCTGGAAGCGCCGCTCGCGCCGGACGGGAAGCCCGGCCGCGAAGGCCCGCTCCTCGCCGGTGCCGAACGAGCCACGCGCGACCCCTTCGCCACCGGCGCCGAGCCAGTCGCCCAGATGCGAGATCGTGCCGGGGCCGAACGCGACGTCGACGTCCGGATATAGCGTGAACAGGCGGTCTCGCTGCGCCTCCGCGTAGCAGCCGCCGACGGCGACGACCGTTCCCGGCCGTTCGCGCTTCAACTTCGCCGCGTTCCCCATGTGGGCGGCGAACCGCGTGTCGGGCTTCTCGCGGATCGTGCACGTGTTGAGGACGATCACATCCGCCTGTTCCTGCGAGGGTGCCTCGCCCAGGCCGAGCTCTTCGAGCAGGCCCTTGATCCGCTCGGAGTCGTGGGCGTTCATCTGGCAGCCGAACGTCGTGACGTGATACCGCTTCACGGCCCGTAGGGTAGCCCTGCGTCCCGGCTCAACTCAGGTCGCCTCGCGAAGATCTTCCTCGAGCTCGTGCTCGAGTCGCTCGAACCGCTGTCGCAGCGGCAGCTTGGAGGCGCGGTTGGTGTGCAGCGTGTCGAGAGCGCAGGCGAGGAAGCAGGCGGCGCCCAGCGCCGTGTTCCAGTTGGCCGCCGCCTGGTCGAGCAACGAGCCCGTCGACGGCACGAGGTAGCCGGCGACAGCGGAGATGCCGAAGAAGATGCAGCCGAGCAGGTTGACGGCCGGCTGCCACCAGCCGTCGCCTCCGCGGACGGGCAACCATCCGTGCCAGGCATGCCGCCGCGAGGCCCGGTAGGCGATCGCGCCGGAGACGAGGAAGCAGATCGAGCCGCGCCAGTCGGGCCGCCAGACGAGCTTGTCGTAGTCGGGATTGTCGAGGGCGACGTGCATGGCGTGGTACGTGGTCACGTTGAAGAAGAGCGTGCCCGCGGATTGGACGACGGCCGCGTACCAGGCCGCGCGACCGCCTCCGGGGATGCGCCTCTCCGGCCAGGCCAGCCAGCTCTGCAGCGCCCCACCGGCGGTGAACAGGATCGAGCCGACGAAGAACGTGACGGCGTCCGCCGACTCGCCCACGAGCTGCGCGTAGCCCGGAAACGGGCCGATCAGGAAGCACGTCGACCCGAGGGCGAAGCAGAGAGCCATCCACCGTTCGCGAGTCACGACAGGGTCGGCTCCGCGGCCGCGGGGCCTCTAGGCGGCCTGGATCGGCGAGTCGGCCGGGTGTTCCGGCTGGTCGCGGACCGGCGGCTGGGCGGTCGTTGCCGCGTGGTTCTTCGCCACGTCCACCGCGCGGCTCTCCCGGATGACGGTCACCTTGACCTGGCCGGGGTACTCGAGCCGATCCTCGATCTCGCGCGCGATCTCGTGGGCGAGCAGCGCCGCCTCGTCGTCGCCGACGTCGCCCGGACTGACGATGACCCTGATTTCCCGTCCCGCCTGGAGCGCGTAGACCTTCTCGACACCATGCTTGGAGGCCGCGAGCTCCTCGAGCGCTTCGAGGCGCTTGATGTACTGCTCGAGACTCTCGCCGCGCGCGCCGGGACGGCTCGCGGAGACAGCGT
>Ga0207693_10001644_pt1 | contig 19739 bp, 30 predicted proteins | sample LARL81metaG_FD_184347 | JGI IMG/M metagenome (GOLD analysis project Ga0207693, IMG submission 184347) | Corn, switchgrass and miscanthus rhizosphere microbial communities from Kellogg Biological Station, Michigan, USA - LAR L8-1 metaG... | ecosystem: Host-associated > Plants > Roots >...
GACGATATCCTCGAAGCAGTGGTCAGAGCCAATTTCTGTTTCCAGATGCACGTGCTGGTCTGCGAGATCGCTGATGATCGGGAACCCCGCTTCTGCGGGGCTCCCGAGGTCGGTGAAAGCAACAGTCGCGCCCATAGTCTCCTCCCATACCTTTACACTTCCACTGCTTTGCGAACAGCTAAGCTGATCTCTTCGTCTGCGAATAAAACTCGATGACTTTTCCGAGTTGCGGCTGAGGTGATCTCCTCAATGGTTTCCGAAAGTTCGTCGGTATGTAAAACTCAATTACTTTTGCCATGACAGTCTCCTGGATCCTAGTGAATCTCGGTGCGTTCGGCTGCGCCAGGTCGGTCGCTCGCCTTTGTCGGTCGCTATCAGTGCGGGTGCAACATTCATTGCAGCCATGATTAGGATTTCCTGTAGCGTGAAACCGCGAGTTCTGATCTTCCACATAAGCGCCTCCCGATGTTTGCACTTTGTTGTCGTAATGACGCAGCCATTGTCAACCCAGTTCTGTTTGAGGGCAGCCCCACATCGGGGTAAATCGCAGACTCATGAGGGGACCAATGTCACCCTCTTCTGGGACAAGAATTTGGTGGTAGATGGAGAGTCTTAGCGGGAGTCAGAGCTTGTTTTGCGGGGCGGAGCTTCGATGCGCTTCCACCCGAACAGGCGAGCATCGATGGACCACAAACCCGGTCCCAACATTGCGAGAGCGGCAGCGGCAGTTCCTGATAGCAGCCATACCCATTTGTCGCCGGGTACGCTAAGTATCTTCCAGATTTCAATCAATGCTATGGAAGTTCCAACGATTGGAGTCCATAAACCTGCGATTAGCAATATTCCCGCTCCCATCAAGACCAGAGCAGGAATTGTAACATTCATCGGCGGTAGATCACTCCACAGCCTCAAGCCCCCTCGCACAATCAGCACGGAGCCAACGACCACGCGCATGAGAAGTAACCCTGCGCCGGGCCAACCGCCAGCAAATGTGGAATACAGCCGTCGCAATTACGCACCTTTCAGCACATAACTAGACTCCTCCGTTTCGGGGCCGATTGAAACCCCCAAAAAGAGATTTAATCGTCACTCTTTGGAGTACTGAATTTTCAGAGGCGGGCCGGCAAGGGGGTGGCAACTACAGCTCGATGATTCCTCTCTTCAGGCCAATCGTTGCGGCGTGCGTTCGATCGTTGGCGCCTAGTTTAGAAAGAATGTTCTTGACTCGACTTTTAACGGTTTCCTCCGTGATTGAGAGCTGATCCGCAATCTGCTTGTTGGCATTTCCCGCGGCAATCATTCTCAAGACAAGGATCTCTGCGGGCGTCAGTGCGTCATCCGTCGCATGCTCGGCGACTTGGAACGAGGCTTCGGGAGAAAGAGCCTTTTTGCCGGCATGAACCGCTCGGATCGTGTCTAGGAGTTCACTGTGGATCGTATTCTTGAGCAAGTAACCTCGTGCTCCTGCTTTGAGTGCACGAAGAATCTGTACATCGCCTTTGTACGTTGTCAGCACGATGATTTTCGCTTCGGGAAATTCTCCCCGAATCGAGATGATGGCATCCAGGCCGTTCATCTCCGGCATTTGCAGGTCCATGAGCGTGATGTCCGGGCGATGCGCACGGAATTGTTGGATGGCCTCGCGCCCGTTGGATGCTTCGGCGACCAGAGCCATATCGGCCTCGTTGCTGAGGAGTACGGCTATGCCCTCCCTCACGAGAACATGATCGTCAACTGCCAGAATCCGGATTTGAGCTGATCTATCACTCACGCTCTATGGTCTCCTTCTTATCCGTTTCTGTCGCGGAGCGCTTTCCAAAGTACCAGAAAGGCCGCGTGGATCTGACGTACGTTCTCGCTCCTGGGATTATGAGCTCGATCTCTGTGCCGCTTTCCAGTTCAGTCCAGATGGTTAGCTTACCGCCTACAAGTTTGGCGCGCTCCCTCATGCCATGCAAGCCGTAGTGGCCTTCGCGTCCATCTCCGCGAAGAACATGGGAGGGAATTCCTTTCCCATCATCGCGAACGCGAACCCTGAAATACTTTTCGTCGTAACGGATTTCAACCTCCACCTTGTCCGCCGCCGCGTGCCGGAAGGAATTGCGCAGCGCCTCGGTCACAAGCCGATAGACTTCGTCCCGGAAGATGGGACGCAGCTCTCGTGGCGAACCTTCCACAAGCACCTGAAATGGAGTGGAGGCCTGGTTGTCTTGGGCTCTTGCGAGTTCTTCTGCGAAGGTTTTTATGGCAACCGCGAGATCGTTCTTTTCGACAGTGGACATTCGCAGGTCCCCAATCGCATCCCTGCCCTCAGCGATAGCTTGAGACGCGCGACCGATAGCATCTTCCAGCACTCTACGAGCGTCAGCTGGGCGTTGCGCTAGCATGTTGATTCCAGCCTGGAACCGTATCAAGAGTGCCTGAAAACTTTGCAGCAGCGTGTCGTGCAGGTCCCGCGCAATGCGTGTGCGCTCGCCTACCCGCTCTTCGAGGCGCATGTTGAATTGAGCCGCCAGTTGCCGCACCCGCAGTTCGTGTATTCCCCAAACCATCGCCAGAAATGCAGCCGCGCAAGCCATACGAAACCAGTTGGTATTCCACCATGGCGGAACAATCGTAAGGTGAAGCGCAACCCCCTGTTCATTCCAAACGCCGTCATTGTTCGAGGCCTTGACGCGAAACGTATACTCGCTGGCGTCAAGATGCGTATAGGTTGCAAAACGACGCGTGGCATCGGTGTATTGCCAGTCCCGATCGAAGCCCTCCAGTTTGTAGGCATACCTGTTTTTCTGTGGTGAGGTGTAGTTCAGCGCAGCGAATTGGAACCCAAAGACCGATTGGTCGTAGCGGAGAGCGATGCTTGACGCGACATGGATCGCCTGTTGGAGCGGGGAGTTCTTGCCACCGACTTTTACAGGTTTGTTGAACAGCTCAAACGCCGTGAGCACCACCGGCGGCGGGGTTGCGTTATCGGAAAGCCTATCGGGATAAAAGGCGCTCAGTCCGTTGACGCCGCCGAAAAACAGCCGCCCGTTGGGCGTTTTGGTACGGCAATGGGTAGAGAATTCGTTACCTTGTAGGCCGTCGAACATATCGTAGTTGCGGAAGGTCTCCGTTTTGGGGTCGAATCTGGACAAACCCTTAATCGTGCTGACCCACACGTTGTGCTGCTCGTCGCCCAAGACCCCCACAACGGAATTGTTCGCCAAGCCGTCTTTCTCGGTGTAGTGCTGGGTAAATTTACCGGTCTCCGGATCGAAACGGAACAGCCCGGTGGTGGGAGAGGCGACCCAAAGATTGGCGCCGTCGGAATAGACGTCCTCAATCCAGTTCACGCTCTGGCTGCCTGGCCGGTTCGGGTCCATAAGATAGGTTGTGAACTTCCGCGTATGCGTATCGAACCGCACCAGTCCCGACCTGGCCGTGCCGATCCAGAGCATGCCGTACCGATCGAGCAGCAAGGGAAGCACGTACGCACCCGGCAGGCCGGCAGGGTTGGCCGGATCCGGGGGGTAATGGGTAAAGTGCCGCCCGTCGAAGTAGTCCATCCCTTTTCCATGCACCCCAATCCACAGCCCTCCCACGGTGTCAGGAACGAGAGAGGCGATGTTGTCATTCGCCGGACTGTCGGAGTTCTTGGGATCATGGCGAAAATGCTTGACGTGCTGTCCATCCAGCCGGTCCAGGCCGCCACCGTAGGTTCCTGTCCAGACCGCCCCGTGAGAGTCCCGGGCAAGCGCGCGCTGCGGGCCCGGACTCAGGCGGCTGCGATTATTAGCATCCGCGAGGTAGTGCCTGAAGGTCCGCCCATCGAAGCGATCCAGGCCCGCTTCCGTTCCGATCCACAGTTCGCCTGCGGAACCTATCGCGAGGGCGCTGATCACATCGTTACTTGGACTGTTTACATCCTCAGAATTGTGGCGATATGTGGTGAATCTTTCCGGCACGCCTGCCCACCGGTCGACCCCGGTAGATCGCATGCCGATCCACAGCGCGCCGGAGGCGTCGGCATACAGAGCGCCATAGTTGCTAACGTTACTGCTCAGGCTGGACGAATCGTTGGGGTCATGCAGATAGCGGGTGAATGTTCCTCGGGCGCGATCCATCAGATTCAAGCCATTATCGGTCGCCACCCAAAAGCGTCCCGCCCCATCTTCATACGTGGCCATCACATCGTCGTCGCTCAGACTGGCCGGATTCCTGGGGTCATGCGGATAGCGAATAAACGTGTGAGCTTGGGGATCGAAGCGATTCAACCCGTTAGGCGTGGAAAGCCAGATGGCGCCGGTACGATCCTGGAAGATGTCCACCACCGTGTTGCTGCTCAGGCTGGAAGGGTCATTGGGGTCGTCGGCATACGAGGTGAAGTGGCCGGTTGAGCGATCGAGCACTCTCACCCCGTCATCTTCTGTGCCTACCCAGAGCATGCCAGTCGTGGCATCCAAACGTATGGATCGAACATCGGTCTTGCCGAAGCTGGCGGGATCATTCGGACGGGCCCTGTAGGTGAAGAACGTGCCGCGGGTCCGGTCAAAACGGCTCAGCCCGGCATGGGTACCCACCCACGGTGTGCCGGTTTCATCTTCGTAGAAGGACTCGACATCGGCATCGGGCAGACTGTCGGGATCATGCGGGTCATGCCGGTAGTGAATAAAGGAATCCGTGCTCCGATCGTACCGGTCCAGGCCCCCGCCGATTGTCGATATCCAGAGAATGCCTGTGTGATCCACGTGCAGCGTCCGGACTGCGTCATTGATAAGACTTCGTTGGTCCTGGTCGTCGTGCTTGTAAACCTTGAATGTGTACCCGTCGTAACGGTTCAAGCCGCCGAGCCACGTACCAAACCACATGAATCCCTGGCCGTCTTGGGCAATCGCCCGCACGTCAGAGTGTGAGAGTCCGTCTGCGACGGAAAGATGGGTGAAGCTAAGTTTCGCGGGCGACGCGGTTTCGGAAGGAGACCTCCCGGTGTTGGTGTGGTGCGTAGGAGCACGGTTGCCCGCGACGTAGGAAGTCCGGTCACGTTCCGTCTCGAGGTGATTGTGTTCCGAACGCCCGATCATTTGGACTGGAACAAGTACGGCTGCGACCGCGACCACGATCTGGCTAACGGAATTCCTTCGCATTCATCTCCCGTTGCCTTTCTGCCCTGTGTCCTAATCTTAAGCTCCGACGTCTTGAGTTCACTTTCCGCAGCAGGGCTCGCGGTGACATTGATCCTCAAACCTCCGTCAACGCCTGCCGGAGTTCGAACGTCTGCCTCAGAGTCTCATTCTCACGCTTCGATCATCGCATTGTTGTTGTTTCTGCTCAATCAGAACTATGGCTGCAGGTCACCGCCAATATGACACACCGTCAAAAATGTCTCGCTCAACAGCAGGGGATTATAATCTCGCTGGTCGAGTGCCCACTACTGCCTTCCGAAAAGGTGACTTCTCTGCGTTATTAGGTACACAAATTGGAACGGATGTTTATGCAGACCGATTATGGCTGGCCAGATTTATGACCCGTCAACATTCTCCAGGTCATGGCGAGTTGCGGACCGAATGTGGGGAACACCGTTTCATTCGCGATCCAATCGCCGGGAACCTAGTGAGCAACTCGAGAGATGTACCCGACCGCTGCGGCGGGTCCGACTTGCCATTTGTCCTGCCCGATCCGCGAATTCGTTGCAGTCGGAAAGAGAAACGTCGGGCCGGCAGCAAGCAGCCAGTTACCTACCAATCGATGACCCGGCGATAGAGCAAGCGCAACAGCTGTGTCGCCGAAACCTGTCACGCGATTAGACTGTCCCCCTGGTCCTGGAACGGCGTGGTATTGAACAGCTGTAGCACCGGGCGTGTGACCAAGCTCCAGTCGTCAGTGAGTTTGACTGACATCAGGGCTGAAACTGAAGATTGCTCTGGATTCGGTTTCCGCCGTTCGCGGGCATCCCTATCCAAGTGTTATTCTGTTGAAACTGCATCAGCCAGACACTTGCCAATGGATTGGCCGCCTGTTTGCTAGCCTCGGTGGCAGAATCGCTCTCAGCCACCGATTGTTCGTGAACGGTAGCTTCCCGTGTTTGCGCGATACCCGACGCTGCCTGGACAATGATTAGCGCTGCGGCGATAACGAATTTCTTGACGACCGGCTGGTGTTGGATAATCCACAGTTTCACGATTCACCTCAATGCGGGTTAGTTACGCCGGCGCTTGACCGGCTTGCACCTGGCATTCCAATCGGGAGTATTGTGGTTTCACGCCAAGCCTAAGTACTGAATTTGGCGGTGATCTCCTCCCCTTCTTTTCTGCTCAACGCTTCTTTTGGCTCAAGAACTTTCTTGAAGTGCGACTGCCTGCCTGTATAACGGCAGTGACCTCGGCTGGGCACCGCCATCAAACAATCTCTGTCATGCGCGATTAAAGCTTCTCCGCGATTGCAGTGCGGTTGACCAACCTTTGCTCACGCACGCCGGTGCTCTCGTCGGCTGTGATGTGACGGTCAAGCACGTAATAAGTCAAGATGTGGATGTAGCGCTGAGAGTAGATGGTCTCCGGGTACCGAACGCGCTGTGACGCATGAACCAGCGCCGACGTGATTCCACTTGCAACCCAGGGGCTCAAGCTCCAGCTTCGGTAAGGACTCAAGCGTCCTACTTACTGAGCTGAGGCGGATAATTCTTAAAAAGCTTCGTCATGGCCTTCTGGAGGTTTTTGTAGTTCTTATCCGGGTCTTTTTTAAGGTCTACGGTCTTAGTGGCATCGCCGCGCCAGACCAGCTGCTTTTTCGCGGGGTCATACAGATCCACGACCAGCACACCGACTGGAATAGTCGAAGTCTGGCCCGTCACTGTGCCGCTGTCCAATCCACCGAATCCGCCAAATCCACCGGGGCCGCCGCGCGTGCCCCAAGCCGACAAGTTCAGGCCTTTTTCCAGGTTGATCACAGCCTGGTAGCCGACCTGAAGGCCCGCGTCACTTTCAACTTTGGTTAGGCCCTTTTGTGCGAGCTGTTCATCGATTGACCGCTTTATGGCCTGGTCGATCAACTGATCCGTGACGCGGCCCGGGAGGTCAACCCATTGGTAAGTTTTGTAAGCCGCGAAGTTGGCGCCTCGGTCATAGTTGTAGTGAACATCCTGCGCGTAGGCGCATACAACGATGAAGAAGATAGTGAGCAGAAATGTCAGTTGGTTTCTGAGTTTCATCGCAGTTTCCTTTCTGTTTGTCACGCTTTCGAATCCAGCGGGCCAGGTCGGCCAGGAGAAATTCGCTGGGACTTTTAATTAGCACTCTCCAACATCCAGTGTTGGTCCTCGCGTCTCCTTTTCAACTTGTATTGAATTTGTTCGATCTAGGCGATCGAATTTGGGCATGGAACTCCGGATCTAGACAAGTGCAGATGGGCTTTGCCCACGGACTTCCCTAACGATCTTTGTCTCACCGTCTCCGCCTGTGAGCGGCTGCACGACTCAACCGCGTGGTTGTAAAGTTCGCCCACTCCCATTCAGGCAACCAGTTTCTTCGGCATCCTCCGTTGCATTGAAATTCCATCATGCTTCCGCCGCACAGCGGACAAACCAGGTTGATAATCGACGAGATGAGGCTGCCACTACGTTCGCCGGGAAGTGTCTCGAATTTTGGCATGGCTTTGCTCCGTAGAACATTGAGGGATCGATACCGTCTTGTATTGAATCTCGTACCGCAATCGCTCGTACCCTTACGTGATCGAGAGCGAAATTCGCGAATGCAAGTACGATGTGGTTCGGAGATGAGCATGCAAACGCGATGCCACTTAGGAAGCATAGGTAAGTTCCGGAATTACGCAGATTCTGCAAGGGAGTGCCGGCAGCCCTGCCCCTAATGGGGCAGTGACCGACCTTTCGCGGTCATCCCGCCTTTTCTGGTTGCGCTGCGTCTCTCTGTCAAATCGCAACTAGTGACGATTCAGCGGCTCGGCGACTCGATAGTCAATTTCTAATTTGGCATTTCGCATGCAATCCCGCAGAGGAGTTAAACGAGAAGAACCATCTGTCAAGCGAATTTTAGATTTGGAGTGAGCATGACACACCCAGGTGTTCCCTTTTACTGCAGACCGAGTGACCGCCTTCTGAAACGCTGGGCATTGACGGCGTTCCTGGTCCTAGTGATGGCATGTGGTACAGGAGCGTTTGCAGAAGATGTTAGTCAACCAAGTAATCCGCCGTCGAGTCTTCCTTCCACTCACCTTCTTGGATTCGCAGGAGCCCGTAACAACAGTAAGGGAACTCTGTCGATTGAAGGGGATGCATTGCAGTTTAAGAAAAACGGAAAGGCCGCCGCGGTGCGGGTGAAGATCGCGGCAATTCACGACCTCGTGCTGGGTGATCTAAGCCGGCAAGTTGGTGGAGTACCAGTGACTTTAGCCAAGGTCGCGGTTCCGTATAGTGGGGGCCGGGCCGTCAGCCTCTTTACTCATAAGAAATATGACACGCTGACTCTCGAATACGTGGACGCTGAAGGCGGACTTCATGGAGCAATCTTCGAGCTCAAGAAAGGGCAAGCAGAAGGCTTGCGAAATGAGTTGCTAGACAAGGGTGCACCGGTCAGCAATGCCGGGAACGAACCCACGAAGCAAACTGCGGAGGCCTCGAGTGAAAACAAGTAGACCAGCATTATTTGTAATGACCACCGTCCTTCTGACACTTGCCATTGCACAGCCGGCCCCACTGTCGGCTGAAAGCGCGGCGCAATGGACCGTTCAAGTCAGCAAAGTCAATCCCGGCGCCGTCGGTCTCAGCCGTTCTTTTCAGGTCGCGATCTACGAGAATCTTTTGCACGAAGTGAGCAAAATGAACCGCTTCAAAGAGGTGCTTCGCGACGGTGACCAGAAGGCCGCGAATGCCCCCGACCTGCTGCTCCTGAAAACTGTTGTTGAGAAATATACGGCAGGGAGTGAAACTCGGCGCGCGGTTACCACGGTCACGGGAGCCACTAAGCTAACTGTGCATACCCAACTCTCCACGCCAGACGGCAAGATCATTCTGGAGCGCACTGTTCACGGTAACGTCCGTTTCATGGGCAGCAACTTGCGAGCGACACACAACCTCGTTCGCAACATCGCGAAGACAATTAAAAAATCATCTCTGCCAAAGCCTCCATCGTCCGTTGTCACTAAGGCCATGAACTCCACCACAAGTGATGACGTTGTTGTGGTCGAGTCTCCGTGACTACGATTCTAGCGTGAACACTTGCGTGAATGATTCAATCAGGGGCAATTTGGTGCACCACGAAATCTCAGCCCGGAAAACAAAGCATCTACTTGTTATGCTGGCCGCAATGTTTGCTGGCTTAACCGTATTCATCTTGAAAGCCAGGGCCCAGGTTCCCAATGGGACAGTAGCACCCGCTCCATCTAAGACGACTAGGTCGTTTCAGTAACCAACTGCTCCCATAAAACCAGTACTCCGTTGGCTGCTCCTCTTCGGCGAACCGCCTCAACCATGTGCATAGCTTTCATCCGAGACTGTACACATTCGTTTCTGTCTCTGCTACAAAGTCCCGATTTAGATTCAGTTTTTTGTCCTGGATGAACTGGTCTGTGAGCGGGGAGAACAGAAGATTCACAACGTTGTTAGCGAGCGAGCGACCGATGAGAAATTTCATCGAAAGGTAGTAGAGTCGTTTGGGGTTATTCTCCTCATACGCCTTCTCGGCCAAGAGCCGGCGCTGAGACAGAACGTCGCGCACGGACCGGGCATGCGCCTCGAACCTATCGCGCCGCCGTCGCAGCCGCGACATCGACGCCACTGTAGAAGAGAAGGGTGCTGTTCTTACAGTGCTTCAGCCCTTCCAGAGAAGTGCACGGGACCACATCCGTACTTTGGCAATAAGCTTCTCGGCAACCGGTATTACTCGCTGCTTTGCAGCCTTAGAAATCATGATCAACTCCTCTTCGATCTGCGGGAATGGATGATTTGCGGTTGGCTCAGGTGCAGGAGGTCTTATCCGATGCGGCAACCCAAGACCCGCAGCGCCCATTAATAGTAGCGGGCGACTTCAACCTGGATGCATCGAAAGGCAGCGCGGCTTCGGCATTTGCGAGCGCTGCCTTTCAGGATGCGATGATGCCATCGCACACGCCGACCCGGCCGCCGCGGCACCTACTCGAGCCAGGGCGCAGGATTGATTGGGCGTTCATTCGCGGGCCCATGCGTGCCGCTTCGGGCAAGGTCCACAACCAAGTTCGGGCATCCGACCACTATCCAATTTCGTTTACGCTCACCGCTTCACGGGGTTGATCTTCAAAGCGCTGCAACACTAAAACTGCTTTTATCGAGGCGGCGAGTAGTTTCCTTGAGGACGTAGGATCGTTGGATCTCTTCAGTTAGTGCTGATGTGATCAAATTGGCATGCGACTCCAGTCGTGCTCCCTAAGAAAACATGCAGCTGAGCAGCGCCCTCCCTTTCTCGTCAATAAAGTCAACGTTACTGAGCTCAACGGCGAGGTGCTTCTCGGGGCCGGTGTTCGAGGAGGACGCCCAGCAGTGCACCAGTTCTCGAACCCAATTATTCTTTAGCTTGCCGTCTAGCCGAAGCCTTGTCAGTTCCCCAGTCTCCTCAATTGTGATTCGGAGCATAATTCCCGACCCTTTCTATCTCGTTACGCTCAGCTGAAAAGAAATGAACGCAGGTTCGAGACGAACTGGTTCAGCGTTTTGCTAATTGCTATTCTTAGCCGCTCATGCTCGACAACCGCGCGTATTCATGTGCCAATCAGCCATTACGCCTTTCGAAAAGCTGAACTTGCAGACTCGAATGGAGCAACCATGGGCCAATCTAGCGTTTTCCTAAGTGCAGACTCCACCTAGCGCAGAAAGCAAAGTGTGACTTGCCCCTTTTCCGGGCACTGCCCAAATGCTGGCAACGGTTCGAAGTGTCACACCCAGCCATGTACGTGCAATCTCAACATGTTGCTTAGAGACAGGACTCGACCCGCGGCCTCTGCCGGGTCGGGGCAGAGACCTAAACTGAGGATTGACTATGTGTTGCATGTCCCGGGCGGCACCGACAACGGATGCGGTTTCAAGGCAAGTGATTCCACCGTTAGGGTAAGCAGTATTTGCAATAACTAGCAGGTCTTAGGAGGCTGCGTGAGTCCTTCAAAATTGGCGAAAGATGATTTGTTCTTGGGCTGGAGGCTTGGGCTGGAATCGGTGGTACTTCGATTGCATATAAAGAGTAAGTCTAATGAGGCAGGGCGGTGAAGGTCGGAGTCGGAGGTGATAACGGCCATGAAAGATGCTTTCTCGAGTGCGGAATTGACGGCTTTACGGAACGATCTGATTCACGATTTTCTGATCGACTCGCGTGAGGCTGCCGAACTACTTCAGCTGTTCCTGACGGGACGCGGTTTCGGGGCGTCGCCCGAGGCAGCCCGAGACGCCGTGGGCCGTGTCGAGAGGTCAGGCTGCTCGATCCCCGTGCTGCAAAGGGAGCTGGAGGACCTCGCGTTGGTAATGTGAGCAGCCACCGACAGAGATTAAAGGATCTGCGGGGACCTCAGAACCTAGTCGTTTCCCCGCAAGGTGATGAACACGAATCAGCCGGGCCAACCAGCCCGGCGTTCTTGTTCTGGTAGCTTCTTGCCGTTGAGCTTTTTAGACAGGGGCTGCGTGCTCAGCAAAACCTGAGGTGGCCCAAGGGATGGATTTTGATTTTCCGAGCACCGATGCGGCTACACTGCCACGTGACAGTAATGACGTCCTTCTCATCCAGCAGAATCATGCGGACTGGGAACCGATCATTGGGTTTGTAAACCAACGATCTTAGTTTAGCCACCTTCCTCCATCGCTCCGGGTGTGGATGCCCATGGCGGCGTGTTCACACCTATGAAGTTCAGGCAGAAACCGAGCAGAGGCGCTGGAAAACCCCATGAACACTCGATAGAGGGTAACGCGGCGGATTAGAGGTCCGCTGCGTTCCTGGCGCCGGACATGCTGATCCGCGGCGATGTGATTGGTCATCTCACCAGGCGGGAGAGATTCAACGCATTTCTAAAATTAGGTGGGCGGTACCGAATGGGAGCGAACAGACTTCACTCCGTGACCCATCAAGTTTGTTGTTAGTTTTTTCTGCGCAATACCTTGAGCCCCTTTCGGGTGGCTAACCCAAAATCTGCAACGGCACACTCTTCGCCACAAGTTGTGTTCGCGGACCCAAGACATTTCGAAAGCCTGGCTGTCGACAGTCAGCGTGGCCACAAGTAACTGCTATAGCCCCCTAAAATGCGTGTACGATCCATACATCGGGCCCTCCCAGACACGAACCCAGTATCAAGCCCTTGTCGTCCGCGATCTGCGACGCATCAAGGATCTTGCGACCTTTGGCTTGTGAAACACCAATACTGTTTCGTGCTTGGTTGCCACTCCATTTCTCGGATGAAGATAGGGAATCTTGGGAAACTGGTGTTCAATCTCAACCCTCGGCAATAGCAACTCCATCCCCCAACAGTCCTTATTCATTGTCTTCGGCTTCATCACGGTCCCTTAGACCGAAAACTAAACCGGAAACTAAAAGGAGTGTCCAACCATGGCACACAAACCAGAAGGACAACAACAACCCCGCCGGAAAGGGAGCGTCTTCCAAAACGGCTCCTCAACTTGGTGGATCAAATTCAGCGAGCGAGGCATCCCGCGTCGCGAGAATAGCCACTCTTCTGATCGGCGCGTTGCAGAGAAATTGCTGCAGCGTCGTCTGGCAGAAGTTACGACTGTAACCTACATCCCACGCGAGAACATCCGCCTGGATGAGCTGATTAACGATCTCCTAGAGGAGCACAAGGTCAACGGGCGCAAGAGTACCTCTGACGTCGAGGCGCGCTGGCGGTTGCACCTGCTGCCTTTCTTCACCCGCAGACGCGCGACAGATGTGACGACCGACCTCGTTCGTCGCCACATCAGTCTGCGATTGCAGGAAGGCGCGGAGAACGCAACCATCAACCGGGAACTATCACTACTCAAGCGCGCGTTCAATCTAGCGCGCGAGTGCACGCCACCTAAGGTCCGAATCGTGCCTTACATCCCGATGCTCAAGGAATCGAACGTTCGCAAAGGCTTCCTCGAATGGGAGCAGCGCGACCGTCTGGCGAGTGAGTGCACGCAAGTTGGCCTCTGGATGCGCGCTCTGTTCGAGGTGGGATTTACTTACGGCTGGCGCTATGCCGAGCTCGCAGCCTTACAAGTGCGACAGGTGAATCCCCTCACCGGCTCAATCCGATTGGATCCCGGTACCACCAAGAATGACGACGGTAGAGAGGTGGTGATGACCAAGCCGGTGCGCGAACTGCTAATGCAATGCATTCACGGCAAGGGCCCCGATGATTACGTGTTCACTCGCGACGACGGCCGACCCGTCCGCGACTTCCGGGGCACCTGGTCAAAGGTCTGCTGTGCGGCTGGTCTCGGAGAACTGGTCTGTCCGGAGTGCGAGCAGGCAATTACCGCCGAGGGTCACTGCAACGCGTGTTCTCGCAAATGGAAACGAAGCGACCTGAAGTATGTCGGACTGATCTTCCACGATCTGAGGAGGACGGCAGTGCGCAACATGGTGCGAGCTGGCGTGCCCGAGCGCGTCGCCATGAGTGTCAGCGGGCACAAGACTCGCAGCGTGTTCGATCGCTACCATATCGTCTCGCGCTCTGACATCGCGGAAGCGGCGCGGAAAGTTGAGGCGAGCCAAGAGAGCGACGCGGCAGCTCAGAAAAACTCCGATGCGTCGACTTTGGGGCAGAACTCGGGCAGAGTTGCACCAAAAACGGGAAATGCCAGATCAACGGCTTCTCCCGCTTCCCTTCCTAACTAGCTTTCCTTCGTGTGGGTTGGACTGGTGCCGGGAGGGGGAGTTGAACCCCCAAGGGCCGAAGCCCGGCGGATTTTGAGTCCGCTGCGTCTGCCAGTTCCGCCATCCCGGCTTAGATCGTAACCTGCGAAGAAATCAAGCTTAATTGATGATGCGGCCCTTGGCAACTTGCCCATCCACACCATCACCGTGACCAAAAACGTGACTCTTTTCGGTCACGTGCTCGCGTTCGTGCGCTTCCAATTTGCGCATCGCGTCTGCAATGTCCGCGCGGGTCACGATTGCATAGCGCTCAAACACGCTGCGCGTTTTCCAGCCGCCTATGCTCTGGATGATCCTTCCGCAATTCCGGCACGCCTGAGATTTCGGGCAGCCGTCCTCCGGAGATCGTGGAACAGCAATCCGGGTACTCCAGCAGTCTTGCAAGCCTTTGCCCAAATCCCACGAAAATCTCGCACGGGTTTACCACTCTCGCGAGTAAGAACGTAGTCGGCCAGATCCTTGCCAACTGCGCAAGCGCACAGCAGCGTATAAACGGCGTGTGTCATTACCACCTCGCGACCTTCCCGGTTCTTTGTTGTCCCCGGTTCCAGCCGGATGACACGCTGCGCCAGGTCAACCTGATTGACTCGTAAACTCTTCAGTTCGCTTACGCGCCAACCATACGTGCGCCCGCATTCCACCACACCCATCAACATTGGCAAGTCAGGAATCCCAGAGTTCTACTCTGGGAGCATCAACTAAGGAGGAATCATGAACGAAGAACTACTCGAACGCATCGCAGCCGCATTGGAGCGGATCACGCCGAAAGAGGAAGACGGGCCGCTCGACAGTATAAGTTTCTCTATGAACTACAGTGTAATAGCTCAGACTTGATCTGACACTCGGGTTAGATCAGGCAGCTGCATCCGCAACCGCGCCTCCGCCTGCGCTCCGTTGCGCAGGGCTCCGCTCCGGCTCCGGCGCTAGAGTCGAGACGGAGTCGAGCATTTTCTCCCGCGCCAGAGAAACCGAATCCAAGAAGGTCTGCATCGGGGTCTTGCCGTAGCAGTACTTCCCCGAGTGCGGGCGTGTCCGATTGTACTCGGCCAGCCAGTCATCCAGATCCGCCTGCAGTTCCTCCAGACTGGAGTAAAGCTTCTTGCGAAAGGCCGTGGCGTAGAACTCTTCCTGAATGGTGCGCTGGAAGCGTTCGCAGATGCCGTTGGTCTGGGGATGCCGGGCTTTGGTGCGGCTGTGATCGATGTTCTCCACCGCCAAGTACAACTCGTATTCGCGGTGTTCGCGCTGACCGCAGTACTCGGTGCCGCGATCGGTGAGCACACGCAAAAGCGGGATCTCGTGCTCTTCGAAAAAGGGCAGCACGCGGTCGTTGAGCAGATCGGCCGCGACCAAGGCGTTCTTACGGTCATAGAGTTTGGCGAAAGCCACCTTGGCGTAGGTGTCGAGGAAGTCTGCTGATAGATGCGGCCTACGCTCTTGATCGTGCCCACGTAGTAGGTGTCCTGCGTGCCCAAGTAGCCGGGATGAGCGGTTTCGATTTCGCCGTGTGCTTCCTTCTCTTCCCGGGCTCGCTCCATGGCCCGCAGCTGATCCTCGGTGAGGACGAGGTGTTCCTGTGCTGCTTTGGCTTCCAGAGCTTTGAGCCGTTTGCGAAAGGTTTCCAGATCGTGGCGCAGCCAAACGCTCCGCACTCCGGTGGGGGAGACGAACAGGCCACGCTTGGTGAGCTCATTGGCCACGCGTACCTGGCCAAAGGCCGGCTTCTCCAAAGCGATCTCGACCACCGCTTTTTCCACGTGCTCTTCGACCCGGTTCTTAGGGCAGGGCTTGCGTCGGCTGATCTCGCGCAACGCCAGCTCCCCACCTTTCTCGTACAACTCTTTGAAGCGGTAAAAGCTATCTCGGGTAGCCCATCACCTTGTAGGCCTCCGAGACACTACCCAACTTTGCGCTGAGCTTCAGCAACCCCACTTTGTTCTTGATGATTTTTTCTTCGGTACTCATCTGACATTCTCCTTCCGCGCTTGTCGCGCGAGTTTAGCAAATGTCAGATCAAGTTGAGACTAGGACACCTCAGACTTTCCCAACACATTGTCAATCTTCCACACGGTCGCTCGCCACTGGGGCGGCAGCGGTGGCGACCATGGCGTCGTCTCAAGGTTCAATTGACCTCAGATCAAGGCGCACCTGCTCATACTTCTTCCGAAGCATGGTTATGAAGTTCGCTCCCTCAGCGATGGCCTGCATGTCGGCTTCAGAAACAACTACGACAACCGTGTCTCTTTGCCGAAACACTTTGACTTGCTCTCGGGCTGCGTCACTTTCCGGTCCTGAGAAACTCTTTCATGCCGTCGTCAACGACTTTGGGTCCGTTCATCCCGCCCAACCAGTATTCGAGAAAAGCTTTCGGCTCGACGAATAGCATCGGGACCGGACGAAAGCTCTAATCTTCCCTTGTTCGATCTTTTTACGCAGTACACTCTCGCTCAGTCCTGAGATCGCAGAGCAGAGCAGCGGACCGCACTTTTAGACGGTTTTAGGCAGTGCAAAGGCAATGCAAGTGCTTTGAACCATTTGCTATGTGCGAACATACCTGCAACAAGGCGTTATCTTGTTCAACCTGTCTCCGAATGTCCCTGTTGTGCACGTCTTCAGCATCCGGATATATCCAGTCCAGGAGGTGGTATGCCGTTACGAAGAAATCGAATGCGGCGTATTCGTCTAACGGATCTTTTTCGAGCCGACCGAAGTCATGGCGTAATTTGTTCAGCAGGTCCGGCGGAGTTTGTAGTCGGAAAAGACCCTTGAACGGATTCATTTGAATCTCCGTCGTTAAGAATACGCGCAAGCCTATGCTTCACGGAGGTTGTCACGGCCCGAGCCGCTGCTCCATCGAATGGTTCATAACACTCAGATCGCAATCTAAAACTGCGAATTCACTTTTAGCTTGACGCGCTTCAGATCTGAGCGCACAATTCCCGCGAATTCGCCGCTCAGAGGAGCAGTTTCCACCTGTTCGGAAGCGCAACACCCCCTGAGGCGATCAGATACTCACCCTGGTCTGGTACCGAACCCAAGCGTAAGAAAATTAGCTTCCCGTAACCGGTTCTGTTTGTAGGCCGAACGAACCTAAGCGGAAAGACCCCGAGAAGAATTTAGGGATCTGAAGACTTTGGCTTGCCGACACGTATCGGCTAGCAAATCCAAGACACACAATCGCGGAAGGGAGTCTGCAATGAACAATCATTTCTATATCCTGGTTGCCGTCTTGTTGCTCCTGTGCATCGCTGCTGCTCCTCCAGCCGAAGCTGGGGACACAATTTCCGTCCCCGTCAGGTGGTGCGTCATCGGCAATGACATAAACCACAACGGCACCTTTGATCCCGGAGAAACTGGCGCGCTAGCTTTCACCAACCCAGGCGGAGTGTTGAATGGTCAGGGCATGCCCGAGCCGGACACCGACAATGTACTGTGGAGACGGCATGAGAGGGCCTCGGACAACGTCTGGATACCCGAAGTGAATATTACGTTTCGTTCTGGATTTACAGCAGCAGTTCGCGATCAGGCGCATTTCCCCGTTATTCCCGATCCTGACACCTCGATCGGGCAGTACGGAGATGTGGTCGATCCCACTATCGACGACACGGAAGTGAAGGCCGTGATTTCCGGCTGCGAGAATGCCTGGCAATCCTTGTCCACCCAGTTCAACACTCCTCTGTTGGGTCCGGTCGCGATTAACATCGCGCGCTTTATCGACAAGAGCGGCAATCCAAGAAACCTGAGAGGTTGGGGAGGATTTGGCAGCTACAGTCCCGGCAATATTGATCGCTGCAGAAACCCCGAGCAACTCACCGCGGTTGGGGCGGGATACGTTCTGATCCAGGACAATCAGTCCTTAGCGGGAGGCGTTACACTGCGTACACTTGACCCACAAGAGGTACTGCTGGCGCACGAATTCGGTCACTCACTCACCCTCGAGCACGGTAACGGTCTCGATGACAACAATAACGGTGTATTCGATGGGTATGGGGCAGGCCAGCCGGGTTGCGATCCAGCCGAGGACCCGAATGCGATGCCGTTTTCGTTAATGACTCCGGGCATGCTGGTCAAGACGATCACAGGGCCTGATAAACCTTCACAGGTCTTTACCACTCGTGCCGCCGGAAAGGTGTACTCTGGCGCGACCCTTGACCCACCTGCCGCATTGGTCAATGGCGATGTCATTGGCGATCAACGCGTGGACGCGATTAACGATGTAGCGGATCCGGCAGTAGACCTCGTCTGGCTCACCCTGTCGGAGAATACAGCAGCTCAGACGACATCAATAGGTCACAAGGTACTTGGAACTATTCCCCTTCAGGTCGATAATGAATATCTTCTCTTCGCTGATCTGGACAACACTGCTAGTACAGGGGGAGCACCGTCGGTCCTCGGTTTCAACACCAGCTTTCAGGGCGCTGAACTCGTGACACGAGTTGAGGTCACGTTTGGCGGGCCTGTCGAATTCCCTGAACGGATCATAAATAAGACTGTTTGGAAGTTCCAGAATGGTAGCTTCGTTCAAGTGAATGATCCCAGCATTCAGGCGACTGTTTTGACCGCGAATGGCGAGAATCACGCGTTATTCGACGTAGTCACGCTTGAAATGGCTAACAGTGTGAGAGGGCCGCGCGGATCGCAGATCCGCATACAGGCAGTCGCTCACCAACTGCTACAACCAAACTTACTGGATCGCCTACCAGATGACACTGGCGGGGGTTCGGGCATGAATATTGTGCCTGAAATCTTTCCCGCCTGCACCGTCAGTCCCAGCCCTGTCAATCCAGGTGCCGCAACCAACGTGGTGGCCAGTGGTTTGGTGCCAAACCGGACATCCAAAATCATGGTGGGTGACATATTGGTGGGGTTACCGTTAAGCGACGGAAACGGTAACGTGAATTTCAATTTCGTGATTCCAACCGATTCGCGTCAAGGTTTGCGACTGATGACGGTGGGAACGATGGGCACTGCCCTGACAGCCGATTGCACCGTGGATGTGGAAGGTCCTACGGTCGTGGTTGTGCAGGTACCCGTGGACGTACATCCGACTTCCTGTCCGAATCCGTTCAACACGGGCAAGCAGGGCACACTCCCGGTCGCCATACTGGGGACGAGCACACTTGATGTCACTCAGATTGACCCTGCTTCTATCCGGCTGCAAGGCATAGCGCCGAGAAGACTTACTTACCAGGACGTGGCTACGCCGTTTTCTCCCTTCATTGGCAAGACAGGCGCCAATGCTTGTACGACCGCTGGGGCGGACGGTTTTACCGACCTTAGCTTGTTTTTCGACGCAAAGCAGATCAGTGCCGCCTTAGGTGCACTGACTAGTGGCCAGACCGTTACGCTGCACCTCACCGGCTTCTTCCTGCCGCAGTTTGGAGGGGCGCCCATCGTCGGCGAGGACGTGGTTGTAATCAAGAAGTGAACTGATTGCGCAAAGGCGGGTTGGAAGTGTTCAGTCAGGCGAACTGCGCTTTTCGGTTCTTCCAGCCCGCTTTCTCGGAAGCCGGATCTAGGAGCAACAAATGCCAGAACAAGCGATAACTACGCGACGATCCTTCATGCAGGCTCTCGCTGGCACCACTGGAGTGGCTTGGGCTGCCAGTGCAACTGTGGTCGGATCGGTGCTCGTTCCGTCCCAGCTACGGGCGGATACTCCTGCGCAGCGCGCATCGACAGCGTTCAACCTGCGCCGCGCCGCCGCGATCGCTGATCGCAGTGCTCCGCTTGTCCGGTCCGCGACGAACGGTGATGAAGCGCGTTATCCGAACCGCATGGGAAACTTTTCTAAAGGACTGCCGCACAACAGCGTAGGTGAAGTGGACTCGGCCGCATACAACAGCCTGCTCACAGCATTGACCACTGGGCTACCTG
>Ga0207693_10001645_pt1 | contig 19725 bp, 23 predicted proteins | sample LARL81metaG_FD_184347 | JGI IMG/M metagenome (GOLD analysis project Ga0207693, IMG submission 184347) | Corn, switchgrass and miscanthus rhizosphere microbial communities from Kellogg Biological Station, Michigan, USA - LAR L8-1 metaG... | ecosystem: Host-associated > Plants > Roots >...
TTATCCGACATCTGCTCCCCGTCCACCGGATCACCGTACCTGCAGCGTGAGACCGAGGCTCAGGCAAGCAGCGCAACGGAATTCGCGCTGGTCACTCCGTGCGCGCCAACACCTCCCGCACCAGCTCCAGTGTGGTGTCGGGGTGCAGGAATGCGAATCGGCCCACCGTTTCGCCCTCCCATTTCGTCGGCGGGATGAACGCGACCTGGTCCTGGTGCAGCCGCTGGGCCCAGGCGTCGTAGTCCTCGGGTGTCCAGCCGAGCCGACGGAACAGCACCACGCCGAGGTCAGGTTCGCGGATCAGTTCCAACTGCGGGGCGGCCTTGATCAACTCCGCGGTCTGGACGGCAAGCGCTGCGGCGACCTCGATGGCCCGGCGATACGCCTCCAGCCCGTATACCGCCAGCGAGAACCACAGCGGCAGCCCGCGGGCCCGCCGGGTCAGGTGGTAGGCGTAGTCGGACGGATTCCACTCGCCTTCGGAGGTGTGGATGACGTCCAGGTACGACGCGTCCTGGGTGTGGGTGGCTCGGGCCAGCTCCGGCTCTCGATACAGCAATGCGCAGCAGTCGAATGGGGTGAACAGCCATTTATGCGGGTCGAGGATGAACGAGTCGGCCTGCTCGATGCCCTTGTACTTCGGCCGCAGCGAGCGGGCGAAGATGCCCGAGCCGCCGTAGGCGCCGTCGACGTGGAACCACCAGCCCCGTTCCCTGGCGAGCGCGCCGACACCGGCCAGGTCGTCGATGATGCCTGCGTTCGTCGTGCCCGACGTGCAGACCACGGCGGCGATCTCGGCAGAATTGGCAGGCACGACATCGCGGACGGTGTCGGCGGTGAGCCGATGGTCCGGGGTGTCGACGACAAGGGCGTCCATTTCCAGCAGTCGCAGCGTGTTGACGATCGACGAGTGCGCGTCCGAGCCGACGACCACGCGCAACCGGCCGGTGGCGCCGCGTTTCTTCGCCGTCTCGCGCGCCACCGCCAGCGCGGACAGGTTTCCCGCCGAGCCGCCAGAGACGAAGCAACCGCCCGACGTCGTCGGCAGGCCCGCCTCGTTGGCGATCATCCGCAGCACGCTGTTCTCCGCCGCGATCGCGCCGGAGGCCTCCAGCCACGAGATGCCCTGGATGGAGGCGCACGACACCAGCATGTCGAACAGCAGGCTGGCCTTGGTCGGGGCGGCGGGGATGAAGCCGAGGAACCGCGGGCTGTCCGCCGAGATCACGCTCGGCGCGATAACCGAGGTGTAGACGCCGAGCACCTCGTCGGGAGGACGCGGCGTGTCGCGGATGACGCCGTCCAGCCGTTCGTAAAGCTCGTCGGCGGGCAGTGTCCCCTTATCAAGTGGCACAGGATTCATCCGCAGCCGGTTCTCGGCGTACGCGAGCACACTGCGCACCATCTGCTCGGTGGTTTGGTCGACCTCATGCATGGCTGAAGTCTTGCACCGCCGACGTTTTTAGTCGGGCACAACAGCCGATTGACTCTGCGCGCCCATCGCGCAGAACTGCGAAGCGGCTAAGCCGTCAGTCAGACCTTGTGCGGAACGTCGTTGACCAGGCCGCCGTCCATGACGAACTCCGCACCGGTGGCGTAGCGCGACTCGTCGCTCGCGAGGAAGACCACGAACGTCGACACCTCGTCGGACTGCCCGGGGCGCCCAAGCGGGATCGTGAGCATGTTGTCGGGGAAGTGCTTGGTCATCGGGGTCCGGATGAAACCCGGATGGATGGAATTCACCCGTATCTGATCTGACGCGAGTTCCAGCGCCGCCGACTTGGTCAGGCCGCGGACCGCCCACTTCGAGGCCACGTACGGATGCACCATGACGGCGCCACGCATGCCCTCGATCGAGGAGACGTTGATTATCGATCCGCCGCCCGCCGTCTTCATCGCTTCGACCGAAGCCTGCATGCCGAGAAACGTGCCCGTCAGGTTGACGTCGATGACCTTCTGCCACTTCGCCATGTCGAACTTGCCGATCTGGCCGAGGGCGACGATGCCGGCGTTGTTCACCAGAACATTGAGCTTGCCGAACTCGCTGACCGCGGTGGCAACCGCGGCGTCCCACTCCTCGGCCGACGTGACGTCGAGGTGCACATAGCGCGCGGCGTCACCGATCTCGTCGGCCAGCGCCTTGCCCTCCTCGTCGAGGATGTCGCCGATCACCACCTTGGCGCCCTCGGCCACCAGAGCCCGCGCGTGCTCTGCGCCCATGCCGCGAGCGCCGCCACTGATCAGTGCAACTTTGTCGTCCACGCGTCCCATGACGGGTCAGGCTACCTTGCGCGCGTGCTACAAGTAGAACCTGTTCCAGTTTTGTGAAAGGAAAAATCATGGCGATCCGCGTCGCGCTCATCGGCACCGGCAACTGTGGCCGCCTCGCGCTCAAACAACTGGTGAACGACGCGCGCTTCGACCTGACCGGCGTCTGGGTGTCCACGGACGCCAAGGTGGGCAAGGACGCGGGTGAGCTGGCCGGGCTAGGTGTTACGACCGCTGTTGCCGCGACCAATGACCTCGACGCGATCATCGCGGTCAAACCCGACTGCATCGTCTACTGCGCGATGGGCGACACCCGGCTTGCCGAGGCCATGGCCGACATTCGACGCATACTTGCCGCGGGTATCGACGTCGTGGGTTCGGCGCCAGGCGTATTGCAGTACCCGTGGCAGGTGATCCCCGACAAGTACATCGAACGCATCGAAGATGCTGCGCGAGAGGGCAATTCGTCGGTCTTCATGACAGGGGTCGATCCCGGGTTCGCGACCGATCTTCTGCCCTTTGCATTGGCAGGAACGTGCCAAAGCATCGAGCAGGTGCGCACCATGGAGATCGCCGACTACGCGACCTACGACGGAGCCACGGTGATGTTCGACGTCATGGGCTTCGGCAATCAGATCGGCGACTTCCCGATGTTGTTCCAGCCCGGCGTGCTCAGCATCGCCTGGGGCACCGCGATCCGACAGCTCGCGGCGGGGTTCGGGATCGAGGTCGACGAGATCAGAGACTCCGTCGAACAGGAGCCTGCGCCGGAGGATTTCGATATCGCGGCGGGTCACATCACCAAAGGCACGGTGGCCGCGCTGCGCTTCCAGATCGAGGGAATGGTCAAGGGCAAGCCGGTGATCGTCGTCGAGCACGTCACCCGGTTGCGGGGTGAACTCCGACCGGGCTGGGCGCAGCCCGCTCAGCCCGGCGGGTCCTACCGCGTCGAGATCGTCGGCGAGCCCTGCTACGCCATGGACATCTGCCCGACGAGCCGCAGCGGCGACCACAACTACGCGGCCATCCTCGCGGCGGCCGGCCGGATCGTGAACGCCATCCCAGACGTTGTCGCGGCGCTGCCCGGCATCCGGACCACGCTCGATATGCCGCTGGTCACAGGGCGGGGTCTGTACGCAGCTACGTAGGCTTGAGCGCGATGAGCGCGCAGCCTCCTGCAGCAGATCCGATCGCGGAGATCGGCGCAAGCACGCCCGGTCCGCAGGTCGGGGCGTTCTTCGATCTCGACGGCACGCTGGTCGACGGGTTCACCGCGACAGCGCACGCAAACGACCGGATCAGACGCAGGCAAGCGCGGATCGGCGAGGTGGTTGGAGTCATCGAGGCGTCGATGCGGTACCGGCTCGGCCGGATGCGATTCGAGCACCTGCTGACAAGGGCGGCGGGCTATCTGCGCGGCGAATCCCTGGCCGAGCTTGACGAACTCGGTGAGCGACTGTTCGTCGAGCGCGTTGCCTCGCGCGTCTTCCCCGCGATGCGCGAGATCGTGCAAGCCCACCAAGCACGCGGCCACACCGTGGTGTTGAGCTCGTCGGCACTCACCATCCACGCCGAACCCGTCGCCCGCTACCTGGAGATCAACCACGTGCTGTGCAACCATTTCGAGCTCGACGAACAGGGTCTTCTCACGGGCCGGATCGCCAGGCCGGTCGTTTGGGGACGAAAGAAGGCGACCGCGGTGCAGGAGTTCTGCGACGCCAATGATGTTGACCTGCAACGCAGTTACTTCTACGCCGACGGCGATGAGGACGCCGCGCTGATGCAACTGGTGGGCCAGCCCCGCCCCGTGAACCCGCGACCCGGGCTTGCCTCGATTGCCGCCGAGAACGGATGGCCCGTGCTGCAGGTGATCGCGGCTGGCGGCCGCAGGCGACGTTCATTGCGCCGATTGGTCGGCTACGACTGACAGCGCTCGTCATAGCCCGTATTTTCGTGAACGCGCTGAGGAGATCATTGCGACTGGCCTGATGCGGCGAGGCGCCTAAGCTAAACTAGAACACGTTTCAGTTCGGCGACCGCCCCACCCGAGGAGCAGGCATGCACACCCCCATCTGCGACCAGCTCAACATCGAGTTCCCGATCTTCGCGTTCACCCACTGCCGTGACGTCGTGGTCGCCGTGAGCAAGGCAGGTGGCTTCGGGGTGCTCGGCGCGGTGGGCTTCACTCCTGAGCAACTGGAGGTCGAGCTGAACTGGATCGACGAGCACATCGGTGACCACACCTACGGCGTCGACATCGTGATCCCGAACAAGTACGAGGGCATGGACACGGCCGACCTGTCCCCCGAAGTGCTCAAGAAGACGCTGAACGCGCTTGTGCCGGAGGAGCATCTGGCGTTCGCCCGCAAGATCCTCGCCGACCACGGTGTGCCCATCGACCACAGCGACGACGACGCCCTTCAGCTCCTCGGCTGGACCGAGGCGACCGCCACCCCGCAGGTCGAGGTGTCGCTGCAGCACCCGAAGGTGACGCTGATCGCCAACGCACTGGGCACGCCGCCCGCGGAGATGATCAAGCACATCCACGACGAAGGCCGCATGGTCGCGGCGTTGTGCGGATCGCCGTCGCAGGCCCGCAAGCACGCCGACGCCGGAGTCGACATCATCATCGCCCAGGGCGGCGAGGCCGGCGGGCACTGCGGCGAGGTGGGCTCGATCGTGCTGTGGCCTCAGGTCGTCAAGGAGGTCGCGCCGGTACCCGTCCTGGCCGCCGGTGGCATCGGCAGTGGACAGCAAATCGCCGCGGCTCTGGCCCTCGGCGCGCAGGGCGCATGGACCGGTTCGCAGTGGGTGATGGTCGAGGAGTCGGAGAACACCCCGATCCAGCACGCCGCTTACGCCAAGGCCACCAGCCGCGACACCGTCCGCAGCCGGTCCTTCACCGGCAAGCCGGCTCGGATGCTGCGCAACGACTGGACGGAGGCGTGGGAGAACCCGGACAACCCGAAGCCGCTCGGCATGCCGCTGCAATACATGGTGTCCGGCATGGCCGTCGCCGCCACCCACAAGTACCCCAACGAGACGGTCGACGTGGCGTTCAACCCGATCGGTCAGGTCGTTGGCCAGTTCACCAAGGTCGAGAAGACCTCGGCGGTGATCGAGCGCTGGGTCCAGGAGTACCTCGAGGCCACCAACACGCTCAACCAGCTCAACGAGGCGGCCACATTATGATTCGCGGCTCGGCCGCGTGCGTCTGATCGCGGCCGCCTGCGCCGGCTTTCTGTTGGCCGTGCTGTGGATGGACCTGATCTTCGACACTCAGGCCCTTCGGCATCGCGGTGCCGATGTGCTGCCCGAGTCGGTGCTCGACTCGATCTCGGGGTACTACCACCGGGCAACGACCACATCGCGGCCGATGAATCACCTCATCGCCCTCGTGATGGTGATTCTGTTGGCGGCGTTGGGTTTTCGCTGGACCACAGCCGGTGACCCGGGCTGGCTGCTCGCTGCTCTAGCTGTACTGGGCGGCGTCCCGATCCTGCTGGCGTTGATTCGCACGGTTCCGAACGCGGTCCGGCTCGGCAACCGCGTCGCAAGCCCGATGGAACAGTCCCGGCTCGCCCGCTCGATCTGCCGAGACCATCTGCTGTGCCTCGGCTGCATGTCCGCGTTTCTCGTGCTTTGGATGGCGACGGCCTCGCCGGGTATTCCCTAGGCGGTGTCGCACTTCAGACACTGGGGAGCCGGCTACGTTCTCCCACGCCGAGGACCTCGAACGCGCCGAGGCCAAGGTCGACGACATCAAGGACAGGCTGGGATTGCCGACCCCCCACCCAGCTGACGCATGGCTGGAGGCAGGGTATGGCCGCGCGCGATTTGGTTATGTAAGGTGACATACATAGCCGGGTCGGAGAAGGGATCCAGACTCATTACCAGCCCCCGCGAGCGGATGGTGGTTTCTGCCGCGCTGTTGATCCGGGAACGCGGCGCGCAGCCAACGGCGATCGCCGACGTGCTCGCGCACAGTGGCGCCCCGCGCGGCTCCGCGTATCACTACTTTCCGGGTGGCCGCACTCAACTGCTTTGTGAGGCAATCGATTACGCTGGTGAGTATGTCGCGGCCAAGATTGCCAAGGCCGAAAGCGGCTTCGATGCCCTTGACGGCCTGATCGCCTACTACCGGAAGCAACTGCTCCGCAGCGAGTACCGTGCCGGCTGTCCCGTCGTCGCGGTGACGGTGGAAGCCGGCGATCCCACCAAACAGGACCAGGCGACGCCGGTGATCGACCGCGCGGGGGCGGCCTTCGCCCGCTGGACCGACCTGATCGCCGAACGCCTGATTGCCGATGGTGTGTCAGCCTCGCGTGCCGAACAGCTGGCGATGCTGACCACCACCGCGATCGAGGGTGCGATCGTCGTCGCCCGCGCCTCGCGCGACGTCAAGCCACTCGAGAGTGTCCATGGCCAACTGCGCGACCTGCTGCAGGCCGAGGTGTCGGAAAGGAAATCCCGCGATGGCTAGAAATGATGTCGCCGGCGCTGCGGCTCCGGCCTGGCAATCCACCGCATGCATCCTGTGCGAGTGCAACTGCGGCATCGTCGTGCAACTCGACGGCCGCAAACTCGCCAAGATCCGCGGCGACAAGGACCATCCCGCCTCGCAGGGCTACACCTGTAACAAGGCGCTGCGGCTGGATCACTACCAGAACAACGGCAACCGGCTGACCTCCCCCATGCGCAGGCGCCCCGACGGCAGTTACGAGGAAATCGACTGGGATACCGCGATTTCCGAGATCGCGTCGGGCTTCAAGCGCATCGCGGACACATACGGCGGCGACAAGATCTTCTACTACGGTGGCGGTGGGCAGGGCAACCATCTCGGCGGCGCGTACAGCGGCGCGTTCCTCAAGGTGCTCGGATCGCACTACCGCTCGAACGCGCTCGCACAGGAGAAGACCGGTGAGGCGTGGGTCGACGCCCACCTCTACGGCGGGCACACCCGCGGCGAATTCGAACACGCCGAGGTGTCGGTGTTCATCGGAAAGAACCCGTGGATGTCGCAAAGCTTCCCGCGCGCCCGCGTCGTTCTCAACGAGATCGCCAAGGATCCAGGCCGCTCGATGATTGTGATCGACCCGGTACTGACGGACACCGCGAAAATGGCCGACATCCATCTTCGGGTGCGTCCCGGCACCGACGCCTGGTGCTTGGCGGCGCTTGCCGCCGTGCTGGTGCAAGAAGACCTGTGCAACGACGCGTTTCTCGCCGCGCACGTCAACGGCGTCGAGACGGTGCGTGACGCATTGCGCGACGTCCCCGTCGGCGATTACGCGCTGCGATGCGGCGTCGACGAAGAACTGATCCGCGCCGCGGCACGGCGCATCGCCGGCGCCGACAGCGTCGCGGTGTTCGAGGACCTCGGCATCCAGCAAGCGCCCAACAGCACGCTGTGCTCATATCTGAACAAGCTGCTGTGGATACTGACCGGAAATTTCGCCAAACGGGGTGCGCAGCACCTGCATTCATCGTTAGGACCGCTGTTTCGGCACACGCGCGCGGTCGGCCACACCCCGGTGACCGGGGCACCGATCGTCGGCGGTCTGATACCCAGCAACGCGGTGCCCCAAGAGATCCTGACCGACCATCCTGATCGTTTCCGCGCGATGATCGTGGAAAGCAGCAATCCCGCCCATTCCCTCGCCGATTCCGCGGCGTGCCGGGCGGCGTTCGAGTCACTGGAGCTGATGGTGGTCATCGACGTCGCGATGACGGAGACGGCCAGGCTGGCCACCTATGTGTTGCCCGCGGCGAGTCAGTACGAGAAGCCGGAGGCGACCTTTTTCAATCTGGAGTTCCCGCACAACACATTTCATCTCCGGCATCCGTTGCTCGAGCCGCTCGAGGGCACGCTGCCTGAGCCCGAGATCTGGGCCCGGCTGATGCGTGCGCTCGGCGTGATCGACGACGCCGAACTGCAGCCGCTTCGTGTCGCCGCGGAGCAGGGGCTGGCGGCGTACGCGCAGGCGTTCCTCACCGCGGTCGCCGCCAATCCGATCTTCAACAAGGCGCTGCCGTTCGTGTTGTACGAAACCCTTGGACCGACACTCCCAGACGGACTCGCGAGTGCCGCGGCACTGTGGGGACTGGCGCAAAAAGCCGCCATGGCGTATCCCGACGCCGTGCGTCGGGCGGGCCACGCCGACGGCAACGCGCTGTTCGAGACGATCCTCGCGAGCCGGTCCGGCGTGACGTTCACCGTCCACGAGTACGAGGACGACTGGCAGCTGGTGACCCACGACGATCACAAGATCGCGCTGCACATGCGGGAGATGCTCGATGAAATCCGCGGATTGTCCGACGCCCCGGCCGGGCTGACCACGCCCGAGTTCCCGATCGTGTTGTCGGCCGGTGAGCGGCGTGCGTATACAGCCAACGACATATTCCGGGACCCGTCCTGGCGCAAGCGCGACGCCGATGGGGCGCTGCGCGTCAGCATCGAGGATGCGGCGGCGCTCGGCCTGACCGACGGCGGCCGCGCGCGGATCACCACCGCAGCAGGCAGCGCCGAGGCGAGCGTTGAGATCAGCGAGGTGATGCTGCCCGGGCACGCCTCGTTGCCGAACGGTTTCGGCCTCGACTACATCGACGCCGACGGCCGCGCGACAGTCCCTGGCGTGGCGCCCAATTCGCTGACCTCCGCCGGGTGGCGCGATGCCTACGCCGGCACACCGTGGCACAAGCATGTTCCCGCGCGCATCGAGGCCGTACCGGTGGCGGTGGGCGCGTTCTGAAATCAGGGAATCGGCTCGCCGATGCCGAGCATGTTCCCTTCGCTGCCGCGGAACCAGGCAGCCCTCTCGCCGGAGCCTTTGCTCGGATAATTGCCCGCCACTTCGGCGATGCTATCGACCGTCTTCGGCCCCGGCAGATCGACCTCCTCGAAAATCACGCCGCGCCTGAGCAACTCGGTGACCGTGCCGACGATGTCATCGACCGTGAAGCCCATCTTCGTGTAGGTCTGGTCGCCGCGGGTGAGGTTCACCCGCCAGCGCGTTGAGCGCTTGTTCGATGGAGCCGACCCAGGTCCGATCGATGTGGTCGATCGTGACGCCGCTACGCCAACAGCCGCTGCGTCGCCCGCTCCAATACCTGCCCTCGGTTGCGCCCGTCGTGGTCAGCGGCGATGAAGTGGCTGCCGATGGCCAGCGAGAACGCGAGCATGCTGCGTGCCTCGACATCGTCGGGGTCGTCGCTGAACGTGCCTATGAGGGCGCGCAAGTAATCCATCCGGCGGTTGTCGACGCGCCGCAGACGCTCAGCCACCGACCGATCGCGCCGCGCCCAGTCGCGCACGGCCAGATCAATCGGAAGGAGGTCCCTCGAGAAGGTCAGCATGCCTGCCATCCGGACCTTGTCCCTGGCGTCGCCGCCTTCCTCCTCTACGCGCTCCAGAACCTCGTCGGTGCTTCGGTGCTCCCACGCGTCCAGCAGGGCATCGAGGAAGACCTGTCGGCTGGCAAAGTGCCAGTAGAAGCCGCCCCGGGTGACGCCGAGAGTCTTTGCGAGCAGGTCGACCCGCACGGCGTCGGCTCCGCCCGCGGCGAGTGCCTGCAGCCCGGCCTCGATCCACGTGCTGTGTGGTGTGCGGGTCTGGGCGACCACCAGCTCTCCCTTCGATAGAGGCTTGACGCCGGAGCTTGGTCAAGCATACAGTACTGTATGTTTGGTTCAGCGTTGCTCGGCACGGCTGCACACACCGCACGCCCATGGCGAATCCACGAGGTCGCCAACGACTTTCGTGTTCTCGACGTTTGGGCACTACCGACACCTGGCGGACCGGGCGACTTCCCGCATCTGGCCCGGCTGATGGCCACGTTCGATCCCGCTGAGACCTCTTCTCTAGTGCGGGCTCTGTTCGCGATCCGCTGGACGCTCGGTCGCGTGCTCGGCCTCGACGGTCAGGAAACCGGTCTCGGCACGCGGGTTGTCAGCCTTCGCGATCGACTACCGGCGGATTTGTCCGACACCCCAACCGATTTCGGCGCGCATCTGTTCACGCCGCTGTATGTCACCGACGACGAGTTCGCGCTGGAGATCGCCAACCAGACCGTGCACGGCGTCATGCACGTCGGCTGGGTGCCGGAGGGAACGGATGGATATCGCGGCCAGATGGCCGTCCTGGTGAGGCCCAACGGAGTGCTAGGGGCTGCCTACCTGGTGGCGATCGCCGCGTTCCGACACCTTGTGGTGTATCCGCTGATGATGCGGGACATCGGACGCGCATGGCGGCAATCGGTTGCGGGAGCACACCGGTGACCGCCGTGGTGTGCCAAGTGGGCCTTCCGCGGTCGGCGCGCGAATTGAGCACGCTGCCGCGCATCGACTACTGCGACGCGTTTCTCTTCGCCGTCGGTTCGACCCACGATGAGAGCGCCGAAGACCTGATTCGCGAAGTCCTTGAGGGCGCTCCGCTGGCTGTCCGGACCCAACTCTTGTCAGGCTGGTCTTCGATCGGGCTGAAGGTGCGCAATACGTCCGAGCGATCGGTGCTCGGCTGGGAAGTCCGTCGAACACGGCCCGACCATGTGCTGCTCGGTGCCGACTCACACATCGGAATGCCTGGCGAGCTGCTCCTCCGAAAAGAAGGCGACGCACTGCTTTTCGCGACCTTCGTGGCGCAGCGGAATCTACTCGCGCGGGCGGTGTGGACCCTCACCGAACCGGTGCACGTGCGCGTCGTGCGCGACGTTTTGAGTCACGCGAGCGAGCGGCTTCGAGCCTGACTAGGGCGTCGGCGCGGGTTCGGGGATCGGCGCGGGTTCGGGCGTCGGCGCGGGTTCGGGCGGCAACGGCGGCAACGGTGGCGTCGGGTTAGCGGCCATTCCAGGCGGTGGTACCGCGTCGGCATTCATCGGACGCTGCGTCAGGAGCAGCAGCGCATCACGTCCGCTTACATCCTGTGTCTGCACCGCATGCCACAGATCGCGCAGGTATCCCAGGGTGCGGGGCTGGCCCGCGTCGGGTGGAGTGTCCGTGGTGCCCGGTGGCAGGTTCTCGGGGCTCGACAGGTGCGGCATGCCGTCGGGCGGCGTCGCGGGATCGGCGGCAGCGGCCTGGACGGTGCCGTCAGGCGCGGGCCCTACCGGGGGCGCAGGTGTGGGAATCGCCGGGTCGGCCGGCGCCACGGCAGGTGTAGCCGGAGGCACGATGGCGGGTAAGGCCGCGGGCGCCACGGCGGGCGCAGGCACAGGTGCGGGAACGGCGAGCGCCGGGGCAGGCGCAGGGACCGCAGGCGCAGGGACCGCAGGCACCGGGTCGGCAGGCACGGGGTCGGCGAGCGGGGGGTCGGCGAGCGCGGTCGGCGCGCTAAACATCAAGGCCGCGACGAATCCCAGCGCGGTCACCGCCATCGCCTTGTTATCGATCCTCACGGATGCCCCCTTCCCGTTACAGCCTCGAGCCGGTGCTATTGGGTGCTTCAGCCTCGCAGCCAAAATTGTTACATCTGTGGTTGCTGTGACGAAGCGGTTAGTAAAAAATTACACCTTCAGAACACGTTTCACTTCGAGTTTGACGGAACCCGCCTCACCACCCCCTAACTGTGGTGTAGCAATGCGATAGAGCACTAGACAACGTCATTCGAGGAGTGCATCTATGCCGTCCCCGGACCTCCCTGCCGGTTTCGATTTCACTGACCCCGATATCTACGCCGACCGCCTGCCCATCGAGGAACTGGCGCACATGCGCAAGGTGGCGCCGATCTGGTGGAACGAGCAGCCGAAGGGGGCCGGTGCATTCGGCGATGGCGGCTACTGGGTCCTGACCAAGCACAAGGACGTCAAGGAGGTGTCGCGGCGCAGCGACGTGTTCTCCAGCAACGCGAAGACCGCCTTGCCGCGGTACCGCGACGACGCCGATCCCGAGTCGCTCGAGCGGGGCAAGGTCGTCCTGCTGAACCAGGACGCTCCCCACCACACCCACCTGCGCAAGATCATCTCGCGCGCGTTCACTCCGCGCGCCATCGAATGCCTGCGCGAGGAGCTCGACCAGCGGGCTCAGAGCATCGTGGAGTCTGCCGCGGCAGAAGGCTCCGGCGATTTCGTCGAGCAGGTGTCGTGCGAACTTCCGCTGCAGGCCATCGCGGGGCTGATGGGCGTGCCGCAAGTGGATCGCAAGAAGCTTTTCGACTGGTCGAATCAGATGGTGGGCGATCAGGACCCCGAGTTCGCCACCAACGACCCGACGGCCGCCTCGATCGAACTGATCATGTACGGGATGCAGATGGCCGCGGAACGCAGCGCGAGCCCCGGTGACGACCTGGTTACCAAGTTGGTCCAGGCCGATGTCGAGGGGCACAGGCTCTCCGACGACGAGTTCGGCTTCTTCGTCATCCTGCTGGCGGTCGCGGGCAACGAGACGACGCGCAACTCGATCACCCAGGGCATGATGGCGTTCACCGAGTTTCCCGATCAGTGGGAGCTGTTCAAGAAGGAGCGGCCGGCGACCGCGGCCGACGAGATCGTGCGCTGGGCCACCCCGGTGACGTCGTTTCAGCGCACTGCGTTGGAGGACACCGAGCTGTCGGGCGTGAAGATCAAGAAAGGTGAGCGGGTGGTGATGTTCTACCGCTCCGCCAACTTCGACGAGGACGTCTTCGACGATCCGTATGCGTTCAACATTCTGCGAGATCCCAACCCGCACGTGGGGTTTGGTGGCACCGGCGCACACTACTGCATCGGCGCCAACCTCGCGCGGATGACGATCGACCTGATCTTCAATGCGATCGCCAACCGGATGCCCGACCTCACGCCCATCTCCCCGCCGGTGCGGCTACGGTCGGGCTGGCTCAACGGCATCAAGCACTGGCAGGTCGATTATCAAGGCGCGTCGAAACACGCGGTCGCGCAGTAGTCGGATAGTCGATGATCGACCGCCAGTAGTCCTCGGGTATCTCGTCGCCTGCGCGCAGCACCATCGCGAGGCCGGCAGCCATCGCGATGCCGAGCAGCCCCAGCCATAACCCCGCCAGGCCGATGATCACCCAGCACGCGGCGGTGAGTGCCGGCCACGGCGACAGCACGGCGAGCACGGGTGAGAAGAAGAAGCCTGCCCCGATGTAGGCCGCAGACCCGGCGCGGTCGGAGATCAGCACGAAATGGAGCCACTGAGGAATCTCTGGAATCTCCTGCTCGCTCATACGACTACCGTGCCGGCCCACAGGTATGCGGCGCAATTACCTGAGAGGTAGTGGCTGCGGTCCACCGCTATAAGCGACACTGGCGGCGTGACCAGCGCCGCCCAAGTCCAGAGTCCGCCGTTCGGCCCGCTGATGCGTGAGTGGCGGCAGCGCCGCCGGCTGTCCCAACTCGATCTGGCGATCGAGGCGGACGTATCGGCCCGCCACGTCAGCTTCATCGAGACGGGTAGATCGGCCCCCAGCCGCGCGATGGTGCTGCGCCTCGCCGGGGTGCTCGACGTGCCGCTGCGCGAACAGAACCAGCTGTTGATGGCCGCCGGTCTCGCACCGATCTATCGGGAACGCCCGCTTGACGACCCCGACATGGCCGCCGTGCGAGCAGGTGTTGAGCGAGTCCTCAACGCCTACAACCCATTTCCGTGCGTCGTGGTGGACCGCGGCTGGCAGATTGTGCACGCCAACGCCGGTGCCGCGGTGCTGCTCGACGACGTGGCGCCGCACCTCCTCGAGTGGCCGAACGCGCTGCGCATCGCCCTGCACCCCGAAGGGCTCGCGAAACGCATCCGCAATCTCGGGCAGTGGCGCCATCACCTCATCGAACGGCTCAGGCGGGAGGCCGCGGTGAGCGGGTCCGCCGAGCTGGCCGGGCTGCTCGCCGAGATCGAGTCGTACCCAGGCGGTTTCGACGAGACACGTGATCTCGGCGGGGTCGCGGTCCCACTCGAGCTCTACACGTCCGGCGGGCAGCTGCTGACATTCCTGAGCACCGTCACGACGTTCGGCACCGCGCTGGACCTGACCGCCGCGGAGCTGAGCATCGAGGCGTTCCTTCCCGCCGATGAGGCGACCACTGCGGCACTGCGCGGGTGAAACGCCCGTGGGCGCGCACAAAGATCAATAGAGTTTGGCGACATGCAGACCCGACACATTGCGGTGACCGCGACGGTGCTCGCCCTGGGACTGGCCGGCTGCGGTGGACAGCCGCCGGCACTTGGCAGCACCACGGCGAAGGTGACCATCGACGGCAAGGACACCGGCAATCCGCACGCGGTGACTTGCTCGCAAACGGGGTGGGTGTGGACCATCGAAACCCCTGACAAGGCGAAGGGTTTCACCGCGGTCCTCGGCACCGGGGGCGACGTCACCGTCAAGTCGGTCGACTTTCGTGACTTCGCCGGCTTTTCCGGGACGTCCTGGGGCGACATCGGCAAGGCCGAGGTGACCGGCGTCGGCGGCAAATACACGATCACCGGGTCCGCCGACGGAAACTTCACCGACAACCCGGGCAAGGGAGTCAGCGCGACATTCAGGATCGAAGCCGACTGCTGAGCGTTGATCAGATCAAACCCCGTCCACGGCACCTGGGTGTCCGGGTCGGTTTTGCGGCGGGTGAGCGCGGTTTTCACGATCCGCAGGCACTGATTGAACGCAAACCGGGCCGCACCGGCATGCCGGGCCAGCAGCTGCTGCTGCTCGACTGTGGATCGAGGCAGAACTGGAAAGTGGTGTGCCGGCGCATCTCAGCTGCGAGCATCCCAGAGCCGCCTTCGGATCGCGGCTTAGTGTCATCGAAATCTACTCAATTAATTGACTAGTGAGGTGGTCAAGTGGTGCACCCTTTCCGTCGCGCGATCGAAGCGCGTGATCTTGACGCCGCAGTCGCCCTGATGCGCGAGGATGTGGTCTTCCGCAGCCCCGTGGTCTTCAAGCCGTATCACGGCCGCGAAGCGGTGCGCCGGCTTCTGGAAGCCGTCCTGGCGGTGTTCGAAGACTTCCGCTACGTGCGGGAGATCGGCGCCGACGGCGGCCATGATCACGCGCTCGTGTTCGAGACCAGGGTCGGCGACAAGCAGATCGAGGGATGCGACTTCATCCAGCTCGACGAGGACGGCGCGATCAGTGCGTTCACGGTCATGGTGCGCCCGATGTCGGGCATGCACGCGCTCGCCGAGGCGATGAAGGCGCAGCTCTACAACATATAGTCCGGCAACTGGTCAGACCACTTGACCTCTGGCCAGTCGACTGGCACGCTTGGCCCATGGCCTTGCAACCGGTTAACCGCCGATCTGTGCCCGAGGACGTCTTCGAGCAAATCGTCGCCGAGGTGCTCAGCGGCGAGATGCAACCAGGAGAGACGCTGCCTAGCGAGCGCAGGCTTGCGGAGGTGCTCGGAGTTTCCCGCCCGGCGGTGCGCGAAGCGCTCAAGCGGCTCACCGCGGCCGGCCTGGTGGAAGTGCGCCAGGGCGACGCCACCACCGTGCGCGACTTCCGCCGCCACGCAGGACTCGACCTGCTCCCCCGCTTGCTCATCCGCGCGGGCGAGCTCGACCTGTCGGTCGTGCGCAGCATCCTGGAAACCCGGCTTCACAACGGGCCCAAGGTCGCCGAGCTGGCGGCGCGGCGGCGGCGCGCGGACCTGGCTGCGCTTCTCGATGACACGCTGAAGAAGTTGGCCGACGAAAAGGACCCCGTCGAGCAGCAGCGCCACGCGCTGACGTTCTGGGATCACATTGTCGACGGCGCCGACTCGATTGCATTTCGGTTGATGTACAACACGCTTCGCGCCACCTATGAGCCCGCGCTGGCCGCACTGGCCACTGTGATGGCCGATGAGATCGGCCGGCCCGCGGCCTATCGCGAGGTCGCCGATGCCATCAGCGCCTGCGATCCCGAAAGGGCAAGAAGAGCCGCGCAGGACCTGCTCGAGCCCGCAACCACTGGACTGCTGACCGCGATCGACCACCTGGAGGAACAACGATGACCACCTCGACCGAGCGCACCACACGAAAGGGGTTCACGCTGGCCGACGCGAGCCACGAGTTCTGGAAACACCCGTCCCCGTGGGCGATTGGCGCGATGTTCGTCGCCGCGTTCACCGCTCGCATCACGGTCGGCGACTGGCAGCTCACCGAGGCGCTGGTACCGCTGCTGACGATCGCGCTGTTTCCGTTCCTCGAGTGGATCATCCACGTGTTCATCCTGCATTGGCGCCCAAAGCGTCTCGGCCGGCTGACCATCGACCCGCTGCTCGCGCGTGAGCATCGTGCCCATCACGTGGACCCGCGGAGCGTTCCGCTGATCTTCACACCGGCCAAATCGCTGCTGTGGGTGATCCCGCTGACGGTCGCCGTTGCGCTGCTTTTATTTCCGCGGCTGCCGATGGCCATGACCTACCTGGTGTTCATCTCCGCGCTGTGGCTGTGTTACGAGTGGACCCACTACCTCATCCACAGTGACTACAAGCCCAAAACCCGTGTGTACCGCGCGATTTGGCGTAACCACCGGCAGCACCATTTCAAGAACGAGCACTACTGGTTCACCGTGACGAGTTCGGGTACCGCCGACCGCATGCTGGGCACCTACCCCGATTTGGCGACCGTCGCCACGTCACCGACCGCGACGAACCTGCACGCCGACGTGGCTTGAGCTTGGGCGGCCGGCTACGACTGAACGATGATCGGGTCGCCGATGTTCACAGTGTCGTAATACCACGCCGCGTTGTCGGGGCTCAGATTGATGCAGCCGTGGCTGACGTTCGCATAGCCTTGCGACTCCACGGACCAAGGGGCGGAATGGACGTATACACCGCCCCAGGTGACACGTACGGCATCGGCGACAGTGAGCCGGTAACCCTCGGGGTCGTTGAGCGGAATGCCGATGGTCCGCGAATCCATCACGACGCTGGCCTGCTTCTCCAACGCCGTGAACGATCCGATCGGTGTCGGGTGCTTGGGCTTGCCCATCGACGCGGGCATCTGGCGCACCACCTGGTCGTCGATGCTGACAGTGAATGTATGCGCGTCGATGTCGGCGACGCCCACTGTCGCGGCTCCCGTCTCGAAGGTCGTCTTCGCGCCGCCCGCCGTCACGATGATGTTCGAGTGAGCGGGCCAGAATCCCTCCGGATTCCATTGCACCACACGCTCGTTGAGCCACGTGAACGATCCCGCAGGCGTGGCGGGCGAGGTAAACCTGATGGATCGCTCGGCGGCGCCGCGATTGGCGATCGCCTGCGCGAACGTCACTGTCACCGGCATCGCCACTCCGACCTTCTGGCCGGGCGACGGCTGGATGCTCGCAACGTCGGTCGGTGCGGTGACACCGGCCGAACTGGTGGTGACGGATCCCGCGGTCGCGATCACTGCGATGCCCACCACGACAAGCACATGACGAACGGCTCTACGCACAGTCTGCATTCCTACGAGATGGGCGGTCAGCACACTTTCATCGTAGTTGCTGCGCCCCGAATCGCCGGGTAACCGCAAGTCGGCGCCCGCGTGCGCATGTCGCGTTACCGCACGGTTGCCACGACGCGGTTGAGGACCAGCAACGTGTAGCCCAGCACGAGCGCACCGCCCGCGAGCACACAGATGTTTCCCAGGACAGCGGCCGACCCGATGGTGCCGGGATCGAGGAAGTAGTACGGCGCGCGGCGGCCGACGTTGTTGAGCACAACCAGTGCCAGTGCGAGGTACGCCGCGGGATACGCCAGCCAGGCGACCGGCTGCCACCAGCGGACCTGCGCCTGATCTCGCCCGACCAGCAGCCAGTCGGTCAGGGCCAGCAGGGGCACGACGAGGTGCAGCAGCATGTTGGCGGGCGTGTAGCCCATGCTGTGTTCGGCCAGGAACAGATTCCAGATGACGCCGGCGATCAGCACGTACAGCACCACCGCGCCGCGGATTCCGACCCGGATGTCCGCGCGCGGCCAGGCAAGGCTCCACAGGTAGTACGCCGCCGCGAACAGATTCGCCTGGTAGGTGAAGGTACTCAGCCGCCAAAGCAACCCCGATCGAGTCGATGTCGCGACCGCGACCATTGCGAGCACCACGGCAAGCACGATCGCGACCCGCAGCGTCACCCTGAGCACCCGCACGTCAGCGAGCGTATTCGGCGTGGCGATCAGGCAGGTGGCAGCAGGGGCGGGGCGTCGCTCGGTGGCGGCGCGAGTTCGGCAGCAGGTGCCGGTGGTGGCGCGACCTCGGGAGCGGGTGGCACCGCGTCCCCGCCGACACCGTGCAGCCGGTCCAAGATCCGGCTGATGATTCCCGGGCGTTCGACGGGCGCAGGCGGGATGAGCGGGGCCAGCTGCTCGGGGGGTAACGGCGCCCCCTCGGGCGACAGCGGTGGGGCGACCGCCTCGGGCGGGACAGCCTCGCCGGGCGGTGCGTCGGGAATGCCGACCGGCGTCTCGCTATAAACGGGAGCTGGCGCAACCTCGACGGGAGGCGCTTCGGCGGGTGGCAGTGCCTCGACGACCGGTGCCGGTGGGATCGCGACCGGCGCCTGAAGGTGAGTGACCGCGGCGGGCGCCTCCGGAGAGGCCTTGGCGGCAGGCCTGGGCTCGGACGTGGCCAAGTCCCTCTTGGGCGCCAACTGCAGGCTGACCGCGACCGACGCCGAGATCGTGAACGTCAGCACCCCCGCGACCAGCAGGGCCAGCGGGCCGGCCTGACCGAGCTGCCTACGGCGGCTCGCGACGGGACGGCGCTCCTGAACGCGATCGGAATGGTCGGTGAAGTGGTGGGTGTCGTCGGCGAACGCGACGTCGGCGTTCTGCGCGGACGCGAGCGCCGCACCGCGTGCGAGGGCGAGCTGGGCTTCGGCAGGCGCGAACACCGGCACCGATAGCGCGTCCTCGAGGATCGGCATGAGCTCGTCGTCTCCGCCCGATCCGACCATGACCAGGGCCTCGGGCTGCCAGTCGGCGCGGGTGAACACGGCGCTCAGCCACCGAATCAGGTCTTCTTCGGTCACGATCCGGCGGTTGACCGACGTTTGCACCGCGCCGTCGCGGAGATGCACGATCAGCGCGATCACAGTCTCGGGCTCGAGCACGCACACCGCGGTGGTGCCGTGCCCGATGACCTCGGCGATCCCCCGAGCCAACGCCTCGGTGGCCTCCGACAGCCGCACGGGCACGACGTTGTCGAAACCCGAGTCGGTCAGGGACTTGAGCAGCAGTGAGGCCTCGGTGTTGGCGTCGTCGCTCCAGGTCACCCCGATCGAATGCAGGCGGTGACCGCGCGTAGCGGCGATCGCTTCGCTGCGAAGCACCGCGGCGGCCGCCTGCTCGGAAGTCCGCACGGCGCTGGACCGGCCCCGAAAGCCGACCTCGAATGCGTCGCGGTCCACCGTGACGCCGTCGGCGTCCTGCCCTTCGACGAGGACGAGGCCGACGGCGGACGGCGTTACCGATAAGCCGAGAACCGCGTCCACGCACACCCCTTCGGACGTCCACCTGTCCGCGTGACACTACCTGCACGCGGCGGGCGCAGCTCACCGGGCGGCGGACACCG
>Ga0207693_10001646_pt1 | contig 19719 bp, 19 predicted proteins | sample LARL81metaG_FD_184347 | JGI IMG/M metagenome (GOLD analysis project Ga0207693, IMG submission 184347) | Corn, switchgrass and miscanthus rhizosphere microbial communities from Kellogg Biological Station, Michigan, USA - LAR L8-1 metaG... | ecosystem: Host-associated > Plants > Roots >...
ACCCCGGCATGACCAGTTGCCCGTCTTTCCATCGCGCCGTTTTCCACTCATTCGCTCTGGGATCTTTCGGCGCGATGCCCCACAGTTCGAGCGCGGCCGACCACAGACCGAAGCGGAAGATAACACGCGCCGCCTCGGCCGCCGCATGCGTCATGATGTAAGCGCCGATCGAGGCAAACGTGGCCGAACTGATCGCCGGCACCCAACGCGGATTGCGCGCTGCGGCGTCCTGCGTCTTCTGGTCCATCGTGTAGCAGTTGCCGGAGGTCACGAGCTCGAGCGGGCCGAACCCGTCCACCCGGAAGAGCGCGACTTGGTCGGCCACGCCACCCAGATGGGCCGCGACCCGATTGGCCACCGCCGTCCCAATGCCGTTGCCCATCTCGGCGCCGTCGCAATAGATGACAATCCGGCCATCCGGGCCGATTTCCACCGTCGAGAGCGACGCGTCCCCTCCGGAGCCGTAATTCTTGCTGGTGCAAGCGACGCCTGTCCCCACGAGTGTCCCCGCTTGGGCCCGGGCTTTTTCATCGGCACGCTGCTGCCAGATCGGATGCTTCTCGAGCTTGTCCAGAATCTCCGGCGTGCGGATCGCGACGTCGCACTGATTTCCCGACAGGGTTCGGCCGCCGGTCTTGAGCGCGTTGCGTCGCCGGAAATCGATCGGGTCGAGCGGCAACGCCGCGCACATTTCGTCGACCAATGTCTCCAGCGCCGTGTTTGTCTCCAGCACTCCATAGCCGCGCATCGACCCCGCGGTCACGCCGCGTGAGTGGAGGGCGACTGTGGTAACGTCGACTCTCGGAATATCATAGACGCCGATCGCCATCTGGGCGCCAACCTTCGCAACTGTGCCCGAGAAATTGGCGAGGCCGCCGCCATCCAATATGTGGTCGGCGGCGAATGCGACAATCTTGCCGCTCGCGCGATCGACCCCGATCCGCGTGTGTATTTTGAATGCGTGCCGCTTGATGCCCATCTGGAACTGCTGATAGCGGCTGTAGGCAAGCCGGACCGGACGATCCGGGAAGAACATCCCTGCCAGCGCAACCCACAACGGGAACGGGGTATGGTCGCGTCCGCCGAATCCGCCGCCGACATAGGCGAATTGAGCGTTGATGCGCGTCGGCTTGAAGGCAGGGATGGCTTCGCCCAGAAGGAACACGATGGCTTCTGCGTTCTCGAACGGAGACTGCACCCCGAGCACGAGTTCGAGATTCTTGCGGCCCGCGTCGTACCAGGCGATGCCGCATTCCGGCTCGAGAAACATGCAGTCGTTTGATGGGTTCTCGAATTCGCGGTCCAGCACCAGAAGGGCCGGATTGCTCGCCGCAAGTTCAGCGCGGATCTGCTCGCCGTAGATCGCGGCCTTGGCGTAGGGCTGCGCCTTCGGCATCGCCAACGGTGCCCATACCGGGAGTTCCGTATTCTGGAAGTGTTCGGGGCTGACCAAACCGTCCTTGAACGTCGAGTAAACATCGGGCCCGTCAGGGGTCGGGCCGGCCACGCGCGTGAAACGATAAGCGCCATAGTCAGGCGCCCTGATAGGACCGGTTTCCTCGCCGAACTTCACGAAAGTTCCATCGCGCAGCGCAAGACGCGCCTGATCGAAGGCGTCGAACTGCTCGAAGATCAACAGAGCAACCGGCTGGCCGAGATAGAGCGGCGTCGTGCCGACTGGGCAGAACAGATCGCCGGCATAGAATTCGGGAACCCTTGTGCCAATGCGCGCGAGATCGGCGGCGGTAACGACAACCGCGGGCTTCAACGCGCCACTCAGGCGCGAGAGATCCATTCCGGTGTAAACATGCGTGGCGTCCGGGGCCAGGATGAACATGGCGTGCGCGGTGTTCTGCGGCCAGCCCGGCAGATCGGCAGCGCGAAAATCGGACGCGTATAGCTTGGCTCCCGTGACCTTGGCAACGCCGTCGATGCGACCGACACCGGTGGCTGCCGGGTTCCACGCCTGTCGGCCGGGCAAGGTCTCACGCGCGGCAAAGCTGGGCTCCTCGGCGATCGCCAAGCGCGACACGCTGAGAGCTATGCCGCTCGCAGTGACCGACTTGACGAACTCGCGTCGCGAAATTCTCATGATGCCGCGCCTCTCACCTGAACCGGAACTATGGACGAGCTATTCAGGAATCCGCTGTCGGACCCACGTTCGTGTGCAGCGGCGCTCACCTGAGGAGGTGAGCGCCGGTACGGAAAGTTTTGGCCTCAGGGAAGATCGGCCAATGTCTTTGCGCCCGGGCCCGGGGTGATCAACGCCGGCCATTGGTGTGAACCGAATGGCACCTGCGGGGGCAGCGTTGGCGTGATCTTCATCTTGGCGTCCTCGTCGATAATCGCCTGACGAGCGTCCCCGCCCATCAGCTCGAAATCCATCGTATAGTAATTGCCGAAGAACGCAGCACCGACCCACCGATCGCCGATGATGCGGGTCAGCGAATCCAACATCTCGTCCGGGGTGGTTGTGAACGAGATCGTCTCGATCAGCATCAGCCGATCGTTGATGGCTTCGGGCCCGAAGAACTGCGCAAGTACGCTAAACAGGATGTTGTTCTGTCGCGCGACGTAGATCGTGTTGCTGGCTGCGTAGGTCTTATCCCAGTCGGCCCCAAGCATCTGTTTCCAGCCGGCGATCACGTTCATCCAATGGCCGACCTGAGTTTGCGCCGCCCAAGCAATGTTCTTCTTCAGGAGCGGAGCCTGTTTCTTGGCGAATTCCGCCACACCCTCGGGTGTAACCGCGTCGCTCTTCAGACATTCGTCCATGAACGCAATGTTGTTCTGCAGAATCGCGCGACTGTTCGGCTTCCAATCGTCCCGCAAAGCCGTGGCATCGAGTCCGTCTAGCGCCGCCTGCATGCGGATGCGATACGTCGCCATCGAAGGACGCCAGCTCTTGTCATTTGGACTGTTGACATAAGGCGCAACGATCTGGCCGAGCGCCATGGTGCTGTGACCAACCGACTTCATCAGCTCATAGTCAATCGGCACTCGTGGAGCATCGAGTGGCGGCTGGCCCGGCCGATAGAGGATGAAGCGTCCGCCTTTGCCCGAGAATAGCCCGAGGATCACCGGGTGTTGCGCCAGGATGTTCTTCTGAAAGATCCGCGCTGCGTCTCCATAGAGCTCGAACATCGTGGTGTTGAGCTGCAGCACATTCTTCGTTCCGATCTCGGCGAGGCTCGACGTCTCGGTGCCGACGATCGGCTTGAAGTAGGCCGGCACGTCGGCTGCGCGCGCTGGCGAACCATTTTCGATAGCTGCAAGAGCCGCGATCATGAGACCGATGCTGCGGACGATTATCGAAGCATGCTTCACGAGTTTCTCCCATGCGAGGAATGGCGAGCCGCACCACACTATGCCAGCTGCCGTGTTTGCCACGCCGACTTTGATGGTGTCTCATCGAACTCGACGCGCGCCTTGCGGATGGCCGCAACGGGGAGCGCTGAGACAAACCGCTCAAGTTAGCCGAGGCTGTCAAGCGGCTCTGGGCGAGCGGGCCTTTCTCGTTTTGTCGATCGGTGCAGCCCAGCGCACAGCTTACCGCATGCTTCCCCGCGGGGGGACTCTAACTAACGATATATGGTGGGCTCGTTGAGCCTGCCAGCACCGCCCGACGTAAGCAAGGACGCTCGCAATGAACCGTAAATTCATGGAAGAGGCAACCCGGTTGGCGATCGAATCCGTCGAGAAGGGCTGGGGCGGGCCGTTCGGGGCCGTGATCGTCAAGGACGGCGAAATTATCGGGCGTGGGCAGAACCGCGTTCTACTTACCGGATGCCCGGTCTTCCACGCCGAGATCACGGCGATCATCGATGCGTCAAGCCGACTCAACCCAACGATGCTGCTTGGCAGCGACTATCACGCGGGCACCGTCCTCGAGATGATCGCGCGTCCGCTCGGCTCGCCGGATTTTGTGTCAGAGCGCGCACGCATGCTCAAAGGTGCGAGATCTACATAAACGTCGCGCCGTGCCCGATGTGCATGAGTGCGATCTGCTGGTCTCGCATCGACCATCTCTATTTCGGTTGCGGCTTCTCCGATGCTTTTCCGTACGAAGACTTCGCGCTGCCGTGGGAACAGCGGCGGGGCATAAAAGGTGACGCCAAATTTCGAACGTGAGGCTGGCCTGCGGGCCTACCGCGCTTGGAACGACAAGCCGGACCGCCATCCGTACTAAGGCGCCGCCGCGGGGGCCCATTGTCGCCTATGCGGATAAATGCGCGCCTCTTAAGTCTTCATTAACCACGGAGCGCGCTAATCGGATGTGCCCCCGGCAAAATCTCCGAGGCCCTGGTGACAAACGCGATTGCCGTTCGACCGCAAGGAGCGATGCGACTGCATGGCCGCTCGCTCATGGCCTTCGTCCTTTCCCCGACGGCACCGATCACGGAATGGCTCACGGCGCTCGACAAACGCAGCGGCAGCTCGCCCGCGTTTTTCGTCGGCCGGCCGATCATTCTTGATCTCGCGGCGGTCGAATTGAATGAGTCGCAAATCGGCGAGCTGATCGCGCAATTAGCCGAGCGCGGTATCCGGGTGATGGCGCTCGAGGGCATCGAGGCGAACCAGGTCGGTCCCTCGTTTCCGCCGGTGATCAAGCGCGGGCGTGCGACGGCCGGCGAGATCATCCCGCCCTCCTCCGACAAGAGCGGCGCGAGCGCGCGGCGCGGCGCGCGCCAGGAACCGAGCTCGTTGCTGGTCGAAAGCCCGATCCGCTCGGGGCAATCCATCATCTTTCCCAACGGCGACATCACCGTGCTCGGCTCGGTGGCCTCGGGCGCCGAAGTGGTCGCCGGCGGCTCGATCCATGTCTACGGCGCGCTGCGCGGACGCGCCCTGGCCGGATCGATGGGCAATGCGCGGGCGCGAATCTTTTGCAGCAAGAACGAGGCCGAGCTGGTCTCGATCGATGGTTATTACCGGACGGCCGAGGAAATGGACGCAAGCCTCCGCAGCCGGCCGGCGCAATGTTGGCTCGAAAACCGCGTCCTTGCCATAGCAGCGTTGGATTGAAAGATGGCGGAGATAGCAAACATGTCCAAGGTCATCGTGGTCACGTCGGGCAAGGGCGGCGTCGGCAAGACGACGTCGACCGCCGCGCTCGGCGCCGCGCTGGCGCAAGCCGGGCAGAAGGTCGCGGTGGTCGATTTCGACGTCGGGCTGCGCAACCTCGATCTGGTGATGGGGGCGGAGCGCCGCGTGGTATTCGACATCATCAACGTGGTGCAAGGCGTCGCCAAAATGTCGCAAGCGCTCATCCGCGACAAGCGGCTGGAGACGCTGTGGCTGCTGCCGGCCTCGCAGACCCGCGATAAGGATGCTTTGACCGAGGAGGGCGTCGCCAGCGTGATCAAGGAGCTGCGGGAGAAATTCGACTGGGTGATCTGCGACAGCCCCGCCGGAATCGAGCGGGGGGCGACGCTCGCCATGCGCTTCGCCGATGCGGCCGTCATCGTCACCAATCCGGAAGTGTCCTCGGTGCGCGATTCCGACCGCATCATCGGGCTCCTCGACTCCAAGACGGAGAAGGCCGAGAAGGGTCAGCGTATCGACAAACACATCCTCATCACCCGCTACGACCCCCAGCGTGCCGCGCGCGGCGAGATGCTCAACATCGCCGACGTGCTCGACATTCTCTCCACGCCGCTGCTGGGCATCATTCCCGAAAGCGAGGAGGTGCTGCGCTCCTCGAATCTCGGCGCGCCGGTCACGATCAACAATACGACGAGCGCCGCGGCTCGCGCCTATCTCGACGCCGCCCGCCGGCTCAAGGGCGACGACGTGCCAATGACCATCCCGAGCGATCGCAAGGGCTTGCTCGACAAGCTGTTCGGACGGAGAGCGGCATGAACGTCTTCAACCTGTTCCGCCGTCGCGGCTCCGCTCCAGTCGCGAAGGAACGGCTCCAGATCCTCCTTTCGTACGAACGGGCCGCACGCGGCCAGTCCGACCTGCTCGCGGTTCTGCGCGAAGACATTCTGACAGCGCTCACCAAGCACATCACCGTCGAGCGCGAGAACGTTCAGGTGCGGATGGACCGCGGCGAGAGTGTCTCGACCTTGGAGATCGAAGTCGAGATCCCGAATTCGGCCGGCATGCTCCTGGCGGCGGCGTCGTAGGCGCTTCGTCCGCAGGGATCTTCGTTATCGCGGCCGCCGCAGATTGTGATATGCTGCGGCCCGCGATTTCGATCGATCAGGAACGTTCCCAGCCTGCTGTCCGCCGCAACCGTTCTTCCAAAACCGAGCAGGATCCAGGCCCGCGCGCTCGTCGCCCTCGCCTGCCTCGCGCTCGCCGGCAAGCCGGCGAGCGCGATCGTCGGGGGTGCACGCTTCGCCGAGGAGGCCATCGCTCGTCACGTGGTGCTGATCGTGGGCGCGCAGCACCTCTGCAGCGGCGTCGCCATCGCACCCGACCTCGTGCTGACGGCCGCGCACTGCGTGCCGAGCACCGGCAAATACCGCCTGATGACGTTCGACGGCCGCCGTCCGGCGGTCAAGGACGTCGCGAACGTCGCCGCCCATCCGCAGTTCTCGGGTCGCGCCGATGCGCCCGATTTGGCTCTGATCAAGCTCGCGGGCCCAGTCGCCAATCTTCGGCCGGTCGCGTTCAGCGAGCGCCGAACGCCGCCTTCGGTCGGCGACCGATTCATCGTCGCGGGCTTCGGTGTCGGGGTCCAAGGAGATCGCAGGACCGCCGGCAAACTGCGTGCGGCGACACTGGTCGCGACTGACCGACCAAGCTCCCAGCAGCTCAGCCTGGTCGATCCGCACAAGCTCGGCGATTCCGCCGGCTTTGGGGTCTGCAACGGCGATTCCGGCGGTCCGGTGTTCGAGGAACGAGATCGCGCGCTGGTCGGCATCGTGAGCTGGTCGGCGCGGACCGATGGCGAGCCGATTTGCGGGTTCGTGAGCGGCGTCATCCCGCTCGCGCGCTACCGCTATTGGATCCTGGAAACGGCCGCCAAGCTGGGCTCGCCGCTCGAGCCATGATGCGGATCGCCATCGCGCTCGCCTGCGCCTGTACGTTTGCCTCTTCGCTCAACGCCATGGTGGGCGGCGCGCCACCCGCGGGCGAGGACGCGGGCGGCGCGGTGGTCATGTTGACCGGCTCACACGGCACGTTCTGCTCGGGTGTCGCGCTCACGCGCGATCTCGCGCTCACGGCCGCGCATTGCGTGCTGCCGGGCGCCGGGTACAAGCTGATCGAGTTCGACGGTGCGCGACAGCCCGTGCTCAAGGACCTCGCCGCCATCGCGCGGCACCCCGATTTCGACGTGAACGCAGTGCTGCGCCATCGCGTTACCGCCGATGTCGCGCTCATCAAGCTCGCTGCGCCGATGCGACTCGTTCCCGCGCCGCTCGCGTCCGACGCCGGCTCCGTCGCAGCCGGGGACCGCTTCGTCGTGGCGGGCTACGGCGTTGCGGTTCGCGGGGACGGCAAGACGGGCGGCACCGTGCGGGCCGCCACGCTCGTCGCCACCGGGCAGCCCGGCACCTTGCAAATCCGGCTCGCCGATCCCGCTACCAGAGGCGAGCGTGCCGGGCTCGGCGCCTGCACCGGCGATTCAGGCGCGCCGGTCTATCGCCCGATCGGCGGTGCGCTGGCGGTGATCGGCGTGGTGAGTTGGTCGACCGGTCCGGCGTTGAGCGACGGCTGCGGCGGCCTCACCGGCGTCACACCGCTCGTGCGCTACCGCACCTGGATGGTGGAGCAAGCCGCGAAAATGGGCGCGCCGTTGCCGCCCTAAGCCGCACCTTCACCCTGCCGGACGGACTCTGCGATGGCGCGCAGGTCAGCGGCAACCCGCGGATACTTCGCGGCCAGTTCATCGACGTCGCCGATCTCGACGTCGGCGGGAACGACTCCGGGCCATTCGGTGCTCGCGCCGAGAAACCAGCGGCGCCGGTCCATCACCCGCGCCGTATGGAAGGTGTTGCCGGGGATGAAGAGTTGGATGCGCTCCCCACCGCGCAAATCCGGGCCGACAATGACCCGCTCGCTGGCGCCGTCGTTGCGCAACAAGAATACTTCGAGCGGATCGCCGAGGTAGTAGTGATACAGCTGGTCATTGCGAATGCGATGGAGCCGCACCGGTGCGGTTGGTGTCACCATGAAGTAGAGCGCCGATCCCACGGGGCGCCCATCACCGAATGGTGACGGCAAACCCCCGGCCGCAATCGACTGCGAACCGACATACGTGATCCGAACGAAGCCACACGTGGCGTTCGGCTCGAGATCGAGCAATTTGCGAACGTCGGCGGCGGCAAGTTCATCAGCCATCCGAGTATCATAGGGGAAAGCGTAGGATCGGCGAACGGATTTTCCGTTCCCGTTCGATCCTGGGCGTGCCGGGCAGATGCGCGCGCCCGTTCCGTTGTGGAGATTTGAATTTCAGGGCATAACTTCGGCTTGCGACCGCTTACCTTCGAGACGGCAGAACCCATGCCCCGCACCATCCGCCTCCAAAGCGACAGCAACGCTCACGATCGTCCCTGGCGAGTTGCAGTCGAGCAAGGCTTCTTCGCGCAAGAGGGCCTCGACGTGGTCTATCACGAGGACAATCCCAGGGGCACCGAAGGCCGGGTGAAGGATTTCTCCTCGCGTTGGAAGGAAAGCCAGCTGCAGCGCGGCGCGCTCGAAGTCTACCCGGTGTGCGAATGGGGCGCGATCGAGCGCGTGCAGCAGTTGGGCCACGGCAAAATCATCGGGCTCGACGCCACCGTGCGCACTGGAGCGATCATGGTGCGGAAGGGCTCGCGCGTTCAGACGCTCGCCGAGCTTCGCAACGTGCCGATTGCGGTGACCTGGCACGCCGGCACGTTCTACGCGGCGATCGAAGTGATGGAGGCGGCCGGCGTCCCCTTCGCGGAGATCAAGCTCGAGCACGCCGCCGACCGATTGGATGCATTGCTTAGCGGTCGCAATGAAGCGGCGGCACTGATGGAACCGCTAGTGAGCCGCGCGCTCGCCGCCGGCTGCCGCAACATCGCGGAGCTGCGCTGGCGCGGCGGCATCGTCGCCGCCGAGGATATCGACGCGGAGACCGCTGACAAGCTGCGGCGCGCGCTCAATCGCGCGATCGAATGGCTGCGCGAGAACGAGGAGCGCTCACGCGCGGAGCTTTTGCGCGACGTGCCTGAGGAATTGCGCGAAGGTGGGCTTCTTCCCGAACTGACCGGCGTCAAGACCTACGAAGCGTCCGAGTTCCGGGCCAAGGTCGATTGGATGCTCGCGCGCGGACTTTTGCCGCGGGCGCCCAAATACGAGGATAGCGTTCGCAGCGAATAGCGCGCGTTGCGACGGGGCCGCTACTCCGCCGGCGCGGGCGGGGCCTCGGTCGAGGCCCGGGGCGGCCTGGTGGCAGGACCCCGTAGCGGACGCTCCTCCATGAGCAACACCGCAGCAAACGCCGCAAGCACGAAACCGTCGGCGGCGAGGAATACGAACCGGAACACCATCGCGATGTCGATGCCGGCGGTGCTTGCGGTCGCGGCGAGGAGTTCGACGCCGGTGCCGCGTTCGGGCGTGGCGCCCAGCGCGGTGAGAAGGATCGCCCCCATGATCGCGACCGCAAGCGTGCTCGCAAGCGCGCGGAAGAAATTCATGGCGCCTGTGGCAGTTCCCACTTGATGCGCCGGCACGGCATTCTGGATCGAAACGGTTGCGACCGGATAGACAGTGCCGGCTCCGAAGCCGATGAGGGTCAGCGCAATGATCACGCCGTAGAGCGGCATTGCAGGCCAGATGGCGAGCACAGTGACGCTTGCGGTCGCGATGATGGCGCCGCCGATGGCCGTTACCTTGTAATGGTTCAGATACATCATCGAGCGTCCCGACAGCATCGACCCCGGCGTCGTCATCACCACAATGGGAATGAGGGCAAGGCCGGCTTGGGTGGCCGAGAGCCCGTGCGCGAGCTGGAAATAGAGCGGCATAAAGACCGTCAGCCCCAACACAGCCCCGAGCATCCATGAGGTGGCGGCGGTCCCGGCGCGCATAACCGGATTGCCGAGCACGGTGAGCGGCAGAAACGGTTCCGGCACGAGCCTCAACCACCACACGAACGCAGCACTCAGGCCGAGCGAAGTCGCGACGAGCGCAAAGATCGTCGAGGAGAGCCACGGCACGCGCGTGCCCCCCGAGGTGAGCGCAAGGAGCAAGGTGGTGGCGGCGGCGATCATCAGCGCCGCGCCGACGATGTCGAGCCGGTGCGGCCAACCATGGCGCGGCAGGCGCTTCATCGCATGATACGCGAGCAGCGCCGCCAAAATGCCGAGCGGCACGTTGAGCCAGAAGATGACCGACCAATGCAGATGATCGGCAATCGCGCCGCCGAGGGCGGGTCCGGTAAGGCCGGCGACGATCCAGGAGGTGCCGATGTACGCCTGGTAGTGACCTCGCTCGCGCGGCGTGACCATGTCGGCGATGGTCGTCTGCGTGAGTGGAACGATGCCCCCGCCACCGATTCCCTGAAGCGTGCGGCCGGCGATCAATATCGCCATATTGGGCGCCGCCGCGGAGATGATCGAGCCCACGAGGAAGAAGCCGATCGCCCACAGCATCATGGCGCGGCGGCCATGGATGTCGGAGAGCTTGCCGTAGAGCGGCGACACCACTGTCGACGACAGCAGATATGCAATGATGACCCAGGACAGGTTCTCGAAATCTCCGAAGTCGCGTCCGATGGTGGGCAAGGCGGTGACGACGATGGTCTGATTGAGCGCCGAGAGGAACATGCCCAGCGTGAGGCCGTAAAAGATCTTGCGCACGTCCGCCTTGGTCAGCGGCGAGTGCGGCTCGGCGGGAGTGAAATCAGCTTTGGAAGGCTCGTGCGGCTTTCGGCTCGAGGATGTCATTCAATCAAATTAGCTCGGCTCATCGCGTGTTCCCCATATACCCATCGATATCGCCCCGGAACGCCGTCAACGCAACGCACGCAGGGACAGACCAGCTATGACGCTCCCCGCTTCGCAAGCCGAGCCGCGGCGTGCCACCAGGATTGACGCGGCGCAAAAGCCTCTGGCGCCGTCATTGGTCGATGAGAGCGGATCAATCGACCTGCTTGGCCGGCCGCGCAGAGCCGCGCAGGGGCCGCTCCTCGAGCGCCAGAATGGAGACCAGCGCGACTGCGAGGCATCCGATTGCCGCGGCAAAAACCCAGCGGAAGGCTTCCGCCGCATCCGCCCCCGCCAGCACCGCGCCCGCCGAGAGGCCGCGAGCGACCGGCGCCGATGCCAGCACCATCGCGCCGAATGCGGAGACGATGAAGGTCGAACCCAGGGCACGAAAGAAGTTCATGGTGCCGGTTGCGACCCCGAGCTGATGCAGCGCGACCGCATTCTGCACCACCACGACGGTGAACGGGAACGTGGGGCCCAATCCGAGCCCCGCAACTGCCATCAGGCCGAGCGCGGTCCAGGGCGAAAGGCCGGTCGGCGCCATTGCCAGCGGAACAAGCGCAGCAATCGAGAGCGAAATCCCGGCGAGGGGGACGCGCTTGTAATGGGTAAAGCGCACGAGTAGCCGTCCGCCGACAATCGAGGTGAGCGTGGCAGCGCCTTGCAGCGCGATGATCGTCCAGGCCGATTGGCTCACCGTGAGTCCAAGCGCAAGCTGGCCGTAGAGCGGCAGTACGATGGTCAGCGCAATGACCAATCCGACCACGAAGAAACCGGACGCGGTGCCCACGCGCACCGCCCCGTCGCGCAGCACCGATAACGGAATGAACGGCTCCTCCGCCGCCATCACGCGCCATGCGAACAAGGCCCACAGCGCGAGCGAGGCGCTAACGACGCTGAGAATCGGCGGCGAGCCCCAGGCATAGCGCCGCCCGCCCCAGGTGAGCGCAAGCATCAGCGCGATTGCCGCCCCGACCATCAACAGCGCCCCGAGAAGATCGAGCTTGTGCCGGCGATCGTGGCGCGGCAATTGCTGCAGCACGTTGTGCGTGAACAGAAAGGCAAGCCCGCAGAGCGGCAAGTTGAACCAGAAGATCCAGGACCAATGCAGATGCTCGGCTATGAAGCCGCCGAGAATCGGGCCGCCCACGGTCGATATGATGAAGGTCGACGACGTATAGGCCTGATAACGCGGTCGATCGCGCGGCGACGCGACGTCGCCGATGATGGTTTGCACTAGCGGCATCAGGCCGCCCCCGCCGAGACCCTGAAGCGCGCGGGCGAGAATCAGCGTCAGCATGGATGGCGCCAGCGCGCAGGCGAGCGACCCGCCGGCATAGACGGTGATCGCAATCAGCATCATGGTGCGGCGGCCGTGGATATCGGAGAGCTTGCCGTAGAGCGGGGTCGTCGCGGTCGCACACAAAAGATTGGCGGTGACGACCCATGACATGTTCTCGACGTCGCCCAGACTAGCGGCGATGGTCGGCAGCGCGGTCGCAACCATCACTTGGTCGAGCGCCGCGAGCATCATGGTCAGGAGGACGCCGACGACGATGCGCCGCGCGGCGGCGTGATCGAGGTAGTCCGCCGGCGGCGGCGTGAGCGGGTCGCGCATGATTTCGCCTGCGCCGGCCCGGGCGGCAAGGCGCGGGGCATCTACGCGGGGAACGGCGGCGAGCACAAGGCGTCGGGGCGCGACGGCGCCATGCGCCAATGCGGGGTTTATCGGCGCGATGGGGGCTTTCTCGCCGCCTTCGGTATGCGTGCGGGCCAACTCACAATGCGGTCCTCAAGCTCCTCGTCCTCGACCTCGTCCTCGCTCGCGCCGACGCGCCCGCGCACCGAGATCCCGGCCTGGTGCACGGTCTCGGGATCTCCTGAAACGAGCGGGTGCCACCAATAGAGGTCGCGGCCGTCGGCCAAGAGGCGGTAGGCGCAGCTTGGCGGCAACCAGACGATTCGGTTGATGTTTCTGGGGGTTAGCTTGACGCAGTCCTTCACCTTGGCAGTCCGGTTGGGATAGTCGCGGCAGCGGCAAGTGGCGTTGTCCAACAGGCCACAGCCCACATCGGTAAAGTAGGTGCGTGAGGAGTCATCGGCATCTTCCAGCTTCACTAGGCAGCACCGCCCGCAGCCGTCGCAAAGGCTCTCCCACTCCGAATCCGTCATTTCGCTCAATGACTTACGGCGCCAGAACGGGAGATCGTCAGCATTCATGGGTGAGTCGCCTTGTCGCAGACTAGGCTTGCCAGGGATCGATCGTCGACCCTTCGCATTGTCCCCTCGCCTGCTATTCATCTTGTGACAATGCCGCCATAGTTTGGAACCCCTGGATCGGTTAAACCTTGCGTGCACCGGTTGGGCGCGGGCGCCCCGCCGCGGGTAGACTTCGGCTCAGAGGGAAATCTTGCGCAATCTCTTCCAACGCGGCGAGAATCGGGTCAGCTGGAAGATCAGGCTGCAACGCTTCCTGCTCGATCTCGATGCCCGCATCGACTTCGGGCTGTACCAGGCCAAGACCTGGGGGCGCGAGCTTTACGAGCGCTTCACCGTCTTCATGGACCGCTTCCATGTCTCCGGGTGGCGGCGCTGGTATTTCGTCGAGCCGCTGTCGGAGGCCCTCACCATCGGCAATGGCGGCCTGGTGGTCCTGCTGGCGCTCGCCATCCCCGCCTTCCGTGAAACCGCCGACGACGACTGGCTGAAAAAATCCGAACTCGCTGTCACCTTCCTCGATCGTTACGGCAACGAGCTCGGCTCGCGCGGTATCCGACACAATGATGCGATTCCGCTCGATCAGTTTCCCGATCATTTGATCAAGGCGACGCTCGCCACCGAAGATCGCCGCTTCTACGAGCATTTCGGCATCGACTTCCCCGGTCTGTTCCGCGCCATGCTCACCAACGCGCGCGCCGGTGGCGTCGTGCAGGGCGGCTCCTCGATCAGCCAGCAGTTGGCGAAGAACCTGTTCCTATCGAATGAGCGCACTATCGAGCGCAAGGTCAAGGAGGCGTTCCTCGCACTCTGGCTCGAAGTGCGGCTGCCCAAGAACGAGATTCTCAAGCTCTATCTCGATCGTGCCTATCTCGGCGGCGGCACCTTCGGCGTCGACGCGGCGGCGCAGTTCTATTTCAACAAATCCGCGCGCGACGTGAACCTGGCAGAAGCGGCCATGCTGGCGGGGCTGTTCAAGGCGCCGTCAAAATTCGCCCCGCATATCAATCTGCCGGCAGCGCGCGCGCGCGCCAACGTCGTGCTCGACAACCTGGTCGAGGCCGGGTTCATGACCGAGGGCCAGGTGTTCGGCGCGCGGCGCAATCCTGCCACCGCAGTCGACCGGCGCGACGAACGCTCGCCAAACTACTACCTCGACTGGGCCTACGACGAGATGAAGAAGCTGGTCGAGACCTTGCCCAAGTCGGTGCACGAGCGCGTGTTCGTGGTGCGGCTGGCGCTGGATGTCGACCTGCAGAAGCACTCCGAGCAGGCGATCGAGGATTCGCTGCGGCAGTACGGGCGCGAATACAAGGCCAAGCAAGGGGCCGCCGTGCTGATGGACATCGACGGCGCGGTGCGCGCGATGGTCGGCGGCCGCGATTACAACGAGAGCCAGTTCAACCGCGCCACCGACGCCATGCGCCAGCCCGGCTCCTCGTTCAAACCCTACGTCTACGCCACCGCGCTGATGAACGGATTCAAGCCGACCTCGGTCGTGGTCGATTCGCCGGTGTGCATCGGCAACTGGTGCCCGAAGAACTACGGCGGCGGCCACGCCGGCGCGATGACGCTCACGCAGGCAATCACGCGCTCGATCAACGTCATTCCGGTGAAGCTGTCGATCGCGCTCGGCAACGGCAACGCGAAGATCGGCCGCGCCAAGATCCGCGAGACGGCGCGCAAGGCCGGCATACGCACGCCGCTGCCGGACACACCCTCGATGCCGATCGGCGCCGACGAGGTCACCGTGCTCGATCACACCGGCGGCTACACCATGTTCCCCAACCTTGGGAAAGCGATGGCGCCGCACGCGGTGCTAGAGGTCCGCAGTGGCGCCGGCGAGCTGATTTGGCGTTGGGACCGCGACGGCAAGAAACCGGTGCAGGTGATCACGCCGCAGGTGGCGATGGATATGAACATGATGATGAGCAAGGTGGTGGAGGAAGGTACCGCCCGCCGCGCGATCCTCGACGGGATCAAGTCCGCCGGCAAGACGGGCACCACCAACGCCTATCGCGATGCCTGGTTCGTGGCCTTCACCGGCAACATGATTTGCGGCATCTGGTTCGGCAACGACGACTACACAACCATGCACCAGATGACCGGCGGCTCGCTGCCGGCGCAGACCTGGCACGAGATCATGGCCTATGCCCACCAGGGCATCGAACTCAAACCCATTCCGGGCCTCGGCCCGCAAGGGCCGTCTGCGGCGCGTGTGGCCGAAGGCAAGAAGGACGGCGACGCACCCGCACCCGCCAGCCGTCCGAACTCTATTCTGACAAAGCGCGGCGCCGACGCCCTGGTGCGCCTCGAGCGACTGATGGACGATGCGGCGCGCACGCTTGCGACCCGCGGCGAGATGACCAAAGCTTCGGACGATACGAGGGCGCCAGCCCAAGCAAGCTTTGCATCCGCGCCCGAGCAAACGCCGCCTGATCGGACCCGCGGTAATTGAAGTCGGCCGGCAGCTTTTGCTACACCGGCCGCCCCAACGGCTACGCTAGCGGACCAAACGTGCGTTTGCTTTTCGGAACCGTGCTTGCGCTGACGATTGCGGCAATGGCCGGCCTCGGCGCGACCTGGATGGCGCTGACGCGAGGCAGCGCCTATGGCGGGGTCACCATCGGTGCGTGGACGGGCTGGCCGAAGAATGGGACCTCCGGCATCGACCCCTACGCGCGCGCCATGGTCGCGCGCACCGGCGAACTGCCGGTCGGTTCCGGCGACGGAGTGGCATTCTATGCGCGCACCGACGATGCCGGTCAGCCGCTCGATGGCCGCTGCGATGTGTTGTTGAGCGGCACCACGCCGCAAGCAAGGTTTTGGACGCTGACGCTCTATGATCCGGAAGGGCGCCTGGTGGCCAATTCGACACAGCGCCAAAGCTTCACCAGTCAGGAGATCGTCCGCAACGCCGACGGGACCTTCGACATCATGGTCGGGCCCCGCGCACGGCCCGGCAATTGGCTCCCGACCGGCGGGGCGGACAAATACGTGCTGGTGCTGCGCCTCTATGATACGCCGATCGGCATGGCGACCCGAACCGGATCGGACGCGCCCATGCCCTCGATTAGCAAGAGAGCCTGCCTGTGATCCGCTTGGCATTATGGCTGTTGGGCGCACTTCTGCTCGGCGGCATCGTGCACCTGACGACGGTCCTGCTGCTCCCCCGAATGGCGACGCAGGATGCTTATGCCCGCGTCTCCGGCATCGCTCCGGTCAACGCGGTCATTCCGATTCCTGGCCCGACTCCGGAGAAGGCGCTCATGCCCTTCATGGACCCCGCGTTCCAGGTGTCCGTCTGCCGCTATGATCTGTCGCGGGGTCCGTTGAAGTTCTCCGTGCCGATCAGTCAGGCTTATACATCGGTGTCGTTCTACACGCGCTTCGACGTCGCCTATTATGCGATCAACGATCGCGCGGCCGGCCGGCGGGTGATCGAGCTCGATCTCATGACGGCGGCACAACGCGCGGGACTGCCGGAGAACGAGGAGATCACGGCTGCGGACCGGTTGATCGTGACCTCGCCGACGAACAACGGTCTTATCGTCATCCGCGTGCTTGCGCCTGAAGCCGGATGGGTGCCTGCAGTGCGAACTGCCTTGGCCGCGGCGCAATGCCGCCCGCAATGACTCCGGCTTCTCAGCCGAACTAGCGCAGCCGACATCTGAGCCGACGGCGAGACGAGTCCTTGGCTTGAAGAACGGATTCGCGCGCTCAGGAGCGCTGCGTACGGCGACGGCGACGGCGACGTGCGCTACTCCCCACCTCGGGTTTGAGGCTCGGCGCCTCGTCGTACCGTTCGATGCGGATCACCGGAAGAATGATGACCACGGCCGATTTCGACGTGCGCGCCATCACTGGCTCCCGCGCGGCGCGCTCCGCTGGCCGAAAATTGATCACCGTGCCCATGTCGTTGCCCCCGCCCTGGGCGGCCGCAGCCCCGATGCGACCCCTTGGGCGATTTGAGTCTCACAAGGTTAACGCTCTGCTAACGCCGGCCTCTAGACAAGCTCAAATCCGAGGCGTTGCAGCATCAAATCCAAAGTGTTGCAGCAAAGGCGCAGTGACCATGGCGGCTCCAGGGCACCCGCCGAGGCTTGCGTTGCCCGAGTTCTCACGCCGCCCTGAGGGGGCGGAGCCGCGCGCCGTTCAAGCGAGAACTTGATCGAGGAAATGACGTCCGGCGCGGTCCTCCACCTCGAGGATCCATGCGTCGGGGTCGAAGCGCAATTCCCGCGCGAGGCGTTCCTCGATCTTAGCCTCTGGGGCGGGTTCTTCGCCGAGGCATCGGCTGAACAGCCGGTCCGCTGGACGCGCATCGTCGAACACGCTTTGGGGCGCGGGGCCGAACAACTCCGCCGTGCCGTCTAGTCGATTGAGCTTGACGAAAATGGCGCCGGCCTCCTCCGCGCCGCGCCGCCGCACGGCGGCGAAGGCGCCCTCGATGTGGCAGCGGCGGATATAGGCTGCGACCCAGATTGCAGATTTCAGGCGCATTCCCGCGTCTCGCTCGTCATGCTTCGAGCCGAGTATTCCATCACATGCGCGAGCCCGACGAGAGCCGGGTGACCATATTTTCTTCGATGAAGACGAGGCCTTGCGCCCGCGGCGAGGGCTATTCCAGAGGTCGGCCGGTCATCGCCGCGAGCTCGCGCACGAGCCGGTCGGAGGCCTGGCCCGTAATCGGCAGCCTGCGCTCGCGCTCGAATTTCTCGATCGCCGCCTGGGTCTCGGCATCGATAATGCCGCTCGGCTTGATTTGACCATAGCCGTATTCGGCAAGCGCCCGCTGCAGCGCGATCACGCGTTTCGAGGCAGTGGGCCGTTCGCCGGCCGCCTCGCTGGGGGTCTGCGCAGGACGCGCGCCGACCGTCGCTGGGATGGTTGCCCGCACCAGCTTGGCCGGCGCTCGTAAGATGGACTGCAGGAGCGCCTCGTTGGGCTCCGTGCTCGGCTTGAGCGCGGCAGCCTGCTCAAAGTCCCGGATTGCGGCATCCGTCTTCGGGCCATAGAGCCCATCGATGACTCCATCGTAGTAGCCGCGGCGGGACAGCTCGCGCTGAATGTCGTTGATGATCTCGCCTGGCGGACGCGGCGCGGACGGGGCTGTGGATTTCGTCGGGGCCGGGAGGGCGGCCAGTTCGGTCCGCCGTGGCCGCGGCACGGCGGTTGGCGCGCCATCGGCCACCGCTGTCAGTTTGACCCGCGCGGATGCGCCTTGGAATATCGGCGCCGGATGCGAGCCGGACTGCAGGAACAGCACGTTGACCACGATGGCGATTGCAACACAGGCGCCGAGAACGAAACCGACGGCGTCCCGCGCCTTCCAACCCAGCGCGCTCAACAGGCGCGTCACGCGGTTGCCATCGAGGGCCGCACTTTTTTCTCGGTCCGCGCGCGCCATGGGCTTATGCACCGCGCCGCGTCGCGCGCAGCCGCAACGTCGGGACGACCGGTTCCGCCGCGATGCCGCGCGGCGGCGGCCGCTCCTGCCGCACCGACGCGCTTATCGAACGGGCAAAACGGCCTCGCATCGAGCCCACGTTCTCGCGCGCACCCAGAGATTTTGGACGCGCCCCCTGTCCTGTCTGGCGAGATCGTGTCAGAGGCCGCTTAAGCGAACCCTAAAGCCGGAACGATGCGCGACGCCCGGGGTATTTCTGCCTCCTTCGGGCACGACTTCACCGTCGCATTCCCAGGGCATGGTGAACGGTCGGTTGCCGACAGATGCCGCTCGCCACAGCGGGCACCGGCCGACGACGGGATTTCGGCGAATGCGCTTTTGATCAATTTCAGCCAAATGCCGATCGTTGGGAATTCGTAAAGAAACTGCGGCTGATTCGCGTCGAATATCGACAAAAAGCATCGGCCGCTAAAAACCAGGGTTTCAGCACTTGCTGCTAGCATCGCCGCAGTTGCACTCATTGACGGCCGGGGAGCTCAAGGCAACGCATGCGATTCCTCTTGCGGATGGCGTTTTGGCTCACCGTCATTCTGGCACTGCTGCCAAGCGGCGGCTCTCAGCCCACGCCCAAACTCAATGTGAGTGCGATCGAGGCCATGTCGGCGGCGACGGCGACCGTCACCGATGTGCAGTCATTCTGCGACCGGCAGCGCGACGCGTGCACGGTCGGATCGCAAGCAGCGGCTGCGATCGGCCAGCGCACGCAAGCCGGAGCCAAAATGCTGTACGAATATCTCAGCCAACACCTTGGGTCGCACGATGGCGGAGCCGCGAATGGCGCGTCCGCCGAAGCCACTCCACTGCCACTCGCGCGGCCATCGCAGCACACATTGTCGCCAAATGACTTGACGCCGGCGTGGCGCCCCCCGTCGTCGCGCAAGGAGGGACGGACCGATCGGCCGACGTAAGACCCCTTTTTTGATGCGCCCTCCCGCATGGGGCAGCCGAAGCGGGCCCACCCGCGAGTCCGCGCCGCAGCGCTCGGGATCGATCTTTTTCAGCGGCCGGCATTCGTCCGCTCTATGATCCCCCCTATATATTCGCTATGCGGCAGGCCATGACTGCAGCCTCAACCGAGACGCTTACGACGCTCGACGAGATCGTCGACAACTTTTCGCT